>JAABUS010007424.1_pt1 | contig 12601 bp, 13 predicted proteins | sample 5560161 | NCBI WGS metagenome assembly JAABUS01 (sample SAMN10711885, study PRJNA513376) | rock metagenome | isolation source: Antarctica rocks | place: Antarctica: Victoria Land, Trio Nunatak nord | collected 2016-01-04 | reverse complement strand
AGATCTGCAAGCGCTGCCTCAATTGAAGCCATATTGAATTTGTAATTGATTTTTGAAGAAAGATGAAAGTAGTAAAGTGGGGTGTGCACGGGACCGGAACGTGCATCGGGCCGGGAATACTCCTAATAGTATCATCAGAAATATAATGAAGGAATTGAAAAGAATTCGGAAGCGACGAACTTTACAGATTCAAAAATTTCGAGACGTTGCGCAGAAATGATGATCTAGTAGCTTCATGTCACTTTCTGCCAGCCTCTTTTTGAGTCATTTATCATTTCTAGTTCTTCTTGATCTGTTTGTTTCCTTCATCTTTCTCAATCGTATGAAACAAATTTCTACTTTAGAAAAGTACTGATTTCAAGTTTTTCAAATCGATGTTCCGAAGCTTTTCTGCCAGTGAATTTTGAAAGATGAATTAAAAAGATGTTATTCATAAGTTCAGATAACTTTGATGTTCAATAATTTTGAGAGAGATGAATAAAGAGCTACATGTTGCAATGTTTGATTGGTTCGACGAGACTAGTCTTTCAAGTTTATTGATGCTCGCTGGTGGATTTTTATTCAACTCAATTAATACGCGCAAGCGGAATGCTTGGTCGTTGTTAGGGTGGTATCACGGAAGGACGTTGGGTTCTTGCTAAACTTAACCTTTAAGGGGTTTGTACATGCTTGCATCTATCCTAAACACCACACCCTGAATCTAATCGTCGTAGTGATTTATCCAAATCCATTTTTCTGAAAAAGAAATATAGAGAGATATATACAACCACCTCTTCCCCCTCCGGCTTCTTCCTCCCCACCCACCCCCTCCCATTTTAAATCAACATCTAGATCGCACCCCTCGCCAATCCCCCTTCCCCCACAGCCACAACCCTCGGCCCCACATAACTCCCCCTCCGCACCAACCAAAACCCCGCCACGAACACCGTCAACCCCCCCGTGATCAAAGACGCATAGTTCATCGTCTTAGCCGTCACCGGCAGCGCAAACGGGAAGCAGAAGATAACGATAAACGCCATGATATACAGCACGGATGTCGCATTGACGATATAACCCACGGGCCCTTTCATCCAGAACCACCCCGGCGCGATGTTGGCGCGGCGGCTGAGCAGGTGGGGGAGGATGGCGGCGAGGTAGGAGAGGGTGGAGAGGATGACGTAGGAGCCGACGAAGGCGTTGAAGGCGGTGGTGGAGCCGACGTAGATGCAGCCCATGACGGTGCAGATGGCGCCGCAGAGGGCGATGGCATTGAAGGGGTTCTTGAAGGTTGGATGCACGCGGCTGAAGAACTTGGCGGCCGGGGTGGCGTTGTCGCGGGAGAGGGTCCAGAAGGTGCGGGAGGCGGTGATGTAGCAGCCTATGGCGGTGCCGAAGGTGGGCAGGAAGGCGAGGATGAGGAGGCCGACGGAACCGCTGGCGGAGCCGGTGGCTTGGCGGTAGATTTCGGCGATGGGGAAGGTGGAGCTGGAGGTGAGGACGGCGGTGAGGTCGTTGACGGCGTAGAAGATGGCGATGAGGTAGAGGAAGCCGGTCCAGAAGCCGACAATCATTTGCGCGAGGATGGCTTTGGGCACGTTTTTGCTGGGGTGTGGGATTTCTTCTGCGAGATGCGTCACGGCGTCTGGGGTGCCGACGGCGTAGGCGCCGTTGAGCATACCAGCGACAAACACGAAGCCGTTGCTCGTGTAGCCGGTTTGGTTCGACCAATCGTGCCAGACAAAGGAGTTTGACGCATGTCCCGTGCCATTGATGGAGGGCATGACGGCACACACAATACTGGTGATGAGAACGCCCACAATGATGAGGAAGCCCCCCAAGATTTCGATTTTCGGCAGCGCGCGGTTGGCGAAGAGCACGGTAGCGCAGCAGATCCAGCCGCAGAGGAGGTAGGCGACAAAGACGTGCCAGGCGTGGGCTTGGAAGTCGGGGCGGAAGGCGGCGTACATGGCGACCACTTGGTTGCCGAGGATGGCAGTGATGGAGGAGGCGCCGAATATCCAGGCGAGGAAGTTCCACCAGCCGGCGAAGAAGCCGCAGGGGCGACCATGTTTTCCAGCTGTTATGGTGGCCCAGTGGTAGACTGAAAGAGGGTCAGCATGGGAAGTGCAGAAGTGTTTGGATTGTAAGCGACATACCACCGCTGGATGACGGCATTGATGAGGCCAGCTCTGCGAGTGACGCGGCGATAAGCCAATAGAAGACGGAGACGGCGATACTATAACATGGTCAGCCTTGTCCTCTTGGCATTGAAGGTTCCAAGCATACAATTCAAAGATGACTCCAGGTGGACCTCCATTGTAGATGGCAACAACCTGATCATTGTCAAATCTTATTCCAGTCCCAACCGATAGAGATATCTACCACACTGCCACCGACGGATGTCCAGCTCACGCCGGTGGTGATGGCGACACCACAGATACTGAGAAGGCTGAAGTTTCTTTCGAGCTCCTGCTTATGGCCAGAGGCGTTGATGCCCACTTCGGACGAAAGCTCCGACGACGGACCCGACGCCTTCTCCAACACGCCTGTCTCGACGGCTTCGTTGTCCTTGACCACTTCCATCCTTACGCCCTTTCCTGGTCACTTGCGATGATATGCAGGTACTCGGTTACTCCTCTCAGGTGCACAGAACTCGCATTGGGGGTCGGGGAAAGAAATGTTGCTGGAAGGTTATCGGGGGAGCGACATGGCAACGGATTGGCCTGCAGCGTGCACGGGAAGAGCCCCGAGAATTGATTGCTTTTGTTTCGCCATGTGGGGATCGTGGAGGGAACCAGTTGAAATTGGCGATAACCGACCAGGATGATCGTTATCATGGCTCGATTGGCCTCGAGGAGGGGTGGATGGGGCATCATCACTGGTACCTAAGGTACTCTGCAGAGCACCAGCAAATCGGCAGGGTCGGCTAGGGCCTAGATTGTTGATTCTTTTGTACACTACGGTACATACGGTAGATACTGTATATGTATGTTAATCTGAGATATCACGTACTTGGAATTGCCGCGTCCCATGACTAGAATAGCGATCCTAACCGACTTTATCGCCTTATAGTTGTCTCGCCGTCTTGCCCTGTTTTCATTATCATTGTGAGTGTACTTTAATCTTCTGCAAGCTTCTTACAAATACTGTAGGTATATTTTCTGGGACTACCCTTTTCTATGTCCTTGGCCATTTGACTCCAATCAGTATCTTCACGTTCTATCTCTATCAATGATTGATAGCCTTTTGGCCGAAATGGAGTCGATCTGCCGAGGAAAAGCCGGGACCTGGCAAGTGCAGACGATGCCGTGCCCGCGCCCCACCGCGCGGAAGCCAAATACCCCTCCCCGCAGTGATTTTTTTTGGGGGGGGGGGAATCACTCCAACGACGAGGTCTCTCCTTGCACCTGGACAGTAAGGTACTTCACTACGGAGTACGGTAAATGAATTAAGCCCAGAAAAGATACGTGTACACGCCAAAAGAACCCTGCCATACCGTAGTTGGATCTACGTAGGTAAGGTAGTGGTGGTTAAGTACTCCAGACGGAGTAAGCGAAAAGTGGAATGTTTTCGTGGGGGGACCTAAAGCTTAATTCAACGAATGAGATCACGGCTCCTTATCGCGTTAGTCTCAAACCCAGAAATAGAGTACTGTATTCCGTACATACGGTATTTACCTCCTGAGGAGCACGCAATTTCATGCACCCCAGATTTGATATGCATGCAGCATGAGATCGATAACGGGAATGGCGACTGCAGGTCATATGTACCTTACCCAACGTCAACCCGTTAGACAATAATCTGCAACAATTCGACGTTTTCTTTCCACCAAGCTTCACGGCAGTAAATTGGTAGTGAATAGAACGAAGAAAGCCAGCCCTACCAACTGGCCGGCTTAATAGCGCGGAACCGAGACGAGCCTGCTTAACCAGCCGTCGAGGAATCATCTCCACGAACTGGACTTGCTCGTCCTGATGGGCTTACGGGCGAAGCCACGAATCGGCCACATCCCGTAATTGGAGCAGTGAGGATAACGGATAAGACGGGTTTTGATATTATCGTTGTTTTGATTCCGTATCTCGGAGCGCACAGCGATCTAAGGACCAAGATACTGCCAGCCTAAGGTATTGGGTCCAAGATCCAACGAGTACTAACATCCGGGGCCGATCATCTCTAATCAGTATATCTTACTACTCTGTACCAGTGGGCCAAATGGGTTGACCATGGTTCTCTCGGAAGGAAGGAAAGATCTTCATATATCATGCTTTCCTGTGTGCCACCCGGTTATCCCCGTCTGGATGGCCAAGAGATCCTTGGAGTCTGAAACATCTAGGGTATCGTACCTCAAAAACTCTGATGGGTTACTTCAAGGTACCAAACCCAGACCCAGGAATCAATTTCAACTAACGTGCTTTAGTCTATCATTACTCTACTTTACTTACTTACACTACTCGGTCCTACTCCTACTTAGCATTGCGACCTTTCCTACTCGCTTTCACGACGTTGCACGGGCCATACTGTAGTCGTAGAACTTCCGGAAGCGCAAGGACTGTGCGCTACTTTCACTTTTATATCCAAGGGAATCGCAATTAATATTCATGATAGCCAAGTCGTCCCGCTCAAATTTTTCCGTTTCGTCACAATCGGGTTCTAGCCCGCAAGTACTGTAGTGCCGAATAATTGCCCGAGCGATGGAGAACTTTATTATCGACCTAACCTTTGTCTGCATAAGGAGTGCTGGAGCCCAGCAACCGGGATTCAGGAACGGAAGGATGGAAACAACCCGAAGCAATCATTGATGTGCAAGCGAGATTCGAGGGCAAGCCACTTTCGGTCATTGGCTGAACGCCTTCGGCTGGTGGCGCTGTACCAGATCCAAAGTATAGTTTTATCTCAAACTCCCAGTTGCAATTTGCACGTGAAGATTTCGTTCAGCGTTGCTGACTTGATCAGCCCTGACGCACAGATGATTCCCTTATGCTCGCCTCCCCTCCATGAAGGAATCAAGTAGTGCGGATACGTGAACGTTGTTGACGAGAGAGTCACTTGCTGCTTTTCTCCTCTCTTGCGCTGTTCTTCACCATAGTGTGTGGTGTCCCGTAATCGGTGGACACACGACTCTCATGATGGGTCTTTCGTTTAACGAAAAGTTTCCCAGGGAAACATGGACTTTATACGGCTTTGGCATACTCGTCATTTTCGTTCGTCTGTGAGTCTTTGCCGCTTCTATGCGCTGGGCTCTTGTTGATCATCGACCGTCTAGCATATCACGCGTGAGGAAACTGGGAATCACCAAACTCCAAGCCGATGACTATATCATGGTCAAAGCTACGTTTTGGTACACGCTGCTGGCGGTTTCCATCAACAAGATGATTGCTGGTGGAGGTTCGAACTTCATGACCCCCGAGGACGAAGCGAGCTTGACCCCACAAACGGTCAAGGAAAGAATGGAAGGGAGCAAATGGGTGTTTGTATCGGAACAAGGCATGATCATCACCATTTGGAGTCTGAAGCTTTGCATGTTGTTCATATACCGACGATTAACGTAAGTTACTTCTCCTTCTAAACACCGTCTGAACATCTCCGTCGAGTTCTCTTGGAGTTGTTCTCTTGGCTCAACGGAACATCATCTCGATCAGTCTTCACAAATCCAGAGCCCGTACTGACCTATAGCCGATTAACAGGAACGGATTATCACAAAAGAAATCCATCAACGCCCTTTTCGTCTGGGTTGGCCTCAGCTTTGTCGGAACCCAACTCTGCCTCTTCCTCGCTTGCCGGCCCTTTCAACAATACTGGGCTGTCCCAGCCTCGGATCGTAAGTTCCCTCCCCTTTCACCATGGTCCTACAAAAGTTGTAGGGCCATAAGCGACTGAGGTATTCCCAAGACTATACCGCTCATGGTCCCATGACTTCCTTGAGGCCCTGGTGCTTCTTCCTAAACTGGGCCCTCCCGTTCCCTAAATCCCGATTTTCCCAATACCATAACACCCACTAACACTTACCCCGGCATCCAGCCCAATGCTCCACCTACCAGTACTACGAAATCACCGAATGCATCTTCAACACCTCCACCGACATCCTCATTCTCCTCATCGGCCTTCCCCTCCTCCTCAGCGTCCGCATACCCCTCCAGCAAAAAGCCGTCCTCCTCGTCGTCTTCGGCATGGGCATCTTCGTCATTGTCGCCGCCATCATCACCAAAATCTACTGCCTCGTCCCTAGCTTGATCTCCTACGTCTACCTCAACTGGTACTTCCGCGAGGCCTCCGTCTCCGTCTACGTCACTAACCTCCCGGCGCTGTGGACCATGCTCCGCGACGTCTTCCCCGCCCTGCGCTCCTGGGGTTTCGGCGAGAAGAAAAGCTCCAACGAAGTTTCGCACGTGCGGCGGGCCTGGGGGCCAATCGGCGGCGGCGGCGGGCGCGGAGGGAACGAGATGGCCGGCTTCGACATGCAAAATTATAGCCGTGGGACAGACGTACGGAGCCAGAGCCAGGAGCATATCAACGGCGTCAGGGCTGAGCCGGCATTGATGATCAAGCAGGACATTAGCTTCGCGGTCGAAGAGGGTATTTTGGAGGGGAGCGAGGGCGGGGAGACGCGGTGTGTGCATGCTTCGTGAGAGAGAGAGAGTGTGTGTGTGTGCATACTTCTTCAGATGCGTTTCGCATAAAGGAGTACCTAGGTCGAGCCCTCACTACCTTCCTAGGGAGCACCTAAGACCGGTCAGCTAGAGTGGCGGGGCCCTTCTAACCGCAACCCCCATCACAAGCGCGTAATGCCCTCATCCAGCGCATCTCTGCCCAAATCCGGCTGAGTAACGAACATATCTACTACAGAAAACTCTCAGGAGATCGGGATGAGAGCCTTGGTCTGTGTATCACGAATCCTCTTGTTTCGATTTCCCCCGCCCCGCGGCTAGGTATATAGATTTCAATGTACAGTATATATCTACACCTCTTTGTATGTAGAATTTTTCTTCGGTTTGCTTGGATGAAGAAGGTTGGGTTGGAATGGGTTGGGTTTGGTTGAACTTCGAAGGGTTTATTAGGGGCGAACGAAGCTGTTTCGTTCGATTCTACTTTTCTCACGCTCGCAAGAGGTCGTTTTTTCTTCTCTCACCCTCGCCTTATTCCTTCCCTTCCCCCCACTTTCATGTGCTATCCCCCCCCCCCACATATGCTATTCCCCCCCCACCCCCTCCCCCACACCGCACAGCCCACTCCCTCATCTCTTCCCCCTTTCAAAAAACCCCCTCCCCAAAACCGTAATCCTGTGGCAAACCCCCCCCCTCCCTGACCTATACACGCACACCCTCTCCTCACCCTCACCCTCTCCTCCCCACACGCTCACCCACCCCCCCAAAAAAACCTTCCAACCCCAACCCCACACACACACACACACACACACACACACCCTCAGACACTACCCCCTCTCCATTAATCCCTTGCTTCTTTTCAGGAAAAAAGGTGTTTTAGCCTTTAATGAATATACAGAGGACCGGGAGTGAGAGAGAGAGTGAGAGTGAGAGTAAGAGTTAGAGAGAAAAGAGGGGATGAAGTGTACAAAACATGAGGTATTGCTATGGATGAATGAAGGTTTTTTGCTGGTTGTGCGGTTTAGATAAAGATATATATATAGAAAGGGGGAGGGGGGGCAGGTAGGTACGTAGGCAGGTAGGTACGTAGGTACGTAGGTAGGTACGTAGCTCTGTTGTAGTTAAGTTGTAGTGACGCTGGCTGGCTGGCTGGCTGGCTGGCTGATCGTTCGTGAGAAGAGAGCAGCTGGCTGGCTGTTGAAAGCATGGTCGGGGTGGCTGAGTAGCTGCCGTCTGCTTGGTAAAACTGAAATTTGGGACTGTACTGTACTGTAGAAGCGAGTTTGTTATACCTTACATAGCACTCTATAGGGCTTTGCAAACATAAGGTATGTTTGACGACGCGGCGGGTGAGTACCTTGGTTGATTATTTGACTGTGTGGGGGTGCTTTTCTACTATACAGCCACAGTAAGTCGCATGTACATATGTACTACGAAGCAGGATGCTAAGAAATAAACGAACGCGTGATACAGCGAAGCAGCAATGTTTTGGAAAGCATATATATTTAAAGGTAACCACTATATGAACACCACCCGCCTTTGCAGACACACCACCTGAACTTTGCATAAACACCACCCCTTCTCACTAAGCCTAATCAGGTAATTCCAGGGTTCATCGCGGTGTTTACCTTTGCGTTTGAATATTCGCTCCACTTTTTATCTTCATTGCTACTCACCCACGCCGCCGCCATGTCTTTGCAATTACTTCCTCCTTCAGAAGGCCTTCGCTGCTCAATTGAGCTTCTTATCAAGTCAGTCAATGAACACGCTGATTCTCAAGGCTACGCCGTCAGGAAGAAGCGCTCCAAGAAGTTCAAGAAAGGCGTGATCATGAAAGTCTGACTCTGTTGCGACCGTGTCAACGTGGCAAAGACCTCTGATCTTGAGCGACTCAGAAAGAGAAGAATCACACAATGAAAGAGGAAGAGATGATAGATGTGTCAGTCACATCTTCACTCGTCGTCGTCACTGCTTCTATCGCTACGACGGCTTCGGAAGACATACTACGCGTTCAGGACTCCGCCATTGTCAGGGCGAAAGAGCGATCACGAGGCTCCTCTAATCGTGTACGGCCAGAAGTCTCTTAGCGGCGATAGCGAGCCTTTGAAGAGTCTACATAGCGAGAGCCGTCTGGCTTCGAACTCGTGAAAGAGCTTCCGTCGCGCGGAGCTATCCAGGCGACTCAGATACCTGAGGCTCAGTCTCAACAAGCCTCTCGAGATCGTGAAGGACGTGAACGAGAACGATGACGAGGACGAGATGAAGCAAGAGATGAAGCAAGAGATGATCAAATTGCAGGCGTTTCAGACGGCATGATGATCTCTTTTCAGATGTAAATAAATGTTAATTTGAATGCGATTTGAAGCATTCAAAAAGATATGTTTCAGGTTTCTCTTTCAGGGGTAAAACAATTACCTGATTAGGCTTAGTGAGAAGGGGTGATGTTTATGCAAAGTTCAGGTGGTGTGTCTGCAAAGGCGGGTGGTGTCCATATAGTGGTTACCTATTTAAATGTCTTGGCTATGTATGTACCTATCCAACATACATGTATGAAGCGAACTCGACTGCTTTGACTATGACTATAAAGTCAATGTGATGGATTTAGCCATCGAGCATGCGAGTATATGAACACATACTGTAAAGCCAGGGTCGAGGAATAACTGTATGAAGCATGTTCTTTAGACGCTGTTGTGAAAGCGTGTTTATGGAGCGTTGTTTGTTTGAGCCAGGAGGTAGGTGAGGCGAGTAGCTAAGATGGGCGAGTAGGGTTGGCGAGTACAGTAGGTAGGTTGGCAGGATGCTCGGTAGGATGTCTAATCGATTTGGCCTAATTGGCTCTGCAAGCGCGGAGATATGTGCTAGGGTCGTAGAGTGCGCTGAGCCGGCGCAGGCCATTACTGAATAGGCACGGTGAGGCCTGAACCGTTTAGGGTTCTCAGGGCCAGCTGAGCTAAACCAATTTTCCCGAGCCGGTTCCCAAACTACGGAGGTGTGAGCTGTGATTTGGTTACAAGTCAAGCGTTAGTGACTGAAAAGGTTTCAGAGGAAAAGGTTTCAGAGCATTACGCCTGATATATATAAATAGAGTTGTAAAATCGTTATATTTCGTTATCGTTATATAGCTTAAAGTGTGTAGCTTCGAAAGCACAACCGACAACATCACTGCTTCTTCTTCGACAATAAACAGTAAAACTTAGGAAACATTATCAAGAGTCCACAGTAAGACGAATGCCAATTCCGAGAAAAATAGCATGGCCACACTTCACGAGAGATCGTAATCGCCTGCTGACTCGGCAAAATAGTTATAGCCATGAACTTGTGCGCCAACCATTAAGAATTGGTTCATCGTGGAGATGTCGTGGTGGTAAGAGCCGCTACCGTTCCCAGGTTCATCCCTGCTAGTTGTGGAGGGATTCTCGACGACATACAGAGAGCTCTGGTAGATGGCAGCCAGTGCAAGCTCTTGCCCGCTTTCTTCTCCATCTTCTAACCGCTTCTGTAAGCCTGACGCGATCTCATTTGACCACGTTATGGTTAGGGGGTGTTGTTCACCAACATATTCACGCAGAACAGCTTGCCAATCCAATGCGACACGGGGTTGGGAAAGCAGACTACGAACCACGTTACAGCGGTCCCAGTCTGCCGTGGTATAGCCATCCTCCATATGTTGTGCAATATGCGACGACCGGCTAGTGGTATTGTTGAAACTCATGACACAGAACCCGCAACCTAGAACCCGTGCAGGAGGTTTGTTGCTCCACATCTCGGCTCGCCTGCTAGCGTCAGGTACGCCATGCTGGGCTCTGAGATGCCTGACAAAGGTGTCCTTGCGCGCCCACTTTTCTTTCTTTTCATAGCACGACTGGGCCTTGTGACCGGCCAGGTGCCCGAGGTCTGGATACTCTGCGTTGCAAAATGCACATCTCTCGCCATCCGGTGTGAACAGAACCGGACCGCTTGGCGAGCAAACATACTCGATATCTGGATAGTGACACCGCTCGTGTCTCCTCCAGGTGTCTTTGTCCTTGAACGGCTTGTCACCACAGACGGTGCAGAACCATTTTATCTCAAAGTTGGTGGTATGATGTCTGGCTAAGCGCTGATGATTAATGGCAACGGAATAGCCGCCGGGGATATTGCCTCGGTTATGCGGTGGAAGTGAAACATCTGACGAGAGAGGCCCCAAGGCTTGCTCTGGACCATGTTCTGAAGCATCTGCCAAGCTGTACATGTAGGAGGTTGAGGGGTTGGGAGATATGAGGGAATGGTTTGCACCAGAATTCGTTGAATTAATAAATAGTTGCGGCCCAGGGGGCCACGGCCCTGGCCCTGGAAAAATATTGGTGCCGTCAGTACGATGAGTGCCCCACTCGGACGTGATGTGCCCGCTCCGCAAAGTTTGGGTTTCGGTAGGGTTCAGAAAGGGACCCATGTAGGGCTCTGGGATGGCTCCGAAATGATATCCAGACGGACCTGTCGATTGATGATCAGCTTTATGCTGGTCGAGGGGATTGAGGGAAAACGGTTTACTTACCGGTAAGATTAGAGCGAGCCGAAGCAGTCCCTGGTAAGATAGCATGGTCGGGGGAGCTGACGAAACATTGTGAGGCTATTTGTTGGTCGTTGCTGAGATAAGACGACCCTTCGAACGAGGACAACTCTGTTAAATATTGCCCGTCATGGCTACTGAGATGAGACGACGGTACGCAATCGGTTTGTTGGTTTGTTTGGCTGGAATTGGCAGGGTCGTAGTAACAATGGTACTCAGGATTCAAAGGTTCTTGATTCGATGTAGATTCCGTCATATCTAGTATACTTGACTTTCCCTTTTGTCAATCTTAGAGAAACGTCACATGGCAGGAATGCAGTGAAACGAGGTTCGGATGTTCTAATTATGGTGGGGGTCCTGTGGAACTAATATAGAACCCACTCACGGGTTTAACAGTTCATCTGCTATGCTTGTCACGTTCACGGGGAGCCTTCTTCCAATTCCAGCGAAGGTTATGGCAGGTGGGCGGGTGGGCGGCGTGGGCGAAAGCCTCATACAGTAGGATTCAATCCGCTTCCCAGATCCAAGTACGAGCGCCATGTCTCGTCGTACGATGCCAAAACTTGGGAGTGTCAGCGGCCATTCCTTCATACTACAGAATGATATTTCCAAAGAAAGCAGCTGCACGAATGGTGCCATCGATGCCGGTCCAAGAGAGTTCGATACGGGGTGATGCCGGGAAATTCTGGCTTAATGTGACGTAGATGAAAGCGACAACCTCAATTATCTGTTCCTTTCATCAACGAATTCTGCCGAATAACCAAGCGCACGGTAACCAACCCTATCATCTTCTGATATAAGGTCCAAAGCCTATTGGGTTTGATGTAAGGCTCGGAGATTACCTACCTAAAGCAGGTCTTTCTGTAATTCGGCCAGGCCACCGGGTTTGCCCAAGCCCAGGGAGCCTGGGGGCAACAGTTCTAGCCCAGCGACGTGGCGTCCCGGGTTGATATCTCTGCCTTGGTTCTTTGCAACAAACCTCTTTCCGGGTATATTGAAGCGATAAAGTATCCAAGCCAGCCTGTGTAGGTAAATTACATGCAGACGACATCACTCACTATGCGCGTTTGGTTTTAGTGATCGCTGGACTGCTGGTGGGTTGTCCTAAAACAAGGATGACCAGCAGAGGGATTTCCGTGGACCTCTCTAGGCGAGTCAACGAACTGAGGTGTGTACAGCCGTTGGCTGTCTTTCTCCATTGCGCAAGACTAAGGTCGAATGAATGAGGCGATTTGGGCAACTGCAGACGGCCTTGAGAGGTGTGGTTGACTTATACTAGCATAGGGCTAACTCCGATTACCGACTGAGCCGATGAACCACATTCCATACGTAGTAGGTAGGTACCCTATGTACTACGGTTGCTGGGGTATTATTCCCTAGTACACGCTAAAATAACCCCTGCTAGCTAACATTGGGTGTTGCCAGAATATTCGGCCCCTATTTACTTCTACATCAGATTTTAAACCACCTA
>JAABUS010007423.1_pt1 | contig 12603 bp, 13 predicted proteins | sample 5560161 | NCBI WGS metagenome assembly JAABUS01 (sample SAMN10711885, study PRJNA513376) | rock metagenome | isolation source: Antarctica rocks | place: Antarctica: Victoria Land, Trio Nunatak nord | collected 2016-01-04 | reverse complement strand
GCCCGGGATTCAGGTCGAACACCACCCGGTCCGGGTGCCGCTCCGTCGACGTCGACGTCACCCCCGACGGCCCGGTCGCGGGCGGGATCCGCCACTGCGGCACGTGCAGCTCCAGGGCGCCGACCTGGCCGAGCCAACCCAGCCAGGCCCGGCTGGAGAGCGAGATCGAATCGGTCCGCCTGGATCTCACCGATGCGTTGGAGAACGGCACGGATCCGGTCGACCGCTAACGGCGCCGGCCGATCATCATGGCGGCGAGCCACGGCTCACGTCGCAGAGGCTTCGACTCGAGTACTACGGATTCGGGCCCGGCAAACGACCCGAAGACTTCTGGACCCGGTAGCCGAAGCCCGCCCTGCGAGACACTGGCCATCATGAACGAGGTGCGCATCCGACCAGCCGAACCCCGTGACGTCTCGGCGCTCGCGGATCTTCGTTGGCAGTTCAAGCTTGAAGACAGTGATGGTTCCGAGGAACCGGAAAGCGAAGCCGTCTTCGTCAAGCGATGTGCCGATTGGCTCCGCACCCGGATTCTGACGGGGCCATGGCGGGTATGGCTGGCCGAGGTTTCTGGGCAGCCGTGCGGTCAGGTGTTCCTGGGACTTGTGGATAAGGTGCCAAGCCCATTCGGAGGATCGACGATGCTCGGCTACGTCGCCAACTTCTACGTCACTCCCGAGCACCGCAATCGCGGTCTGGGAGCGGCGCTTCTCGCCGAGGTGACTCGCTACGCGGAGGCTCAGTCACTAGACACCCTGATCGTGTGGCCGTCCGATCGAAGTGCCCCCTTGTATCGGCGCTGCGGATTCGATCAGCCTGCCGAGCTACTTGAGGTGCCCGTCGCACCGAGTTGAAGCCGTCTCGTTTGGCGATCGCTGCCCGATACTGCGACCCCCTCTCTGATCAAGGATCTAGAGAAACCGCGCCCTGTCCGTGTCAGTGGCTACTGGGACAGGGCCGATGTCGTCGAGGATCGATGGTTCGACGTTCTCGAGCGGCGCAGCTCCGTCGACCACGATCTCGCCGGGCAAGCCCAAGAGGTCGTCGGCGTGGAACCACTCGTACAGCTTGGCGGACGGCACCTTGTCAGCAAGCGGCCGCGCCTCGTGCCGGCGGACAGTCTCTTCGAGATCAACCTTGATGTAGTACAGATGCGTCGGACCCTGATGGCTGGACACTAAGCCGCGCAACATGTCTCCGTAGTGGCTGGTAAAGAGGATGCCCTCGACGATGACGTTCCAGCCGGCCGCCAGGCAGTAGCCAGCTGAGTTGTCGATGAAACCAATATTCGTTCCGTCCGCCACGTCGTGCTCTCGCAGCACCATGCGTCGAAGGTGGTCTTGGCCAATGTTGGCGGTGCCAGGGCCCAAGGCGTGCTGCAACCGGAGCGCCAGAGTCGATTTGCCCGACGCCGAGTTGCCGCGGATGACGATGAGGTGGGGATCTGTCATCCCAATCACCTAGGTGCCGGGCCGGTCAAACCCTCGGAGGGCACCAATCTAAGGCAGTCTCGATAGCCGATCCATAACTGGGACCGTCGTTGTATCACATCTGACGTTCGGCGTGATACGTTGCCAAGTGTGAAGACTCTTCGATTGGATCCCGAGTTGGAGACGCGGCTGCAGCGTGCCGCGGCAGTCACCGGTGAGTCACTGTCGGAGTTCATCCGCCGGGCCGCCGCGGCGCGCGCCGACACGCTGCTACGCATCGGTGACCGCGACGACTTCGCCGACGTGCTGGGCGTCGTGCATGGCGGTGGCGGCCAAGCCCGCAGGACCGGCGAAGCACTCACCGACATCCTGGCCAAGACCAAGCCGAGGGCGTGACCCTGACCGACGCGGGGCCGCTGGTAGCACTGATCGACGCCGACGAGGCTGATCACGAAATTTGTGCGCTCGCCCTGCATGCCCTGCCACTACCCCTTCTGACCACCTGGCCCGCGTTCACCGAGGCCATGTACCTGCTGGGCCGAGCAGGTGGGGCGGCCGGCCAGCAAGCTCTCTGGAAGCTGAACCTCAGCGGGCGGCTGGACATCGCCGAACTATCCCGGGCCGCGCTCGAGCGCAGCGCGGCGCTGATGGCCAAGTACGCCGACCGCCCGATGGACCTCGCCGACGCCACCCTCGTCGCGCTCGCCGAAGAACGCGGCGAACGGCGCATCTTCACCCTGGACAGCGACTTCCGGATCTACCGCATCCACGGCCGCACCCACTTCGAAATAATCCCGAGCTGACGCTTTCCCGCAGGCGGATCGGTTACCGGTGACGGCCAAAGCGTCTTGCCGGGTCGTTCCGGCGTCCTTCAGACCGTAACGGACGAGGTTCAGCTTGTGGGGCAAACGGCGTCAGCACCGCTTAGGGCAGGGCGGCGTACAGCCTGTGGATGGCACTGTCCACGTCAGTGGAGAATGCTGTGAAGGCCGTCGCGGTGACCTCAGGGTGTGCGCCGCGGCCGGTGCGGGTCCAGGTACCCACCACGCGGCCGTCGCTGACGACGGTGGGTCGGAAGATGCCGTTGCCGCCCGGGACGATCTGATGGGCGTGTGCGGGGTCGAGCTGGGCGGTGCGGTCGCGGTAGCCGAGTAGGAACTCGTCGAACGCGGGCAGCAGGAGCACCCTTCCGCCGCAAGCCTCACGTGCCGCGGCCAGGCGGTTGGGAGTTTCTGGGTCGAGGAAATGCTCGGTGCCCTCGATGTGGCATGAGAGGAGTTCCGGGCGGGCGAGGGTGAGCGCGGTTCGCGTGTCGTCGGCGGTCAGCCCGCACCAGGCGGCGAGGTCAGCGGTTGTTGCCGGGCCGTGGCTGCGGAAGTAGCGCAGGGCCAGCTCGCCGAGCGCCTCGTCACGCTCGAGGTGTCGGGGTTGCCGGACCCATTCATCGAGCAGGACGACGAGTTGCTCGCCAGCTCCATCGGTGGGACCGAGTACGACCGTGCCAGTCATGGCGAGGTACCGCAGGATGTGGGTGCCGCGTTCCCCGCCGCGGTTGAGCCCGGCCCTTTCCCAGGTCGCAAACAGATCCGATCGGCACAGGCGTCGGCCGCCGGATAGCACCGCGGTGGTCAGCTCGCGCGCCCGATGCAGATGCGGCCCTTCTAGCCCCAGCTTGCTGCGGCGGGCGACGGATGCCTTGATGACCCGGGGTGCGAGCAGTTGCACCATCCAGGGCAAGTCCTCCGCCGCGGTCAGGTGCAGAGTTCCGCGCATCGGCCAGGATCGAACGATCTCGCCGACGTCGATCGCGGCGACCACCTCGGCGCGCAGCCGTGTCGCGGTGCGCAACCCGACCGAGGTGAGGGCACTGGCGAAGTCCTGGGCCTGGATCGCTGTCAGCCAACGCACCGCCTCCACAGCCGTGCCTGAGACCGGTCCCGCGAGCCGTTGCGCAAACAAACGCGCCCGCGCCAGGTCGGCCCGGGCGAACGTTGGTGCGACTGCCTGACCTGTAGGCGGGTCAGGCCGACCCGGTCGCTGACGCTGTTCTTGCGGCATGCGGTCTCACCGGGTTGTTTCTGCGCCGAACTCCGCGGCGTGGTCACGTGCCCACTCGGTCAACGTTCGAGCGGGGCGGCCGGTGAGGTGTTCCGGTGAGCGGACCACGTCGGGCTCCTCGACGGTGTCCCGCCAGTAGTCGAGCAGCATGGTCACGATGTCCTCAGCAACACCGTAGTGGGCCATCTCGGCGCGGAACTCCGTGGGCGTGTTCTCGGTGAAGGTGAGCTCACGCCCTACCGCGTCGCCGATTGCCCGCAGCTGAGCGACGCGGGACAACGCCTGCGGCCCTGTCAGTGGATAGATCTGCCCCTCGTGACCGTCGCCGGTCCACCCGGTCCTTTTTGGGGCGCCCTGGCTGCTGATTGAGATGTGCGCTTGGTCGCTGGTTACGGATGGGCAGTGGGGTGCTCCACGGGGGCCACGCTCGGTGCGATCGCGCCGGGAAGCTCGAGGAGCGGAGACACGACATGCCACCTGCAGCATTCACGGTCTGGGCCGGGGTCGACGTCGGCAAGACCCACCATTGGGTCGAGGTCGTCGACGGGGACGGCACGACGTTGCTGTCGCGGCGCATCCTGAATGGCCAGGCCGAGATTGACGAGCTGATCGTCGAGGTCGTGCCGCTGGCCGATCGAGTCCAGTGGGCTGTGGACATCGTCGGTGCGCCGTCCGCGTTGCTGCTGGCGTTGCTTGCTCAAGCCGGCCAGCAGGTGCGGTATGCCTCCGGGCGGGTGGTATCGGTGATGAGCTCGGCATTCACCGGCGAGGGCAAGACCGACGCCAAAGACGCCCACGTGATCGCCGAGACCGCCCGGCTGCGACGCGACCTGACTGTCGTTGACCAGATGACCGATCTGGCCCGCAACCTGGCGGTGTTGACCGCGCATCGCGCGGACCTGGTCGCCGACCGGGTCCGCGGCATCAATCGGCTCCGTGACCTGATGACGAGCGTTTTCCCTGCGCTGGAACGGGAATTCGACTGCGCATTCTGCAAAGGCGCACTGGTGCTGGTGTCCGAATACGCCACCCCGGACCGGCTGCGCCGGCTCGGACGGACACGCCTCGCGGCCTGGCTTCGCACCCGCCACGTCCGCGGCTACGCCCAAATCGCCGACCGCGCGGTCACCGCCGCCGGCGCCCAGCACGTCGTCCTTCCGGGCCAGGACATCACCGCCGGCATCGTCTGCGAACTTGCCGCCAGCGTCCTGGCTCTGGACGTCCGCATCAAGGACGTCAACGCCCAAATCGCGGCAACCTTCGAGCTACACCCACAGGCCGCGATCATCGTCTCGATGCCCGGCTTCGGGCCCTTCCTCGGCGCGTCACTGCTGGCCGCGGCCGGTGACCTACGTGCGTTCCCCACCGCCGGTCACCTCGCCGCCGCCGCGGGTTTGGTCCCGGTCCCGAATGACTCAGGCCGACGCTCGGGCAACCTGCACAAGCCCCGCCGCTACAGCCGGCCGCTGCGGTACGTGTTCTACCTCTCGGCGCAGACCGCGATGATGCGCCCAGGCCCCAATCGGGACTACTACCTGAAGAAACGCGAGCGCGGCCGCACCCACACCCAAGCCGTCATCGCGCTCGCCCGCCGACGCATCGACGTCCTCTGGGCCCTGCTACGCGACGAACGCATCTTCACCGCGACCCCGCCCGCGCTGGAAAAGGCGGCTTGACAACATCATTGAGATTCCCAATGGCCGCCGATCTTTCGGAACTCGACATCACCCCGACGATCGGTGATCGGCACCATGTCCTTGATTCGCGGCTTGGTCTGAGAACCGCTGGCCCGCTTCGGATACCGCATCAACCGGCCGGATCTCAGTGCCCGCACCAGGTCCACGCGCAGAGCTCGACGGGCAGGGGTGAACAGCTCCACATAGATCGTCTCGTGACTGACCCGCATCGAACAGTCGGACGGGAAATCGGCCTTCAACCGATGACTGACCTGCTGCGGCGACCAGTCCCAACCCAGCTGCATCTCGACAACCCGACGCAGATCACAAACCGTCGACAGCTTCGACACCTTCGGTCGCCGACCCCGATCGAACGCTGCCGCATCGGCGGCTTCGGCCCGGTACTTTGCCGCACCGCCGTTGCGAGTGACCTCCCGGCTCACGCTGCTCGGCGCTCGTCCCAGCCGCCGGGCGATCGAGCGGCACGACTTGCCCAGCGCCAGACTGCGGGAGATTTCCTCCCGTTCCTGCCCCGACAGATGACGCGGGGATCGGCACCGGGCAGCGGGCTGAATCCCACCCGTCTGTTGCAGGAACCGCCGAACCCGATGCCCGGGGACCCCGACCTCGCGAGCGACCGACAACATCGACTGACCCGCTCTGAACTCAACCCACACCCGGTCCTGCTGCTCCAGCGACATCCCGAAAACATGCACGACGTCTCCGATCCGCGATCAACGATCCTGGTGCGTTGACCCCCGGAGACCGCCATCCTTTCTTTGCAATTACTTGCAAGTGAGTGCTCGCTGAATATTCGCGCAAGGGGGCCTCGTACGGGACAGCGCAGCTCGCCGCCGCGGGATCCGGTGACGTTCTGTGCCGGGACTCCGGGCACGGTGCACGTTCAGGCGGTCGCAGGCCGCCGGTATGACGCGATGTGAGCCTCGTGGGAGGCGCGCGACGTGCCGCACACCGCGGCGAGCGACGCCCAGTAGGCGCTCTCCGTGGTGTTGTAAGGTCGCCCGGCTTTGGATATCAGGGATTGGGCGCGACTGAGGACGATTGCGTGCCGGGCGCGGGACAGCATTACGAGCAGCACGCGTCGCTCTTCCTCGCGTTCAGCCTTGGTATTGGCCTGACCGCTGGGCATGTGAAAGTCCTCAACGCCCGGGATGAACACCCAGTCGAACTGCTGGCCTTTACCGGTGTGGGCGTTCAGCAGGTGTGCCCCTGGCGCCGCGGCAATGTCGGTTCGCTCGCGAACCTGTAGCTGAGCCAATGCGCGCGTCACCGACCCTGCAGCCGTAGCCATTTCCTCCAACACCGTCAGTGCATCGCTCACGTCGTTAAACGTGTCGCTATCGGCCGTTTCAAGCCCGTCGAGCGCAGCGTCACGAAGCGCGGCCAGGTCTGAGCGTGCGGGCAGCTTGCGCCACGCCAAACGAAGAATGTCGAGCACGACCGCGTTGTCGATTGCCAGATCCCAGCGTGTGAACGGCACATCGGCAGCGGCGAACGCGGTGTCGATGACACGTCGGCGCCATCCGGCTCGCGCGATGATGCCGATGGTCGCCCGGGGGTCGCGGTCAAGGATGGCTGCGCACTGCCCTGTGAGCCAGTTGGACTCTTCGGCGCCGGTCGCGAAGGTGATCGCTGACGCGGCGCCACCGTTCGGCCAGCGGAGCGGGTCGGCGGCAGATAGCGGTGAGCCTCCGATGCCGACCGATGCGGCGTTGACCACGGCGAGCACCGCGGGGGAAGAGCGATAGGACAGTGTGAGCGCCAGCGGCGTACCGCACAGTGCGCGCAGCCTGGCTTCCACGTCGACCGGTCTCGCGCCGGCCCACGTGTAGATCCCCTGGAGGGGATCGCCGACGAAAGTTCGGGATGCGGTCACGCTGCGTAGCGCGATGTCGAGCTGTTGCGGGGAAAGATCCTGGAACTCGTCGACGAGAACGGCGCCGTAGTGATGCTGGTAGAGGTTGGCGACGGCCGGGATGTGGAGAAGCCGTTGTGCGTGACGGAGCAGGTCATCGTACGACATGAGGCCGGCCTGGCGCCAGGCCGTTTCGATTGCGACCGCGTCTGCGTTACCGGCGGCTACGAGCGCCTCCATGACTTCCTCGTCGGTATGCGGTTGCTGTTTGGCTAAGCCCAGCGTGGCGACTAGCGCTTTGTCTCTTTCGGCAGCCGCTGCGACACTCAGCCCCGCGAGCCGGGCCGTTACGGCTTCGGAGAGCGCACGTTTGGTCGGCTGGATGAACGTGGGGTCGACCCCTACGGTCGCGCCGTGGGCTCGGAGCAGTTCGGTGGCGTGGCCGTGGAAGTTCCGCATGCGGACATACCGGCGGAACGCGTTCGGGCCGACAACACCGCGGATGCGTGCCGCGAGATTCTCGCGGGCCTTGTTGGAGAAGGTCAGGGCCAGGATGCGCTGATTTCGCGCGAGCGTCGGGATGAGGTGCTTGGCCCGGCGGGCGAGCAGTTCGGTTTTCCCGCAGCCCGGCGGCGCGATGACGAGGAGGTTGGTCGCGTCAATACCGGCGGGGTCGCGGGTGCTCCCACCGTTCTCGGCGGCGGAGTCTGTCACTGTGCGGCGGTATGCAGCAGGTCAGCCAGCGGTGTAAGGGATTCAGCACCGTCCCAAGTGAGCGCGCCAGCTACGGCGACAGCGTTCGTCACCTTGTCGTCGCGACAGTACGCGGCGAGGGCGGTCGCAGGGATGTCGGTGGCAGCTTTCTGTCCACACGACTGGAGGATGCCATCGAGGCGGGCACAGCCGGCGTCAACGAGTATCTGGGTCACGACTGGCGGCGTCAGGGACTGGCAGTAGACCCCTTCAAGGTCGGGACTGCAGACGAAAAGCTTTTTGCCGAACACGGCGGATTGCTTCCCTCCGAGGGCGCCGTGCCAGATGCCTTTCTCGAGTTCGTCGACGAGGCCTAGCACGGGAATGTTGAATCCGTCGGGGCCCAGCAGTTTGTACACCTTGGGGAAGTTGTCGGCGCCGGAGATGTCGAGAACGACGATGCCGAGACGGTCCAGCCCGATTCCGAGTGCCTTCGCCGCACCTTCGATGATGAGCCGGTCGGCGAGGCCTTCGACCACGATGACCTTCCGGGCAGTGAGCGCTTCGAGGAGCCTCGGGGACCACCAGTGCGCCTGAACCTTGGTGATGGCGCTGAGCTTGTCGGCCCCAATCTGCTGGCACCGCCCATCGGGAGTGATTGCGACGACTTGGGACGGGTCGAACCGGGCGACGATATAGGGCGAGTGGGTGACCAGCAGCTTCTGGTTGCTCGCGTCGATGAACAGTTCGGCAACGGTGCGCTGGCTGGAAGGATGCAGGTGAAGTTCCGGCTCGTCGATGGCGACGATGTTGGCGGCGCCTTGTGCGAGGTCGAACAGCGTCATCTGCATCAGTTGGCGCAGCCCGTCCGATTGCTCGGTGATGGGGATGTGCTCGCCGTCTCGTGCGATGTACAGCGAGACGTTGTCCAGTACGGACGTGTCCTCCTCGCCGCCGGAACGAAACGCCAGGTCGCCGGTCGCGAACTCGGTAGGCATCGCTTTCGTCAGCTGATTCGCGACGGTTGCGCGTAGCGCCGTGAGGGCGGCGCTGGCGTCGAGCGTTCCGTTCAGCTGCGTCAGCAGCTTTGTCAGACTGTCGCGTTCCGCTCCAAGTTCGGTGGCGTTGAGCAGGGCGTGCATAGCGCTGTTGGGGCCGTCCAGTTGCGATGTCGCGGTGCCACGTGTCGCCGGCAGGTAGCGCCATGCGAGCGCTTCGAGCTGTTCACGGGTGACGTTGCGGTCGTGACCGGAGTCTGGGAACCAGCGTCGAACGGTAAGGGCTTCTGGGTCGCCGGGGTCGATGTCTGCGTCGAGGCGCACGCGCAGCAGTTCGGATTGGTCGGTGCCGGAGATGGCTGGTTCGTGCGGCATCACCGTCCATTCCTTGGGGCCGAGGCCACCGAGGGTGACTTCGACTTCCAGGGTCTGGTCCGGGTCTCGGAGGTCCTGCGGGGTCAGTGATCCGTAGATCTGGGCTGTACTAGCGCCGAGCAGCATGTGCAGGATGCGCAGCAGTGAAGTCTTGCCGACGTCGTTGGCTCCGACGATGACAGCGTGGCCCCGGATGTCGAGTTCCAGGTCGGCTAGGCGGCTGTAGTTCTTGATGCTGATGTGTGTCAGGTGCACTGACGTGTCCCTTCGCAAGGTGCGTTCGGACGATACCGGTCGGAGCCGTCGACACCGGGCCCGTGGAGGTTCGCGTACGAACTAACCTTCGAACCGCGCTGCCCGACCCTCGTTGCGCCGGGCACGCACGCATCGGAATGTCCTCACAATCGAGGGCGTCATTGATGGGCGGGACGCACAGACGTCACGTACCGAGCAGTCTGGTGTCGATAGGCTGTCGTAGCAAGTGTCGTCGTCGGCTGTTAGAAAGGGCTGGCGGTGTGCGTCCAGCCTGCGCCAGGGCTTCGCGAGTGTTGGCCGAGTGACGATGTCCCAATGCCGTTTCCGCTTTACAACGTCTCACAACCTCAAGTGACACGCGGACACGGCAAGCTTTACAACACAACTGATCTGTCTCACAAACGACCGAATCCGTTACTGCGGCAGTTCTCCGTTGTAGTGGGCGCGTGCCAACTGGCCGAGCACCCATACAGTTGGCTCCGCACCCGCGCCGACGTAGCCCTTCTCTCGGCCGTCAGCGAGATAATGCTGACGCACCCACTCGCCAAGAGCCACATCGGAGCAGTCCGGAAGTGCCGTCACGACGCCGATCGCCTCGCGCAGCTCAACCTCAGTTGCGCCGTTGCCGGCTGCGGCGGCCCGAATCTGGCCCGCCTCCTCAGTCGCATCATCCCGTTCTGCTCGATAGACCATCGAAGCCAGTTCGAGGACGTACGGCTGGTTCGGGTTGCTCAATGAGAGCCGCCGGTCTACTTCTTGGGCGGGCTGGAGGCACCCGGGCCCGGTGGTGGTGGTGGCACCTCTACCTGGGTATGCACGGGCCTAAGCCCCTTGCCTTCCTCAGATGAGTCGACAAGGCGGATACCGAAACGGTCCTCGCGCGGTTCAGGCACGAGATACCCCAGCGGCAGCAACCTTCTCGCTTGACGAGCGTGACGCCGCCCCCGGCCCTGGCGGGGGAGGGCCCGAGACAGTGTTGTTGCTCGGGGTGTAGCCACCGGTGCGGGGCGCCAGCCACCCGGCGTAGATCCCGTTGAGCGCAGCGCTGAACGCCAGCGCTCGAAGGATGCGGTTGGTGGCTGATGCGTCGTCTGGTGTCGGCCCGCGTAGCCGGCTCCGCGTGAGTTGGTAGACGATTCCTGGAGTGACGAGAAAGAGGGCGACGCTAACTGACCAAGGCTATTTGGTACGTCCACGTGCCACCCTTCCTATCGATGAATCGGTTGCGAACAGGCCAAGTGGATCACGATGGGCGGGCCGCGCTCCTGCTAACACCGCGGCTGTCTCGTTAGCCGATGCTGAAACGTGCTGGTGGGGCCTGGACCGGATTACCTGATAGGTCAGTAAAGCAAACGCAACCGGGCAACCCGCATGCGGATCCTGATCTGTGAATTGCCACGCTATTTGGGCTAATCTGACCACGCTAAATGGCCCGATCTCCGGCGAGCTCACGCCCGACGAGGCCACTCAAGGGGAGCGTCGCAGGTCAGGGCGGCTACAGAGCGATGCCTGCGCAGTGGCCATGCGGCCATTTCGCGCGGTCAAAACTGTGCCACTTATCGTGGAAGACGACAGGTACCGATCCGCTCCAGATCGGGAAGAACGGCCGCGAGATCAATCGGCGTGGCGGCAGTTACGCGAGCATCTCGGCACAGGTTGGCATACTCTGCGCTGACGCAGCAGCGGTCTCTGGGGTCAGCATTTGGCCACCACCGTCATCGCGGCGAGTTGGCTGACCGTGAACGTTCTCGACGTGTCGCCGACCTGCACCGTCACCGTTCCGACGCCGCTTGGTTTCAGAACTCCGCAGACCACTTCGCCGGTGACCGGGAGGGTCACCTTGGCGGCCATAGGTGTGGCCGGGGTGGCCGCTGGGCCGGTGATGGTCATGCCGAGCGCGATCGCGGCCAGTCCGAAGGTGGCGTAGGCCAGACGTCGACCGATGCGCAGATCGTCTACGGCCCGTTGACTCTTCTTCAAGTTCCACCCGTCGATGCCACCGACGGCGTCGATGGTCAAGCGGGTAACCACCGTCGGGCGGCCGTTGGCGGCGCTCAGGGAGTAGCCGGCGCCGACTGCCCCGGCAGCGAGCGCGGCGGCAGACACAGCGAGAACGATCCACGACCACCAGCTCACGAAGTCGTGGAAGGAATCCTTGGCCTTGAATGTCACGACCACCGCGAACAACGCGAGCAAGGAACCCAGACCTGTTCGCCAGCCCTCGGCGGCCTTCCGGGTGTCGGACAACTCGGAGCCGAACACCTTCTGCATATCGTCGGTGAGGGTGATCTTGTCCGGGTCCACCTGTCGCTCTGCAGGAGCTACATTGCCGACGATTCCGCCGCCGGCGCTCACTTCCTGGGCGCTCACGGCCATGTCACGTCGACGGCGAACCGGGCGCCACAGCCGACTGACACGCCGGGTGGCTGCTTGGGATGCGCTCCGGCGCAACGACATTCCATGTCCACGGTTTCGTCGCCGGTTGGCCGCAGCTGCCCCTGCTCGCGGGCCACCTCAGCGACCTGGTCGAGCGAGCTGTCGTCCAGATCCGCCACCCCAGCCACTACCACCAACGGATGCGACCAGACCGGTATGTCGTCCTTACATCTCGGACACCTGCCGGACACCTTGATGACCACCGGCCCGTCCGCTGGATAGAGCCGGGAGTCGAGCAACGCGGCCTGCGCGCCGCTCAACTCCATGTCTGTCTGCTTGTAGTCCACGGCATAGCCTTCTGTGACGTTGGTTCCGCGATCCGGCCCGCGCGGGCGGCGGGTGAAACAAGAGTGAAATGTCCGAGTTCGGTGAGCGCATCATAAGTCACCGTGTCGCGAAGATTCCAGGGATCATGCAGATGAACCGCCTGTAAGTGTTCGTGGTGGCTGGCCTGGGGCTGGCTGGCAGGGTTGACGGCGGTCTCTCGGATCGGACGTGACTCGTGAATCGCCTGACCCCTTCGGGGTGTCTTGCCCGGGATGTGTCCGTCAGGTCCGGGAGCCGGCGTCGACCCTGGCCCACCGATGGCTTGATGAGAAGCATGTCCAACCCGAGCCGCTGAAACGACTCTGGCTGTGACCCGTTACAGGCCTGCCTCGTAGTGACTTCACTGCCGGGCCGGAAGTTGTCAAGCCGGTTGAGGCCAGTGGGAGTGATTTTCAGGCTGCGGTGTTGTCCTCCTCGGTGGGTTCGTTGATCCAGGCTGCTGCTGGTAGGTCGAGGATCTTGGGGTCGTTGGTGGTGGC
>JAABUS010007422.1_pt1 | contig 12604 bp, 15 predicted proteins | sample 5560161 | NCBI WGS metagenome assembly JAABUS01 (sample SAMN10711885, study PRJNA513376) | rock metagenome | isolation source: Antarctica rocks | place: Antarctica: Victoria Land, Trio Nunatak nord | collected 2016-01-04 | reverse complement strand
GGCCGCGGTCGGCTTGGCGCGATCGAGGTCCACCCTCAGGGTGAAGCAGGTAAAGCCCTCGCCCGCCGGACACGCACGGCGGTCCGGCACGAGCTCCGGCACCCGGAGATCCGGGCCCGCCGGACCTGCGGGCCCGGGATCGACGGGCGCGATCGTTCGCGCGGGCGGGTCCTGGCCGCGCCCGTCGGCGGGGCCATTCGCGCAGCCTGCCAGGCCGACGCACGCCACCACCGCGAGACCGACACGGCCGCGCCGCCGCGCCCTAGACTGCCGCCTCGTGGTCACCGATCCGAGCTGCATCTTCTGCAAGATCATCGCGGGTGAGCTCCCGTCGTCGCGCATCGCTGAGGACGATCGCACGATCGCCTTCATGGACGTCAACCCCGCGAGCCTCGGGCACGCCCTCGTCGTCCCGCGCTCCCACGCCACGGACCTGCACTCGATCGACGCCGACGACCTCGCGGCCGTCACCGCGACAGCGCAGCGCGTCGCCGGCCTGGCGGTCGAGCGCCTGGCCGCCGACGGCGTGAACCTCCTCAACTGTGCGGGCGCCGACGCCTGGCAGACGGTCTTCCACTTCCACATGCACGTCATCCCGCGCTACGCCGGGCAGCCCGACAAGGACAAGCTCACGCTTCCCTGGGAGCCGACCCCCGGTGACCCGGACGTGATCGCGCGCGCCGCGGCCGCGCTCGGCGGGGAGCGCGACGTGCCCGCCTGACCCGATGAAATCCACGGTGAACGATCTCACTGCGAGGATGGCTCGCAGGGCTCCGGCTTTGCGAGACTCCGTTCTTAAGGCAGGCGATGAGTTCGGCGCAACCTTCCCGGCCGACTATGTTGCATTCATGGTCGAGTCCGATGGCGCCCCGGGGCCCGTGGGGCCCCGGGGCTACCTCGACCTCTGGTCTGGTTGAGTACCTGACGGAATTCAATCGGGAGGAATCAGAGAACCCCACCACGCTGAGCGGGCTCGTCGCGTTCGGATCCGACGGCGGCGGCGAACTGCTGCGCTTGCCGGTCGGCTGGGGGAGGAAGCCGCGATCGTCGAGGTACCGGCGGTCGGCGAGCGAAGCGATGCGGTGCCATCCGGAACCACCTTCCTCGACCTTCTGCAGTACTTGGGAGGCGGCGAGCCCTTCACATCCGATGAGCTCGCTCACGGCAAGGCAGCGGCGCTGCCGCTTGGCCGGCCCCGACGCTCGTGAGGAATCCTCAGCCGCGGCGCCCGGTCCGTGCACGCGAGCTTGCAGCGGCGATTCCCGGCGCGCGCCTGGTCATCATCGAGGGGTGCGGGCACATGATGACCACGGACGCCGAGCGGGCATCGGTGATCGCCGTGCTCGAGCATCTCGAGCGGCACGCCACCGCGCGGTCCTCGCGAGCGGCCTGACCCTCGCGCTGCTCGGCGGCGCCACCGGGGCCTCCGCGCTCAGCACCGACACGGTCGTCGTGCACGACCGCGACGACGCGCGCGAGGGCGCCCCCGACCTCAAGCGCGTCGCGGCGACGCGCCGCTCCGACGGCGACGTCCGCCTCGCGCTCTCGCTCGTCGACACGCTCGCCGCGGGCGACCTGCTCGCCGACGAGGACGCCGGCGGGCCGCCCGGCTCGATCTGCGTCAGCCTGTGGACCGTGAGCAAGCCCGGTACGACGAGGCCCGACCGGCTGGCCTGCGTCACGGCACAATCCGATGGCAAGACGCTGCGCGCGACGATCTCCAAGGAGGTGCCGGGCGCGCTCCCGTCGACGGTCGGCCGCGCGACGCTCACCCGCCCGTCGGACACCAGCGTCGCCCTGCTGATCCGCGCGGACCTGCTCGGCCGCCCGCGCCGCCTCGCCTTCGCGGGAGAGGCGACCGCGCCGGGCTGCGCGCGCCTGAGCTGCGTCGACCTGGCGCCGGACGCCGGCGCCACCAGGACGCTGCGCCTGCGCTGAGTCGCTGCGGCGGGGAAGTTCCCAGCCCCCGAGTGCGCTGCGTTGAACGCATGCTCGCAAGTGGTCGTCAGCTCCCGTCGCCCGCGACCGCGACCGGCACCTCCGCCGCGTCGGCGCTGGTCAGGGTCAGAACAAGGTCGCCGTCGTCGACGCGCAGTCCGGTGACTTGGTCGCGCCCCCGGCGGTCGGCGAAGCGCTGCTCGGCGAAGTTGAAGTAGCTGCCGCTCAGGTAGTCGATGCTGATCGCGCGTACTCCTGGTCGCTGCTTGGCTACGCAAGCGCCGAGCGGGGTACCCAGGCTCGTGTCGTCTGTTCTGGTGTGCGCGTTGCCAGCGACGACCAGCATCCCGCCGGCGGACGTCGGTGCGCTCAGCAGGCGCGAGGCCATGGCTGCGTCGCGATCCGACCAGCTCCACGCTTGCCCGATGCCCTCCGACTCCGCTGGTCGCACCAACGCGTCGACCAGGATCACGGTGAGCGGACCAGCCACCGCGCGCTCGCGAAGCGCGCTGAAGTGCCCGGCCGTGACGCGTCCGTCTGCGAGCCACAGCAAGGGGTCGTCATAGAGCAGTCCGTCGCTGGTGAAGCGCTCGACGGTTGGTGCGAGCTCGCTCGGCCATTCGAGCGCGACCGCAGTCAGCCCGAGAGCGAGCATCAGCGCTCGGATGATCAGTGGGTTCTGGCGCACGCCGTGAACTTCGCCGAGCAGCAACAGGCCGGTCGTGTCGAGCGACGCGCGAGCAGCATTCATCGCGTCAGCGTCGATTCGCAGCGCAAGATCCTCGATCACGAACTCGTCGACAGCACGGCGGAACTCGTCAAAGGTCGAGACGGAAGGCATGTCCGGATGATGCCGTTCATGCCGCCCACCGTCCGCGCCCTGCGTGGTCGCGGGGCCGGACGGCGCGAAGCGTGAAGAGGGTCGGCACCACCTCCCCGCACAGCCGCAGGCGATACCGTCCGTCCGGCTCGCGGTCCACGTGGCCCGAGCGGTGGTCGAATGACACATCGAGGTGTTCGGCGAGCTCCGAGACCACCAGCCCGGCGTCGGTCGCCGCCGTGACGATCTCCCCCAGCGAGTAGGCGAACTCCACGCTCGAGCCCGGCGGCGACGCGGCGTTGGTGTAGGAGACGCTGTCCTCGAAACGGAGCGGCGCTCCGCCCGCATAAGGCCCGGAGAGGACGACTGGGCTGGTGGAGGTGACCATCTTGGCGAGGGGGTGCCCGTCGATGAGCACGAGTTGCCCGCCCCGAACAAGCGTCCCCGCGACCGAACGCATCCACGCCCCCAGGTCGGCGATCCAGCACAGCACGCCGATGGTCGCCCACGCGAGGTCGAAGCGTCCGTGCAGGCCTTCCGGCAGCTCGGTGACATCGGCGACCACCCACTCGACAGCGACGCCGCATTGCTCGGCCAGGGCTCGCGCCTTCGCCAGCGAGGTCTCGGAGAAGTCAACGCCGGTCACGCGCGCCCCACGACGCGCGAACGTCACGGTGTCAAAACCGATGTGGCACTGAACGTGAAGCACGTTGAGGTCGGTGACGTCGCCGACCGCCGCGGCCAGAGCGCGCTCCTCCTCCTCGAGCAGCGAGCTCTGCCCGGCCACGAGCGCCCGGGAGTCGTAGTAGTCGTCCTGACCGTGCACGGCGGCAAGCGCATCCCAGTGAGATCGGTTGGTCGCGTGGTGCTCTGCGGTCGCTGGCAGCTCGCCCGGGAGCAGCGAGAACAAGGCGGAGTCTCGCCGGTGCCCGTCGGGATGCCGCAGGTGTGAGCGCAGCACTCCCTCGCGACGAAATCCGACCTTCTCGGCGACCCGCTGCGAGGCGAGGTTGTCAACGTCGGCGGTGAGGGCGAGCCGTGCGAGCCCCAGGTCATCGAGCGCGTGGCGGCAGAGCCGTCGCAACGCGCTCGTTGTGATACCCCGCCCGCGGGCTTCGGCGGCGCACCAGTAGCCGACGTGGCCGGTCTCGTTGCTGGCCAGGTGGAGCCCGATTGATCCAACGACACGCTCGGCCTCGACGATCGCGAACTGGTGGGCTCCGAGTCCGCGTGCGTCGGTGACGAAGGCGCGGGCATCCTCGTACGTGTAGGGCCGGGGGAGAGTGGGGAGCCAGCGCCGGATCTCGGGGTCCTGGCACGCCGCGTAGACCACCGGCGCGTCGTCCGCGGACCACCGGCGCAGGAGGAGCGAGTCGTCGCGAAGCTCCATCTTCGAACCCTAACCGCGCTGGCGCTAGCTCGAGTAGCGCCGCAGCCCGCGCGCGGCCAGCGCCCCGAACACGAGCAGGAGGCCCGCGACCGCCAGCACCGCGGGCCACGTGTCGCCCCACGTCACGTCCCCGACGAAGCCCTGGCGCACGCCGGCGAGCACCTGGGTGATCGGGTTCACCGTCGCGATGACCTCCAGCCAGCCCGCGAGCAGCTCCTTCGGTGCGTAGGCCGGCGTGAACAGCACACCGACGAACGAGCCCATCTGCATCAGTGGCGCGGCCTGCTGGGTGCGCAGACGCAGCGCGAGCGTCACCGCGAAGCACGCGAGCGCCGACGCCAGCCCCATCACCAGCAGCAGCGCCACGAGCAGCCCGTCGACTCCGGGGAAGTCCACGCCGATCGCCATCGTCACGACGAAGAGGAAGCTCACGGGCAGCAGGCAACGCAGCGTGGCGCTGGCCACGATGCCCGTGAGCACCGTCAGCCGCGGCGCGGGGCACAGCAGCAGCCGGTCGAACCAGCCCTGCTCGATGTCGCGTGCGAGGTTGACGCCTGTCGCCGCTCCCGTGAAGCCGGCGGCCTGCAGGAAGCCGACGGGCACGACGAACGTGCGGAAGTCGACATCGGGGAAATCCGTGAGGCGGTCGGCCTGCCCGAAGACGCTCGTCAGGCCGATGACGAAGATCGTCGGCGCGATAACCCCCGGAATCGCGGCGCCCGGCACCCGCGTGATCTCGTTGAGCGCGCGGCGGACGAGCGCGGCGACGACGGCGAGCGAGGCGCGCATCACGCGTCCCGCAGCTGTCCGCGCAGGGCCAGGACGCTCAGGCCCATGGCGACGACCGCGATCCCCGCGGCGGCTGCGAGCCCCTCGAGCACGGGCTCGAGGCTCACGGTCGAGATGATCGGGTCGCGCAGCCCGTCCGCGAGGTAGCTCAGCGGGTTGAAGCGCGCGATCGAGTCCGCCGGGGCGGAGAGCAGCGCGCGGGGGAAGAACGCGGACGAGACGAACAGGATCACGAGGACGAGGGGAAAGATTCCCTGGACGGTCGAGGCGTTGCGCGCGTACAGCCCGAGCGCCTGACCGAGCGCGCCGAAGCCGATCCCGGCCACCATCCCGATCCCGAGCACCACGAGAACGCCCAGCGCGCCGCCGGCGATCTCCGCGCCGAACGCGAGGCCGAGCCCGAGGAAGAACAGCACCTGGACGCCCGCGACAAGCCCCGCCGCGAGCAGACGACCGAAGACGATGGCCACGCGGGGGATGGGGGAGGCCACGAGGCGGTCGAAGAAGCCGCCCTCGATCTCCAGCGCGCTTGCGATCCCCGTCGAGACCCCGCCCAGCAGCAGTGACTGCGTCAGCGCGCCTGCGAGCTGGAAGTCGAGGAAGCTCCGCACCGGCGGGAAGCCCTGCAGGCTCTTGGTCTCCGTGAGGCCGCCGACGTTCACCGCCAGGAACAGCGTTGGGAAGATCACGAGCGGCGCGAGGAGCTGCGGGCGCCGCAGGTTGTTGCGCATCGCGCGCCGCGCGAGCGCGACGACGACGCGGGTCACGCCGGGGCCAAGGCGGGCTGCGTGGCGCCTTCGAGGCGCCGGCCTGTCTTCTCCGCGAACACGTCGTCGAGCGACGGCGCCACCAGCTCCAGCGAGGCGACGGTGAAGCCCGCCTCGTCGAGCATGCGCACGACGGGCGCGATCTCCGCCGCGCCCGTGGCGACGGCGACCGAGACGTCGACCCCCTCGGGCGCCGCCCGCAGCTCGCCGAAGCTCCCGAGGAGCTCCTGCGCGCGTCCGAGGTCCGAGCACTCCATGAACGTGATGTCGAGGTGCGGCAGTCCGACCTCGGCCTTCAAGGCCGTGGGCGTGCCCTCCGCGACGATCAGCCCGTCGGCGATGATCCCGACGCGGTCGGCGAGCTGGTCGGCCTCCTCGAGATACTGCGTCGTGAGAAAGACGGTGGTGCCGTCGGCCTTCAGGCGACGCACCTCGTCCCACAGCGTCGTGCGTGACGTCGGGTCCAATCCCGTGGTCGGCTCGTCGAGGAAGAGCACCTCGGGCTCGTGGATGAGGGCCATGGCGAGGTCGAGGCGGCGGCGCATCCCGCCCGAGTACGTCCCGACCCGGCGCTCGGCCGCCTGGGAGAGCCCCACGCGGCCGATGAGCTCGTCGGCGCGATCGCGCACGGCCCGCCGCGGGATGGCGTGCAGGGTGGCCTGGAGCTCCATGAGCTCACGGCCGGTCATGAGCTGGTCGAGCGCGGCCTCCTGCAGGGCGACGCCGATGCGCTTGCGCACCTGCGCGGGCTCGGTGGCCACGTCGAAGCCGGCGACCGTCGCGGTGCCGCCCGTCGGCCGCAGCAGCGTGACGAGCATCCTCACCGTGGTCGTCTTGCCGGCGCCGTTGGGCCCGAGGAAGCCGTAGACCTCTCCCGCGGAGACGGCGAGATCGATCCCGCGGACGGCCTTGAGGCCACTCTTGTACTCCCGCTCAAGACCCCGGAGGTCGATCGTCGCCATGCCTTCGGGCAGTGTATTCGGCGCCCGCCCAGCCCCCGATGGCCCCCGTGTGCGCAACTCGTCCTCGCCACCGTGTTGAATGGGCGTGATGAGAAAGACACCAGCGGCCATTGCAGCGGTGGCCACCACCGTGATCGCCGTACCGGCGGTCGCCGTCGCGGCGCTCTTCGAGGTCGGGATCATCCCGGGCGAGAACGCGATGCCAGATCCGGCGTGCCCCGCCAAGCCCTGCCTCGCCGTCTCCCGCACGACGGGCTACCAGGTGAAGGTCGGTGCGGTGCGGGACACCCACGTCGTCAAGGAGGACGGGCGCATCGTCGCCTGGACGATCAAGCTCGCCCGTCCCGGCGCGAAGCAGGTCGCGTTCTTTGAGAAGAACCTCGGGGGCGAGTCGACCGCGCAGCTCACCGTCCTGCGCCCGGGACGGAAGCTCTACGCGCGCATCCTGGCCCAGGGCGAGCCCGTCGCGCTCGAGCCCTACTTCGGCCAGACCGCGCAGTTCGCGCTGCAGAAGTCGATCCCGGTCAAGAAGGGCAACGTCATCGGCCTCTCCGTGCCCACCTGGGCGCCCGCGCTGTCGATCAACCAGCCCGGAACCGTCTCATGGCGGGCGTCGCGCCCCAAGGGCGCCTGCAACGACTTCGCCAAGCCGACTGCGCAGACGGGCATGAACAACGTCACGCGCTTCTTCTGCCTCTACCGCACCGCGCGGCTGACCTACAGCGCGACGGTCGTCTCCGACCCGAAGCCCAGCAACGGCGCCGCGACGGGCACGACGGGCACGACCGGCAGAAGCGGCAGCTCGCGGTAGCTACTGGCCGCAGGCGCCCGGGTTCTGCTCGCAGAAGGCGCTGAGGCCGCCGGGGGTCGCTCCGCCCGGGTTCGCGTCGGCGCCGCCTTTGGCGGCCGCGTCGGGCTTCGCGGCGGTGCCGTCGTTCGCGCCGCCCGCGGCGGGTGCCGGAGTCGCCGGCGCCGGCGTGGATGGCGCGGCGGGTGCCGGAGTCGCCGGTGCGGCCGGCGCGGCGGTGCCGCTGCCGCTGCCGCTGCCGCTGCCGCTGCCCGTGGAGCTCGATGCGCCCGAGTCGGAGCCGGTCGCGTTGCCGGCGCCCGTGGCGCCCGTGGCGCCGGTCGTTCCGGTGTCGCCGGCGTTGTCGCCGGCCGCCGCGGGCGCGGCGCTGAGCTTGACGGGCGGCGGCGTGAGCTCGGGCGTCGTCTTCGGGACGACATCTCCGGTGACCTCCGTGCTCCCGCACGCGGCGATCCCAGGCGCCAGGAGCAGGCAGCTCAGGAGGGCGAGGGGATACCCCAGACGGTGGCTTCGCCACGTCGATACCCCGGACGGCGCCCGCGGCGCGTCGATACCCCGGACGGCGCCTGCGGCGCGTCGATACCCCGGACGGCGCCTGCGGCGCGTCGATACCCCGGACGGCGCCTGCGGCGCGTCGATACCCCGGACGGCGCCTGCGGCGCGCCGATGGGCACAGGTGGGCACAGGTGGGCACAGGTGGGCACAGGTGGGCACAGGTATACGCAGCACGGGGCGCTACCCCGCCGGTGGGGCGAGCGGCCCCATGCGCCGGCCGTCGTAGGGGCAGTCGTTGAGGTCCTTGGGGACGAGCTGGTCGCAGTGGGGGCAGAAGCGGAGGTTCTCGACCGCCCACGGAAGCTTGGAGGCGGTCGGCGCGAGCGGCAGGACCTTCCCGACGACCTCGAGCGGCTCGCCCGTGTCACGGTCGCGATAGAGCTTTCCGGGCTCCGCTTCGACGAGGACCTCGCGTCCCGTCGAGGGCGCGCGCAGGCGGTAGCGCTGACGGCGGATCACGCGGCGAAGCCTAGCGCGGAGCCCCGACGGCACGCCGCCCGATCGCCGCCGACGAGCCGGCCGGTGGCGCCGCATTCCTTCACCGTTGTGGGCTAGGGTCGGCTGACCATGCAGCGAAGCACACGCCCTCGTCCTCCCGTTCGCGTGCCCGTCGCCGCGCTCGTAGTCCTCGCCGGCTTCGGGTTCTCGGCCTGCTCGGTCAAAGAGCGCGAGGCCGATCAGATCGTCGGCAAGAAGGCCTTCGTGAAGAAGTGCGGCTCCTGTCACGTGCTCAATCGCGCGGGGACCAAGGGCGTGACGGGGCCGAACCTCGACGAGGCGTTTCGTCAGGGCCTCGACGACGGCTTGGGGAACGACGGCGTCCGCGGCGTCGTGCGCAAGCAGATCGCACACCCGTCGATGGCGGGCGTGAAGGGCGCGGGGGTCATGCCCGCCGACATCGTCAAGGGCGAGGTGGCCGACGACATCGCCGACTACGTCGCCGCCGTCGCGAGCAAGCCCGGCAAGGACGGCGGCCTGCTGGGTTCTGCGGTCAAGGCGGCCGGCTCCGGCAAGCCCATCGCTGCGAAGGGCGCGACGCTGACGATTCCCGCCGATCCGGCCGGCGGGCTGTTCTTCGCCTCCAAGGTCGCGACGGCCAAGGCGGGCAAGCTCAAGATCGTCATGCCCAACGAGTCTGGCGTCCCGCACGACATCGTCATCGACGGCAAAGGCGAGGGAAAGGTCGTCCCGAAGGGCTCGTCGGACTTCAGCGCCGACTTCGCCGCGGGCGAGTACACGTTCTACTGCTCGGTGCCCGGCCACCGCCAGGCCGGCATGGAGGGCAAGCTCACCGTCAAGTGAGCAGGAGCCGGTGGCAGCGGGCGGCTGACGCCGCAGCGGAGGCGCACGCACGTGGCGAGATCTCCGACGACCAGTGGTTCAGCAGCATGGCCGCGATCTTCGAGGCGGCCTATCTCGCAGGCGGCAACCCGCGCGCCGAGTCGGGCTTCGGCGGTGACGAGACGCGCTGGGAGATCGGACGTCGACCGATCGTGGAGGCGATCGATCGTGACGGGACGTTCCTTGACGTCGGCTGTGCGAACGGTTACCTGATGGAGAGCGTCGTGCGCTGGGCGCCCTACCACGTCGAGCCGTACGGCCTCGAGCTTGCCCCGGCGGTGGCTGAGCTCGCGCGCTGTCAGCGGCCCTCGTGGGCGGACAGGATCTTCGTCGGCAACGCGCTGACGTGGGAGCCGCCGATGCGCTTCGACTTCGTCCACACCGAGCTGGTCTACGTGCCCGCGGCGCGACAGGGAGCGCTCCTGCGGCGCGTGCTCGGCGAGCTGGTCGCCCCGGGCGGCCGCGTGATCGTCACGGGTTACGGCAGCCCGCGCAGCGGAGTACTGACGCATCCCGTGCGCCGGATCGTTCGCGAGCACGGGTTCGTCCCGGACTTGGAACTCGACGCGGAAGCGCCGGAAGGCGGCGGGTCGATCCTCGAAGTCGCAGCCCTGCGGGCACCCTGAAGCCCAGTTCGCGTGACCCGAGCGGCCTCGGTCCTACAGCAGCGCCCGCGCGAGCAGCACGAGCGCGATGACGCTGAGAGAGCACGGACCGCCGATCGCGTCTGAAGGTCAGCTGTCGCCCCAGTCCTCGACTCCCAGGCGGACGTGTCCGGCTTGGAGTCGACTTGCGTCGCTGTCGATTGCGGCGGCTGCCGCGACCTCGAGTGCAGCGAAGACGTGGCGGATGCTGCCGTTCTTCTTGGCGTAGAGCGACGCGAGGGCGGTCAGCGCCTCGTCGGCGATCAGGTTCTCGACTGTTACGCCAATGCCGAAGACCTCGAGACGGTGGGCAAGGATCGCTCGCAGGCCGTCGACCGTTCTTGCAGCGAGCGATGGAATCGTGGTCTCGAACAGGTAGGGGCGCAAGTCGGCGTAAGCCTCGAGTTCGGCGAAGTGGTCCTGAACCGCGATGACGGTCGGCGTCTCGATCTCGCGCACCAGCAGCTTGAGGCTGTTGGTAAAGATGGCAAGCAGTCGGTCGATACCGTAGAGGCGGTCGGCGGGCTGTGTGCTGCGGCTGTACTCGATCTCGAGCGACTCAAGCTGGGCGGATATCTCGGCCGGGACGGGGCCGCCGCCGAGCTTGGCGCCGCCGCTCGTGCGACCGGGCCGCCGGGTGACGTCGTCCGCGCGGGTACTCTCGATCGCCTCGCGTTGATCGCCGCTGACCTCGACCTCGTTGGCCCTCGCGGCTTCGAGTGCGGCGCCGAGCGCCACGCTGCCGAGCACCGCCGGATCGGATGGATCATCCATGCCCACAACCGGCACCCGGATGGCAACGTGGTCATCTGGAAGCTGCCGGCACAGCCAAGCCAACACGCTCGACTTCCCGCTGCCCCGTGCGCCGACGATAGCGGCGCTGCTCCGGGCACGCACTGTGTCGAGCATCGGTCCTTCGACCGAGTAGGCACCGGTCAGCGCGTCGAACCGGACATGCGCGAGCCCGAGGTCGACGAACTGCGGTTCGCGGAAGGCGCCCTGGGCGCGAATGTCGCGAAGCACGCTCACCGGTCACCGACCTCGAGCTCGGTGGCGCCGCTTGGCCGTACGGCGCCCGCCAGCGGCTCGGCTGGCCGGAAGACGCGGCGCGGTCGGCGACCTGCAGGCGACTGCTCGTCCGCGCCGACCACGAGCTTGGCCTTGGCAAGGTCACCGAGCACCTGGGATGCACGCGAGCGGGTCCATCCCAGCCGGCGCAAGAGCTCTTCGTCCGAGGCGCTTGCTCCGCCGAGCGCCTCGAGTTCGTGCATGGCCATGCTGTGCGGCCGACCGAGTGCTGCGGCCTGCTCTTGACGCCAGAGCGTGGCCGCCAGCGGATCGTCGGTGACGGGGCTGAGCATGGCGTCACGTACGGCTTGGAGCGCCGCTCTCGGCGTTTGTGTCCGCTCGGCGATGCGCCGCAGCACGCCTTCGGGTAGCTCGGCACCACGTTTGTGCATGACCTTCAGCAGCTCGCTGGCCGTCATCTCGAGGGACACAACTTGATCGAAGAACGCATCGGCCGGTGGGGTCAGCAGAATCGACCTCTCTTTGTCTTCGATCGCGACGACCCACCGATGCTCCATCTGCCATAGCTCGTCTCGCATGCGCCCGAAGAGCTCATGCGCGGCCCCAGCGCCGTGAGCGCAGTCAACGAGCACGACCGCGGCCGGATGGTCGCCGAGGGCCCTGAGGCGTTGCACGATTCGCAATGATTTTGACCCTGGAGGGCCGCCGGCTAGGGCTCCGGCCAGCGAGGCGGCATCGGTGCCGAGTTGGCGTAACGCGCCAGGGGGTCCAGCGAGTTCGGCCTCGATCGCCGCAACGAGATGCCCAAGATCGGATGCGCCGGTAGCGTCGACAAACACCACTCGCACGTCTTGGCCGCGCAGTTGGCGCTGTAGCTGGCGCAGCGCTGAGGTCTTGCCCGAGCCGCGGGCCCCGACCAGCGCAACGTTGAAATGAAGGCGCACAGCGCCAAGCAACCGATGCCAGGCCGCGGGAGCAACGAAGAACTCCGCATCAGGATCCGAGTCGTAGAGAGGACGGGCATGCAGCACCTAACACAGATTACTGAAAGCAGTGTTAGGAGCCGGGGCACGCTAACCACGCCGGTAACCGAACCACCGAGGTTCACGCCCCTACAGCAGCGCCCGCGCGAGGAGCACGAGCGCGATGACGACCCCCGCGACCGCCGCCACCCAGAGCAGCAGGCGGAACGCCGCGTCCTCGGACTTCAGCGGGTTGTCCACGTCGGCGGCCCGCCCGTCAGAGGATGTAGATCGTGGTGTAGACGACGACCCACATGACGTCGACGAAGTGCCAGTAGATCCCGGGGATCTCCAGGCCGCGGTGCTCCTCCTCGGAGAAGTGCCCGCGGAACGCGCGCAGCGTGACCATTCCGAGCAGCAGCAGGCCGATGAAGACGTGCGCGCCGTGCAGGCCCGTCAGCCCGTAGAACACCGAGCCCTGGGCGTGGTCGTGGGGCGCGAAGCCGACGTGGACGTACTCGTTGATCTGGACGAGCAGGAACGTCGCGCCGAGCAGGAACGTCGTGAGCATCCCCGCCTTCATCCCGAAGCGGTTGCCG
>JAABUS010007421.1_pt1 | contig 12605 bp, 14 predicted proteins | sample 5560161 | NCBI WGS metagenome assembly JAABUS01 (sample SAMN10711885, study PRJNA513376) | rock metagenome | isolation source: Antarctica rocks | place: Antarctica: Victoria Land, Trio Nunatak nord | collected 2016-01-04 | reverse complement strand
ACAGCGTCAGGTGCGGCTCGCCGCCGGAGTAGTAGCCGTAGCGGGCGGCGGCCTGGTGGACGGCGGCGATCTCGCTCAGCACCGCCAGCTGGGCCGGGTCGAGGCTGCGGTCGTGGCGCATCCGGGGGAGGTCGGCGAAGGAGACGCCGGACTTGACCCAGTTGTCGCGCGAGCCGCGCTGCAGCGGCCTGATGCGTAGGGCGCCCCGGCTGGGCATCGCTGTCGGCACCTGCCAGCGAGGGGGAGCGGTACGACGGTGGAGGTCGACCTGGAGGGCGAGCGGCTTGGTGTTTGTGCCTCCCACCACCGAGTCGGCGGCCTCGTCGAGCTCGTCGAGTACGGCGGCGAGCTGCCGCTCCCAGCGTGTGTCGTCACCGCGGCCCGCGGCCGTGTGCTCGCGCTGTTGATCGGCGCGAACTGTCATCAGCAGCGCGACGACGTGCTTGCACCCCTGCTGCATCGGACAGTCGCAGCGGCTGGCGAACCACACACCGTCGCCGTCGAGCCCCGCGCTGACGTAGGCGTCGTAGGCGATGCCGCGCGACCCTTGGACCTGGCCCCTGATGGCGAGGTCGCCGTCGTTGTCGACCGCGTGCGTGCAGGAGAGCACGTGACCGCTGTCCACATAGCTGCGGGCGCGCTCGTACGTCGGCGTACCGAACCTGCGACGCAGGTCCTCCTCGGTGAGCAGCACGGTCAGGTCCATGACGTGTGCGAGCCTATGTGCCGCGACCGACGGACTCGGCTTGGCGCGAGGTCGAAAGTCGTCCCCACCCGTTCGCGATCGCAGCGTTCGCGAACGGGCGCTTGCTCGGCTGCGGCCGGCTTGGCTTGGTGCGCAGATCTTGGAACTCCCGGCGGACGATGTCAGGGCAACGGCAATACGGCGCGGACGCGGCCGCCGCCTGGGCTGCTCGCTGCCGTAAGCGTGCCCCCGAGCTCGGCGGCTCGCTCCCGCATCGAAGCGATGCCGACCCCGGCCGTCCAGGCGTCGTTCGTCGTACCGACGTCGGCCACGTCGATGACCAGCGCGCTGTCGTCGGCCTGCAGGATGACGGCGGCGGTGTCGCTGCCGCTGTGGCGAGCCACGTTGGTGAGCGCCTCGACCACGATGCGGTACGCCGCCACCTCCACCGCAGCCGTCACGGTCGCCGGCAGCTCGCCGGCTGTGATGCTGACGCGCAAAGGGCCACCGTCAGAGGTCCTCAGTGCCACCGCCTGCTGCCTCAGCGCGGGGACCAGCCCGAGCTCGTCGAGCGCGGGAGGCCGCATGGCGTAGACGAGCCGCCTGATCTCCTCGATCGCGGTCACGGTCTCGGCGCGAAGTGACACCAGCAGCGAGTCCGTGGTGTCCGGGTCGGACCGCAGGCTGTTGCGAGCCGCGTCGGTGGTGAAGGCGATCCCTGACAGCCGCGGCCCGAGCCCGTCGTGCAGGTCCCGGCGCAGCCGGCGACGCTCCTCCTCCAAGGCGGTGATGGTCTCCTCACGCGACTGCTGAAGGTCTGCGGCGAGAGTGCTCGCCCGCAGCGTCTGGGCCAGCAGCGGACCGACCAGGCGCAGGACGTGCCCGTCCCCGGGCGACAGCCCGAGGTCACCCGCGCGCAGACCGACCACGAGCGCGCCTTCCCGGCCGTTGCCGAGCTCAAGGTTCAACGTGCGCGTGTGGGTGACCTTGCTGCCTGACACAGCGAGGGGCACGCCGTCGACGCTGAGAGCGGCATAGGGCAGCACCAGTGCCGCCCGGATGGCACGGAGTGCGAGTTCGGGGTCGTCGCCGATGCTGGCCACCACGTTTGCCGCCGCGCCCAGCGGGTCCGGCCGATGTCCGAAGAGGAGCTCGTCGACGACGCCGCGCAGCACGACCTGCAGCGGGTGGAACGTCATCGCGGCGAGCAGTCCGGTGATCGCCATGACGCCGACCGTCGGTGTCGTCCCGCTGAGGATCTCCAGCAACGAGGCCAAGGCGACGAAGCCGGCGACGTACACGACGCCCGCGAGCGCGAACACCACGCTGTGCACGACCAGGCCACGGACGTCGACGACTTCCGGTCGAGCCACCCCGACGTACATCGCGGGCCCGAGAAGCGTGAAGAGCGCGAACGCCACCACCGCGCCGGTCGTCGCCGGCGCGGCGAAGAAGGTCACTCCCGCCCCCAGCCCAGGGACTCCGGCGCCGAGGGCCATCCACGTCAGCGCCCACCGGTCGCTGCCCGAGCTGCGCTCGATGCGCCACCAGGTGTGGGCGATCAGCGCGAGCGCGATGACCAGGCCCATCGTTCCGACCACGTTGGTGTCTGACCATTGCGCGAGGGCCAGCGCTCCCGCAGCCGTGATCGTGGCCACCGCCACGAAGTCGACCGGATGGCGCCAGTCGGCACGCGGGTATGCCGTCAGGGCGAGCGGCAGGACCAGTGCGGCCGCCACCACGAACCCGAACCGCGCCACATCCGGGTGCTCGGAGGCATCGAGCACCGCGCTGGTCACCACGATGGTTCCGGACACGACCAGCAGAGATCCCGACAGCCAGGTCCGGCGGGTCAGCAGGAGGGCACCACTCACCACCAGCGACACACCCACGGTCGCCAACGCAACGAGGATGGCGCCGGCGATCACGGCGACTGACCCAGTCCGCCCTCGCGAGCGCGGATGATCGCTTCCGTGCGGTCGGCGACCTCGAGCTTGGCGAAGACGCTCGTGAGGTGGTTGCTGACGGTCTTGGGCGAGAGGAACAGCCGCTCGGCGATGGCTGCGGTACGACGACCGGCCGCCAGCAGGTCGAGGATCTCGCGCTCGCGCGTCGTCAGCTGCGGGAACGGCTCCGCGGTCGCGAGCGGGGGCGCGGCAAAGTAGTCGAGCACCCGGCTTGCGATGCCGGGCCCGAAGATCACCTGACCGGCCACCACCGCATGGACGGCACTGACGATCTCGTTCTGCTCGGCTCCCTTGAGCAGGTAGCCCCGGGCGCCGGCCTGCATGGCGGTCAAAACGGTGGCGTCGTCGTCGTACATGGTGAGCATGAGCACGGCGGTGTCGGGTGTGGTCTGGCGAATGCGGCGGGTCGCCTCGACGCCGCCCAGACCCGGCATCCGCACGTCCATGAGCACGACGTCGGGACGCAGCAGCTGCACCTCACGGATCGCCGTCTCGCCGTCGGCAGCCTCACCGACGACCTCGAGCCCGTCGAGGGTGCCGATCAGCGCGCGCAGACCGCCGCGGACGACCGGATGGTCGTCGGCGAGCACGATCCGCACCGTCATGTGCTCCATCATGGCGGCCACGAGCGCCCGGTGATCCGGGAAGTTCTTCCCGGGTCACCGTGAGACGGAGGGAAGATGGACGGGCATCCGGGGTCTGTTGTCGGGAACCGCGTCGGCGCCACCGTGGAGTCATCCACTTCCCAGCGAAGGAGTCACCGATGAGTCCCACTACCCCCCGGCAGAAGACGGGGCTCGTGCTCGCCGGAGTGCTGAGCGCCGTCAACATCCCCAGCGTCTTCTTTCCCACCCCTGAAGGAGACACCGGCCCGCCACTCGCGATCCTCGCGGTGGGCAGCATCCTTGGCGTCATCGGACTGGTCGCCGTGATCATCGCCTGGCGCTCCGGGAACAGGGCCGCGATCCGGGTCGCAGCCGGTGCGCTGATCATCAACCTGCTGACCTCGTTGCCGGCGTTCTTCGTGGACGTTCCCGCGGTGGTCAAGCTGCTGGTCGGAGTCAGCGTCCTGCTCACTGTGCTCGCCGTCGCCCTGATGTTCTCTGCTTCGCGCCAGTCCGTTCCGGTGCTGGACTGAAGGGCCGACGATGATTGCTGTTGTCACGGTCGTGTTGGCCTTCCCGCTCGGCTACTTCCTCCGGTCCCAGCTGGCCGCCAACACGGCGTACGCCATCGCCTATCTTTGGGCATTCGCGTTCCAGACGCTGTACTTGCTGCTCGACTCGCTGGGAGGTGGCGCGAATCCCGCCTTCGAGGCCGGCGGGTTCCCGTGGTCCTACGGTGTGGTCACGCTGGGGATCTTCCTCGTCGGGTTCGCCATCGTGAGCCTCGGCCACTGGGTCCGTGCCCGGGTCCTTGCGCGGGGCACGGTGCCGGCCACTGCCTGACCTCCTCCTCCTCCTCCTCCTCCTCCTCCTCCTCCTCCGATTCGTCCGACTGGCGTACGCCGGGAAGGTGCGCGCTCAGTCGGACGAATCGTCACCCAGGGGCTTGTGCACAGACCTCTTGGGTCGTCGCGTCCGTCCACCGACACCATGATCGGTGACCGATTGCGCGGCCTGGTCGGTCACCGTGGAGCCATGACCGACATGCCTGCAGACGTCGACCTGGCTCTCTTCCACGCGGTGACGCGACTGGCCCGCGGCCACAGCCGGACGACCGTCGCGTGGCTGACGGCGCAGGTCCGTCGCGAGCTCAAGGATGCTCGCATCACGACCGAGACCATCGAACGCGTTGTCGAGACGAACGTCGATGTGGTCGGTCGCCCTGACGGCACCGTGAGCCATCTGCTCGAGGTGCTCGACGGCTCGGTCTTCACTCACCGTGTCCGACATCAGCTGGCCGATCGCGACGATCTGTGGGTCAACCTCGGCCTCCAGCCCTTCATCTCGATCCTTCTCGACGGCCCCGTCCCGCTGGCCGCTGGCGGCGAGCTACGGCTCTCCAGCTACGGCCACGACGCCGTCATCGGACCTGCCGGCTGGCTGCCAGCCCTCGAGATCGGTGAGCTGATGGGAGTGCGGTTCGACGGCGGCGCGGTTCGGCTCGAAGCGGTCGACAGCACTGCCCTGCCTGGCCCGAAGGCGGATCAGGCAGCGCGCAAGGCGATCGCGCGGCACTATCGACGTGAGCGCTGGTGGAGCGGTTCCGACGACCTCGAGGAGAGGCCGGCGGAGCTGACCCGGGCGATCGGTCACGCGGTCCTCGAGGACCCCACGTTGTTCCAGCGTCCTCAGCGACCTCTCGACGAGCTCTTGTACGACGCCTTGGAGCAACACGTCGATGACCACCACTGGCGGGACTTCGCGTCTGTCCGTCAGGACAACTCCGTCAGCTTCAGCATCAGCGGGATGCCCCAGTCCTTGGACAATGAGTTGACGGCGCGCGCAAGGCAGTACGGCATGTCGACCGATCAGTACGTCATCGCGATCCTCGGCTTCCTAGCCTGGCGCACGCCCTTCGCCGAAGACATAGCGCCATGGAAGACCTGGGATCCGGAACACCTCAGGCGTCGAGACAACATCCGTCTCATCCGCGCTGACGATGATCCGTCATGAGGCCGGCCAGAGCTCTCCGGTGAAGTGAAGAGATCCGAACGCGGTACGGCGACGAACTTGCTAAGAGGAGTGAGAGCGATGGAGGGCACACAACAAGGCATGGGTGTGGGGGCGGTCGCAGCCTGCACGGCCATGGCCGCACACCGACGCGACCACGTGCACGCTGTCGACGAGTGCCACCCGCATGCCGTGGAGGTCGTCCGCCTCGGCGACCGCGCGCTCGTCGTCTGCCACGACTGCCGCACCGACACCGGCTACATCGCCCACCGCGAAGCCGACCACCTGGCCGCCGAGCATCGACACGACACGGTTGGTACTTCCTGCGCGCGGCTCGTCGGCCCTGACGGCGAGGCTGCTGCCTGACGTCGGGTTGCTGACGGGACTCAACTACGGCGGCGGGGTCGCTACGAGTGTTCCTGTTCTACCGCGGGCTCCGGGTGGTGAACTCCAGGTCCTGCGCTGCGGCCAGCAGCCGGCCGTCGTACGCGACGAAGGACTCGAGCTCGTCGCCGAGGACGAGGGCCGACGCGAGATGGATCGCGTCAAAGCTGCGCAGCGACGCCGGTTCGACGCCGCCGGCGTGCTCCAGAAGGGCCGGCGTCAGCGAAACCTCGAAACAGGACGCCAGGAGGTCCTCGCAGGCTCCCATCTGCCGCGGGTCGGCGCGCATCGCCACCCGGCGAAGCTCCACGCGGCTGAGCGCGCTGGCGGCCACCTCCTTTGCGGCGACGATGCGGTCGAGTGCAGCCGACTCCGCTTCGGCGAAGACCAGCTTCACCAGTGCCGACGTGTCGAGGTAGAGCACCTAACCGGTGTCCTCAACTCGGAGATCCGCCAACAACTGTGACGCGGATGGACCTCGACCTACGCGGACACGGCGACGGTGCGGGCGCTGGGCCGTGGGCGCCCGCAACTGTTTCGTTCGGAGCAGCCGCTCGACTTCGGACTCAGAGCTCGGCACGGGAGCGAGGATGGCCACCGGACGATTCCGGTCGGTCACCTCGAAGGTCTCGCCTGCCTCTACTCGCTTGAGCCACCGGCTGGCGTGCTGCCGAAGCTCCCGTATGCCGATCCTCTTCATGTGCTACACGGTAGCACCTCAACCAAGGAGTTCGCGATCGTACTCCAAGCCGAGGCGATCCGGCAGGTGACCCTGGAAGAGGGTAGACTTCTACCATTGGCAGGTAGAAAGGATCGTTAATCCCTTGTGAGCCTGAACATTAAGAACGAACGGGTGCACGCGCTCGCCCGTGAGGCCGCCAACCGGACGGGGCAGTCCCAGACAAGTGTGGTCGCGGAAGCACTGACGAAATTCCTAGAGGATCTTGACCGGCAGTCCAAGCCCGATGACCGCAGACGGGTCGCATTAGACATCGCAATCGACTTCGAACGCCGGCTGATGGAGCTGGGCGAGAGTGAGCTGTCGTCGGACTGGATGTACGACGACCGGGGGCTGCCCACATGATCGTCGATACCTCGGCGATCATCGCAATACTGAAGGGGGAGCCGGAGCGATCGTCCTTCCTGCAGTCCATTCTCGACTCACCAGCCTCTCGAATGTCGGCAGCGAACTACCTGGAGGCAGCGCTCGTCGTAGACAACCTGGCAGACCCCGTGATGTCGCGCCGGCTTGACGAGTTGCTCGAGGCACTTGGCATCCAGGTCGCGGACATCACAGCTGAGCATGCGCGTATCGCCAGGGCGGCGTACCGCGACTTCGGGCGCGGCAGCGGCCATGCCGCTCGTCTCAACTTCGGAGACTGCTTCGCCTACGCCCTGGCCGCACAGACCGAAGAACCCTTGCTGTTCAAGGGCGACGACTTCCGCCACACCGACCTCAAACCGGCGACTTCGTAAGTCTCGGGGCTCTGGCAGGGTCGCGGTACGTCTCATCGTCATCTTGCGACCAGTTGTGGGTCGAACGGCCGCGACTCAGTCGTGAACATCGACTCCCGCGCCTCGGCGTCGACGTCGGCGGTGGGGTCGCCGTCGCGTTCGAGGTCGTCGGGGTCCTCGGTTGGCAGCAGTCGCGCCGGGAGACACTGTGTCGGAGGTAGTACGGTTGCGTAGTACGCTGGTGTCATGCGCCAAGTTCCAATTCGTGAGTTGAACCAGCACACCGCCGACGTGCTCGCGCGGGTGGAAGCCGGCGAGCGGTTGGCGATCACCCGCAACGGCACGCGGGTGGCGATCCTCGAGCCGGCTGTGCCTGATCCTCTGTCCGTGCTGATCGAGTCAGGCGAGCTGCGCCCGGCCCTCGGCCGGCTCCCGGTGTTCACAGCGTCCGAACCGAGCGCCTCGGACTCGCTCGGCTTGGACGCGGTCGTTGCCGATCGAGATAGCGAGGGCCGTTGGTGACGGGCCAGTGATCTATCTCGACACCTCGGCGGCGATGAAGCTCGTTCGGCCGGAGGCGCACAGTCTCGAACTCTCCCGGTGGTATGACGAACGGCAGTCGGCGGCGGTGCTCTCTTCGATACTCATCGAGGTAGAGCTGATGCGGGCCACTCGGCGCAGCGCTCCCGACCGGGTGGGTCGCGCGGCCGATGTGCTTCGCGGCATCGGCGTCGTGACCTTGTCACCAGTTGTGATCGCTCGGGCGGCAGGTTACGACGATCGTGAGCTGCGCTCGCTCGACGCCATCCATCTCGCAACAGCCCAGCATTTGGCTTCGGTCACCCACGTGGTCTTGGAGGCATTCGTCGCGTACGACCAGCGTCTCATCGCTGCGGCGCGCGACCTAGGGCTTCCAGTGACTGCTCCCGGCATGGCCTGATGAGCCGGTCTGACTTGAGGAGACAGTCCAGGTCCAAAGACCGGCCTGTCGACGCACTCGTTGGCCAGCACGTTGCACCACCCCCATGCGGCCCGGGTAGCGTGCCGCCCAGACGTTGAGACCATGATGGCCGTGCGCGGGAAGGTGAGCAGAGTGACACACAGCGACAGGCTCGAGGCGACGCTCGCCTCGACGGGCGACCAGGTGGACGCGACGATGAGGATGACGGCAGCTCTGACTCGAGAGCTGAAGAAGTCGAAGGCGGCCGCCGCCACCGGTCAGCTGCGCGAGCTGCGGCGGGCGCTCGACGCCGCAGCGGCACTCGCCGGCGACCTGGTGGGCGCAGCCGGAAAGACGGCGGCGTCCTTCGACCTCGACGAGCAGGAGTATCTCGGGTCTGGCCAGTACGCGAAGGAGCTGCTGGAGACAGCCGAATCCCGAGGCGTGGCGATGTTCGAGGCGGACGAGCGACTGTTGTGTTACCCCTCCCTGGTCCGGGTGCTCCCGAGCGACGCGGCCGTGGAGATCGACCGGCGACGTGAGAAGCGGCTGCGTCCCTCCGTCCTCGTCGAACAGTTGAAGGTCTCCCAGTCGCGACCTCCCCGGTTCCGTCCGGAACCGTTCCTGGAGAGCTTGTCGACGGGCTATGGGTTACTCGTGGCGCGCGAGGGCAAGCACGACTCTGCGGTGGTTCGGCTGCTTGACGTGTGGGGCGTCCTCACGTTGCTGCCCGGCCAGGGTCGCGACTACACCCGGCCTGAGTTCGCGCGAGACCTCTACCTGCTCGACCAGAGCGGCAAGACCACAACAAAGGACGGACGTACCCTGCACTGGCACGCCAGCTCCGGCACACGCGGGACGGGAACACTGACCACCGTTGCGCAGACCGGGCAGCAGCAGCGGTACTGGGGAATCTCCTTCACGGATCCCGCATGAGCGGGCCAGCAGTGCCCGAGCCGGGCCATCCGGTGCTTGGCGGCGGAGTCATGGGTGCTGACGACTACGCAGTGTTCCTAGGCAGGGAGTACCTCACCGACTACGTGCCGTCGGGTGGCGGTTCGGTCAAAGTGTCGGTGATCGGGCATGCGGAGGTCGCGGACCGATTCGCACGCCAGCTGTCGTCGGTCGCCGGCGACCACGACTGCCTGTTCGCGTCTGTTTCGGCCGAGACGGTCAAGGTGCATCTGGTCGACCAGCTCTTCTTCGCGGTGTCCCGCCAGGTCGACTGGGAGCAGTTGGCCGCGGCCGTCGTGCGTTCGGCGTACGACGCGATTTCGGTGCCTGCCTCGGGATCCCTGGTTGTCGCCGACGTGGCAGCCGCCCATGACCTGGACGCCGCAGAGCTCTACCGAAGCGTGCGTCGGCAACTCGAACACACTCTGCTCGCCGACGTGACGCTGGCTCGAGACATGCGGCGTGCATTCCTCCGGCTGGCCCAGGTACACCTCGGCAGTGGCGACACCCACGCAGCCGAGGCGCACGTCGTCCTCGACTGGCTGCATGGGGAGCGGGTCGGCCTGCGCGAGCTGCGTGAAGCGATGATCTACACCAGGATCGGTCGTCACAACGGCCGGGCGATGCTGTCGTCGCTGGGACGTCTGCTGCTACGAGCAGGGCGTGGCGGGATGGTCGTGCACCTTGACCTGACCCGGTTGGCCGAGGCCCGCCGGCCACCGCTGGCTGAGCGCACCGGTATCTACTACTCGAAGATGGCCGTGCTGGACACCTACGAAGTGCTCCGCCAGCTCATCGACGCCACCGACGACCTGCCCGGACTGTTGGTGCTGGCCGTCGTACCACCGGAGCTCGTCTCGGACGAGACCCGCGGGCTGCCGGCGTACAGCGCGTTGCAGCTACGTATAGCCGACGAGGTCCGCGACCGCCGACGTGCCAACCCGTTCGCGACCCTGATCCGTCTCGAAGTCCGATTGGAGGCCGTCCGGTGACCACACCGCAGCGGCTGTTGGGCACGGATCGGCTGGCTCCGCGAAGAGCTGTGGAAGCACTGCGCAGCGGGGTGCCGAACGCGGATGCTGTCGCTCTGCTCGGGTCCGGCCAAGGCGACATCGAAGACCGCTTCGAGGGCTTGCTCGACATCGTCCGTACGACGCGCAACGAGTCCCGGGGACCAGCGTCCATGCTCATCGGGGGAGGCTTCGGCGAAGGCAAGAGCCACCTGCTCACACATCTGGGCAACCTGGCCACCTCGTCCGGTTTTGTCGTGAGCACCGTGGTCGTCAGCAAGGAGACACCGCTGCACGACCCGGTCAAGGTGTTCCGCGCAGCCGTCGAGTCGGCCGTCGCGCCCGGGGGCGTCCGCGACGTCGTCGCGGAGACTGCGGCGGCCCTGGACCCCGACACCCTCGGCTACACGGATCTGCTCCGCTGGTTGCGTGGGCCGGGCAATGATTTGAACGAGCGCTTCGAAGCCACCCTTCTGCTGCACCGGCGCCTCGGTGGCGATGCACCCGGCCTCGACGAGGAGTTCCTCGACACGATCACCCGGTTCTGGTCCGGTGACCCGTTGCCCATGCCGGACTTGCGTCGCCAGCTGAAAGCCGTCGGCGAGGCGCGCACGTTCACGTTCGCGCCGGTCAAGCTGCGCGATCTCGCCCGCCAAAGGTTGAGGTTCCTGCCGCGACTGTTCCAAGCGGGCGGGTACGCGGGCTGGGTGGTGCTGTTCGACGAGGTGGAGCTGATCGGCCGCTACTCCCTGCTGCAACGGGGACGTTCCTACGCAGAGCTGGCCCGCTGGCTGGGCGGGGACCAGCCCGCGCCGGCCGAGCCTCTGGTCGCCGTGATGGCGATGACCGACGACTTCGAGGCGGCCGTGCTGTCGGGCAAGAACGACCGCGAACTCCTGCCGGCCAGACTGCGCGACAAGCAGACCGACGAGTACGCCGAGATGGCCGCCCTGGCCGCGACCGGCATGCGGCACATCGAGAGAGACACCCAGCGGCTCCGCAGGCATGATGCGGCAGAGCTGGACCGCGCGTACCGAACCCTCAAACAGCTGCACGGCACGGCATACGGGTGGGACCCGCCTGACGTCGAGGGCCTCGAGCGCCTTGGCGCCACTCGGATGCGTCAGTACGTGCGGGCCTGGATCAACGAGTGGGACCTCGTCCGGCTATATCCCGACTACCAGCCGGCGACCCAGGCTCTGGACTTGGGCAGCGACTACCGGGAACAGGACCAGTCGGACTGATACTTCGTGGCCTCGGCTGCCGCACTTCAGGGCCAGTCGGCCGGCCGCAGTTCAGGCAACGCTGCACGATCTTCGCCCCTGGCTCACGCTCCGAAGGGTGCCGACGATTCGGCTCAGGGGGCCATCGCCCGCAGGATGGCGTCGACCGAACGGTCGACGTCGGCTTCGGTCGTGGCGTGGTTGGAGACGGAGATGCGCATGTAGCGGCGGCCTCGCCAGGTCGTACCGCCCATCCAGCAGGTGCCGTCGCGCTGGACTCCTTCGATGACCGCATCGGTGGCTGCGTCGCTGCCGAAGCTGACCAGCGCCTGGTTGAGGACGACGTCGTTGGCGATCTCGGCACCAGCGGCTGCGAGCTGGTCGGCGAACCGCGTGGCCAGCTGACACGTCCGCTCGACCAGGTCGGCAACGCCTTGGCGGCCCAGCTCGCGTAGCGCTGCCCAGACGGCGAAGCCGCGTGCCCGCCTCGACGACTGCAGCGCGAAGTCAGACCCCCCACCGGCCGCGCCTTGGCCGGAGCCGACGAGGTATGCCGCGGTATAGGAGGCGGCTGAAACGTGCACGTCAGGCCGTGAGACGAACACCAGCCCCGAGTCGTACGGCACATTGAGCCACTTGTGCGCGTCGCATGCCCACGAGTCGGCGCTCTCGACCCCGGCCACGAGGTGCTTCCTCCGCGGTGCCGCGGCGGCCCACAGACCGAAGGCGCCGTCCACATGGACCCACGCCTGATGCCGGTGCGCGATCTCGCACGCAGCTTCGAGGTCGTCGCAGGCACCAGTGTTCACGTTGCCGGCCTGGAGACAGACGATCGTCGCTTCGTCTGTCTGACCCAAGACCCGCTCGAGGTCGGCCGTGTCGATGGCGCCGTTGGCGTCCGCCTTGACGGGACGAACGGCGGCGTTGCCGAGTCCGAGCAGGCGCAAGGACCGGTCGATGGTGGCATGTCGCTCCTCACTTGCGACAACTCGCACCGGCGGCGCGGCGGCGAGGCCGTCCTGTTCGACGTCCCAGCCGCGCTCGACGAGGACGTGATGGCGCGCGGAGGCCAGCGCGACGGTGTTCGCCTCCTGCGCCCCGGTGACGAAACCGACCGACGCGCCGGACGGGACGCCGAGAAGCTCTTTGGCCCAGGTGCCGGCGACGTGCTCCGCGGCGAGAGCGGCGGGTGACAGCGTCGCGTTGAAGGCGCACTGGTCCCAGCCCGCCGCCAGTACGTCGGCAGCGGTCGCTGCGGGAAGCGCGCCACCGGTGACGAACCCGAAGAAACGAGGTCCGACGGTCCCGACCAGGCCGGCGTCGGCAGCCTTCACAAGCTCATCGAAAACGTCGACGGCCGCACGCGGCTCGT
>JAABUS010007419.1_pt1 | contig 12607 bp, 15 predicted proteins | sample 5560161 | NCBI WGS metagenome assembly JAABUS01 (sample SAMN10711885, study PRJNA513376) | rock metagenome | isolation source: Antarctica rocks | place: Antarctica: Victoria Land, Trio Nunatak nord | collected 2016-01-04 | reverse complement strand
GCCGTCTACAATGGCACGCTCGGTTCCGGCTTCGGACAGAAGTTCCAGCCAGCCAACGACTCTCACCCGCCAATGGCAATCGCCGCCTGACCCCCAATCTTGCGACAGTCCCGTTGGGATCAGCACGAGGTCTGCCGCCTGCACCACGGCGCTAATTGCTTCGGTGATAGCTGGGGGTGTGTCTACCACGGCCCACGCGTAACCAGCCTGAGCTAGATCCGACAGCTTCTTCGTCAACTCAGCCACGCTGGCGGGCGCCAGCGCCGGACTATTCGCCTTTCGCTCGTTCCACCAAGCTGAAAGTGAGCCTTGCGGATCGGTGTCGATCAGCACAGCCGGACCGGCGCCTGCCGCTTCCGCTGCAACAGCAATGTGCGCGGCCAAAGTCGTTTTGCCAGCGCCGCCTTTCTGACATGCCAGCACGATAACCCGCAATCTGGCTTTTTGGTTTTCTGGCATAACGCCTTTCGTTGTTTCGTGCTTCCTGCTTATCGGCATAGCACGAAAGCACGAAAGATCAATTCGGTTGATCTTGCTCGATTTTGACCGGCGAAGCTGGCCATGCACCACTAGCCTTTGTTTGGCGGACCGATTCACCTAGCGCTTGGGAACCAAGCGTCAGGATCGAACCATTAGCGCGAAGGGCAGAGCGCGACTAAGTTGTTCACACTCAAACCACCGTTTTAGAGTGAACAGAGCTGGAAAGCTCAGGGGGCCGCACGGGATGCTTTCGGCTGGACACTTGACATGACTACTGGTAGACAGTAGCATATATGAGCTTAGAGTTCGAGTGGGATGACAAAAAAGCCGCGACGAATTTGCGCCTCCACGGCGTAAGCTTCGAGTGGGCAAAGGGGGTGTTCAATGACCCGTTTGCCATCGAGCGGCTGGACGACCGCTTTGCCTATGGGGAGGATCGGCTTATCATCGTGGGCCTCGTCGGCGGTGACATTTTGCTCGTTGTCTATACTGAACGCGAAGACCGCATCCGGCTTATCTCTGCCAGACGTGCAACCAAGAATGAGCAAGATGACTACTACCGACAAAATAGCTGATGCACCCCGCGCGATGACGGCAAAGGAGATCGAGCGCGCCGCGCTGGCCGATCCCGATGCGCTTCCCCTTCACCAGGGCGATTTGCAGCGTATGCGCCGCACGCCTCAAGCAAAGGTCATCCGGCGCGCGCTGGGGCTGACGCAAGAAGCTTTTGCGGCCCGCTACCATATCCCGCTCGGCACATTGCGCGATTGGGAGCAGGGGAGGGCGGAGCCGGATCAAACCGCACGGGCCTATCTCACCGTAATCGCCCGCGATCCTGAAAGTACCTCTCGGGCGCTGGAAGCGGGACGGGTAATTTAGTTGCTGCCCGAACCGTCCGAGACATTAACGCCGATCCTTCCTGATAAAAGGTTAGTAGCTTCGCCCGGCCAATCGGATCGTTGCGGTTGCTGCTTCAGAGGGTTTGCGTATGATAAAGCACGTTGTCATTCATGAGATCGGGGAGAGGGACTCAAGATCCCGGCCTCTCTGCAAGGGGTTGGATGCTGTGCGCGGCGCACCAGGCGAGCAAGGCTTCGTCCGTCTCACGGTTCTCGAACTCGTGCCTGCTGGCCAGCCGCCCACGCGTCTGGAACAGGTTCTTGAAGCGGCTGTAGGCTCCCCGCCGTCGGAAGAACCCGGTCACCATGTCGTAGTCGTCCGGCAACTCGTGGGCGGCGAAAGTCAGCGCGAGCCGATGGCCAAGGTCCAGATCGTGCTGGCTCGGCACAGCGAGATACCGGTCGGAATTGTCAACGTCCTCCGGGAGGTCCTCGTCGTCCAATTCGGTTGCAGACGACCGCCAGTAGATCTTGCCGGTCTCGAGACATATCCAGGCGCTGTGGTCGAACGGGTCGCCGGCGCTCACGAAATCGAAGGCGTTGCGTAGCTCCCGGGCGTCGACGGCAACGGTCTCCGTCGAAATCATGGCACCCCCCTCACCGATTCAGGCCAGGACGCAACCGCGTCACAACACGGCGGGGCTGGCAGCGGCTCATCCGGCAATGGTCCGGGCGCACGCCCGCGCCTTCGCGTTGTCGGTCGGCCTCGGTGACGACGAGCATCCGAACCAGAACAACATCTTCATTCTCGGGACCGCGCGCTTGCTTCGAACACCGCCGCTGTCTTCGCCGCCTCGAATGTGTCGGCGGTGCCGTTAGCAACGAGATCATCGCGACGGATGCTACCCAACGTGCCTCTGTGACGGACTTCCCATGTCGGCACGCCGTCCTCCGTGAACACCAACAACATCACACTCTCCATATCGGCCCAAACAGCGGGGTCGGGCCACATAGGGGAGGGCAGCGGCTGCCATTCTATATCGGCCATCGACCCCATCTTGTTCGCGGCAGAGCTGGGGTTTGCTGCGCATCGCCTGAAGCTTTGATCGTGCTCAGGTCTGGGTGCCGAAGCCAATCTTCCACGGACACGCGCCGAGCCACACCCGCAATGTTGGACGATACGACCCTACCATTCGATTTTCCAGCGATGCGGCGCAAGAACCAGTGACCGCCGCCTTCGATGGTGGACGCATGACCTCTGACTGCGGGGTCATGCTGCCGCTTGAACCGCACAGAAATCAAGCAGACCGTGTGAAAACGCGGACGCGCCGCGGCCATGCGCAAGAAAAATTCAGGGTGCCCCGACCTAGCCGCAAGTCCATGTCGCAGGAAAGGCCCTCCAGATTCGGATGATGCTCATTGCCGTTACGGCTCAGAGTTTTCACACAGTCTGCAAGAAATATGCAGCACGAAAAGTCAGAAAAAATAGGGGGCGTATGCACGGTCCACCGGTCCACCGACGTTGGCGTAAGCGCGACTCCTTAAGTGGGGCAAGTCACTGAACCGGCCTGGCCGAGTTGTGGAACTGTGCGATCCGCCATGTGTCAGCACGTTTAGTGACGGCAATGCTTACCCGCAGGGGCGTGAGCGTTGGCGTGCCATCGGCAATACGCTCGACCTGCCAAAGACCGGAGATCAAAACATCGGAATCAGACACCACCAGCATCGAGGTTTCGAGAGGGGTTGCCTTCAGTTCGTTTGGCTTCCTGCTACCGAGGGCCTGGTTGAAGTATTCACGCACTGCCTCCGGGGTTGTGGCGAGACTGGGCATGGTCGTGCCCCAGAACAGTGCGTCCGGCCAGAACACGCCGACCACTGCGTCGACATCGGCGGCCGTGAATGCCGTCAGGAACCTGTCAAAGACCGCCTCAGAATCTTCCTTCGGGCCAGCATACGCAAGCGTCGGCGAAACAGCGATCGCGATGGCAAGCAGGACACGACGCAACATGGATGAACCCTCCCGTGGCATCATTCGGGTTTCCCCGGATGGCTCAGTTTATGGCCATCAACTTGCACCTATGTGTTTTCAGCGACAACTCTATGGCGTGTCGATTATTCGGGGTGACGACGAATTGTATTCGCGGTAGGAACGACCATTACTGGCCGTCCCCGCACAAATCCTGACGAGCCCAATTAAGGCATCCGGCTCCTACCAGGAGCGTTTGGCGACAGGCAGCGTATCGTTGCGGCTTGTCGCACGCGGCCCAGCGCCTGTGACACGCTCTCCCGGTTCTGTGCCCGACACGTGCTTTGCTGGTTCACGTTCCTCCCGGTCCCCGCCCTTCGCTCCACCGGCTCCGCCACCGGTTGCCCGGCTTTGTTCGCTGGTCTCGTCGCTACTATGGCAGAGTCAGACTTCTCGGGTCCGTGCATCATCGGCTTCGACTCCTCGTCTTCCCGATGCGGACCAACAGTACTCCTCCGCTGGCCAAACCCGAGATCTCCCGGTTCCCGCACAAAGAGCACGCTGACAGGCGTTGCAGATCACATGCAGGACTTGGCAACCGGACCCGGCATCTCGACGCAGGGGGCCAGTTGCGAGCGGCTAGCCGACCGGCTTAGGGTTGCGTTCAGCAGCGCTCGAAGGTCAGATCGGGTGAATGCCAAAAAGAAGCTTCGAGGAGGAACAAAATGCTCATCCCAAATTCGTCCGGTATCACGCGCCGCCGGCTTTTGAACACGGTTGGTGTCGGGACGGCGGCCTTCGCCTTGCCCGGAGGCGCGCTGGGCAAGATGCCGTTAGGTCAGCCACAAACAGCCTTTTTCTATCGGGAGCGGTGAGCAGCCTGTAGCCCAATCTCTAATATCGAGTTCTCCGTCCAGTTAGAGCGTTCTCAGGCTGACTAGGGTCGAAAAGGACCTCACGATTGATATCGACCTGCAACTCGAAGTTCTCCGGCTGACTTTTGCTGAAGAATTAAAATGCAATGGTGAGCTGGCACGGATGATTGTTCAAATAAGCAGACACTCAACACAGCTTTGTTTACCTAAAACTCAATTGATGTTTATATTTCTTTGCTACATGATTGACGAACATTAAGTGATAAATAACGAGGGGAGAAACCAACATGTCTTCAAGGTGGCACGTGCTTGCGACTGCGTCCATGCTCGCTTTTGCCTATCCGGGAGCTGGGCAATCGGCCGAATATGGGTCGAACTGGGCGGCCTCCTGGGCAACTTCGATACAGTCCGCCTACGTCGCGCCGACGACGCCAAAAGCGGCAAGCGTCCCGGCGTTTGACCCTCAGCCTGACCTCTCATTTGCACTCCCAGGCGCCACGACCAACGGTGCCGAGAACCAGACATTCCGGATGATCGTAAAGCCAGACCTGTGGGGTGGAACCTTCCGGATTCGTTTGTCGAACGCGTTCGGAACGCAGCCGGTCACGTTCGGAGCCGCCGCAATTGGATTGCAGGACTACCAGGCAAACGTCGTGCACGGCACAAGCACCCGCGTGACGTTCGGTGGTGGGTCCCCGTCGGCCACTGTGCCGGCGGGCGACAGCATATTCAGTGACGCCATCGACCTGGCATTCGTCAACGAAATCGGGACCGAGGGACTATCGGGCCGGAACCTGGCCGTGAGCTTTGCCGTAACAGGCGCGAGCGGTCCCGCCAGCTATCATGGCACCGGATTCACCACCAGCTACATCAGCCCGCCGAACTCAGGCGATATGACGCGCAAGGAGGACGACACCGCCTTTCCATACAGCACGACCTCGTTCTTTTTCCTCAGCGAGGTCGATGTCATGGCGCCGCGCGACACCGTCGTCGTCGTCGCTTATGGCGACTCGATCACGGACGGGACCTTCAGCACGCTGAACGGCAACGACCGCTGGGAAAACACTATGTCGCGCAAGCTGCACGACAAGCTGGGCGGGCACGTGAGTGTGGTCAATGAAGGCATCGGCGGTAACGCCGTATCTGCCGCGCGAACTGGACAGTCCGCAGTTGACCGGCTTGGCCGGGACGTTCTCAGCCTGTCCGGCGTTGGCGTCGTCCTATGGATGGAGGGCATCAACGACCTAGGCGGCTTGGCGACGACGGCCGATCCCGTCATCGCGGGATACAGGCAGGTTGTCGACCAACTGCACGAGCATGGTGTCGCGGTGATCGGCGCGACAGTCACGTCGAGCCTTGCGCCCGGCGGCGTGCCGCCCGCGAACAGCCCACTCCTCGCCGCGACCGGCCCTGAGGTTGCAGGCCGCTACGGAAGCTTTCAGACCGACACCTATCGTAAACAACTCAACGCCTTCATTCTTACGAGCGGGATTTTTGACGGGACGGCTGACTTCTCGGCGGCGACCGCTGACCCGGCGACTGGAACCTTGCAAGCTCCTTTCGTTCCCAACAGCGAAGGCTCGGCGGGTGACTACCTCCATCCCAACCGGTACGGGTATCAGCGGATGGGCGTGGTCGGCGCGCGGGCGGTGTTGAGGTTGATCCAATAGCGCGACTGGGTTCCGGCATTGAGATTGCAACCCGTCCCGAACACCGGGCGGGTTGCTCGCGTTTCTTAACCACGCGTCATCTTCAGATGACTCTTCGATGCAATACAAATTGTGCTATACTAAAATGTTGCAGACCGATCCGTGCACCAACGCCGAGAGCTTGGGCAGGCTCACGCCACAGCCTCCGTCAGCATTGCAGCGGATGGGTCGGGCGCCCTTCGGTATCGCCCGACGATGCGGGCCACCTGCACCGGGCGCCAGCGCCCGCCGCGGCCGGACGGCGTCGGCACGCCGCGCGCGACGAGCGCGTCGGCAAACTGCTGCAGGGTGATGGCGCCGGCACGCCGAGCCTGCTCGATGAAGGGCAGTACGTCGGCCGCCCGCGCTTGAGCGCGCCCGGTCTTCACGGCGTTGGCGGCGCGCGCCTGCGCCGGCGAGCCTGCGGCCAGGTTGGGGTTGCCGAGCCGGACGCCGCGCGCTTTGGCTGCGGCGAGCGCGGCCTTCGTGCGGGCGGAGATCATGCGCGCCTCCTCCTCGGCGACCGCGGCGAGGATATGGACGGTCAGCCGGTTCACGGTCGGCAGATCGGCGGCGACAAACTCGACGCCGCTCTCCATCAGCCCGGACACGAAGTGGACGTTGCGGGCCAGGCGGTCGAGCTTGGCGATGACCAGGATGGCGCGATGGACACGGGCGGCGGCCAGCGCCGCGGCGAGCTGCGGCCGATCCTTCCTGCGCCCGCTTTCCACTTCGACGAACTCGGCCGCGACCGTCCCATGGGTGCCGGCGACATGGACCGCAACGGCGGCGCGCTGCGCCTCCAGGCCCAAGCCGCTGCGGCCCTGCTTGTCGGTGCTGACGCGGTAGTAGGCCACAAAGCGGGGTGGCGTGGTCACGCCGGTTGGCCCTCCGTCCCAGACTTGTCGCCTGGACGCGGCGGGTTGCCCGGCCCGGCCCAGGCTAGAACCTTGCGCGCCCGTTCCGGGACCACCCGCGCGGCGCAGCCTTCGAAAGCGCGTTCAATCTCGGCCTGCGCCGCTGCCCGCACATTTCGGTCGCCGGGCAGCAGCAACGGAAAGCGGCTCATGCCGTCATCCTTCTCACAATCGCCCCTTGCCGCAAGGACACTGTCTTAAGCAAGCTGCTGCTCGATGGATCGGGTGCGTGGCGTCTTCACGTCGCCCGTGTGCCTGGTCGTCACGGTCTCGATAAGCACGATCCAGCACTCCTCGTCGGCGATCGGATTGTGCAGCACGCCCCGGGGCACGACGCAGAACTCGCCGGCTTCAAGCACCGTCTCGGCGCCGCCTTCGAACTGGATGCATAGCCGCCCGCGCACGACCTGGAACAGTTCGTCCTCGTCGTCGTGCTTGTGCCAGGCGAGCTGGCCGTGGACCTTGGCGACCTTCACATACTGATCGTTCACGCGGCCAACCACCTTCGGCGACCAGTGTTCGGTCACGCCGTCCAGGGCGGCCAAAAGGTTAACGGCCTGGGTCATGCGCTCTCCTTGGAGCAGCATCCTGCCCGCCGCACAGCTTTTTTTACAAACCCAAACGTCCCTTTGATGGAATGTAAAACGGGGAAGGATGGCGAGAAGGTTGCGCACAGCCGCATTGGCGCAGGGTCAGCATATTGCGCGCCGGCAATATCAAAGCCAGATTGGCTGAACGGCGAGCATCTGCCCAGGTGTATGGAATCTATCTCTGGATCTGCTCTGCGTACACTGGGAGACTTACGGTGACCAAGTGCTCGGTGAACTCGCGGGCGCGGTTGATGGCCCGCGTTCCGGCGAGGCCTGCCGCCTTCAGGGCCGGATGACGGTGATCCGGAACGCCCCGGCCTGAGCCGCGGCGTGCGTGACGGCATCGTTCGCATCGTCCAGGGCGAACTCGGTGACCTCGAACTGGCCGAGGTCCAGGAGCCCAGCCCGCACGAGCGCGATCATGCCGGACACCGCGCTGGGGTCGTACATCCATTGGCCGTGGATGCTGACGCAGTTCCGCATGATCCAGGGATAGGGCAGCAACAGGTCATCGCCGCCCAGCATGCCGACACCGCCCATCAGCACGGCGCGGCCGTATGGGCGCACCGCCATCACAGCCGCCCGTACCACTGTCGTGCTAACGGACGGCGGCAGGATGTCCAGCACGCAGTCGATCGGACCTGGTGCAGCGGCCTGCATCCGCACCCGATCCGCATCCTCATTGCCGGTGAGCGTCACGGGTCGCACGCGCGAGCCGAAGCGGCGCACCAAGTCGGCAAGCACCCGTTCGTTGCGGCCGGGTGCTACGACGCAGCCTGCACCCATCGCCAGCGCGGTCGCGACGGCGGCGCTGCCGTAGTTGCCGGTGGCGCCGCTGACTAGGAGCGTCTCCCCGGCTTGCAGCCCTGCCGCGAGAAGGCCGCCGTATGGCACGAGCGCCACACCCGCCGCGCACCATCGTCCGGCGTCCGCCTCGTCAATGACGCCAAGCGGGATGGCGTTCTCGGTCGGCACCATCATGCGTTCGGCGAACGGCCCGTCGTGGAAGTGCTTCTGTAAGCGCAGGCCCCCTTCGCCCCGGGAACTCCAGCCCTGCAGCGTGATGTCGGGGGCGAGGCCGCCATCACGCGACCGCACGGTAGGATCGCAGAACACCCAATCGCCGGGCGAAAGGCGCGTCGCATCCGGCCCGGCGGTGCGCACGCGGCCGACCGCCCCGCAGCCCGGCACCACGGGCAACTCCAGCGGATACTTGCGCGCGCCACTGAACACCTCCGCCGCGTAGGGCAGGATGCCGGTTGCCACGACATCGACGATCACCTCGCCAGTGCCCGGAACCGGGTCGGGCACGGCGCCAATGGACAGGGGGGAACCGAACGCGAGCAGAGTGACAGCTTTCATGGTGATGGCAGTCCTCTGATTGAGGACCACAGTTGGGCGGCCTTTCCGGGCGCAGCAGAGACTGGCATTGTCCTAGCATTGCTTGATGCTACCCAGGCGGCTCCAATGGCGGACACAGCCCACAGCGCGTTCGGCAACTTCCTCCGCTCGCGGCGCGAGAAGCTGGAGCCGCACGCCGTGGGCCTTCCGAATGGCGCACGGCGCCGGACCGTGGGGCTGCGGCGGCAGGAGGTGGCGGAGCTGGCCGGCATCGGCATCGACTGGTACATCCGTTTGGAGCAGGGCCGCGCCGTGTGTCCCTCCGCTGCGACGCTGGACTCGCTGGCGCGCGCGCTTCAGCTGGACAAGGCCGAGCATGCCCACCTGTGCGCCCTGGCCCGGCCGAACAACCGGCCGGCCTTCGTGCGGGAGACCGTACCGGCCACGGTGCAACGAATTGTCGAAAGCTTGAACCAGCCGGCCTATGTCACCGGTAGGCGATGGGACGTGCTGGCGTGGAACGACGCAGCCTGTGCGCTCCTCACCGATTTTGGCCGGATGGCGGAAGCAGACCGCAATATTCTCGCCTACGTGCTGACCAACCCGGACGCCCGGCGCGTGTTCGGCGCGGGTTGGGCCTCGCAGGCAGCCCGTATGGTCGCACAGTTCCATGGCATGCACGATTTGTGGGCCGGTGATCCGGCGTTCACCATTCTAGTGCGCGACTTGCGCGAGCGCAGCCCCGAGTTCGCCGGGTGGTGGGATGCGCACGAGGTTGGCAGCGGCGCTGGGACCGGTGAGAAGGTGCTAGTCCACCCCAGTGACGGTCCGCTGCGCTACGAGTATGCGACCTTTCAGGTCAACGACGACCCGGCGTTGCGGCTCGCGATCTATATTCCGGTCTAGCCCGCGACCAACCTGCCTGGGTCAAGCCGACTTGGGTCGTGCGCGGTAGCGGCGTATGCCGGCGAGCGACGGTCTGCGGTTCTCGCAAACCAACGTTTCTGACGATTTCAGCCGGTGCTCGCTGCGGCTAGCCGGCCCGACAACCTCACGTGCTCACAACCGTTCTCAAAGCCTCGGCCTCTCATCTCGCACTGGCTGGCGAGTTCCGAGAAGTCATTGGTAGGTAATGTGAGCACGTCGCTCTGATTGCGAGCAGAAGCGGATGATGACGAGCACATTGGCAAAGAGCGTGAGCATGGCGCTTCGCCCATTGTCACCTAATCCGAGCAGGGATCGGCTCCGTTTGCGAGCACGAGCCTAGATGATTGCAAGCGCCAACAGTTAGGCCCGGCTATTCCCGCGCGGTCCCCAGGGCGGGGTATGGAACCGAGCCGCCAGGTAGTCGCTGAAAGCGCGCGTCTTGCTCGCGCGATGCGAACTAGATGGCGAGACGATATGGATCGCCCCTTCGTCTGGGACTGTCCAGTCAGGCAGAACAGACAATAGTCTTCCAGAACAAAGTTCAGGTCCAATGGCCCACTCGGAGCTGAGCAGGACGCCAAGCCCGGCCAACGCCGCGTGCTGGAGCGTCTCGACATCCTTCGACGCGAAGCGCCCGGCAACGGGAACGCGCACCGTATCGCCGTCCCTGCCGCGCAACGTCCAGCGCTGGCCAGTCGCGGTGCCGAACAGTAGGCAGGCGTGATGCTGCAGGTCGGTTGGCCGCTGCGGCGCGCCATGCCGCGCGATATAGCCAGGCGAGGCGCAGAGCAGCCGCCGGCGGTCGCCGATCCTGCGCGCCACGAGCCCCGGGTCAGTTAGCGGCCCGACCCGCACGGCAAGGTCAAATCGCTCGACGACGAGATCAACATAGCGGTTGGAGAACTCGGCTTCGATCGTCACCCGCGGATGAGCGCCCAGAAAATCAACCATGACGGGAGCGACCCACAGGCGCCCAAACGCGCCTGGAAGGGCCAAACGCAGGTGCCCGCGCACTTGTTCGCCGGCCAGATCGCTGGCTGCCGCGTCCGCCTCGTCCATGGCATCCAGGATGTGCCGTGCGCGCTGGAAATAGCCTTGGCCTGCTTCCGTCAACGAGACGGCGCGAGTCGTTCGCTCCAGGAGCCTTACGCCAAGACGGGCTTCCAGCGCGCGGACCCGCCGGGACAGCACGGTCGCGTCGCGGCCCAGCTTGGTGGCGGCGCGCGTGAACGAAAGCTCTTCCCCGACGGCAATGAACGCGAGTAGCTCGGCCAGCCGTGCACCGTCCGGCGATTGCTGCATCTGCTGCACGGGTCCTTGTCTCCCACCCCGGATTATTCTTTCGCAATGCTGGGCACATCTTGGCCAAAGAGCAACGGTGCTCGGGCCTGAGCTGTCGGCTCAACGCCCTTCCGAGGAGAAGACCATGGATTTGCAGCTTTCCGATAAGACGTGCCTTGTGACGGGAGCGGGTGCCGGGATCGGTCTGGCGACCGCCGTCGCCCTTGCCCGCGAGGGTGCGCAGGTCGTCGTCGCCGCACGCACCGCCGCGGCCCTGGCACCCGTGCTGGGGCTGATCAAGGACGCTGCTGGACGCGAGCCGATCACGGTGACAGGCGATCTGGGCCGGCCCGGTGGAGCCGCGGCGCTGGCCAGTCAGGTTCTATCCTCGGTCGGACACGTTGACGTCCTGGTCAACAATGCGGGCGCGTCGCGGCCCGATCCGAATGGCGAACAGGCGTGGGAGGAGGGTTTTGCCCTCAACTTCGTAGCCCCGCGGCAATTGTCCGAGCTCCTGCTTCCCGGAATGCTCGAGCGGGGCTGGGGCCGGATCGTAAACCTGACGGGCGCGATCGTTGCTAAGGAGATGAACGCCGCTGCCGTTGCCAAGGCGGCCCTGGAGAGCTGGTCGAAGGCGGCTGCGGCAGCACATGCGCCGAAAGGGGTGACGGTAAACTGCGTGGCGCCCGGTCGGATCGAAAGCGTGCAAATCCGCGAGCGGCTTCATCCCACCGAGGAGTCGCGCCGCGCTTTCATTGCGCAGAACATCCCAGCCGGCCGCTTCGGCGAGGCTGACGAAGCGGCGGCGTTGATCGCCTTCCTCGTCTCCGGGCCAGCCGCCTATGTCAACGGTACGACGATACCCATTGACGGTGGGGCGCTGCGCTACGCGTTCTGACATGGCCCTGTGACCATGTGACCACGAGGCTGTGCAGATTGGCCATCTGACACCGTAGCACGTTGATCGGCAGCCGGGGCCAGAGGTGTCCGTCAAACGAACCATGATGGACACTCCGCTATGAATGATCCGCTTCCGACACCCTAAGCGGACGACCATCGACCGGGATTAAAACCGTCGCCACCCGCGGAGAACTCTGATGGATCGAATTGCTCAATGCCACTGCGGCTCTCTACGTGCGACGACATTCGGCGAACCATTGTTGGTCGCTATATGTCATTGCAAAGCATGCCAGCAGCGGACTGGGGCGCTAGCAGCCAGCGTTGCTGGCTTCGCCAAGGCTCAGGTCACAATCGAAGGTCAAACAAAGATCTTCGATCGACATGGAGAGTCTGGACGGAAGGTTCGCTTCTATTTTTGCCCTAATTGTGGAACATCCCTGTATTGGGAGGCCGATGGCCGGCCAGGTTCATACATCCTTGCGGTCGGCGCATTTGCTGATCCGAACTTTCCCCCGCCATCCGTATCCATATACGAAGAGTCAAGACACACCTGGATGCAGCTCCCAACGGAAATCAAACATTTTCGGGGCGCAATTATCAGCGGCAATTAAGGCCCGCTTTCCACCCAAGTGCAGCCGTAGCTCGCCGGCACGTGCGTGGCGTCTTGTGGGGACACTTGTCCACCAAACGAACCCTGACGGACACTGCGCTGAGTGCGGGCTGTACCACTTCGTCTGTCCGTCGGACCCTGCTGAGGAAATACGGTCTGAACGCCACCTGCCAGCCGACGACGAGGCGCCCAA
>JAABUS010007417.1_pt1 | contig 12611 bp, 6 predicted proteins | sample 5560161 | NCBI WGS metagenome assembly JAABUS01 (sample SAMN10711885, study PRJNA513376) | rock metagenome | isolation source: Antarctica rocks | place: Antarctica: Victoria Land, Trio Nunatak nord | collected 2016-01-04 | reverse complement strand
CACAGATCCCCTCCCGGACCGCCTCATCCCGCAGCGAGGGACCGACGCAGATGACCTCGTCGGCCAGCGTGCAGGCGATGCGGGTCGTCCCCATGAGCAGGGCCCGGCGCAGTCCGGTCCGGGTCTGATGGGGCATCCCGTGGAGATGGAAGATACGGACCGGTCGCCGCGTCAGCCGGGCGGCTACCATCCCGAGCAGACCGCCTTTCGGGGTCGACGCGTGAACGATCGCCGGGCGCAGCCGGGCGAGCAGCACGGTCAGGCGGGCCAGTGCGACGAGGTCCCTGAGCGGCGTGATCTGCCGCGTCATTGGGATGCCGTGCGCCGGGATGCCCTCGGCGGCGGCAAACGCCTCGAGTTCGGGGCCGGGAGCCGTCACCGCGTGGACCTCGTAGCCATGGTCCCTGAGCGATGATGGCTGGCCCCGGAAGAAGGCCAGCGACATCGGGACCGTCGTGATCAGCGCGATACGGCAAGGTTGAGGCATCGGGTGCAGGTCCCTGAGTTGGTGTGCTTGCGGTCACGTCAGGCCGGCGGGAGCGGATCGACGGCGTGCTCGCTCATCGCCGGGTCGGCGGTCGGGTCGCGGGGGCCGCTGACGCATCGATCTCGACGACGCCGGCATCAGGGACGCCGAGACCCGCCAGGACCGCGTGCCAGGCGTCGATCTCATCCGGTGTGGTGGGAAGGGCCCGGTGACGCAGGAGCCGGTAGTCCAGCCGGAGACCAATCGCCGCGGTATCGAGGGCAAGCCGCGCGGCCTGCCCGGCGACCGCCTGGACGGCCAGCAACGGGCTCCCCTGCCGCAGGAGCTCACGGCCGAAACCGACGGCCATCTGGCGGCGGCTCCGGAGGATCTTGCTCATGCTGAGGCGCGACTCGCGGTAGCCCAGGAGCAGCTCGGGCACGTTGGCGTAGCGGCTGTGGCGGTGCGCCCACAGCAGCATGTCCTGGTCCATGGCGAGGGAGCCTGGCCGGGTGGGCCAGCGGCGGAAGAAGTCGATCCGGCCCATCAGGGTCGGGTTCGCCATCGGGAAGCCGGAAGCCGGGTGCCGGGTGATCCCGGCGTGATAGGGGGGCGGGCGGCGAGCGCCGATCGGCCGGTAATCGTCCTGGAAGACCAGCAGGCCGGTGCCGACGAGGTCAGGCTGGTCGTCGGCCCGCAGCCGGTCCAGTTGGCGCTCGAACCGCCGCGGGTACGCGATATCGTCGCCGTCCATGCAGGCGTGCAACTCACCCGACGCGAGGTCGACGGCCTGGTTCCGCCGGGCCGGCAATCCGCGCGCCACGCCATCCGAGAAGACCCTGACCCGTGGATCGTCGAACCCATGCATCACGTCGAGCGTCCCGTCGGTCGAGCCATCATCGATCAGGAGTACTTCCATCTCGCCGTAGGTCTGTGCCAGGATCGAGCGAACAGCGAGATCGAGCGTCTTCGCGTTGTTCCGGACCGGGATCCCGACCGTGATCAGGGGATGGTCGGACAGCGTCGTCATCGTACGACTCCAGTCTTCCTAAGGTGGTAGCTAGAACGCATCAGCATGTTTTCCGTGTCCCGCGGGGTCGGTCCGAACATAACGGCCGATCGGGCCGTACCCGATCGGCGCCCCTGCCCGCAAGCTGATCGTTCCATCACGCACGCCGAATCCTCCGGGGGCACGCACGCATCGTTCGCTGGCGTGCAGTCACGGACCGAATGCGTCCCGACTATCCGAGGAACCCACGGCCGACCATCCGCGGCTCAACCCGATCCAGGACGTTCGACAGCCCAGGGTAGAGCACCCGTGACGGTCGACGGTTCCGGCGCGGTCGACCCGGCTCTGCCAAGACGTCGCGGTAGAGCGCTTCATGGGCGGAGACCATCGTCTCCGGCCGGAATCGCTCGATCGCGGCAGCGCTCGTCGCCTCCCGCTCGGCGGACGTGGCGGGGTTGGCGAGCTGCTCCCGCAGCGCCGCGGCTAACGCGTCGACGTCTCCCGCCGGCAGCAAGCGGTGCCGTCCCGCCAGGATATCCGAGACGCCGCCAACGTCGGTGGCGATCACCGGTGTGCCACACATCAACGCCTCGATGACCACGCTCGGGAAGGCGTCGGCCAGGGAGGACGAGACGAGGGCGCTGGCCGTGCGGTAGTGGTCGGCCAGCTCGGCGGAGGACTGAATCCCGAGGAAGCGGACCCGGTCGGCGATACCGAGGCTCACGACCTCGCGACGGAGGTCCGCCTCCAGCGTCGAGATCTGGTAGGCCAGCAGCAGGTCGGCGTCCAGGTCGGCCTGGGCAAACGCCCGGAGCAGCACGTCGACGCCCTTGAGCGGGATCAACTGCCCAACGAACAGGATCGAAGGTCGCTGGTCGCCGGCCGGAGCGGAGCGGGGCGGAGCATAGTGATACGTCCCGCTCGGGAACCCGTTCGGAATGACCGTCTGCCTTGGAAGGACGGATCCGTAGCGCCGCGCGTTGCTCCGCCGCTCGGCGTCGCTCAGCACGACGATCGCCTCGGCACGCCCGACGATCTCACGCGACATCAGGCTCCGGCGCCAGGAGACCGGGTAATCGCCGATGAGCGCGCCGTCATGGCTGGTGTAGACGAACCGGGCATCGGTGGACGCCAGCGCCATCCGGACGGCCGCCCTCCCGATGTGATGGACGTGGACCAGGTCCCAGCGCCCGGTCGGATCGAACACCCGATGACCGATGCCATGGACATCCCAGCCGTTGGCCCGTAGTCCGTCGATCAGCTGGGTCTCCGTCGTGAAACGGACCCGGTCGGTGTACTCCGGGGACTTGTCGAAGATGCCGCCGACGATCGCGATACGGGGGGAGGTCATGTCTGCGGTCCTCATCTGGATGAGCCCGATCGGGGCGCGTTGCGCTCGGAGCGCCAGCCGATCGCGTTCAGCGCGAGGTAGGCGTAGACCGGCCAGAAGAAATAGATGAAGATCTGGGACGTCGCGGCCAGGCTGCCGGGGATCAGGAAGGCCAGCCAGACGGCCGCGTACTGGGCCATGAACGCCTGGATGGTATTGGGGGCGCGGTGAAAGGCGCGCTCCAGCCGGGCGAGGATCAGCCCGAGCAGCAGGTAGGCAACGATTACGGCGGGCAGGCCGAAGTTGACGAACAATTCCGCCTGGAACGGCATGACCTGATCGTACCGCTGCGGGTGAACCCCGTAGATCAGCCGGTTGAACAGGGTCACGCCGCTGGTCCCGCGAAAGGATTGGCCCATGATCGGCACCGGCGAGAGCATGGAACTGATGAGCGACCGCCCGCCGAGCAGGTCGTCCGGGATCGTCGTTTGCCCATCGAGCACGTACCCGGCCAGTTGCGGCGCCCCACCGTAGATCTGAAGGGTGTCGCCGGGCGCGAGGTCATCGGCGATCGTGGCGCGCGTCTCGGGCTGGGCGATGATCTCGGACAGGCTGCCGTAGGAACTGGTCCGATACAGCCCCCAGAACAGCAGGACCGCCAGGCCGATGACCCCGCCGATCAGCATGACCTTCCACGGGATCCGGCGCACGCGCAGGGAGTAGGTCGCCGCCAGCGCCAGCAGCGGCGCGGCGAAGGCGCCCCGGTTGTAGTTGAAGCTGGCGTAGACCAAGACGAGCGCCAACGCGGCCAGCGCCGTGACCCCGACCCGCCCGCGCCAGGTTGCCGACGGCGCCCGGCGATCCGCCCAGAGCGCCCAGAACAGGACGACCGCGAAGCCGAGGAACGGTCGCAGGAACGTCCCGCCGGCCTCCCCCAGCGAGGCCGCCTCGGTCTGGCGGATCAGCGCGTCATCCGCTGGCGAGACGTAGTAGGCGATCAGACCGCCGATCCCGCCGAAGGACAGCAGGAAGCCGAGCAGCCCGAATGCGCCGAAGATGATGCCAAGCGCGACGTGCGGTGGGCGGCGCTCGCTCGGAACCGTGTCAGCGTACCGTCGTCCGGCGCCGGCGCGCCGGGTGCTCCACTGGAAGGCGACGCAGTAGGAGACGAAGGCGACGAAGCTGATCAGGATGGCCTGGTCGATCGACCGGGTCGACGGGACGTAGGGGAGGGCCCCGGTCACGACCCCGCTGGCGTTGATCACGAGCGGAAGGATCAACCCCTGCAACACCAGGATGAAGAGTGCCCAGTTGTGCGGGCAGAGCGGTGTCCGCAGGGTGGGACGACAGGTGGGCAGCAGCGCCAGCACCAGCGGCATCCCAAGAGCGGGCACCAGCACCGCCAGGTATCGCGGCTCCGGCATCGACACGCAGAACCACAGCACCGCCACCCAGGCCAGCAGCAGGCAGCCGACGAGGCCACGGTCGAGGATTGGCGCCGCCGCCGGGTACCGAACGGCCGGCCGCCAGGGCAGGGACTCCGCCGGGGCCGTCCGCCACACGCTCGGCGTCCATCCGGACGGGTCCGCGGTGGCACCCGCCATCGCACCCTTTGGGGCCGACGCCAGAACCGACGCCGCCGCGGTATCGGACTCCCGCAGCCGGAACACGACGATCACCGAAAGCGCCAGACTGAGCGTCCCGTAGGCCAGGAGCTGGGTCGCGGCCAGACCGGTCGCCTCCCAGCGTGGGACGAGCAGGAACGCCAGTCCGATCAGGAGCGCGGCCAGCGCGATGTCGAAGGCGAGGCGCCAGAGGATCGCCCCCGTGCTGACGAGGACCTGCCCCATGACCTGGTTCAGGGTGATGGGAAGGGTCGCCAGCAGCAGGATCACCAGAACGGGACCGCCGACGCGGTACTCGGCGCCAAGCAGGCCCATCAGTGGATTGGCGAGCAGGATCAGGGTGATCGCCGGGACGGCGACGACGGCGGTGGACGTGACGAGGTTGGTGAGGAAGACCCGGCGAAAATCGGCCCGGTTGCTGAGCCCGTCGAAGTTGGCGAGCATCGGCAGGACGATCCGGGAGACGGCGGTCGGCAGGAACAGGACGACGAAGCTCCAGCGCGAGGCGGCCGCGAACAGACCCACCTCGGCCAGGCCGTCGGGCTGGCGCGTCAGGAGGACCGTCCCGATCAGGGTGGCCGGCACCGTCAGGCTGCTGCTGACGACGGCCGGGATGCTGAACCGGAGCAGGCTGTGCCAGTGGTGCCGCTCGGCCCGGGCCGCGCCCGTCTCCCCCGGAGCCGCCGTGATCCCGGCGATCCGGCTGGCCCGGCGAACCGCCAGTCGGAGCACACCGGCGCTGAGGGCCTCGGCGACGGCCAGCGCGACGACGGCGCCCGTGACGCCGCCGGTGGTGGCGCCGAGGATCAGCAGGGCCGAGGTGCCCAGTCCCTGCGCGACCCCGGCCAGCGCCAGGGGGCGCCAGGCCTCCAGCCCGGTCAGGATGCCCATCTGGGCGCTGTTGATGGCGGCGAAGATCACAATCGGCGCCGCCAGCTGAAGGGGCAGCGTCAGCGCGCCGTCGCCGAACATCGCCCGGGCCAGCACTGGCGCCGCCAGGAAGGTGATGATGGCCAGGAAGCCGCCGGCGCCGAGCGTGATCCGCATCGCCAGCCGGGCGTAGATGCCCGCCACGACGGGATCGGTCGAGCGGTTGGCGGCGACGAACCGGGTGGCGCTCAGGCCCAGGCCGAGCCCGGACAGCACGGTGAACAGGTTGAGCGTATTCTGGACCACACCGAGCTGACCGTACGCCTCACGGCCGAGCATGCTCGCTACGACCAGCGCCGCGATGACCGGCAGGCCGCGCGCCGCCAGCGACGCGACGACCGACCAGATGGCCCCGTGCAGGAAGCGCTTCAGCAGGGGAACCAGCGATCGCCCACCGGCGGTGGGTTGCTCTGCCGATGTCCGCTCCTGCTCGACGATGTGCTCCATGCGTCTTCCTGCGTGGCCACTGGCGGTCCGTCCCGGGGCGTCTCGCGAACGCGGCCTGACGGATCGCCGGATGACGACCGGTGCTAGCGGGTCGTCGCCGAGCGGAGCAGGCTCTGCTCCAGCCGGGTGCCGACGAGGTCGACCTGCGCCTGAGTCATGTCCGTGAAGAACGGCAGCGCGATCGTCCGGGCCGCGACCTCCTCCGTGACGGGGAAGTCGCCCGGCTTGTACCCGAAGGTCGTGCGATAGAACGGCTGGAGGTGGATTGGGACGAAGTACGGCCGGCTCGGGATGCCATGGTCCGCCAGCTCGCGAACGAGCTGGTCGCGGTCGATGCCGTCCTCGGTCTGGATGACGTAGACGAACCAGCTCATCCGGGTCGTCTCCGGGGCGACGTGGGGCGTCCGGATGCCGGAGACGCCAGCGAGGCGCTCGTCGTACCAGGCGGCGACCCGCGAGCGGCGGTCGAGGATGGAGTCGATCCGGGAGAGCTGCGAGCGGCCGAGCGCGGCGCTCATCTCGTCGAGCCGGTAGTTGAAGCCGAGCCGGACGTGGTTCATCCACGTCCCCTCGTCGTCGCGGCCCTGGTTGGCCTGGCTGCGCATCACCCGGGCGAGATCGGGGTTGCTGGTGACGATCATGCCACCCTCGCCGGTCGTCATCTGCTTGTTCGGGTAGAAGGCGAAGATGGCGGCGTCAGCCCCGGCGCCGATACGGACGCCGTCGCGCTCGGCCCCGATCGCCTCGCAGGAGTCCTGGACGACACCCAGACCGTGGCGCCTCGCGAGGGTCGAGATCGCGTCCATGTCGCATGGCTGGCCGAAGACGTCGACCGGCACCAGCGCGCGGGTCCGGGGGGTGATCGCGTCGGCGACTCGATGCGGGTCGATGTTCAGCGTGTCGCGGTCGATGTCGGCGAAGACGGGCTTCGCGCCGACGTAGAGGGCGCAGTTGGCCGAGGCGACGAAGCTGAACGGGCTGGTGATGACCTCGTCGCCGGCGCCGACCTCCAGCGCCGACAGGCAGAGGTGCAGACCGCTGGTGCCGCTGTTGACGCCGATCCCCTCACGCGCGCCGATGTACTGCGCCATCTCCCGCTCGAAGGCGACGATCTGCGGCCCCATGCTCAGAGACGAGCCTCCGAGGACCGCGACGACGGCCTCGACGTCGCTCGCGTCGAGCGACGGCTGCGACATCGGGACCTCGAACGTCCGGGCCGGTGGGGCAGGGGTGATCGTCCCGGCGGGGTCGATGGTCTCGACGGCATCCAGGGTCTGCATCGGAACGGCTCCTGACACGAGACGCATGTCCATAAGGTGAGTGTGGGAAGCGCTACGACGGTATTACGTCATTATGACGGTTGGTGGATTATCCGGCAGTGCGTAATACGTCCTGATCATCGTGGACACCGATCTCATTGTGCCCGGCGGCGACGATCAGCGACACGAGCGGCAGCAACTCGTCGATCAGGACCGGTGCTGACACCGTGCGCGGGAGCCGGTCGGCGTCCTCGACCAGCCGGAACAGCCCGGCCCGGATCGACGCGACGTCCTCGGTCATGGCCAGATCGCCGAGCCGGTCCAGCTGGGCCGACAGGGCCTGCAGCGCCTCGACGTTCCGGAGCGGCTCTTCGAGGATCGAGATCTTGGCGTGCGGGGTCGGGACCGACACCTCACTGGAGAGGGCGAGCTCCTCCCGAAGCTTCTCGCCCGGCCGCAACCCGGTGTAGACGATGTCGACGTCGCGGCCGAGGACCAGCCCGCGGAGCTCGATCATGCGCTTCGCGAGGTCGAGGATGTAGACCTCCTCGCCCATGTCCAGCATATAGACGGCCTCGCGCTCGCCGAAGGCGCCGGCCTGGATCGTCAGGCTGGCCGCCTCGGGGATCGTCATGAAGAACCGGCGCATGTTCGGATCGGTCACGGTGACCGGGCCGCCCATGTCGATCTGCTTCTCGAACGTCGGGATCACGCTGCCCCGGCTGCCGAGGACGTTGCCGAACCGGACGCAGCAGCCGGACATCCCGGTCTCGCGGACGACCATCTTCACGGCTAGCTCGGCGGCCCGCTTGGTCGCGCCCATCACGCTGGACGGGCGGACAGCCTTGTCGGTCGAGATCAGAACGAACCGCTCGACCCCGGCCGTCGCCGCGGCCTCGGCGACCCGCCGGGTGCCGATCGCATTGACGAAGACGGCCTCCTGCGGGTGCTTCTCCATCATGGGAACGTGCTTGTAGGCGGCGGCGTGGAAGACGATCTGGGGCTGGTAGCGCGCGAAGATCGAGGCCAGCCGCCTGGTGTTGGTCACGGACGCGACGACGGAGTGGAACGGGACGTCGTTGCTGCCGAGGACGAGCTCCTGGTTGAGGTCGAACAGACCGGTCTCGTTGATGTCGAGGGCGATCACGGCCGCCGGCCTGAACCGCGCCACCTGCCGGGTCAGTTCCTGCCCGATCGAGCCGGCCGCGCCAGTGATCAGGACGCGCTTGCCGCTGATGAAGGCCTCCGACATGCCGTCCAGCGCCTGGACCGGTGGGCGACCGAGAACCTCGTGGAGATCGACCCGGCGCAACTCCATCGGGGCTGACTCGGCTCGCAGCAGGGAACCGATGTCCGGCATCGAGAGGACGCGGACGCTGGTGGTCCGGGCGTGGGCGACGACGCGGGCATGATCCTCCGGTCTGGCGGAGGGCATCGCGACGACGACCACCTCGATGTCGTGCGCCTCGACGAGCTCCGGAATGTCCGCGGTGACGCCGAGGACCGGCTGGCCCTCGATGGACCGCCCGGTCAGCCGGACCTGATCGTCGACGAAGCCGACGGGGAGCAGACCGAGGTCCTGCCGGCGGGGCAGCGCGACGGCGAGCAGCTGACCGGCGTTACCGGCACCGACGATCAGGGTCCGGGCGAGCGCGGGGCCGGCGGGAGCGGCGGTCTCCACCGCCGGCTCGGCGACCTCGATCTGGCCCGCCATGAAGGGGGAGGTCGGAGCTCGGCGCCAGAGCTCGCGGAGCGACCCCGGCAGGCTGACCAGGAAGGCCGCGACGACCTGACCGTCGCGGCGCGGGTTGGCGTGGCGGACGTAGAAATGGTCGAAGCTCTGCTGGACGGGGCGGCGCTCGTTCAGCCCGCGGCCGGCGACGAGATCCCAGCTCAGGACACCGGGCCGGATCAGCCGCCCGCCAGCCACCGCTTCCGGCGGCGCGACCCGGCCAGCTCCGGAGACGAGGGACGGGCCGACCAGGGCGGCCCGTCCGGTCAGCACATCGAGCAGCGCCGGGAGCCGCCCGACCGCGCCGGCGCCGATCCGCCCGGGGAGGGAGCGCCCACCCCGATCCGCCGGGCGGACCGCCTGCTGGCGGAAGCGCAGGAGTCCGGAGCGCGGCGCCACGCTGCCAGCGGCTGACCGCTCGAAGGGCAGGGCTCGTGAGGTGACCGCGAGCAGACCCGCGACGACGAGCAGCACCGGCAGCGTGACGATCAGCAGCAGGGTCGCGACGGCAAGATCCAGGACGCGCTTGCCGGTGCTGTCAAGCCATGGCGACGTCAGCGACAGGGTATCGGCGGGCATCAGTTCCGGGATCGTGCGGCCGAGGATGCCTTCGATGACGTCGTAGGCTGAGTAGACCGGGAACGCTCCGACCAGCGACGGATCGTCGCCCCGCCCGGAGTCCGCTGCCCGCACGACGATAGTGTCGGCCGGCAACGTCCCCAGCAGGGCGACGGCCTCGCTGACGGTCTCGACCCGGTGGGTCCGGCGGACGGTCGGGAAGGTCGACGAGCGAGTCTGACGGCTGGGGCGGTCGCTGGCGGTCAGGAGGCTGGCGGCGAGCGCCATCCCGGCGCCGGAGCCGACGATCACCGCGTCGACCGGCCCCCGCGGGGCTGGACGGTGGAAGCGATGGGTAAGACGCCCACGGGCGGCCCGCGTGGCGAGGGGGTCGACGGTGCGGGCGGTATCGAATGTGGTTGGAGCGATACGGGCAGATTCGGAGGAAGCGTGGCTTGACATCTTCACAGACTCCCGATGCGCCGTGATCCATTGACGGTCGGGCTGGTCGTTCGGACCGCCGAGCGTCGTGATGCACGGAGATTGACGACTGCGACTGACCGGGCTCCGGACGATGTGCTGTCCGGGTGCGCCGGTCGATGCTCGCCACGGCGGAACGCGGTGCGGGCTGCCCGGCCCGAGGATCCTCGAATCCCGGCCCGGCGCCAACGCTGCCACTGGACGACGCATCCGCTCCCGTCGATGACCAGTCATCATGGGTGACCGGAGATCGAGCGGACCGTTCGCTGCTGTCTCGCTTCGGATTCTGAGAGGACAACGAAAAACCGAACCCGTCGGGGGTTCGGTTTCACCACTCGCTCCATCTCGCCCAGGTGACCACATACAGGCGAGAGTTCTTCGCTCCCACAGGATTCATTTATCGCTGACTGCCATTCCGGCCAGACAACCTATGACTATAGTAATGACCCGATCGGGTCTTGTCAACACACGAAGAGCCGAAGATAAGGTAGTATGGCGATGAGGATGAATGGCCGAACCAAACCCGGCATTTGATCCGTTCATGAAAGCACCCAGAGACCATCGTCCTCATAGTACTATCGTACTACTGGGTCCCAGAAGCCGGTCGCCTCAGACGCCGGGGGTGCCGCTCGTTCCGCCGACCGTCGCAATGTCCGCTGCCCGGTGAGATATCCAGATGCAGCGTATCGTTCGTATGGTCGTCGAACCGTCAGTGACCAGCACCGGGATGTCCGTTCGATCTGATGGCAACGAGGGAATTCCATGGAACTCGACCTCGACCGGGTCGTTCGGGTCGTGCGGCGGTGGGGCATCTGGCTCGTCGTCCTGACGATCCTCGGCGTCCTGTCCGGCGCCTTGCTCTCCTTTACCCGGCCAGTCGAGTACGCCTCGACGACGACGCTGCTCCTGCTTCCGGTGAGTGGCACGGAGCCCCGGTTCGGCAATGACGTCAACGAGGCCCTCCAGAGCCAGACCGAGACCTACCGGTACTGGGCCGGCACGGCGCCCTTCCTGTCCGAGGTCGCGACCCAGCTCGGCCTCGATCCGGCGACCGGCGTCCAGCAGTTGCGGGCCGTGACGTCGACGGTCGGCAGCCAGGCCGTCCCGACGATCGACGTCACGGTGTCGTCGACCGACGCGGCGCGGACGACGCTCTGGGCCAATACCATTGCCCAGACGCTGATCTCCTATATCGGGCGCCAGGAAGCGGTCGCGACAGGAACCGGCGGCAACTGGGTCCTCCTGACGATCGCCGAATCGGCGACCGTCCCGACGGCGCCGGTCTCGCCGAGCCGGTCGCTCTGGGCGGTCCTCGGCGGGATCTTCGGCTTCCTCGTCGCCGCGTCGCTGATCCTCCTGATCGATCGCGTCCGCTCCTCGCTCCCGGCGATCGCCCGGCGTCCCACCGCGCTGCCGGTCCTGTCGGTCATCGACGCGATCCGGCCCCAGTCCGGCGGCGACGTGCTGGTCGACGCCAACGGCGGAACCGAGGCGGGGCGAGGGGTCGGCCAGTTGCGATCGGCCGTCCAGATCCTGACGGCCACGCAGGGAATCCGCACGCTCGCCATCGGCAGCCTCCGGCCGGGCGAGGGCAAGTCGACCATCGCCGCCAACCTGGCGGTCGCGCTGGCCGAAGCCGGGGACCGGGTCATCCTGGTCGACGCCAACATGGTCGCCCCATCGCTGGGCGAGACGTTCGGCGGACGAACCGGGCGTGGCCTGACCAGCCTGATGGCCGACCCGAACCTGGACCTGGCCGAGGTCGTCACCTCGACCAACTGGGCGAACCTGATGTTCATCCCGGCTGGTCCGCGGGTCGAGGAGAGCGCGATCGACCGGGCCGCGTTCCGTCGCACAATCGCCGGGATCGTGCCGCACGCCGACCTCGTCATCTACGAGACGTCGACCCTGATCGGCACCCCGGACCGGATCCGCCTCGGCGGTCTGGCCGACGGGATGCTGCTGGTCGTCGGAGGCGACCGGACGCGAATCGAGGCCCTCCGGTCGATCTCCAGCGAGAAGGGGCTCTCCGGCGGCAACGTCGTCGGTATCGTGATCGATCGGGGAGCCGGCAGCGCGCTGGTCCCGATCCTGGGCGGCCCGGCGCCGACGGGACTGACCCTGGTCGCTTCCCCTCAGAACCCGCCCGTGGCGCCAACTCCCGAGCCAGCGCCGTGCCTCCAGCCGTCGGTGGCGACGCATGCCGAGGCCAACGGGATGGTTCGAACGCAGCGAGCCGTTCCCGTTGCCGACCCTGACGGTGCGGCACCGTCAGGGTCGTCCCGGCCGGAGGCGACTGCCTGACCGATCCCTTCCCCGGGCGCGACCGGTTGGGAAGATGGTGCTCACCCGCCGCGATGCATGCCCGCCCACCGACCATCGTGGGGGCGGGCATCTCTCTGTCCGGAACCGAACGACGGAGGATCCCGCGCAACCGAACGGGCGACACGTTCGTCTGCCATGCTCTTCCCGAATTGAAGGACCATGGAGAGCAGGGGAGGAGGCGGACCGGATGGCAGCCTACCGGATGATCGCGACAGTGGGGGAGCACCGGGCGGAGATCGAGGTCAGACGGTCGCGCTTCATCGCGACGGTGGCCCGGGTCACGACCGAGGCGGAGGCCCGGTCGGCGATCGCCCGGATCCGGATGGAACACTGGCAGGCCAACCATCACTGCAGCGCCTGGCGGATCGGCGAGGGCGGCCGCTCCCAGCGGAGCGGCGACGACGGTGAGCCCTCGGGGACGGCCGGCATCCCGATGCTCGAGGTACTGAA
>JAABUS010007416.1_pt1 | contig 12611 bp, 14 predicted proteins | sample 5560161 | NCBI WGS metagenome assembly JAABUS01 (sample SAMN10711885, study PRJNA513376) | rock metagenome | isolation source: Antarctica rocks | place: Antarctica: Victoria Land, Trio Nunatak nord | collected 2016-01-04 | reverse complement strand
GACTCGAAATCTGAATTGATACGCTTTGAAAGTCACAAGATGACATTTAATCAAAGAGTTATTCTATTCAATAACATGATCATAAAATCAAAAACATGCGTACGATGACTAAAAGTCTGACTGAATCGAAAGCTCAACTTCAAAGTTCATGTGCAAACGAAAATCGCGACAGTCATAAGAACGCTACACTCGTTATTTAAATTAATGAATAGTGAGTGAGAACTAAATGTCAAATCAGAAAAGCAGTTATATCTGACATGCATCACATCTATTAGCGATTATGACGTCGAAATATGATGAAATAATTCAAAAAGCTACTTAGTCAAATTTCGCAAACTGCAAAACGCTGTATTACGAAAAATTCTGAGTGTGTTTCAAACATCATCGATAAATGCTATGCAAATAGAAGTTGAAATCTCGTCAATGAAGATGCAATTAGATCAAAAGTGCAAGAACTATGCAATTTGAATAGTTGAGTTATCAAAAAAACACTCTATCAGAAAAAGAATGTTTATTTTGTATTCATCTTAATACTTTATCAAATTGAACCTAGCTCTGAATGCATCGAAATATCTGAACTGAAACAAGATGAAGACGAATTTATCTTGAAAAGTCAAGAAGTGTAAAGACAGACTTACGCAAATATATTGAATATTGAACAAAGTGCAAAAAACACTGAATTCAATAAAAGAAATTGAAATTTCTCACTTCAAGAAATCATGAGATCAGAAAATCAAATATCTGACAAAAGTGCAAATTGAATTTGCAAGAGATGAAAAGTGCAAAATGATAAATACACACTATGAAGAACTGAAAACAATAGTCAAAAAGACGAAAAACATAGTAATGTACATCAACGCATCGCAAACTTGAAAAAAGATAGCAAAGCTCAAAACAGAAATCGAAACTGCAATAATATTTACACATGAGTCTGTTAGATGCAGCAAGATGACAAGCGTGATTGACAAAATAATCATAATGAAAGCGAAATTGCAAGCTATTAACGATGCAATCGCAATATGCAGCGAAGAAGCATCTGAAGACAGCGAAATTTGAGTGTACACAGACAGTCAAATGACGCTGCAAAGACTAAAAGCAAAGAGCAATGTTAACTTAAAGTTATTCAATAACATACGACAAAATCTGATCAATTTGCAACAAAATCAATGTCATATTTGCATACAGTGAATATTGAGTTGCAAAGACATCATCGAAAACGAAGCAGTGAATCAATTGATCAAAGACGCAGCACGAAAAAGATTGACAATCGACATCAGAAAAAGAACAATCATGAGCTTCATCAAAAAGCAAATAAACAAAAAGATAAAAGAGCAATGACTAATTGCATGAAATGACAGCATCAAAAAAGAAAATCAGTATCAGAAGCACACAGCAAGAGTGAATCTGAGTTACAGATCATTAAAGAAGCTTGAAAAAATAAACAGACTGACGTTTTCAACGTTTATATAGCTAAAAATGAAACATGACTATTTTAAAAGCTATTTGCATCGATTATCAGAGAATAATTCGCACAAATACTATGAAATATGCAAGGCGAGACAAACATCAAAGTACTTACTACTGAACTGCAAACATTATAGAGCAGAACAGTTACAGCTTAAAGCAAAAGCACAGTTCAAAAACATGAACACTATATTGATATTGTTTATCATCAAGATTGAAAGAATCATAATGTTAAAGTACTTGAGAAGTACTCAAATTGCAACAAGAAAATGACTATTGAGAACGAAAAAGTAGAGTGAAAAGAATATGAAGAGACGAGAAAATGAGAGCATGAAAGAAAGAAGTTGTTTGATTGAAAGTACTTGTTTGTGCAAACTATTGATGTGATTGATCAATGAAAAGATATAAAGCAGCGACTTTGATCAAGATACATGTAATTTAACATACATACAGCGTTTAAACAATGTCATAGTCATAGACTATATGCACTTAATGAAGAAAAGAAAGAAAGAAAATCAAGAAGTCAGTAAAGATGCGTGATGATCTTCAGAAAGTTAAAAGCACTCTTATAGCTTACATCAAAATTGAATGCATAGAGCTGAAGATTTATCTGCACTCAAGAAACGTGTCAAGCGCGAATAACTCTCGATGCAACTGCAAATGAAGTCATCAGACAGTCAAGTATATTCTGATGCACTGCTTGAATTGAACACATCTTCGATTAAATATGCTATGAGACGTTGACTTCATGAACTATTGAATCATCGTCTCAATCACGAAGAGTCTCAAGACAACAGCGAGAATGATAATGAAAATGAAGCTGCTGAAGCAGTTTAAAATGACAAGAACACTCATTTTCTAACGTGCAATCATCATAAACAAATTTGATACATAGTTTCAGTTTTATTGTCTTGACTACGTGTAGCAGTCATATAGACAGTGAGCGATTTTCTACCTCAGAGAATTTTGTTCACTCAACATACATAGCATAGAGTTTCTCATGAGTAGATCTAATCAATGTCACAAGAATGTATGAATTTATTATTATTATTATTAATATATATTTACATGTTTATCTGTTCTCTTGTTCTTGTATATCAAGAATCACTTTCTGAATACAGTTATGAAAATAAGCATTCTGTTTAAAGTTTTTCATAAGTAGCACAGCTTTAACATCTTGTTGTGAAGATTACATTCAAGCATTTGATGATGTGAATCATAGTTTACATGATTGAAAAATGAGATGATGATCATCATAAAGTCACTGAAATGTGATGTCATTGTTAATTTAACAGCAGAGAAAGTCAAGAAATTTTCTTTAAGTCAAAATGTTAAAGAACAACATTCTTAAATTAAAGCAGATTCAAAAAATCATTATTCAAGTTCATTAAATTTCACGCACTTCAATTTTTCAAACATATTGCATAATTTCACTTTCTTCTCAATCATTCTTTGCATTACTTGTAACTTAATAAACATTAAATAACACTATCATGAAGATAGTGTTGATTGAATGCATACGAAATATCACGACTAGTGCTAAATAAACTCTCACTACTCAACATGTTAAAAGATGAAGAAATACTACTTTTAAACTTTATTCATCTTCTGAATCTGTTAAAAAAGCAATTGTAGAAAGAATATTGAATGTTTTAAAGTAAATAAATAAAACAGAGTCATGAAATAAACAGTTTAATTTGAAAAACATCAAGTATCTTTTTAAAAATACTATTTTATTTACTGATCTGAACTCACAACTTAAACATGATATACAGCATTGATTCAAGCAGATCTTGAATGTTAATGATAACAGTTAAAAGAACAGAATTGATTCTGAAATATATGATGAAGAGATAAATGAGAACATAATCAAAAAGTTTGTAAACTTTCACAACGATGATTCAGATGTATATGATCTGTTTTATGTTGTGAACTGAATAATTATACTTGATGATAGAAAGATTTTACATGATTCAGATACAAAAGTATTTAATTATGCAAATGAGTTTGACTTTGAGCTTTGATGTAATGATCAATCTCATTTGATCTTCAACTGATGTATTAACTGAGACTACATGCATTTTTTGCTTTGCAATTAAACTATTGTTCATTGCTTCAATCAATCAATCAAGATGACAAAGATGTTGAAGAAATGTAATGACTGAAGAGATTTGAAGAATATATTGTTTCATTTGCAGAATAGTGACAAAAGAAAGTTTGTCATCAAATTGATTAATTCATGAATTTGCAAAGATCTCAGTGATTATATCACAAATGATGAAACTTCTTGATTTGATTTATTTCATACATTCTTGTGACATTGATATTGAATCAATTCATGAGAGACACTATGCTATGTGTATCAAATGAACAAAACTTTCTGAGAAAGAAAATCGCTTGTCGACTACACAGCGACTGCACGTTGTTAAAACAATAATGCTGAGACTATGTACTCAGTAATAAATCTATAGCTTCTATTCAGCGCGTGACGCTCGAGTAAATTCTTACTGCGTGTCTGTGCTGTTTCTTTGCAATGCATCGTTCTTGCTCTGCTCTTCATTGATGATATTCTATACAATGATGTTTCGATCTTCGATCGCGAAGATCATGATTCTTTGCATTCATGATGCTTGTGATTGTAATGTTGAAACTGTGTTCTTTGCTTGATGATTATCATTCATCGAGCAAGAAAATATGCGTGAAAGAGAAACATGTACGATGAGAAGATAAAGTGTGATTGTATTAAATAACTTTATTCTGCTCTTGTCTTGTGTCACGTAGACGTTGATAGTTCGTGATATAGATGTGCGATTGCAGTCGTTCAATGCTTAGCTCTGATTGATAGTAGAGAATGCATTCTGATCATTCTTCTGCGCTTTCGATTATTCACGTAGATAGATGCATGACTTGTCGCTATAAGTATAGAAGTTGAGCTCGTCAAGTCTCTTCAGTATATCAACACAGTCAACAAGTCACTACTTCTTTGATCACATGTAGTCATGAACTTGAGACTCAACATCTGAATCAATTATTCTATTCAGTATCTTTTCATCATCTTATCATTTGTGACATTAATGTGAGTGAAGATGTTTCAGTGTATCAGCGCAGTCAATGAGTCACTACTTCTTTGATCACTTATAGTCGTGATTCTTCAGACTCACATCTGAGTTGACTTCATTACTAGTAGTATATCTCTTCATCTCTTACTGACATCAACTTGTCATTAATCTTTTTCGTAAATTGATTGTGACTGTTAGAGAAGATGCTGTCGTGTGACGACGTGAATGAAAACTCTGCATAACAGCTTTCACAATCACACAACGTTCTAACATCATTCAAACTGCGTCGAATTGAGATCTCTAGACTCTTTTGACTTCTATTCAAACGCAGAATAGAATCAAAAGATTTGTAGTCAACATCATGTACAGATGAATCTCATCATTAATTAATGAAACTTCTTTTGAGTTCAAAGTATCAAGAAAAGATAAAAAGATATAAGTGTCAAGAAATGAAATTTTAATTATTATTTTGAATTACTTCTTCTGTGTATTAGCTAACTAATTGCTTTCATTCAAATCAGCAACATCACTCATGCAAAGCATTTAAAGAATAAACATAACAAACATTTGCAGAGAAATGAGTCATACATACTTGATCTTCTTACTCATTGATAATGTTATCATGAACAGTGTAAAAACTTCACTTGCATCTGTTATCATTAAGATATAAATCATTTTCATGAAGTGATAAAATCAAAAACGATATGATATTAAGTAACAGTAATCATGAGAGATGACAAAGAAATTGACTGCAACAATTTTTTATTCAGTCTAGTCATTAAACAACTTCATTTATTCTTAAGAAATAAAGATTTATTGATGAAATTGAAGTTTTCATCAAGCAGTCAATTCATTGCAGACATTGTTTATAATGCAACATCATCAAGTACACTTTTATTGAAGTCGATGTATGCAGCAACATTTAATTCATTAATATGTGCATTGTAATTGAATTCATGATTTAACTATTGATAATAGCAATAAATGAGTTTAATCAAGACGTGTTATCAGATGCATTAAAATTTTTGTCATCATTTAAACAAGCAGTCAACGTCACATAAAGAATCATCAGATGAAAGACTTTTTGAAACACAATTATATCATCTTTAATATCATTTCATCATTAACAATCATCTTCGCTCGTTACTATCACTTATTTGACTGATGAGTTTATCTTTACATTTATTGATCAGTTAATCTCTTTATTTAAGTCTAAGTCTTTAGTCTTTGATACTTGAATTTTCTCAATCTTTATTGTACATCAGATAGCAATAACTATAAAATTTAAGCAGCTTTGCATTTATGATAAGTTCAGAAAAAGTGATGATGAGTTTAAACACAATTAACATACTATCAGAAAGTTTCAAATAAAGATAAAGAAGATAAATACATAGTCATATATTTCTTAAATTGCTCATTAAGTCATGATAAAAGCAAGATAAATAAAGATGACAAGATAAAGTTTTTAAACTTTGAAGATTACTTCAACTTAAAATATATAGCACTTTAGCAATCATTACTCTCATCTCATAAAAGATTTAGATGATTACATCTTAAGTGACAATAACTAAATCATAAAAATAGTGATAATATTTGTTCAAGTGATTGATTTCATTCTCTTTATGATTTAGCTAATTATAGTTTATATAATTTACATATCTTAACTATTGAGCTTAAATTAAAGTCAATAACTTCTGAATAAACGTGATTTATTGACTTTGTGATTAACATTTTTTGATTCATCTTGTTGTTGATATTTTATGCACAGATAAACAGTTAAGCATAAAGAATCATTACAATTCATCATTGCTTCATACAAGTTATATAAAAACACTAATCAAAGACTTACAGATAATGCAATGCATATGTTCTTTATGTAAAATGAAGATAAACAACATTAGTGAGCTTGAACGTCATCTTCATCACTGTCATGTTTGCTTGCATGATCAATCACGAAAGATTTTCTGATGAAAGTTATTATCATCATCAAAATCATCATCATGTGATTTGATGCAACTCATTTGACGCGATCATGAGACTGCAGAATAAGATTCAAACTCAAATGATTCTTATGATGAGAATGTTTAAATGAACATTGAAGACGAGAATCAAGAACATATGTTAATAAATGATTTTGCAGAAAAGCATATAAACATTAAGATGAATAGCGTTCATTTAAATCAGAATATGAAACATATATCATCAAGAATTGAAATGATACAACTTCAGACTGAACTTCTCTTCACATCATCAGCGTTGCAAGTTAAAATTTTTATCAAGATAATTGATCATAATGTTGAAACAATAGTTGATGTGTCAAAGAAAGTATCAAAGTCGTTGAGTTCAAATTCTCAAATGATCAAAAACATAAACAACAATTAATACTATTCATTTCAATGCAAAGCAGATTACGCGTTTGCTTACTGACTTTATTAAACAAAGATTATCAAAAACAGTATTAATCAATTGTTTCAAGACTTGCGCTTACAAGTTTTATATTAACATGTCAACTTTCATAATATAAACAAGTGATTGACATTTCTACATCAGATTTCATATGATGTTAAAAACGATGAATGATATTCTTGAATGTTCACAGTTGAATTCAGTTATGAAGAAGTTCAAGAAGAGCAGCACTGCATTTTGTATCACAACATCATTGAAACACTTTGATTCTTGTTGAGTCACTTATTATTTCAAGATGAGTTGATTTATGCATTCATTCAACATTATAATGTTGACAACTTTTGAATCTACAATGAGATGCATACTGCTGATTGATGATGAGAAATGCAGAAGAAGCTTTCTGATGATGCTATCATAATATTACTGTTAATTTTCATTGATAAGATGATCTTGACTGAGCATTAAGATGATTTATCTGCATGATTTATATATTTAATGATAGAAAATCTAAATTGATGCATAAGACATGCTCAAAAATGATTGAGATTGATTCTTCTGCAGTGAGATTTCTTCTCATAATTGACAATGATGATGATGATATTAAGTCAAAGATTTGACATATAATGTTATTAATCATACTCAAGCGTACATTAAACATGTATCATCATGCATTAATACATGATTTCACACGTAACAGTCATTGAAACTATATTTAGAAACGACATTTCTGTTCTTTGCATGAACAATAAAATAAGACAATGTTATTTGATAATCATCAAGTTCATAATGAACTACGAGAAACAAGTATTAATCATAAACATCAAGATGAATCAATAATGCTTTATCTGTCAAGTGTCATCTTATGAGCGCGAAAATTTAAACAAGACATGATCAATTTAAACGCATGTATTCACTAAAAATCAACAGAGACAATAAAGAAAGAACAATATAATTGAGAATGACTTTGCTTAAATACATTCAGTGAAAAACTTTGCATGATCACATATGTTTATTAATATTCACAAGACAATGATGATAAACATGCTACATCAACTACTTAAGAAAATCTTCTCATATCTGATGTTATAATTCAGTCAGATCATCAACGAAAGTGTTTATACAAGTCAAAGAAGAAAAGAAATCAGATTAACTTTAAACGATGCATCAGAAACAGCTCAGCTGAATTAAAGATTTTGCATCATTTCATCATTTAAAAATATGAAGAGATTTATCAAGTACAGTATGATTAAGCGATGAACTGATGCAAATTAAAAGTTGATTGTATGTCAGTTTATATCAATTATTGCATTACTTCTGATCATAAGAACATCTGCAATGATTCACTGTGCTTAAGCAATGATAGACTTCATGATACTTGCTCAGTATCATTTGCATAACAAAGAAATTCTTTGATATCTTGAACATACGCTTTTTCAATTAAACAAGTTAAAGAATGTTTTTCATCATTTGCAATCTGAGTGTTCAGATACAGACATTGATTATTTCAACATTTCAAAACTACATGCAATGAAACATTATGCAAGTCAGATTCAAAGATATGATAGTGCTGATAATTTTAATACAAAGCACAGTGAGATTGCATACAAGCATTTAATAAAGACCTTTTTCAATTGCATTAATAAATGAGAAACATTTCAAAAACAGTTATTGCATCATAATACTTAACATCTGAATCTTTTTGCAATAAAAGATATTCTTCTTTACAGATATATAAGACAAAGCAAGATTAACAAGCATGCATTGACTATTATGATAACATGATTCAGTTATGTCTTTAATCTTCATAAAATTCAAGATGCACTCATTCATAAACAATGCAATCAAATATAAAAGACAAAACTCAATTCAAAGTTATAATGTCATACATTAATCTTAATACACAGATTGATGCATTGAGAAAGACAATTTATCAAAGCATATGATAAATCAGCAATGAAACTCATCTGTACATGATGCTGACTACAAATTTACTGTTTAATTACAGTAAAGTCTAAAGATTATCAAAAGTTTGAATGACATTAAAATGTTATATGATGATGAAACGCTGTGCATTAATTACATGCAGAGTTTTCACAATCATGCAGACTTTGATAATCTTAATGTGCATGTCACAAAGCAATCTGCATGCAAATGAGAAAGTCAAATAAAATGCAGAACTACGAGAAAAATTATTTATGAAAATCATTCAATTCAGTATCTTGTCATTACAATGATAAGAATTGAGACAGAACATTCTTATGTTTAATCTGTTGAGAGTGATTAGCAGAAAAAACTTGAATCATGAACATTCTTTAAATTTACATGCTAACTATGTATAAATCTTGTTAAGACTGCGTGTCTATTATTACAACATAAATAATTCACAAGACTTGTTAAATTTGACATAAGCAAACTTAAAAATCTCATTAATATCATTTAACAAATGTTCAGACACAGACATTTTATACATGAGTGATATGCTGATGAGAAGACTTTGTTAAGAAAAAAGAAACATAAGTGAATTAATAAAGAATGATTGAATTATGTTATCTGATTAAAAGTGTAGCATATAAACATCTTTGCAAAACATGATCAATCTGCACAAGAAAGATCTTTACAGATAATGCAAAATAGATGAGTTGCATACTTTCAAGTGAAGTGAGCATCTGCAAAACATAATATACAATAATGATAACTGTTAATCTTAAGAATCTTATTTCTTCATTGAACTCTGACTCTTGAATGTCTTGATGATAGAATCAATCTTTAGTTGAAGATATCATTTGTATAACTTGAGAGAACAATAGCGTGTGTTGATGTGATTAAAGAAGAAATCAACTATGATACATATATGTATCGCTGACAAAACATCTGTGACTCATGCTTAAGAAGTAAACTGTTGAAATTTGAGTAGTGAAAGTTTTTGCTCATCTTGAACTGTGAATCTGCTGCAAGAAACTACTTCTTGCTAAGAAAAAAATCAGCATAGAAGTTGTGTCTTATGTATGTTGCATGCAATGTATATAACATATTTTCGATAGATTTGAAAAAGCAGCATCAAGAAGAAAAATCAGTATTGAAAGCATATATCAAATGTGAATCTAAGTCATAAATCATTAAAAGAGATGAGAAAAATTGATAGACTAACGTTTTCAATCTTTATTCAGCTGAAAATAAAACATGACTATTTCAAGAACTACTTGCATCGATTATCAGAGAATAATTCAAACAAATACTATGAAATATGCAATGCAAGACAAACGTCAAAGCATTTACTGCTGAACTGCAGACATTATAGAGTAGAGCAGATAAAGCTTAAGAAAAAAGCTCAGCTTAAAAACACAGACATTATGTTGACACTGTTCATCATCAAGATTGAAAGAATTGCAACATTAAAGTATTTGAAAAATACTTGAATTGCAATGAGAAAATAACTATTAGAAACGAAAGAGTAGAACGTGAAGAATGCAAAGAAACAAAGAAAAACGAAAGTACAATGATAAGAGTTTGAGCGAGAGCGCTTGTATGTGCAAACTATCGATGTGATTGATTAATGAAAAGATATAAAGCAGCGACTTTGGTCAGATTACATGTAACTTAGCATACATACAGCATCTAGACAGTGTCATAGTCATAGACTGCATGCACTTAATGAAGAAAAAAAAAACTAAAGATTATTCTACAATTGATTCAACAAAATGCTGAAAACATCAAAAAGAAAATCAATGCAAAGCAAATGACAAAGAATTCGCAAATCTTGCAGAAGACGCAGACTTCGCAAACGTTGCAAGTCATGCAAAAATCGCAAAAATCAATGCAAAAGCTCACATATGTGCAAAAAGCAGCTCAAGTCACAAGCGTAAATGCAAATGCAAATGCAAATGCAAATGCAAATGTAAATGCAAATGCAGATGAATGAAACCTGATTATCAAGAAATTCTCATCAAAATCACAAGAAATATGATATCACAAAAAAATACTCATTGTTAATCTCAAAAATGAGAACTGAACTTTAAAGATGATAAAAATGCAAGACTCGATGAATAATGCATTGAAAAAGGCGAAAATCAATCTAATAGTCATCATGATAGTCAAAACACAAAAGAGAAACAATATTGTTCTGATAATCTTGAAAAAATACATTACAGACATTTTACTAGCACAAAGAGCAATATGAAAGCATGTTTTTGATGTTAATTTTTTTTATTTATTTCTTTATTAAGTGCATGCAGTTTATGACTATGACATTGTTTAGACGCTGTGCATATGTTAAATTACATGTATCTTGATCAAAGTTGCTGCTTTATATCTTTTCATTAATCAATCACATCGATAGTTTGCGCAAACAAGCGCTTTCAATCAAACAACTTCTTTCTCTTGTGCTTTCATTTTCTCATCTTTTCATGTTCTTTTCACTCTACTCTTTCATTCTCAATAGTCATTTTCTTGTTGCAATTCAAGTACTTTTCAAGTACTTTAGCATTGCAATTCTTTCAATCTTGATGATAAACAACATCAATATAGTGTTCATGTTTTTGAACTGTGCTTTTGCTTTAAGCTATAACTTTTCTGCTCTATAATGTTTGCAGTTCAGTAGTAAGTGCTTCGACGTTTGTCTCGCCTTGCATATTTCATAGTATTTGTTCAAATTATTCTCTGATAATCGATGCAAATAGCTTTTAAAATAGTCATGTTTCATTTTTAGCTGTATAAACGTTGAAAACGTCAATCTGTCTATTTTTCAAAACTTTTTTAATGATTTGTAACTCAGATTCATTCTCGCTGTATGCTTCTGATATCGATTTTCTTTTTTGATGCTGTCATTTCATGCAATTAGTTATTGCTTTTTTATCTCTTTGCTTATTTGCTTTTTGATGAAGCTCATGATTATTCTTTTCCTGATGTCGATTGTCAATCTTTTTCATGTCGCGTCTTTGATCAATTGATTCACTGCTTCGTTTTCAATGATGTTTTTGCAACTCAATACTCACTGTATGCACATATGACATTGATTTTGTTGCAAACTGATCAGATTTTATCATATGTTATTGAATAACTTCAAGTTGACATTGCTTTTTGCTTTTAATCTTTGCAGCGTCATTTGACTGTCTGTGTACACTCAAATTTCGCTGTCTTCAGATGTTTCTTCGCTGCATATCGTGATTGCATCATCGATAGCTTGCAATTTTGCTTTCGTTATGATTATTTTGTCGATCACGTTTGTCGCTTTGCTGCATCTAACAGACTCATGCGTGAATATCATTGCAATTTCGATTTCTGTTTTGAGCTTTGCTATCGTTTTTCGAGTTTGCAATGCATTAATGTACATCACTATGTTTTTCGTCTTTTTGACTATTGTTTTCAGTTTTCTATAGTGTGTATTTATCGTTTCACACGTTTCATCTCTTGCGAATTCAATTTGCATCTTTGTCAGATATTTGATTTTCTGATCTCATGATTTCTTGAAGTGAGAAATTTCGATTTCTTTTATTGAATTCAGTGTTTTTTGCACTTTGTTCAATATTCAATATATTTGCGTGAGTCTGTCTTTGCATTTCTTGACTTTTCAAGATAAATTCGCCTTCGTTTCGTTTCAGTTCAGATATTTCGATGCATTCAGATCTAGATTCAATTTGATAGAGTATTAAGATAAATATAAAATAAACGTTCTTTTTCTGATAG
>JAABUS010007414.1_pt1 | contig 12613 bp, 13 predicted proteins | sample 5560161 | NCBI WGS metagenome assembly JAABUS01 (sample SAMN10711885, study PRJNA513376) | rock metagenome | isolation source: Antarctica rocks | place: Antarctica: Victoria Land, Trio Nunatak nord | collected 2016-01-04 | reverse complement strand
CGCCAGGGGCTCGCCGAGGGCGGTCTCGGCCCGGTCGACCACGGCCCAGGCGGGGTGGTCCAGCCAGGCCCGGCCTGCTCCTGGGGTTTGGCTCCCCTGGCCGGGGAACACGACGGCGACGGGCACCTGCCGGCCTCCTTGGTTGCGTAGGTGGGGGTTCGATCGGGGGCCGCCTCGTTTGGTTTCCGATACCAGGCGGTAACTTCGGATTTCCCATGGCCGAGCCCGGTGACGACCTGGTCGCGCTCCTGCCGCACCGCCCGCCGTTCCGCTTCGTCGACGCCGTCGACGCGTGCCGGCCGGGGGAGTCGGTGACGGCCCGCTGGCGGATCGCCGGCGACGAGCGCTGGCTCGACGGCCACTTCCCCGGCAACCCCGTGGTCCCCGGGGTGCTCCAGCTCGAGGCCCTGGCCCAGGCCGGCGCGGTGGCCGTGCTGGCCGACGACCGCTTCCGGGGTCGCCTGCCCCTCTTCGGCGGGGTGGAGGACTGCCGCTTCCGGCGGGTGGTGCGACCGGGCGACGAGCTGGTGCTCGACGTCGCACTCGAGCGGCTCAGCGCCCGCGGCGGCTGGGGCCGGGGTACGGCCACCGTCGACGGTGCCGAGGCGTGCCGGGCCCGGCTGCTGTTCGTGGTGGCCTGATCACCCGTGAGCGGACCACCGGACCACCCGCTCCGGCCGGTCGGGTGGTCCGATCGCGTCGAGGCCCTCTTCGGGCCGTCGGCCGCTGGCGGCTTCGTCCCCGCCCGCGTGGTGGGGGTGGCCAGGGGCTGGTGCGACGTCGCCACCCCCACCGGCGAGCGCTCGCTGCCCGTGCCCGGCACCGCGGTGGGCGACTGGGTCGCGCTCGACGGCGACGCCCTCAGGGAGGTGCTTCCCCGGTGGTCGACGCTCGGCCGCCTGGACCCCGACGGCGGGAGGCAGGTGCTCGCCGCCAACCTCGACGTCGTGCTGATCGCAGCGCCGTCCGACCGGCTGTCCTCGGCGCGCGTGGAGCGCGAGCTCGTGATCGCGTGGGACAGCGGCGCCCGGCCGGTGGTGGTGATCACGAAGGCCGACGTGGCCCCGCCCGGCGCCGCCGCCGACCTGATCGCCCGGCTGGGGGCGGTTGACGTGATCGCCACGAGTGCCGTGGACGGCGACGGCCTGGACGAGGTCCGCACCCTGCTCGTGCATCCAGTGACCGCCGCCTTCCTCGGTCCGTCGGGCGCCGGGAAGTCGACGCTCATCAACGCCCTGCTAGGTGAGGAACGGCTGGCCGTGGCGGACGTGCGGGAGGACGACCGACGGGGGCGCCACACCACGACGTCCCGCCAGCTCGTGCCCCTGCCCTCGGGGGGATCGCTCATCGACATGCCGGGCCTGCGCAGCCTCGGCACCGATGCCGGCGCCGAGGCGGTCGCCGCCGCCTTCCCCGAGATCGACGAGCTGGCCGGAGGCTGCCGGTTCGCCGACTGCGCCCATGAAGTCGAGCCGGGCTGTGCGGTCACCGCCGCCGTCGCCGCCGGCGGGCTCGACCCGGCCCGCCTGGCCAGCTACTGCAAGCTCACGCGGGAGACGGCCCACGAGGGTCGCCGCCGCGACCCCGTCGCCCGCGACCAAGAGGTGCGGGTCTGGAAGGCGAGGACCAAGGCGCAGCGCCGGATATACCGGGAGCGGGGACGGGACCGGGACGGGGACCAGGACCGGTGAGCCGCCGGCCGGTCAGACCCGGACGAGGCGCAGCGAGTCGGTGGCCTGGCCGGGGTACTCAGCCGACCCTGACAGGACGGCCACCAGGTCTCCGGTGCGGACCTCTCCGTGGTGCTGGGCCAGCTCCACGGCGCGGGCCACCAGGCCGTCGGTGGCGTAGCCGCCGGCCAGGTCGTAGGGGGTGGCGCCCCAGCTGAGGGTCAACTGGCGGAGGGTGCGCTCGTCGGTGCTGAAGCCGAGGATCTTGGCTTGGGGCCGGTACCGGGCGATGGAGCGGACGGTGAAGCCGGTGCGGGTGATGCAGATGATGGCAGCCGCGCCGGTCTCGTTGGCCGCCCGCCAGGCGGCGTCGGTCATGCCGTTGGTCACGATGTCGTCGATGCTCTGGTTGAGCTCACCGGAGATCTTGTGCACCCGCGACGGCCAGGCCTCGTAGTCGAACTCGGCGTCGGCCCGGGCGGCGATGCGGGCCATCGTCGCCACGGAGTTGACCGGGTCACGGCCGATGGCGGTCTCCCCCGAGAGCATCACCGCGCTGGAGCCGTCGAACACGGCGTTGGCGATGTCGGAGGTCTCGGCCCGGGTGGGGGTGGGGGCGTGCACCATCGACTCGAGCATCTGGGTGGCGGTGATGGCCGGTCGCCCGAGGGTGATGCAGCGCTGCAGGATGCGCTTCTGGAGGTGCGGCAGCTCCTCGATCGGGCACTCGGCGCCGAGGTCGCCGCGGGCGACCATCACCGCGCCGGACGCCTCGATGATGCCGTCGAGGTTCTCGACCGCGGCGCGGGTCTCGATCTTGGCCACGATCATCGGCCCCCGCGGGTGGGGCTCGGTGCCGACCCGCCGGACGTCGTGGGCCGAGCGCACGAACGACAGCGCCACCATGTCCACGCCCTCCTCCACGAAGGCGTCGAGGAGCTCGAGGTCGTGGTCGGTCGGCGTGGCCAGCCGCAGCCGCTCCGACGGGATGTGCACGCCCGGCCGGCCCTGGAGCAGGCCGCCATGGCTGACGGTGGCCACCAGCGCGTCGGGGGCCCGCTCCATCACCTCGGCGAGGACGGCGCCGTCGCCGAAGGTGACGCGGTCACCGGGCTGGAGGTCGGTCAGCAGGCCCGGGTGGTCGACGCTGACCACGTCGGCCGTGCTCGGCCCGTCACCGGGGACGAGCCGGACGATGCCGCCGTCGATGAGCAGGGCGCCCCCCTCGGGCATGGCTCCTGCCCGCACCTTGGGGCCGGGCAGGTCGACCATGGTGCCGATGGGGTGACCGAGGGCCTCCTCCACCGCCCGGACCTTCCGGTAGCGTTCGACGCCGAGGTCGAGACCGCCGTGGGACAGGTTGATGCGGAAGACGTCGGCGCCGGCCACGGCCAGGTCCTTGATCATCCCCTCGGAGTCACACGCTGGTCCGAGCGTGGCGATGATCTTGGTGCGTCTGGCCATGCCGCCAGTATGGAGGGGGCGAACCGGCCCGCCGCGGCTATTCGGCCAGGCCCACCGGTCGACCGTCGACGATCTGGTCGAGGTACTCGGACAGGCCGTGGCCCACACGGCCGTCGGCCAGGGTCCACTCGGTGAGCCCCTCGGAGATGCGGGTCACCCGGCCTTCGCGCCGGTTCCGCAACGGGATCAGGTTCAGGACCCGTCCCGTGCCCGACCACTCGCGCTCGCCCGAACGCAGCCGGAAGATGATCCCGTCGTGATAGGCGTCGTCGCCCTTCCAGGTCGTGGCCACCTCGCCGTGGTCGCAGAGGTGCAGCTCGCCGCCGTCCCACACGAAGCCCCCCCGGGTGCCCGGGCCGTCGGGGCGGGCGATGCGCGACAGCATGAAGCCCCACTCCGTCCCACCGTTGGCGGTGAGCCACCGGTAGTACCAGGGCGCCTGCCACGTGCGGGGGCCCCACGAATGGTCCCGCAGCCCGGCGCCGTCGACGGCCCACTCCTCGTCTCCCACTCGCACGGTGCCGGTGGCCGCCACCAGCTGCTCGTAGTGGCCCTTGGCGAACTCCTCGCCAGGGCGCTCGTGGGGCTCGTCGGGCTCACCGCCGAACATGGCGCTTCCCCGCGTATAGGTGAGCTCGACGGTGGCGTCGACGTGCGGGTTGGCGGTGAACGCCACCTTGGGGTCGGCCATCGCCAGCGGGTCGTCGAGGAGGACCACCCGTCCGTCGTAGGCGACGGTGAGCCGCTCGAACGGCTCCTCCACCTCGAACCGCAGGCCGGCCCCGTCGAAGCGGTCGTTGCCGTCGATGGGTGGCCGCTGGAACATGAACCCCACCCGGCCGTCCGGGAGGTAGAGGCACACGGTCATCTCGGCGTGGCCCTCGTTGGCCCGGTTGCCCAAACGGAACCATCCCCCCAGCCCTGACGCCGGGTCGTACACGTTGAAGTACATCGACTCGTTGAACGTCGGCTCGGGGCCGAGCTCGTGCATGTACTCGTCGGCCGGTTCCAGTCGCACACCCATGGCGCTCAGCCTAGGACGGCGCGCCGAGCGAGGCGGCCCGGAGGTGGTCGGCCAGGGCGGGGACCTGGCTGTGGGCGTTCAGGCCACTCGTGGAGGGCATGAGGTACACGGGCGTCGGTCCCAGCCGGCGCTCCTGCCAGCCGGCCACCGCCCTGGCATCCACCGCCGAGCGCCACCCGGCCAGCCCGACGGAGCAGATGGCAGCCGGGTCGAGCAGCCGGCACAGCCGCTCCACCCGGCCCAGACCGGCGGCGTACTCCTCGGCCGTCAGCTCGGCGGCGGCCACGGTGGCCCGCTTCACGAGGTCGGTCATGCCGATGTGGTGCTCGGCGAGGAGCCGCTCTGGGTCCCGCGGCGTGGTGGCCAGGCCGGCGGCGAGGAGGGCGGGCCAGAAGCGGTTGCCGGGGCGGGCGAAGGCCACACCGGCGTCGGCCGCATAGAGGCTGGGGTTGAGCCCGCAGACCAGCAGGCGCATCCCCGCTCCGACGGTGTCGGCCAAGGTGCGAGCCCGCGTGGCGGTCACGGCTATGCGGCGGGCGGTGTCGTCGCCGACCTCCAGCGAGCCGACCGTGAACCCGGCGCCGGCGAGGACGTCGGTCAGCGCGTCGGGCGCCCACCAGGTGAACAGGCGGCCCGGGAAGTCGTCGTCACCTCCGGTGACATGGCTGGCGGGGGCGGGGCTGTCGGCGACCGGTCCAACGGGTCCGGCGAACACGGTCAGGTCGAGCCGCCCGCCCACCGGAAGGACCCGGTGGAGCTCGCGCAGCGCGCCGGGGAGCGCGGCGGCGGCCACGTGCTGGTGGGCCTTGCTGGCCCACACCCCGCCGAAGGCCTGTCGTCGGAACGGCAACGCCCCGAGGTCGGCCTGCACGGCGACCGCGTCGGGCGCCCGGCGGCGCGCCTCCCGGACCATCGCCAGCGCGGCGTCGGCGGCCACCACCGGCCGGCCGAGCAGCGGTAGGTAGAGGCCCGGGCCGCAGCCGAGGTCGAGGCGCAGCCCCCCTGGCCCGCCGGCGCCGGCGCCGACGGCGGCGGCGAAGGCCCGCGCCCGTTCCGGCCGGTAGGCGGCGCGCTTGGCGGCGTAGGCCTCCGCCCCCTGCTCGTAGGCCTCGACGGTGCCCCGATCCACCCGCCGAGTGTCGCGCCCGGCGCCGCCGCGCTTCGCCGGCGTGCGCCGGCTACCCGGGGGGCGACCCGCCGAGGAAGCGCGCTTGGAGGCGGCGCATGCCGGCCAGCCACCGGTCCGGGTCGGCCGCCTTGCGCTGCACGTAGCCGGCCACCTCGGGGTGGGGCAGGATCAGGAACCGCTCCTCGGCCAGCCCGTGCACCACCGCGTCGGCGACCACGGCCGGCTCGATCACCCCCTGGGCGGCGACGGTCGTGGCCGCACCACCCGGCTCCAGCCCCGAGCGCAGCATCTCGGTGTTGACGCCCTGGGGGCACAGGCAGCTCACCTTGATGCCGCGGTCGCCGTAGGTGATCGACAGCCACTCGGCCAGCGCAACTGCCCCGTGCTTGGTGACGGTGTAGGGGGCGTCGCCGATGTTGGCCAGGAGGCCGGCGGCCGAGGCGGTGGACAGCAGGTACCCCTCGCCCCGGGCCAGCATCGAGGGCAGCACGGCGCGGGCGCCGTACACGTGGGCCAGCACGTTGATGCGCCAGATCCGGTCCCAGACCTCGTCGGGGGCGTCGATCCCCTCGCTGGTGCCGATGCCGGCGTTGGACACGAACAGGTCGATCGGCCCGAACCGCTCCTCGGTGCGGGCCACGACCGCGGCGACCTCGGCCTCGACGCTCACGTCGGCGGCCACGTCGAGGGCGGTGTCGCCCAGGCGGGCGGCGGCGGCCGCGCAGTCGGCCGGATCGAGGTCGCACACCGTCACCCCCGCGGCCCCCTCGGCCACGAACCGCTCGGCCAGCGCGTACCCGATGCCCCGGGCCGCGCCGGTGACCACCGCGACCTTCCCTGACAGCTCCATGGCCGGCGATGCTACGGCTGTTCCCCATGCCAACCTGGCGAGGCCGCTCATGCGTCTCAGGGGTGTGCCCGTGGACGGTGAGATCGAAAGCTGCATCCGCAGCGAGTACGGGCGCCTCGTCGGTGTGGTGGCGGTGGTGACCGGGTCGACGGCGTCGGCGGAGGACGCGGTGCAGGAAGCGTTCGCCCGGGCGTGGGAGCGGAGCCGCCTCGGCCACACGTTCGAGCACCTGGCCGGCTGGGTCGTCACCGTCGCCCTCAACCACGCCCGGAGCGGCCACCGCCGCCATGAGGCCGAGCTGCGGGCACTGGCCCGCCTGCCCGGTGGTGGTCCGGCCAGGGATGGAGGCACGAGCGCCGTCGACGTGCGGGTGGTGATCAGGGACGCGGTGGATGGCTTGTCCCGGCGCCAGCGAGACGCCGTGGTCCTCTACTACCTGCTCGACATCGACGTGGCCTCGACGGCCCGGCTGCTCGAGGTCTCGGAAGGGACCGTGAAGACCGCCCTGTCCCGTGCCCGGACGCACCTGGCGGCCGTGCTCGGCGACCAAGCGATGGAGACGTGATGAACGACGAGATCGACGAGACCGCCGACCGCAGGCTCCGGGAGGCACTGCGAGGAGCGACCCGGGTGGCCGAACCGCTCGACTCGGACCCGGTGATCGCAGTGCGCCAACGCGTGGCTCGCCGGCGTACCCGACGTCGAAGCCTCGCTCTGGTGGCCACGGCGGCCCTCGTGCTGGTGACGGCCGGCATCGTCGTCACGATCGACCGAGTCGAGGACGACACCGTCGAGCTGGTGTCACCCTCGACCGAGGCGGAACCCACCAGGTCCACAAGACCGGTGGATTCGACCACCACCGCCGCTCCGGGGACGACGGCCCAGCCGCGGCCTGGAGGGCCTCCGCTCGCAATGCGCGCTGGTGTGGGCCTGGCGTGGACAGGGAAAGAGGTGGTGGTCTGGGGCGGCAACATCGAGGCAGCCAACCTCGGTGTGCCCGGACCTGACCGGACCTTTGCCGATGGTGCTGCCTTCAACCCGGCGACAGGCGCATGGCGTGCCATGTCGTCAGGCCCACTGCCGTCCGGGAACGTGACGCCCTACGCCGCGAGAACGCACCACGGCGTCGTCATCGTGCGTGGCAAGGCCACAGCCATCTGGGACCCGGAGGCCGACTCCTGGCGTGAACTCGACGACTCGCCCGCGTTCGTCACCGATCTGGTCGCTGCTGGAGGGCTCGTGCTCAGTCACAGTGCCAACGCTGTCCTCGATGTCGAGACTGGGACGTGGCGCTCGCTGCCCGATCCTCCGGTCCGTCTCGAGCGGCCGACCAGCGTTTGGACGGGCAACGAACTGATCGTCATCGGAGGCCCGAACACCCCGTTCACGTCGGCGGCGGCCCTCGCCCTCGACCCGAGCGACCGTCGTTGGAGAACGCTGCCGGCGCCGCCGACTGAGCTGCACGCCGAGGCGCTCTCCGCGGCCTGGGACGGCGCACGGGTGGTGGTCGTCAACTACGACATGACCGCCGCGACCTTCGATCCGGCAAGGAACTCATGGCAGCAGTTGCCCGCGGTCCCGGCCCGGTTCTCCGAGACGTCCCCGACCACCCTCTCGGCGGGGGGTACGACCCTCACGTTCCTGAGTCAGGTCATCGCGGTGCTGCGCGAGGGCGACCGGTGGGAGCCCATTCCGTCCGCCGCGGTCCCCTATGGTCGAGTTGTCCTCCTGGGTGAGCCCGGCGCGGGAACAGACGGCCGCGCTGCGATCTGGACCACCGACTACGAGTCCAAGACGAATGAGCTCAGCATCGTGGATCTCCCTGCGCTGCTCGCCTCCACCCGTCGCCGCCAGGTCGGCGTGGGCTCGATCGAGCTGGCGCCGGAGGATGTGGTGACGAGTGCGACCTACACCGAGGGTGGGACCAGCGAAGCCGTGCGCCTCGTCATCCAGAGGCCGGGTGGTGGCGAGTGCGCCGTCGTCTCGACCTACGGTGTGATCAGCCCGCCCGTCGAGCGCCCCGTCGGAGAGGAGCTGCCCGGCCCACGGGCCTGGATCCACGATCCCGGTGGCCTCGTCTGGCAGACCCAGGCCACCGAGTCCGACCAGTTCCGCATCGTCTGCGACGATGCAGCCGAGTCCCGTCGTCTGGCGACCACGGCCCAGTTCGACTGAGGGCCGGACCACACAACCGAACCGGTTGCACTTTCCTCGCTCCTGGTGCGGAAAGTGCGACAGGTTCGATCTCGGTGGGCGGGGGTGGCGGGGCTCCTCAGCCGGCGAAGGCGACCATGGTGTCGTCGATGACGCGGCGGCGGTCCTTGCCCCAGGGGAGGGGCATGAGGATGGGAACGTCGACGCCGGCGTGGACGTAGGCGGCGCGGGTCGCCCGGACGTGGTCGGGGTCGCCCATCACGTCGATGCCGTCGATCATCTCGTCGCTCACCGCCGCCAACGCCCCGTCGCGGTCCCTGGCGGCGTGGCGGGTCCGGATCTCGTCGACGGCGTCGCCGTAGCCGGCCCGGGCGAAGTTGGCGGCGTACGCGTCGACCACGGCGTAGGAGAAGAGGTCCCGCCGGGCGAGGTCGACGCCTTCGGACCGGTCGCACACCCCGGCGTGGACGTACGCGTAGACGGTGGCGTCGCCGCCGGCGCGGATCTGTTCGACCGACCACGGGACGTGCGAGGCGGGCAGGTAGTTGAGCAGGACCCCGTCGGCCACCTCGCCGGCGAGGCGGAGCATCGCCGGGTTGAGGGCGCCGACCACGACCTTGGGGCGCCGGTCGCCAGGGCGCACGCCGAGGCGGAACCCCTTGACCGAGTAGAAGTCGCCGGCGAAGTCGACCTTCTCGCCACCGAGGCAGGCCCGGAGCAGGGTGACGTACTCCCGCACCCGAGCCAGCGGGCGCTCGCCGTACTCCACGCCGTGCCATCGCTCGGTGACCACCGGCGACGAGATGCCCACGCCGAGGAGCACCTCACGGTCCGGGGCGAGCGCGGCGAGCGTGGCGCCGGCCATGGCCACCACCATGGGCGTGCGCAGCTGGAGGGCGAGCACCCCGGTGCCGAGGTCGAGCGACGGAGCGGCGGCGCCGGCCGCGGCCAGGAGCGAGAACGCCTCGGGACCGGTGGTCTCCGCCGTCCAGTACGAGGTGAAGCCGAGCTGCTCGGCCCGGACGGCGGTCTCGATGGCCAGCGGGGGACCCAGCCCCATGATGCTGGCGAAGGTGAACCCGAACGGCTCGGTGGGTGCGTCCATCGAGTCAAGCTAGAGCGGGCGCCGGCCCCTGAGGGGCGGAGGTCACACCACCAACGAGATCGCTGCCATCTGGAACGGCAGGCACCTGGGTAGGGTGACGGTCACGCCACCGCCTTCCCGGGGGGATGCATGACCGAGACCATCGACACCGCCGTCCTCGACGAAGCCTTCGGGCTCATCGACCGCGGCCTCGGCATGATGCAGCACCGTGAGCTGGTGTCCACCACCGAGGTGGCCGACCTGCTGCTCGATCTCCGCCTGCTCCTGATGTCGGCCGCCGAGGGCGCGGCCTCCCCGAGCGCCATCGTCTGACCCGGTCTGACCCGCTCCGTCCGGCGGCCGGCTCGGTCAGGCCAGCGCCAGGAGCTCCTCGAAGCTCTCCTCCATGCAGGTGCGCAACAAGCGGGGATCCTCGACCGCGGCGGAGTCGACGTGCAGCCCCATGTCCAGGCTGCCGCCCTGGGACAGCGTGGTGAGGTTGAAGGCGGTGCCGGCCACCGGGCCGAGGGGGTAGTTCGCCTCGATGCGGGCGCCGGCGATGAACAGCTCCCATGGAGCGCCCCGCACGTTGGAGGTGGTGAAGTCGACCGTCTCCACCTGAGAACGGGCCATGCGGACGAGGACCGAGGTGGGCAGCACGTTGACCACGCCGGCTAGCACGGCGGTCGCGCCGAGGGCGCGCTCCTGCTTGGTGACCCCGAGCCGGCGGTGGATCTCGGCGAAGCGCTCCTTGGGGTCGGCCCCCATGGGCACCAGCACCCGGCTGGGGGCGAACGCGTTGCCGCCGGCCGACTTGTCCGTGCGGGTGCTCACCGGCATGGAGATGCGCAGCTCGTCGACCTCGGCGCCGTGCCGGCGGTGGTAGGCCCCGGCGCCGCCGGCCGCGCCCGCCACGAACAGGTCGTTCACGCTGCCGCCGAGGACGGCGGCCGCCGCCTTGGCGTCGGCCAGGGGCACCCGCAGCACCTCGACGTGGCGGCGCAGCGAGCGCTCGGTCCAGAGCGGTGAACGCCGTTCGTCGGTCACGGCGACCTGGCGGCTGAGGGAGCGGACGAGCTCGGCGGCATCGGCCGGCACCGCCGCCAGGCGTGACGGGTGGACGAGGTTGTCGGTCGCCAACGCGAGCCCGCGGCGGGCGATGCCCACCTGGCGGCGGAGGTTGTGGGCGGCGGTGGCCACCGCGGTGTCGAGCAACGTCGGCGTCCGCGCCGGGGGCGCCCCGTCGTCGGACGTGGCTCCGAGGCCGCCGGCCGGGTCTGCGGCCGCCGGAGCGGGCGCATCGCGCTCGAGGTCGATGAACTGCACCGACATCCGGACCCCGCCCTCGCCATCGGTGATGGTGTGGTGCAGCTTCTGCACCATGGCGCCGCGGTCCCCCTCGAGCCCACGGATGAGGGTGAACTCCCACAACGGGCGGGTGCGGTCGAAGGGGTCGGCCGCCAACCTCGCCGCCAGGTCGAAGAGCTGACGGTCCGTGCCCGGCGCAGGGAGCGCGACCTCCCGCACGTGGAAGTCGATGTCGAAGTCAGGGTCGTCGCGCCACTCCGGGGGAGCGAGCCGGCCGAGGGCGGCGACGACCCGCTGGCGCAGGTGGGGGACGGCCTCGGTGGCCGCGAGCAGGCGGGACCGGAGCCGGGCCACGTCGGGGGCGGTGTCGAAGACGGTGACGTTGGCGAACGACGCGCTGAGGTGGGGATCCTTCTCGAGGTTCCACATGAGGGCCTCGACGTCGGACATGCGGGTGCCGGCGGTCCCGGGGTCAGCCATCGCCGCAGGTTAGGGCGGCGTGGCGTCAGCGAGTTCGGACGGCCTGGCGGGTGCCGTTCTCCGTGCCGCACGCCGAACCGAATCCGGCCCTTGGCCGGGCCGGGGCTAGCGGCTGAGGGAGGTGTGCTTGAACTCGTTCAGCTCGGGGGCGTACTCGAGGAGCGCGAGGACCCGTTCGATGCTGGCGCGGGACCCGGAGCCATCGTCGCCGGGGCGGTCCATCAGCCGCACGAAGGCGGCCCCGTCGCCGGCGATGAAGGTGGGGACGCCCCACACCTCGTGGTCAGCGGCGGCCGCCTCGTGCTCCCGGCGCACGGTGGCGAGCACGTCGCCCGAGTCGACGGCGGCGAGCACCTCGTCGACATCGACCCCGTGGTCGGCCAGCACCTTGGCCACCGCGTCGCGGTCCCGCAGGTCACCGCCCCGGTCGTGGCGCAGGGCGAACAGGTCGAGGTGGACCGCCCGGAACGCATCCGGGAACTGGTCGCGCACGGCGGTGCCGACCTGGAGGGCGAACAACCCGGAGTCCTCCTGGGGCCGGTCCCAGATGGGGGCCTGGCCTTCGGCCACGTGCACCTGTCCCAGGGAGAAGGGGGTGAAGGTCACATCCCACTCCGCACCTGCGTCGAGCCCCGCGAGCACGTGCTCGTTGGCGTTGCGGGCGAACGGGCACCGGTAGTCCCACGTGATCGAGAAGGCGGTCATGCCGGGGAGAACGCGCCCGAGGCCGTCGGCATTCCGCCGACGCTCACGGGCGGACCCGCCACACCCTCCGGGCCACCTGCGCCAGCGTGGCGCCGACGACCGCTCCCGCCAGCACGTCGGAGGCGTGGTGGATCTTCACGTGCACCCTGCTGGAGGCGACCAGGGCGGCGGTGGCGTAGTAGAGGGGCCAGAGGCGGTCGCCGTCGCTCAGCAGGCCGGCGGCACAGAACGCGGCGCTGGCGTGGCCGCTCGGGAAGCTGCTGGTGAGGGGCATGCGCAGGTGGTGCGGCCGGACGAACTCGGGGATGGGGCGCTGCCGGCGGAACAGCGACTTCACCACCCCGTTCACCAACGTGGACTCGACCGCGAGCACTCCGCTCAGGCGCACCGCCTCCCGGAAGTGGCGTTCGGAGCGAAGGCCGCGGGCGGTGCTGACCAGGTGCCACAGAAGGCTGAAGTCGGCCAGCTCCGACGTCGTGTACATCACCAGATCGGCGAGAGCGTTCCCCCGCAGCCGGTCGAACTGGCGGTCCACGGCGTCGTCGAACGCGTCGACGGGGTTGAGCACCACCTCGCTGGACATCGGGGCGACGATCCTACGGGGCGACGGCCAGTGCGGGGGCGGGGGGATCGACCCGGGCGGCCTTGGCGTCGGCCGGGTCCCCCCCGAAGGCGGGGCAGAAGGCCTGGAAGCTGCACCAGTCGCACAACCGCCCCGGCTTGGGACGGAAGTCCTCCGTCGCGC
>JAABUS010007413.1_pt1 | contig 12617 bp, 13 predicted proteins | sample 5560161 | NCBI WGS metagenome assembly JAABUS01 (sample SAMN10711885, study PRJNA513376) | rock metagenome | isolation source: Antarctica rocks | place: Antarctica: Victoria Land, Trio Nunatak nord | collected 2016-01-04 | reverse complement strand
GACGGCGGTCGCCCGCGAACAGACGCTCGCGGTCGCGGTCGATGCCCTGGCACTCTATAGCGAGCGGTTTGGCCCGTACCCGTTCGCCGCGCTCGATCTGGTCGAAACCGACTTGATTGATGCCTTCGCCGTCTCCTGGTCGGGGATCATCTTTCTCGACGGCTCAACCCTACTCGGGGAGTACGCGGTCTCCTCTCCCGTCAGCAGCAGCACGGTCGTCGCGCACGAAGTGGCGCACCTCTGGTGGGGCGCCACGATCGGCAGTAATTCGAACGATCACACCTTTATCAACGAGGGGTTGGCGACCGTCTCGTCGATGGTCTACCAGGAAGCATTCGGTGACCCGGAAGATCTGGCGGTGGAGTTTGACGCCTGGATTGCCGCGCCGTCCGAGCTGTTGCTTGACGAGGGAGACGCGGTGGTCGATCTGCCGCTGGCCGAAGGGCAAGATCAAGCCGTGCGGTCGTGGGCCTATTATGGGAAAGCGGCGCTCGGGTTCACCGCGTTGCGGCAGGAGATTGGGGATGACGCCTTCTTCGCCGGTCTCCTGACCTACGCCGAGACCTACCAATACCGGATCGCGGAGCCGGACGATCTGCAGGCCGCATTCGAGGCCGCGGCGAGGCGCGACCTCGACGCGTTCTGGACGAGTTGGTTCGAGGCGACCGACTTGACCGACCAGCAGATCGACGCGGTGGCCGACGCCACTCGATAACCGAGACGGAAGTCTGGCCCTTTGAATCGCTGGCGTGTTGGCAGTCCAGATATGCGGCATAAATGTAGAGTCCCGGCACAAAATCGGCTATGCAAATCATCGCGTAGGAGCGTACGCGAAAGTCGGCGATGCTGAGAGCGCCTATAGTAGACCAGCAGCGCGGAGTGCTTGGAGGAACTCGGGCGGGCTGACGATCTTGATCTCATCGACCTGTCGGAGGTCGCACAAATCTTTGTCCCAGGAGACCAGAAAGTCAGCGCCAGCGGCCCGAGCGTGGGCGATCAGGTAGTCGTCCTTGGGATCGCGCGAGACCGCGGGCAGCGGACCCGGCAGGCGGGGGACGGTCTCGGCGATCTCATCCAGGTCGGCGAGCAACGCCGCGACCTCAGCAGGGGCAATGCGGGACGTGAGATCGAGCCGCTCGGTGACCTTCCACACAATCTCGTCGGCGACACCAGGGGTAAAGAGCAAGACAAAGCGCTCCTCTGTGGCTGCGGCGAGGATCGCGCCCGTGGCGGAGGTCAGAGGGGTCGTGGAGAGCAGGTAGCTGATAAAGAGATTCGCGTCAAGGAGCGCCCGCACCCTGGGCGCGTTAGGACTGGTCTCGCTCGAATGAGACCTCACCGCGCTCCCGGAGGCTCTTGATTGCGGCCTGACTGAGCTCCTCGGCGATTGCCTCAGCTTGCTCCGCCGTCAGGTCCTGGTTACGGGCGCTGACCTGCGCCTGCAGGCGCTGGATGCGCTCCAGGGCCGCGGCGCGGCGTTGCTTGGTCTCGGGATCGCTGGTGGCCGTCTTCGGCATCAGATCGTCCTTCGGTGTCGTTCGTCTGCTGTGTGGCATCGGCGCGACGTTAGGTGGTGCTTGGGTCTATCGTAGCAGCTTTCCCGCCGCGCTCCTAAGCAGAACGATAAAAGTTTCGGGCTAACGCGATCCCAACCGAGTCGTTGCACCGCTGTCCAGATAGTTCCTGGCGGAACGCGGCCGCCTGATCCAAGACTTTTGTCGAACCACTTACCGTCGGTCTACCCTCATCGCGGCGAACGCCTCCCGATCGGGGCGTTGCTCAATTCGTCACCCGTCCGCGTCGGGGGCGAGGCGTGGTGGGCGTGGAAAGGGTGCCGCTGCGGGCGGGTTGTCAGCGATGTGGTCGAGCGCCTCAACGATCGGCCGCAGTTGGTCGATCGACGTCAGCGTGCCGGAGATGCTCACCGCGCGTCGCGCTTCGGTGACGATCCGCAACGTGACCTGAGCGATCGAGGTTGCTCCGCTCTGCTCGTCCATCATCACGGTGACGACCGCGTTGAATCGCCCCCCAGCATCGATCGCGATCAGATGGTCGCGTCCGCCGCGATCGCGGCGGGCACGGAGGCTGCCACCAACCGTGGTGAGGCGAGCATCGGCCAGCGAGACATCGTAGCCTGCGGCTTCGAGCGCGTCTCGCAACTGGTCCGGCTCCCACTGCCACCCGCCAGTCATGGCCCTTCCTCTTCCTGCCCCTCGGCGAAGTCTTCGGCAAAGATGCGCGCCAAACGGCTCAGGCTTGGTCGATCGGTAAGGAGAACGCCGAGCTCGCGGTTCTGGTCGAGCGAGGTCGCGGTGAAGTTTTGCGAGCCAACGAACGCGCGCGCCTCGTCCGTCAGCACCATTTTGGCATGGATGTAGAGACCACCACGCGCCAGACGCGTCTCGATCCCGGCGGTGCGGAGCTCGGCCCGCTCGATCCCGTTGTCGTCGCTGCCGTCGCGTGAGCCGGTCATGATCAGCCGCACGCGGACGCCCCGGCCGGCCGCCGCCTTTAGTGCCTCGACGACTTCGCGGTCGCGCATCACCTCGGCGTAGATATCGATCGAGCGCCGCGCGGTGACGATCAGATCGAGCATGTCTTGGCGGCTGGTGGTGGGACTGACGATCAAGGGGCCATCGGCTGGCTCCGCAGTGCGGTTCCAATCGGCCTCAAAGATGGCGACCGCCTGGGCCACTTCCCGCGGCCGCGTGGTGAGGACGCCGAACTCGCGATTCCGCGTGAATGAGCTATCGCTGAGATTCTGGTTCATGATCAACGCGGCGCGACCATCGACGATCATCGTCTTGATGTGCGAGAAGCGGAAGGTCGGGTTGTTCCAACGGACCATGATGCCGCCGCGTTCGAGCCGAGCGAAGATTTCGTCCTGATTGCCGGGACCGCCAAACGGGTCTTCCTCTAAGAGGACGCGCACGTGCACGCCCCGCAGGCGGGCCCGCTCCAGCGCCTCGATCGTCTCCTCGTCACTGAGGAGATAGATCTCAAGCGCAATCGCCTCGCGCGCGCCGTCGATCTCGCTGAGAACGGGGGCACGACCATCGTCTGGCTCAACGAAGAGCGACACGGCGCCCGATCCGGTGAGGACGGGCGTCGGCGTAACCGGCGGTGGCTCAATGTCGCGGCGGGTGCTGTTCCACTGGAATAGGACGACCAGGACAAGCAGCAGGATAACTGCCGCCAGGAGCCACCGGGGCGTGGACCCAGCCGGTCGTCGGCGGCGTTCTCGAGGTCGGGAATCGTCCACATTAGGCTGTCGTTTCAGAGGCCGATCTGTTGCCTCCAAAGGCGGATGTCGTCCGCGTGCTCATCGTAGTGCTCGAAGGTATCCTCTTCGAGGCAGCCGCACAGACCAACCCGGTTGCCGCCGGGAGGAGCGGTCTCAAGCGTTGCGACCACCGACTCGTGGGCGCGTTGCATCGCGGTTCGCTGCTCGTCAACCGAGCGATCGGCCGCCGCCGCCGCTTCGCGCGCGTTGGCCGCTTCGACGTCAACCTCCGCGTCGGCCGGGGCGCCGCCGCTGAAGCGCGCCGCGTTGATGACAGCTTGGTCGTCCCAATACGCGATGTGACCCATGACATCCTTGATCGACCATGTGCCGATGGCGCCAGGTTCGCTGAGGCGATCGTCCGGGATGCCATCGAGCGCTTCCATCAGGCCGTTCCAACTCGTTTCGATCTTGGCGAGCGTATCGGCCACGATCTCTTGCTCGCCGCGTGTCTTGTCGTTCGGATCGGTCATCGGTCGTGTCCCTCGGTCGTTAGCGTCGCCCCACGGCGGGTCGATGATAAGCGGGAACGGCGGTTGAACGATGTCGCTCCCTATTCTAGAACGAAGAAGCGCGGCGTTTGTAAGCCGCGCTTCTCTCGATCATCCCGGTTGGTGAGGCTAGGCGGCTTTGACCGCCGCGATCAGTTTCGAGAGCGAATCCTTGGCGTCGCCGAAGAGCATCGTCGTCTTCGGGTCGTGAAAGAGTTCATTCTCGATCCCGGCGAAGCCTGATTTCATGCTGCGTTTGAGAACAATGATCTGTTCCGCTTGATCGACATTTAGAATCGGCATGCCGTAGATCGGGCTGCTCGGGTCGTTCCGCGCGGCGGGATTGGTCACATCGTTGGCACCGATGATCAGCACCACCTGCGTCTTGGCGAAGTCGTCGTTGATATCGTCCATCTCATAGAGATCGTCGTAGGGGACGTTCGCTTCCGCCAGGAGCACGTTCATGTGACCGGGCATCCGGCCCGCCACCGGATGAATCGCGTAGCGGACGTCGACGCCTCGCTCCTCCAGCATGTCGGCCAGCTCACGCACCGTATGCTGCGCTTGGGCCACCGCCAGGCCATAGCCAGGCACGATGATGACGCGTTCCGCGTAGGCGAGCGGCACGGCGGCATCTTCCGGCGATGTCTCTCGTACCGGCAGTGCTTCGCCGCCGCCCGCGGCACCGCCCGCGGCAGTTGGCGACACCGCGCCGAAGGCGCCAAAGAGGACGTTCGTCACCGACCGGTTCATCGCCCGCGCCATCATCAGGGTCAGCAGTGAACCGGACGCGCCAACGAGCGCTCCCGCCACCACCAACGCTTGATTGCCGAGCACGAAACCGGTCAACGCGGCGGCCAGACCGGTCAACGAGTTGAGAATCGCGATCACGACCGGCATGTCGGCGCCACCAATCGGCAGCACCAGGAGCGCGCCGAGCGCGAGCGCGGCGAGGAACATCACAATCAGGAGACCCTGCGCCAACTCGCCGTCGCCCAGGGTGACCACCAGCACCGCGAGAATCGCGATGGCGGCGGCCAGCGCAGCATTGATCATCTGCTGTGATGGGTAGACGATTGGCCGCCCCGACATTAACTCTTGCAGCTTGGCGAAGGCGATCATGCTGCCGGTGAAGGAGATCGAGCCGATCAGGACCCCGAGCACAATCGAGACGACTTCGCCGCGGCCGATCCCCGACTGGTGCTCAAACTCAACCACGGAGACGAGCGCCGCGGTCGCGCCACCCATGCCGTTGAAGATCGCCACCATCTGCGGCATCGCCGTCATCTTGACGATCCGCGCCGGCACGATCGAGGCGCTAGCGCCGATGATGATACCGATGATGATCAGGACATGGTTTTCGAGACCGCGCGTGAAGAGCGTTGCCAAGATCGCGATCGCCATCCCGATCGCCGCGATTTGATTGCCACGGCGAGCGGTAGCGGGATTGCTCAATTGCTTGAGACCGACGATGAAGAGAACCGCGGCGACGATATAGCTGAGGTCGATCGCGGCATCGCGCCAGTTGTCAATCATCTCCGCTGTGCCCCTCCAGGCTGACCCGGCTTCTTACGGAACATCTCTAACATGCGGTCGGTGACGACGAAGCCGCCGAAGACATTGGCGGCACCGAGCACGACCGCGACGAAGCCGAGGATTTCCAGCGCGAGATTGTCGACCCTGCCAAGGATCAGCATGGCGCCGAGGAGCACGATGCCGTGAATCGCGTTCGTTCCCGACATCAGCGGTGTATGCAGCGTCGCCGGCACCCGTCCGATCAGCTCAAAGCCGAGAAAGATTGCCAGGAGAAAGACATACGTCCCGAGCAAAACCTCATTGTCCATCCATCACTCCCCTACCATCCCACGTGCCCCTTCGACACGGACCCTGAACCGGCGCGATCGCTCTACTCGTTCCCACGCGGCGCCGGCGAAAATCCCTCTTCATTCCCAGTCGCTTCCCGTGGCGCGGCGGGAGCATCGCCCCCTGCGCTCATGGTCGGCACCTCGGGCGTGGCCGCTGGTGCCGCGGATGCTTCGCTTGCCTGATCGTTGGTCGCGGCGGGGCTGACCGGGTCCACCGCTGGTGCGGCGGCAGCCGCTGCTGGCGGCGCATCGGACCCCAATCCGAGGCTCTTACGGGTCGCCTCGTGGACGATCTCACCGTCGCGGGTGATGCAGGTTCCCTGGACGATGTCGTCGTTGAAATCGGGTGCCAGGCGGCCGTCTTTGATCAGCAGGGCCAGCAAGTTCTGGACGTTCTTGGAGTACATCTGGCTGGCATGGATCGGCATGGTGCTTGGCAGATTGAGCAAGCCGATGATCATCACGCCGTTGTGCTCGATCACTTCACCGGCCTTGGTCAGTTCGCAGTTGCCGCCGGTTTCGGCCGCGAGATCGACGATGACGGAGCCGGGGCGCATCCGCTCGACCGTCTCGGCCGAGATCAGACGAGGCGCGGGGCGGCCGGGGACGGCGGCGGTGGTGATGATCACATCGGAGCGGGCGGCGCGATCGGCCAACACCTCTTGCTGCCGGCGCAGAACGTCGGCGGAGACTTCCTTCGCGTAGCCGCCTTTGTCCTGGCTGTCGGCGGTATCGGTATCGATCTTGACGAAGCGGGCGCCGAGGCTTTCGACCTGTTCTTTGACGACGGGCCGCGTGTCGTACGCCTCTACCACCGCACCAAGGCGGCGTGCCGTCGCGATCGCTTGGAGACCGGCCACACCCGCGCCGATCACCAACGCCTTCGCTGGCGTGATCGAGCCGGCGGCGGTGGTCAGCATCGGAAAGAAGCGCGGTGCGTGATCGGCGGCCAGCAGCACGGCCTTGTAGCCGGCGACCGTCGCCTGCGACGAGAGAACATCCATCGACTGGGCACGGGTCGTGCGCGGAATCGCGTCCATACTGAACGAGGTCATCCGCTTGTCGGCGAGAGCCCGTACCAGATCACCATTCGAGAGCGGCGCCAGGAGGGCGATCACCATGCTCCCATCGCGCAGCAGATCGACCTCGTTGGCGGTGCCGCCGTTGGCGGATGGACGCTGGACCTTGATCAGGAGATCCGATTGCTGGTAGAGATCGGCCGCGTTCGACACAATCGTCGCGCCGGCCGCCTCATAGGCCGCGTCGTCGTGAAAACTCCCCGCGCCAGCGCCCGCCTCAACCAGTACCCTGGCGCCAGCGTCGGTCAGTCGTTTGACCGCATCGGGGATCAGGGCAACACGGCGCTCGGCCTCGGCTGTTTCTTTGGGTATCCCGATCGTGCTCCCGCCGCCGTTCGTCGCTTCGCCTTCCATTTCCACTAAGCCTCCGCCCTTCGTTATCTTGACCACCTCGCACGAAGACGCGGAGATGCCGCCCTCGGTGGCGCGTGATGGTACCAACCCGGCGCGACGTGACCGCGCGCGGTCGCTCGCTCGCCTCGGGCCTGTGGCGTCACGAGGACGCGCCTACCCAGTGCCCATGATGGGAGGAGTGTACACGGAAGGGGCCAGAAACGGGAGATGGCTTCGTTCAGAGGCGCGCCAGCGCGCAACAGTGACCGAACACCATCTGGGATGATGGTCACCACGATCGACGAGGGTAACCGAATTCGGCCACCGCTGACGGTTCCGCAGCGGCCCATTTGCGTTCAACGTGCGGGGGAGGAGAGGGTTCGTTACCGGCGCGGCACGTGGTTTCGCCGTGAGGCGACTCGAACCGGAACTGGCGCCGGTGCCGGCCGCTGCCCAAAAAGATACGAGAGCAGGCGATTCGCCCATTGCTGAAGGGGTGACGAAGCGGCGGGTCGCGGGTTCATTGACATCTCCAATAAGCTACGAATCGTGTCGGCCGGGCGCGGGCACTGTTCACTAAGGATACGCTGTTGTATGTAAGCGAGTTTCATGCCGCGGATCGGCATTTTGAAGTGCCCGCCACAAAGCGCGCCAGAAAACGCCCCGCGCGCGACCGCAACCGGCGCGAATATCGGACGAGGGAGGGGAGATGCCTGCCGTTGAGACCACCACGATTGACGCAAACAAGCAGCCTCCTCACCCCTCCGGATCGACGAAGCGCGGCGGATCGTCTTTGACGCGGCGCGACTTTTTTGCCGAGGTGGTTGTCGAGCTGCGTCGCCTCCTGCCGCAGGAGTTGGCGCGGTTCCGCCAGCGCGCCAACAGCAGCTTGCTCAAGCTCGACTTCGGCAATGAGCGGGTTCACTATGAAGTCTGGGCCGACAGCATGCGGCAGCAGATCGAGATCGGGCTCCACTTTGAGGATGGCCCCGTGAGTACAGCCGCCTACCTGGCACTCTTTGACACGCATATCGTCGAGATCAAACACCACCTTGGCGCCGAGATCGAGCTGGAACGGTGGACCGCCTCCTGGGGGCATCTCTTTGCGATCATGCCGCTCGCCCGGCTCGATGCCCGCCTGGTCGACGAGGTCGCCCGGCGGCTCGCGGCGTTGATCGAGGTGACGCACCCTCTCGTTGCCGCATCCGCCATTCCACCTGAGCGATCGGCGGAGCCGGCCGAGCGGCGTGGTCCGTGGCGCAAATGGCGGCGCTAGCGGGCCGCAATCGTCGCCGGTGCCATCGTCGGTCCGCGTCGCGCCAGGCGGCCACGCCCCCGCGCGGTCGTGGCCACTCCATCGTCAAAGACGATCTCGCCGCGTGAGAGCGTCATCACTGGCCAGCCGGTGACGGACCACCCTTCATAGGGAGAGTAGTCGGCGTTGGTGACGAACGACCGGGCGGCAACCGGTTTGGTCAGCGTGGGATCCCAGATCGCGAGGTCGGCGTCGGCACCAGGGGCAATCGTCCCTTTGTGCGGAAAGAGGCCGAAGAGCTTGGCGGCGTTGGTAGCGGTGACGGAAACGAACTGCTCCAGGGTGAGGCGACCCGTGCCGACCCCCTCCGAGAAGAGCATCGGCATCACTGTTTCGAGGTCGGCCACGCCGGGACGGACGGAGGTGATATCGACCCCCGCCCAGACCTTGTCGGCGAACCGCCATGGTGCATGATCGGTGCAGACAGTCTCGATCTCATCGTTTGCGAGGGCGTGCCACAGGGTAGCGCGGTCGCTGGCCGCGCGGAGCGGCGGTTGGCCAACATATTTCGCGGCATCCGGCTCGGTAAAGCGTTCGGCCGTCAAGTGGAGATAGAGCGGTCGGGTCTCGACAAAGAGTGGAACACCGCGCTCGCGACCGCGCCGCACTTCGGCCAGTGCCGCCGCCGCGGAGAGGTGGACAATGTATGTGGGCGCGGCCGCAATCTCGGCAAAGTGGACGATGCGCGCGGTTGCCGCAACTTCTGCCGCCACCGGTCGGGCGTCGGGATAGTGGGCGACGGCGGTGCGCCCCGTGGCGGCAAGATGACGCAGCGAGCTGTCGAGGATCGCGGCATCTTCGCAGTGGACGAGCGTGATCATCCCGTTTGCCGCGGCGACCCGCACGGCGTCGAGGTAATAGGCGGGTGCGGTCCGAAAGCCACCGAAGCTGGTGAAAAACTTGAGACTGGTGTGACCGCGCGCCGTGAGCCAGTCGAGGTCGCTGAGAGGCTGGGTATCCGGGTCGGTCAAGACCGGATGCAGCATCACGTCGACGACAGCGTTCGCGGCCGCATCCTGGCTGTCGCGCTCGATCGCCGCGCGCAGCGACTGCCCCGGCCAGGGAAAGGTCATGTTGCCGACGGTGGTGATGCCGCCCGCGGCGGCGGCGCGAGTGCCGCTGTAGAAGTCGTCGCACCAGGCCGGTTCACCATCGGGCGGATCGCTCCGGGTGAGATGGACATGGGCATCGATTCCACCCGGTAGGACTAGTTTGCCGGTAGCGTCGATCTCCTGCCGGGCAGGAGGCAGGGCACCGAGTTGAGCGATCGCGCCGTGGCGAATCCCGATGTCGGTCTCGATCGGCCCGTCAACGGTGACGACCGTGCCGCCACGGATAACGAGGTCGCATGCACCTTCCATCGCCTCTCCCTCGTCGCGCCTGACACGGTGAGGGCACCCAGTCGTTGGGTGCCCTCACACGCGCTGTTACTGGTGCAATCGTGCAACGACGATGGTTAGCGGCCGCCCGCCTGCTGGAACCGCTGGTTGACGGCGTCCCAGTTGACCGTGTTCCACCAGGCGGCGAGGTAATCTGGCCGCTTGTTCTGGTACTTCAGGTAGTAGGCGTGCTCCCAAACATCGACCCCCAGAATTGGGGTGCCGGCAACGTCCGAAACACCGGCCATCGTCGGGTTGTCTTGATTGGCGGTGCTGGTGACGGCGAGTTTGCCGTCGTTGCCAACGACGACCCAAGCCCAACCGGAGCCGAAGCGACCGGCGCCGGCCTTATTGACCGCTTCCTTCATCGCGTCGAACGAGCCAAAGGCGGCGTCGATCGCCTGCGCCACGGCACCGGTCGGAGCGCCGCCCCCGTTTGGCCCCATGATCTCCCAGAACATCGTGTGATTGACATGACCACCGCCATTGTTGCGGACGGCGGTACGCTTGTCCTGAGGCACCTTGTCGAGATTCTTGACCAGCTCCTCGACCTTCATGTTGCCGAGGTCGCTCCCCTCAACCGCGGCGTTGAGGTTGGTGACATACGTGTTGTGGTGCTTGTCGTGGTGGAGCTTCATCGTCTCTTCGTCAATATGCGGCTCCAGCGCGGTGTAGTCGTAGGGAAGTGGTGGTAGCTCGTAAGCCATTGCTCTTTGATCCTCCTCGTCGTGCTCATTGGCGCCCCAGCCGTGTTCCCACTGGCTGGTCGCCAGCGCCCGAAAGTGGCGCACTGGGTCTCTTCCAGCAAGCACCGTACCAGAGATGACGCTTGAGCACCAATCTCGCGCTGATTTGTGCCCGGAATCGGTTAGTCTGGGCGGAAAAATGGGAGCGTGCCGACGCCTTCGATCCCCACCGCGGGCGGATCGTGGTGGACGCTGGTGACATTGATCCCGGCGAAGGGGAGAATGCCGAAGCTGCGCTGAAGGTGCTCCTGCGGCTGGTTATACCCCTTGATCAGTGGGGTTACCCAGGCGACGACCTCCACCCGCGTTTCGATCTGGCGGTTGTCGCCGGTTGCCGCGCGGTGGCGAGCGATAAAGGTCTCGATCGACGACTGGCCAATGATGACGGCGCTCTCGCCAACGGCGCGGCTCATCGTCGCTTTGTCGATGATGTCGTCGGCTCCCGCCGCCCGCAGAGTGAGCACCGGTCGCTTCACGCCCTGCTGCGCGGCGAGCCGCGGCGCAACGATGCTTTCGACCATGTCCTGAACGGCGGCGGGATCGGCGTGCATCACCACATCCCCTTCGCCGGTGTAGGAGGGGATAATGAAGGCGCCAGCCGGGTAGGTCTCTTGGCCGTCGCCGACAAGATCCGCCTTCTTGAGCAGGATCGCCGGGATGCCGGCGACGACCGAATACATGGCCCCGACCGGATAGCCCGACATGCCGGGGACGAGAAGAAGATCGACCTCTCGCTGACGGAGATGGGCGGCGACTTCCGCCACGTGGCCGGCGAGGTACTCGGGGCGGGCGGCGGTCTTGAGCAGGCTGCCGTACTCGATACCGACACCGCCACCGGGAAAGATGCGCGTCGTGCCGAGCCGCAGCAGTCCCCGCAGCAGCGCTTTGGCCCCCGTGGAGAGTGAGGATGTCGCGATCGCGGTGTCGATCCGCGACGCCGCGACGGGCCGGCAAGGTCCGTTCGTGGCGCTGGGAAGGTCTTCGTGGGGTCGCTCGTAGCGGGGGAGCAATGGCGCGGGGGTCGTCGGGTGCGTGATCGAGGCGGGAGCCTCACGGCGCATCAACACTCGCCTCCTGGTGTGGCATCGCGGCGTGTCCGTTTGACGTGTTCGTTCACCGGTGCTGGCTATTCTACCCGGAGCGACGCCTCAATGCCGGTGCCGCCGATCGCGGCTGGTGGAGATGGGTCAACGGTGCGCTGGTGCGCCGCGCGGCATGTCTGCTGGCTCCCCGAGCCGCCGCACTGGGGACCGCTGCACCATCGCGCGTGTCTAAATGCGGTCCACGCGATTCTCGACGCGCCGCCGCCGGCCCGTTCTCTGTCGCCGGCAACGGAAAGGGGCGGCGTCGTTTGACGCCGCCCCTTTCAACTTACCGCCGCAACGTACCGGATCTACGCCGTGGGGGTGGCGGCCGGCGCGGGAGTGTTGTTCACGAGATAGACCTCGATGTCGAGGTCATCGTCATCGTCCGAGTCGTCGAAGAGAGCGACACCACTGTAGGGGGAATCGCCCTGCGAGCGGAGACCGATCGCCAGTGAATCGTCGTCTTCGTCCATCGTGTAGGCGCCGATCGGGCCACAAGCGACGATCTCTTCGCCTTCGGCATCGAAGACGGCGAGGATGTGATCGTCGGCCAACAGATCGTCAACCGTGAGATCGAGCGACGAATCGTCGGGCGACCCGTGCACTACCTGGGCCCCCGGTGCGCCGACGGGATCGCCATCGACTGGGGCGCCTTCCGGCAACCGGACCAGGTTGTCGAGGGCAACCACTTCGTCTCCAGGCTCCTCGCACGTCCCCTCGTGGATGGCGGCTGGAAACTCCAGGTCCTCGTGCGACGCGAAGACCGACGCGCCGCCGAAGACGACAGCGCCAGCGAACGTCGTAACTCCAACTCTAACCAAAAGCGATCGTGCGGTCGTAGCACTAAACACTAGGTGTCCTCCTTCGTTGGTTCAGAAGCATGGCCCATCGGCTCATGCTCCCCATCGTGACGTCGGGCGGGCACCGGCCGTCTCTTCAAAGTCGCGTTCAAGCGCGACGGTGAATAAGGTCATCGCGATAAGCGTGCCACTGTTCGATCGAATCGGCGGTTTGGCGTCGACAGCGGCGATCCCGTCACGT
>JAABUS010007412.1_pt1 | contig 12617 bp, 4 predicted proteins | sample 5560161 | NCBI WGS metagenome assembly JAABUS01 (sample SAMN10711885, study PRJNA513376) | rock metagenome | isolation source: Antarctica rocks | place: Antarctica: Victoria Land, Trio Nunatak nord | collected 2016-01-04 | reverse complement strand
TTTTAATTATTTTAAAATAAACGGAATATTTTACCGATAATTAACGACCGCGAGTTAATTATTATTATTATCGAGAAGGGTCTTTAGAGGCTAAATATATAGATTTAATATAAATATAATAATATAACCCTTATATCGACCGGTATAATTAAATAGCGTAGAAATTTATTTAGTAGTATAAACGGAAGAAAAGTATAAACCTAAAATATTATTACTATTTATATTTATACTCTCGACCGCGTTAAATTTAATTATTTAAGAGACTACTAGTTCTTTATTTAATATTACTAATATAATAATATAAGGAAAATTATATACCTTAAAGTAGCGCGTAGTTCTATCGTTAATAATCTTTTATTAATTAATCGGAATAGGTTAAATCGGAATTTATATAATTTCGATTCGGGCTACGAGACCGTTAAAGGAAATCGGATATTATTAAGTATACTCTTTATAAGTTATAACTACGTACTCGTAAAGAAATATAACGAGCCTAGTTATATTACTAGTAATACTCTTAGTATTTAATAACTTCGTATTAAATATTATATTACCTCGAACTTTCTTTAAGAACTTTATTATAATAGTATTAAAAAGGAGACCCGAGATATGGACGGTATAATAAATATTATATTTATTATTATTAAGGGTAAAGTATACTCTATATTTAAAGAAGTTAAGGAATTGTAAATTCTTTACTCTAACTTCTTCGATTTAAAGAAATATTATTAAGTTATAAAGATTAACCGGCGAAAAATTAGAGTAAAGAATTTAATTCTCTTTAGAGTAGCGTGGTTTAATAGAATTAATATATCGGTAGTTTTCTTTAAAACCTTAAGGACTATTCCCGTTTTTTTAATAATATCTATTAAAGGTAGTAAATAATTTAACGCCTTTATTACCTCTAATACTTTATCTATATTCTACTTCTAAAGTAATAAAATTATATTATTTACCTCGGCGTTAAATATAGTCTCCTTTTATATATTAATAATAATAATTTTATCCTAATTATTAAACGAGAAAGATATCGACGCCGAGACTAGTTTACTAGGCGATAACGAATACTACTCCGAAGAGTTATTAAATTCTAGGGAGAGTATACGGATATTTTTAATAATTAATACTACTACCGTTTTAATTATCTTAATAACCTTATTTAACTTCTTACTATTATTATTATTAATAAAGTAACGAATATAGGCCGAGTCCTTTATAAAGTTTAATAAAAATAAGTTAATTAAATATAATATCGATTAAGCGTTCTCTAGTGGTCCTTTAAAATTAGATAAATCGTTATAATTATTATCGAGTAAAGTTATATCTTTCTCTAAATATTTCGTCTCTTTAATATTTTTATTAGAAGCCGAAAGATTAATTAGGTCTTCCGCTTTAATTATTACTATCTCTAGTACTTTATTATAATTAAGGCCGCGGACGGAGGATAATCTACTATTATCGGATATAATTTTAATTATCGAGAGCGCGAAAATAATATTAAAAGTTTTATATAACCTACCTTTAATTTATAAAAAACTATCCTCGTTTAATAATACGTAAAGGATTTAGCCTAGATCTAGTTTAAACTTAAAGAAAATTTAAATAAAATCTAGGCTAGATTTAGGGCGCTAGAAAACTAACTTAATATTAATATATTATATATACGAATACTCTTCTTTATTATTTTTTAATATTTACTTTTATTTAAGCCCGTTATATAAGACCTAGAAATTCATTAATTATAATATTAATTATACTATAAACCGTGCTCTAGGTTATTTCTAGTACGGTTTAATAACTATATTACGTAAAATTATAATAGTATAAACGATTAATATATAAATTTAAATATTAAATATTAACCGTCCTTTTAAAGACGATTTTTTTAAATATATTTATATATAGTAACCTAAAGACCTCTTTACCTATCGTTTTATTCTTTTAATAATTTTATTTAAATATCGCCCGATATTTATAGTATATTAGGCTAGATCTAATTTAATTTATTATAAAATATATAATACTTTATTATAACTAGTTATTTAAATTACGCGAATTATTATACTCTCTTTACTTTATAATTATTATTAAATTTATTTATTTATTACTATTATCGCGCTACGGCCCCGGCGCGTATTATTTAAATATAATAGAAAGTTATTTAAAGTTAATTAAATTATCCGGGATATTAGAAGAATACCCGTATTAATTTATTATACGAATATTAGCGATATATTATTACGAGCTAAAGAGTTTATTAATAAATATCGTTATTTAAAGAATATATTTAAATACTAGCGGAATTATAAAGACGCGCTTAGAGTAGAAAGAACCTAATAGGGTAAATATTTAATATTTAATTTTAAAGAGTAAATCGAGGTCTAAGACTATTTAGGCTTCGGCGAATAAATATATATTAATATTATTATATATTAAGAGAACTCTAGTTAGATAACTAAGATTAAAGATAATTTTAATAATATACTACTTTTTAATTTATAAAGTTAAATAGTAGTAATAGCCGGCTCGAACGATACTCTTTTTAAATAAAAAACTAATATCGTTTATAATCTTTCCTCTTTTCGGCCTTTCTAAATCTTTAAGATCGACTATATATTAAATTAATTTATATTACGGAATTTTATATACGAGATCCGGTTTTTAATAATCTCCGCGTATCTACCGGACGAAGAATTTAATATAGTTTATTTACGATTCGCGTTACTCTAGGGATATTAGATAGCTCGTTACTTTATAATAAATTAAATACTCGATTATTTCTTCTATATAACGAAGGAGGACGCGTATTATATAAATATTTTAGAAGATAAAGATTTATAGAATAATATTTAATATTTCTAGGACCGGGGTATAAATTTAATAAAAAGTAAATTTATTATAAACGATAACTTTAATTAATTATATCTTTTATTCTTTAATATAAATTTAATTTAAAAGATAAATTTACCTTTATTAAGACTTTAAATTTATTCTTTTCCTCCTCCGTTCTTCCCTCTTCTAGGTATTGAATATATTATAAATAAAAACCTATTATCGCGCCCGAAGGAGCTCGAAGAAAAGTAGTTATTATAAAAATTAATACTAAAAGTATATTCCTATTTATTTACTACTTCCCGTTTTCTTTACTTCGAAATTAATTTCTTTTCTTTATAATTTTAAAATATCGCCCTTCTCTTAATACCTCTTATTAAGATTTAATTTATTTATTAATAACGAAAAGGCTAAAGAGCCGGACGAAGTTCTTAAACTTTAATAATAATAAAGACGATCTACTACCGTTACCGTAGAAATAGCCTCCGAAGAAGTTTTTATTTAAGAAGCCTCGCGAATCCTTTAAATCTTTAAAGAAATCCTCCGAGTAATTAAATTAAAAAAATAAATTCGTATTTAAAGAATCCTCCGAACTAGTTATTAATAATAATAAAGATAATAACGGGGTTAAAGAAGAGAAGATAAAGTTAACTATAATATATAAATAATAGTTAATCGATATCTTCTTTAATAGTATTATATTTATTAATTATCTTCTTAACTTTAAAAAACTTAATAATAACTATTTATACGAATATATTCACGATAATATATAGGAACGCGTTATTATATTCGCGAAAATCATTTACCCTAATAATTCTTGTAGTTATAATAATAATAACGATTCCTAGAATATTAAAGTCAAGTTATTACTAATAGTAACTCTATATATTTATAGTTATATTAAATAACGAAGAAGATTTAAGATATTATAATATTCTTCTAGACTATATAAATAGATATAGAAAATATAAAGTTTATAATTTTATTTATTAAACTCTCTAATTAATTCTAATTATATAAAGACTTATAAAGTTATAGGCGCTATCGTATTCTATCGTTATTATACCGGAAATAAATAGAGATTTAATATAAATAAAAGGAGTAGTTAATAAAGTCTTAATACTACCGCGAAAATACTCCCGCGGGCTCTAAATATCCTACGAATCGATAATTCTACGAATATTTATATTTACCGGGTTTAAAGATTATTTATATTATATTAATTAATAAACCTAAACTATTCTTTATCCCGCCGCCCGATCTCGGTATTTAGGTTAATAAATTAAAATCGGTAATCGATCTTAAAGACCTAAAGATATAGCTCGTAGTTATTAATATAATAATAAAAATACGGTTATATTATGAATAAAAGGGCGCCGAAGAGCTTAGCGACGATATATAATAAAAAGAATCTTAAAATAATATAATTTAAAAGTAAAAAAGTATTAACCCTATATAATATAATTCCCCGAGCGCAGTAAATATATCGTTATATATAGTTATTATACGGTAGATATAGTTAGCCTTTAATAAAGTCTTTAACGAAGAATATAAATATCTTTATATAAAGTAAACGAAAAAAGAGACTATAAAGGAAGTAATTTATTATTTTTAATATAATTTCGTAATTATAGGCGAATATAATAGGGTAAGAAACTTAAATAAAGATTTATATTATTCTCTTTAGAAAATAAGGAAGACTCGCCTTAAATATAATTTCTATTTTATAATTATATCTAGAACGATTATTAATTAAAACTAAAAGGATATTATAGCCCCTCGGACTATTATAAAAAATATTTATTAAAATAATTATTAATTCGGCTATTAACACTTCGGACCTATTAATTTAGAAAAGTCTACGAGTACTATTACCCGATATATAAGAAAACTAAGATATAGGAGAGATTTATTAAAGTAATAAATATCCTTATTAATATACTTCTTTATACCTCGATACTACGATATAAAAAGAGTAATTAAATTAGATATATCTTATAACGTTTAAGAAGTTTTATTAAAAAGACTTTACGATTATTTACCTACTAGGACTCTAGCCGCGATTTAGGTCTATTATTATTAATTAGAAAATTATTATATTAAAAAGACTTTAATAGCGGTAAAATTACTAGAGGAATATTAAAATTATAATACCTCTTTCCTATATTAACGTCCTTAGTATTTAATTTTAGTTTATTCTAATATAATACTTATTATATTACGGGTTCTTCGATTATATAGATTTTTATTTACCCTCGTTATCTCCTCTAAAACTCTTAATAAGAAGTAAATTAATAATACGACCGCGACCTCTAGTATAAATAAGGATAATAGTCGGATATAAGAAGATTATATCCTAAATAGGGACTATATAATATTTAAAAAGATATCCTCTAAATTTAAAATTATCGCCTTTATTTTTAAGAAATATAAAGGGGTAAATATATTAATTATATTTTTATTCACCGAGATAATTCTAATAGTAGAATAAATAAATTCTTCTTTTCTTTAAAATCTTTAGTATAAAAAAGCCTAAACTCGCTTCTTTTAATATATTAAATATAATATTCTCTTTTCTAAATATAGTATTTAATATTAACTTTTCTTTATTATAGTATATCCGAGAGGAGTTTAAATCTAAAATACGAATATTCTTCGGGACTAATAAAGCGAGGGTCGTAACTATATACGCGTTAATACGAAAGATTAATTATAATCGTAAATTAATAAAGAATAATATACTTAATTTCTTAATTAGATTTACGCGGTAGATAAGTATAGGCTTAAATTTTATACGTATAATTATAATTATTCTATAAGCCCCTCTACTCTATCGGGTTATATAAATAAATACCGAAGAAAGCGTATTAAATAACCTAGTTAAAGGAAATATTTTAATATATATTATATACTAATATTAGAATTAAGGAGTACGTAGAGGGGAAGCGGAAATCGAAGGCGGATTTTAAAATAAATATATTTAAGACTATAAATATAACGAACGCGGAGGGTATAAAAAGTATTAACGGAGGTAATAATCCTAGATATAGTAATAGTATTTAGAATATTAATAATACTACGGCTAGTAATAATACTAGGGAAGGTATAAAAGCGATTTAAAAAAATAATATATATATTAAATAAAAGCGCGATTAAAGTAGTTATGGATATAATATTTAATTATTTTAGTAAAGCGTTTTTACGTTTCTAAACCGTTAAATATTTAGGTTTAAATAGGAACTAGGAAGTCTATTACCCCCCTACGCGCTTTTCTATATAATAATATTTACTATAATACGTTATTATCGCTTACGATTTTAATCCTTTATTTTATTATATTTAGAAACGATAATAAAAAACCGAGTACTATATCTAGCCTAAATCTAGGCCTAGATCTAGTCTAAATATTTTTTAAATTTAACCTAGATTTTATTTAATCTCTAAACTCGCTATTAAGGGCCTATACTTTTAATACTTTAACTATATCTACTACTATTTAATACGGTATTTAATTATATATTCCTTAACCTCTTTTTAAATTTACGATCGATACGGGGCCCCGAGAATTAAAAGCTATTAATAAAAACCTTTAAAATAATAACGGAAAAAGTCTACGAATATATTATCGAGTATATTTATAATATTTATAAAGAAGTTAGAGATACCGTTTAAATCTAGGCCTAAATCTAGCCTAGATTTAAAGAAACGCGCTCTTAATACTTCGACTATCCCTATTATTATTTATATAGTAATACGTTATTATTTATTTAATTTAGATATAGTTAAGATAAGTTAATAAATTTAATTATATTTTACTATACTATATTTCGCTTATTAATAACTTACGAAATATATAAAATACGTATTTTATACCGATTAAGTAGCGATTTTATAGAATTATTTTTCCGGATTTACCGATGAATAATAAATATTAAAAGTAGTAATACTAGGCGAATAATAAGAGTAGTATTAAAAGACTAGTATTCTAGTATTCTTTTTTCTATAGCGGAAGTATAAGAGATATAACTAGTAATATATTTACTAAGTTAAATATTTATTTAATAAGTAATTTATTAAAATAAATAATTATATTAATAAAAGGGAAATAAATAAAGGGATATTCTAAATACTTAGTTTAATATTTACTATAAATACTCTAAATAAAAAGGGTATTAAATAAATTACTTTAATAACTTAATAAAGAGTTTAGAAATATTTATTTAAGGTAGTAAAATACGGTACGGAAGCGCTAAATAAATATGACGTAGGTAAGACTCGCTATCGATACGGAGTAAGTTATTTTAAATATAGTAGTTAATAGGGAGTATATTAGCTGTTTTTTTAGGAGTTATTTTACTACTTATAGCTAGTGTAATCGTTCTCACTAATGTAGAAGAGGTATGGTTCTACGTTAGTATCGTCGTTACTACCATTTGATAAGGGGTCAATATAATAGTATGTGGTGTGAAAGATGTTGATTATTCTATGGAGGATTTGGCCCTGATATGCCAGAATCCTAGTGTCACCCTAGTCTCGATAGGGCTAGCGCTAGGGCTCAGCCCGCCGTCTTGGCAGATATCTATGGTAACACTCCTGCCAAAGTCCACCCCGTGACAGGGGGCTTGCGCTTTCCTTCTCCAGTGTAAACGTATGTCATGATAACGCCACTTGTTTAGGGATTTTTGGGCGCAACCGCGCAAGATGGAGTGAGCATGGACGATATATCATCTAATTGAAGATTATGGTGGCACGCACTGTACTTCGTTAGCGAGGTAGGGCGGTAATTGTAAGGGTAGCTTACCAGAAGGAGTCGAATTTGGCTTCTTGATTATGGCTGGCTTGGTCACCTTCCCTAGCAACAATCGCATTCTTGTCGATATTGTCGTGAGACGACCAGAAAATGCCATCAGGGTTACTACTGCGCCGGCAGCAACCCGGGAAGTGAGAGAACAGTGAGCGGTGATCAAGGAAGAACTCATCGCAAATATCGCAGCCCATCTTGTGTGGCTTCGGCTTGTCTCGCCTTCGATTACCACGCACAAACCCTTTCCTGTGCGTGGTACAGGAATGATGCGACCGTTATTTGGGTCCAGACGGAACACCGTCGTATTTGGTGACCTTTGCGCAGAGGGGATAAGTCGAGTCATTTCCGAGTTGAGTGTTGTTGAAGGCGGCAGTAAGGCCTTCTGAATCTGAATTGTCGGCTTCGATGGGCAGGATGACCTTTGGCTTCTTCGCCCGTGGTGTAGCCTTGGCGGCGGTACGAGACTTAAGCTTCTTAGTGGTTGTGGTTGGGGTCGACGGCCACAGTGGTGGTGTCTGACCTTAGCCAGTGTTAGCATCAGCAGTTGGGGCAGAATCCGCAATGACATTACCAGAAAGGTCGAAAAGCGCCGCAGCAGCAACCTCAATTCTATCATCGTTGGCGCCTTGGACGACGGTAGCAGCAGCTTCGATCTCCTCGTCACTCGAGATTTGTTCAGCCTCAGCAGGTGAATCCATGATTTCAAAGCCAGTGTTCTCGGGGAAGATCCAATCTTCATCCAGGTAAATCTGCTTCATCGCCTACTCATCATTGAGGTATGAGAGTAGCGTCTCAGTTGACTGAGTGGAAGTTTGGACGACGGTAGCAGCAGCCTCAGTCACCTTGACGCAATTTGTAGGGGCGCGCACTGCAGCCGGATTAGCGAGATCGGCGAGTGTGAGAGCAAGACTACTAGATACCTCGAATCGCCTCCTCAAGAAAACCACGTTACAGGCAGTATGATTCTGGCCCAGGTCCGCTGCCACATTCTTTTCTGGACAAGGACACGTCGTTGCCAGGATGATTCTGGCCCGGGTCCGCAAGCTCTATAATACCGGTTTGATGCCGGTTGCAGTAGCACTCCTTGGACTAACAGAGAGACAAGGGAGTAGTCTTGGACTCTCGCGGTGTTAACCCCCTAGCACTTGTCCTATGCCAGTGTTAGCCGGTGTGATTCTCTACCAGGCATATTTGGGAGCGTCTCTAGGATCTTACCGGGTGATTAGCAAGAGCGCAAGATCCCAAAAGCACCAAAAGTATCGGATCGAAATAGACTTGCAAGGTTCTGTGAAAATCTATATCTTTGTTATGTGTATAAGGATCAAGTGTTTGGTAGAGATACAATACTGCCAGGAGGAGATCTTATACTACTAAAGTACGCTAAACCGGAGTGTTACAGTGACGTATACTATAACCTAAATATATAGCAGGGCCTTCCAAAAAGAATAACACCCGGAATACACTAAGAAGTTACTACCTAACAAGCCTGGAATATAAGAGTGAAGCAGATCATACTTTGGGCTCACAATACTAGCTATTTGTAAGGCTGCTACCCCCAAATTTGATCATTGCCTTGTTCGTCTTACCATATATAAATATCTTTGTTACTCAGTACGGCCTACAATAGGCCACATCTTTGGCGAATTTACGTGGGATATTTCCATGAAGCAGTCTACTTATGACTCCTTTTGCTCTTAATGATAGGAATTAGATCATACGCCAATTGTCTACGTTGAGTTCTTGGGCTAGTAAATTACTGGATGCCTCAACGTCGCGTTTCTAACCACAAATGTGTTCTACCACGCTCTAAGGATCATACCTTTTATTGTCTCGATTTCTAGATGACAAGATTACTTTGACAACAGAGAGGAAACAACAACTTACTTATCTAAACACGTTGACGCCCGCTCTCTGCTATTGAAAATATGCACAATCGTGATCGTATACCCTCTGATTGACTAGCATTGGCCACTTGCGGCTTGATTCTACGTACAATAGTGGTCATCCACCTAGCCTAAACCACTGACCAGTTGTAGCTCTCCTCCCAGACACACGTGCCAGTCTCTCCTCTACTTGTTCTTCAAATACGCGTTCAGGTCCTCCATCTCAGCTTTGGTCAGGTCACGGCATCCTTTCGTGTCGTTTCCAACTCTGGCCTCTTGCGAAACACGACTGTCAAGGAACTGCTTTTTCTTAGGATCAACCCCGCCCCTAGCCCAGCTGATAGCCCCCATCCTGTCCCGAAAGCGTTCCGTACGGTTGCTCAATGCATTGGGATTCCAAATCTCCCGGTATTTGCCCTCTTTGCGAGTCTTGATGAAGGGTGGCCTATGGAAGCAAGTCAGCATTGCGGTTACAAAGGATGAGGCCAATGGTACGCACATTCGGGCACGAATGGTGCGGTAGTTGATGTGGGGATGAATGCGCAAGGCTGGCTCCATGAATTCCCCTTCGAACTGATCGGAGAGGACAAGGGGAAGTTCGCGGCGATTGGATACGCGTCCAAGCCAGTAGTCGATGACAAGTCTCTTATGCCAATAGAGATCTCCTGCATTGAAGACTCTGATTTGATGCCCAGAAGCCTCGTACGTAAACATTATAGGTGCGTAGTTGTCTCGTTGGGTACCATAACGACGTTGATATCGGTTAAAACAGGTCTTGTTGGTGGCACCGATTCCTTCCTTGCGCGGGAAGTCTGTAATTGTGTAAGCAGGATCCGGTTTGTAAAGCTGAACGTAACTTACGGTATCCATACTGTGTCCTTGAGTTTTCCATTTCAGAAAGCTCCCGGCGGATCCAGTGGTGAAAGATTGCACGCTCTAGCCAAAGATCCATTAGCCACCCGGTGAAATTTTCGATAGCTATAATACTTACTCGCTATGTATATACCGTCCTCGTCGATATAGGTGTACCACATCCGGCCCTTCTTGTCGAAGTTGATACTAATTTTCTTTCTCGGATATCTCGCAGCATCACTGTGAGTCCCAGTCTCGATATCTTTATATTTGTGTTGATCGTGGTCGTATCTGACTTTGTCTGACTTCATGAATGCATAGTTCGTGGAAGCCATCTTTACAACGGACAAAAGCGAGAGATCGGAAGCGGTGGAAGAAATAGAGCTCTATGTAGTCGAACGTAGAGTGCGTAGGGTAACAGTGTTAGGGCTTGTATGGTGAAGCTTGTATGGTGAATTTGACGGTGCGCATGCAAGAGCTCTGCGGTGAGAAATTTTCAAAGTGCAGTGGGCGGAAATTGACCGTGATGTAGAGTCTAGCTAGCGGAGGCCAAACAAGGCCGACCGGGCGGGGCTCCGTAAAAATGTCATATAATATCTTTCTGCGCGTCCCCACCCCTAATGTTTGATCAACAACAAAGCCACCACGCTGCACAACTTTCACAGAGGCAATGGCTACTTTTAGCCACAGACGCTATACACGCAATGCAAGCATTATGGATCAAACACTTCTTACACCGGCAATCAAACTCATATGATGCTGCACCCTAATCGGTGCATTAAGCCTTACATCATGCAACGATGCGGGCGAGGCCACTAGATGCTCCTTGAAATTGACCAGAACATAGCCTTGCAGAGACAGCGAGCTGATAAGGCATGCGTCGCGGGTTGTGGAGATGATGGGTGTCTTTGAGGTTGTGAGATTTTGCGGAGATCTCGTGCTTCTCCATGGAGGCGGAGAGAATTGCCCGTCGCCATTTGGTGTCTTGAAAGTAGCAATTGGGCCCAAGCTTACTACGTGCTTTTCGCTTTTCAGTCGACCAAAAGATTGCAATTGATGGTCTGCATTGGACAGCTTGATGACAGCGGTCATCGTTGTTAGACGTTGTTCTCCGTCAGCCTTACAGATCTCGGCGCGCGTCGGCTAGGGCGTGTAACGCGTTTATGCAGTAATGATGATACAAGAGTGAGGTGAGATCTCCATGGTGTTCAGCCTCATTCTAAGTAGATAGACCTCTAAGGTGAAGGCTCTAGTTGATTTTGGTAACCGGTCAAATGCTTATCCCTAACCTCTTGAACCCCACACCCACAAGTCATTACGAAGTCCTTACACAATTCCAACAACGCTACGATGATCTTCTCGCAACAGGCAAATACCAGCCCTTCGTCTACCCATACAGAGCTTTTGGCCCATACCTGCTGATTTTGTACTTACTACTTCCGCCTACAAAATCTAGACTAGTCTACTGTGCCCGTTATCCTCTTTTCGCTCTCATCGTCTGTTTATCTGTTTCGGCAATCAGAGAATGCAGAAGTCCTATGGTCACCGTAGGATATGGAATAGGCCTGTTGAATGCCTGGGCGATCTTGTGGACAGCGAGTCTGATTATCTTCAATGATGCGCGTGCGGACTTTATGAGGATTGAGGAGCACGAGATTGAATCTGGGAGTTCTGACGACAAGAAATTTGCGAATGGGAATGCAACTGGGACAGCGAAACCCGCCGATGAAGATTTGAGAGAACGCCAGATAGATGGATCTATCAAACGAAGCCAAGCAAATGCCGAGAAATCATCACCCAGCAAATCCACCACTACCTACATCTGGCAAACGCTCCCTCCTACCTTTCTCCATCGCCTCGACTGGGTCCTTGACCTCGTCTCCAACTTCCGTGGCGTACGCTGGACTTACCGTACGTACTTCTCGGTGTCACTCTTTTCTGCCCTGCCTCAGTCGTCGAATCGCAAGATACGTCTTGCGAGTCTACACGTTACATTGATCATGCACTAGCCGTAACAATGAATGCTGACTCCAATATCTGCGCAGAAATCTCCAACCTCGCGCCACCGCCCCCACATATCCGCTCCGCCCTCTCATCTCCAAAACCACCACCGCCAACCCCCTTCTCCCACCTCACACGCACCGATCTAATCCGCCGCGCCATTCCCCGCTTCCTCATCTGCATCATAGCACTCGATGCTCTGAAGACAATCACGCTTCAAGACCCCTATTTCTGGTCCCTAC
>JAABUS010007411.1_pt1 | contig 12620 bp, 11 predicted proteins | sample 5560161 | NCBI WGS metagenome assembly JAABUS01 (sample SAMN10711885, study PRJNA513376) | rock metagenome | isolation source: Antarctica rocks | place: Antarctica: Victoria Land, Trio Nunatak nord | collected 2016-01-04 | reverse complement strand
GCGGCACCTTCGCGGCCGGGCGAACCGCCTCGATCAAGGGCTCAAGCACCGTCCATTGCGCATCCGTCAGCATCTAGCCTGCCTCACCTGAAAACAGGACAATGCAGAACCAGACAAAGAGCTCAGATGCTAACAGGCCCTAGAAGTCTATCGGTACATTAAGCCTATAAATTTGCACAATCTATTCCATAACTATCAAACTCTTAGGTTTATGCAAATCTTTTGCTGTTTTTGGGCTGGGCCCAGTTGCCGGCAAACGTTCGGACACTGGTGGTGAATTCGGGAGCTTGGCGGGGCTGGCGGCGTTGAGCGGTTTTCAGCTGGGAGAGGGCTCATGTCGCTTCGCCCGCAGCAGCCGATCCCGCCCGTGCCCGACGACACCGCCAGGGTCGCCCGCGCCGCGTTCCGGACCCGCAATTCCTACCTGATCCTGCGCGACCGCCTCGGCACACTGTTCACAGATGCCGATTTTGCTGACCTCTACCCCAAGCGCGGGCAGCCGGCCTATGCGCCGTGGCGGCTTGCGCTGGTGACGCTCATGCAGTTCCGCGAGGGGCTGAGCGACCGGCACGCAGCGGACGCGGTGCGTGCCCGGATCGATTGGAAGTACCTGCTCGCCCTCGACCTGGCCGACCCAGGCTTTGACCGCGGCGTGCTGTGCGAGTTCCGCAGCAGGCTGCTGGGTGATGAGGCTGTTGACCGGCTGCTCGCGCGCGTGCTGGACGCGGCGCGCGAGGACGGGCTGCTCAAGGCGCGCGGACGGCAGCGCACCGACAGCGCGCACGTGCTCGCCGCCATCCGCACCCTCAACCGCCTGGAGCTCCTGGCCGAGACGCTGCGCCGCGTATGGGCACGGCATTTCGAGCGGCTTGAGGGTGGGCAGGATGGCGGCGCCCGGCTGCGGCCGGTGCAGGGCCGTGGTCCTGGCGACCGGTTGGAGTCGCCCTACGACACCGAGGCCCGGTTCCGAACCAAAGCCAACACGACTTGGACCGGCTACATGGTTCACTGCACTGAGACCTGCAACCCAGGAGCGCCGCGCTTGGTGGTCCATGCCGACACCACGCCGGCCAATGTCCATGACGCGCTCCGCACGGCGCCGATCCATGCGGCCCTGGCCGTCAAGAACCTGGCGCCGTCCGAGCACCTGGTGGACTCCGCCTATGCCAGCGCGGACCATCTCATCTCCGCCCGCGAGAAGCACGGCATGGACCTGGTCGGCCCCACCCGGCCGAACCTGAGCTGGCAAAGCCACGCCGAGGGAGCGTTCAGCGCTGCCGACTTCACCGTGGATTGGGACCGGCAGACGGTGCGTTGCCCAGAGGGCAAGGACAGCGCCGGCTGGTACAGGGACGTGAAGCGCCCAGGCCAACGCGCCCGGATCCGCGCCCAGTTCAGGGCTGCCGACTGTCGGGGCTGCGCGTCCCGTAGCCGCTGCACGCGAACCCAAACGTCCAACCAAGGCCGGGTGCTCGCGGTGCTGCCGCGTGACGGGCACGACGCCCTTGCCGCCGCCCGGGCACGGGGACGCACGGCAGAGGGCAGGCGGCTCTACGCGCAGCGCCAAGGGATCGAAAGCACGATGTCGCAAGCAGCGCGCGCCTTCGGCTTGCGCCAGACACGTTACCGCGGGCTGGCCAAAGCAGGCCTGCAGCATGCAGCCACCGCCGCGGCCATCAACATCGACCGTATCGCAGCCTGGTTCGGAGGACGACCCATCGCACCTACCCGGATATCGCGCTTTGCTGCTCTTGCCGCGTAACAAACGAATTCGCCACCAGTGTCGGCTGGTTTGACGGACAAAACCGTATCGAGGTATTAAAAACGGAAAGGCAAACCTCCTAATGGCCACCGCCCGAAGGACCGGATTGGGCGCGGGACAGGAAGGCGGTGCCCAGCAGGCTGAGCAGCAGCCCGGCGCCGATCAGCAGGAAACAGTCGGCGTAGCCCATCACGACCGCCTGCCGCCGGACCTGGTTCGCGAGCCGGGCCAGCGCCTGGTCGGGGCCGACCACCTGCGCCATCTGCCCCAGCCGCTCGGCCAGCAGCACCGAATTGTGCGTTACCCGCTCGGCGATGGCGGAGAAATGCCAATGCTCCCGGTGCTCCGCTGCCGTCGCCAGCAGGGCGATGCCAAAGCTGCCGCCGAGGTTGCGGCCCATGTTGAACAGCGCGCTCGCCGCCCCGGCCTGCGCGGGGCCGATGCCGATCGTCGCCATCTGCGCCAAGGGCGAGATGATCAGCGGCTGGCCCAGCGCCCGCACGAGCTGCGACCATTTCAACTGGTCGATCCCCGTGTCGGCCGACATGCCGTATCCGTTCATCAGGCAGCTTGCCGCAAACAGGCCGAGCCCCACGGCCAGCACCACCCGGCTGTCGAACACGCGCAGGATGAATGGAAGGAACGGCAGGATGACGAGCTGCGGCAGCCCCATCCACATCTGCACCTGGCCGATCTGGAACGCGTTGTAGCCCTGCACGCGCGACAAGTACAGCGGTAGGATGTAGATCGAGCCGTACAGCCCCAGGCCGGCCGCGAAATTGACCGCGCACGCCGCACTCAGCGAGCGCCGGCGCAGCAGGCGGAGGTCGATGAACGGCTCCTTTTTCAGCAGCTCCACCACGATGAACGCCGTGAGGAACACTGCCGCCAGCACGGCGCAGACCACGATGCGGCTGTCGCCGAACCAGTCCTTTCGCTGCCCCTCCTCCAGCACGTATTCAAGGCTGCCGAGGCCAATTGCCATGCAGGCGATGCCGGCCCAGTCGCCGCGGGCCAGCCGCTCGAGCCGCATCGGCTCCGGGTCCAGGCCCCACCAGATCATCGCGACCAGGGCAGCGCCGGGAATCAGGTTGATGTAGAAGATCCAGTGCCACGAGTAGGTGTCGGTGAGCCAGCCGCCGATCGTCGGGCCGATCGCCGGGGCGAAGGTGACCGTCATGCCGAAGATGGCGCTGGCGATGGCGCGCTGGCTGCCGGGTATGCGCAGCAGCATGATGGTGAAGGCGGTCGGGATCAGCACGCCGCCGGTGAACCCCTGGCCGATGCGGAACAGGATCATCTCGCTGAGGTTCGTCGCCAGGCCGCACAGCACGGAGAACACCAGGAACAGAATCGCGTTCACCACCAGATAGCGGCGCAGGCTGAATACGCCCGAGAGCCAACCGGTCATCGGGATCACGATGATTTCGGCGATCAGGTAGCCGGTGCTGATCCAGCTTCCCTCGTCCAGGCTGGCGCCCAGCGTGCCCTGGATGTCGGCCAGGCTGCTGTTGGTGATCTGGATGTCGAGCACGGCCATGAACGCGCCGAGCGAACCGCCCAGGAACGCCACCCAATCGCGCAGGCTCGCTTTGATGCGCGGCGCTGCTGGTGCAGTGGCGACCGTGCTACTCACTTCTCAGCAAGCGTCCGCAGCGGGCCCGGCGGCGCCGTGCGCGTGTCGACCGCAGCGGTGACGGACAGGCCCGGCCGCAACTGCGACAGCCGCGCGTCGGCGTCCAGCCGGATCCGCACCGGGACGCGCTGCACGATCTTGGTGAAGTTGCCGGTCGCGTTTTCCGGCGGCAGCAGGGCGAAGGTAGAGCCGCTACCGGGCGCCAGGCTGTCAACCGTGCCGCGCAACGGCTCACCGCCCAGCATATCGACGTCGAGCTGCACCGTCTCGCCCACGCCCATGCGGGCAAGCTGGGTTTCCTTGAAGTTCGCCACGACATACAGCCCGGCGTCCATCGGCACGACATCCAGCAACCGGGTGGCCGGCTGGACATACTGGCCCGGCCGCACCGTGCGGTCGCCGACCGCGCCGTCAACGGGGGCGGTAATCGTTGCATAGGACAAGTTGAGCGTCGCCTGGTCCGCGACCGCCTTTGCGCGCAATAGACTTGCCTGGCCACGGCTGAGCTGCGCCTGCAGCACCGTCACCTGCTGCCGCGCGCCCTCCGCTGCCGCACGGGCACGGGCGGCGGCGGCATCGCGGCCTTTGATGTCAGATTCGGCCTGCTGCGCCCGCTGCAGCGACCCGTTGCCGGTCCGCACCAGATCCGAATAGCGGGCGAAATCCGCCTTGGCATAGACGGCCGACGCATCGGCACTGGCGACGTCGGCATCCGCGGCCGCGATCGTGCTGGCCTGCAAGCGGAGCTGCGCCTGGGCGGATTGGATATCCGCCTCGGCCGAGGCCACGTCGGCGCGCGACTGCGCCAGCGCCGCCTGCAGGTCGCGGTCGTCCAGCCGGGCCAGCACGTCGCCCCGACGCACCCGCTGGTTGTCGCCCACCGGCACCTCGGACACCTGCCCGGCGACACGCGACGACACCGCGACCATGTCCGCCTGCACGTATGCGTCATCCGTAGACTCCAGAAAGCGTCCCGTCGTCCACCAACCATAGCCGAAATACCCGCCGCCGAGCAGCAACGCCAGGGCGGCCCCGGCCAGGAGCACACGCCTGCGCCCTGGCCGAGATTTCAGCGGCGTGGGGTCGGTTGCGGGCGGCGCCTGGCTGACCAGGGGCCGTTCGGACGTTACGGGTTGCGAGCCGTCCATCAGTCGATCTCCGTAGCCGAGGGGGTGTTGCGGCAGCCGTCGTTGGTGAGCAGTTCGTCCAGCATCGCGCTGAACTCGGCCTTGCGGCCAGCGCCGAGCCGGCCGAAGAACCGCTCCTGCTCCGTTATGGCCAGCAGCGTCGCCCGGCGCAGCAACACCGCGCCCTCCGCCGTCAGCACGACGCTGTTGGCGCGCGGGTCGCCGGGGTGCACGGCACGGGCCACCAGGCCCTTTGCCTCCAAATTGCGCAGCACCTTGCTTGCCGTCATGCGGTCGATATGCAGCCGGTCGGCAAGGCGGGTCTGCGACGGCACCTCCCCCAGGCCCGTGACATGCTCGGTGGCGCGCAGCAGGAAGAACTGCATGTGCGTCAGCTCGGTCCCCTGCAGCGCCGCCTCCAGCCGCCGGGTCCAGGCATGCCGCAGCATCCAGAGCCGGTAGCCGAAGCTGCGATGCGGCTGAAGTTCAGCCTCGTCAAGTTGAGAAAGCACACTGTCCATACGATTATAATATGCAGGTTTACAATATACGCAAGATCACTGGTCCGTCCTCGCTCGGGGCTGCATTAACCTATTATCCATCGGGATCGTGGTATGGTGCGTCGCGGGCCTTCCGAAGGGTTGGGCGCCAGCCGCTGCTGCCGTTGACCAACCCGTCAGGTTCTTACTAGCCTGCCCCCGACTGTCACAGGAGCCTGCCATCGATTGGAATGAGCCGCCGGTGCGGACGAATGAGAAGCGGCCCGTGCCGCGGCCGATCGTGCTGGCATCGCATCCGGGAAACGCTGGCCTGGGCGACCGCCGGGTCACGTGGGGCAGCAAAGATGGCAGAGCGCGAGGTGCGGTGGTGGCGACCTTGAACGCTGGGCCGAACCGCAACGCGATCGGCACGCATTCCGGCGCCTACTCGATCTATCGCGCGCTCGCGGTCGCTGCCGGGCAGCTCGCGGCGGACCATCAGCCGGACCTGACCAATACCAGCCCGGCGGTGCCGATCGGCCCTTTCCCGCAATGGTTCAACCCGGACGCCATCGTCTCGCTCGACCCGTGGGGGCACCTGAGCACCGAGCTGTTCGCCGACCGCATCGCCGCCGGCATCGACGTGCGGCCGTCGATCGCCGTCACCCGCGCCCACATCAACATGCCCGAGATCGCCGACGCCGTGCGGGCCGGCCGGCTGCATCCGGACGGGACGGTGCTGGACAGCAGCGGCAACGTGCGCGTCACGAAGGTCGCGATCGAGCCGGTCTGGCACCTGCCCGGCGTCGCGCGCCGCTTCGGCATTGCGGTCGCCGACCTGCGCCGCGGCCTGTTCGAGCAGACCGGCGGCATGTTCCCCGAGCTGGTGACCCGGCCGGACCTCGACGTCTTTCTGCCGCCGATCGGCGGCATGACGGTCTATCTGTTCGGCGATCCCGCCGGGTTGGGCCGGGTGGAGACCCGCGTCGCCTGCCGCATCCACGACGAGTGCAACGGCTCCGACGTGTTCGGATCGGACATCTGCACGTGCCGCCCGTACCTCGCCCACGGCATCGAGGTCTGCATCGAGACGGCGCAGGCCGGCGGAGTGGGCGTCGTGGTGTACAACCGCAAGGAGGGCCGGGCGCTGGGCGAAGTGACGAAATTCCTGGTGTATAACGCCCGCAAGCGGCAGGAGGGCGGCGACCGCGCCGACGCCTATTTTCAGCGGACGGAGTGCGTCGCGGGCGTGCAGGACATGCGCTTCCAGGAGTTGATGCCGGACGTGCTGCACTGGCTCGGCATCACCCGCATCGACCGGCTGGTGTCGATGAGCAACATGAAATACGCGCCGATCGTGGCAAGCGGGATCGAGGTGATGGAGCGCGTCGCCATCCCCGACGGCTTGATCCCCGCCGACGCCAGCGTCGAGATGGATGCGAAGAAGGCGGCCGGCTACTACACCGACGCGGTGCCGTCGGCCGAGGTCCTGCACGAGGCCAAGGGCCGCGGCTTGGATGAGTGAAGCGTGGGATGAGTGAAGCGGAGGCGGCGGCCTGGCTGTGCACCGCGGACGCCGTGCGCAGCCGTGCCGATGCCATGCTGGCCTTGGCGGAGGCGGGCGGGCTGCACCACTTCACCGTTGATCTCGCGCGTTTGGATGATGCCGCGGCCTACGTCGCAGCGGTTGTTCGCGGCGCCTATCCGGATCTCCACATCCCGCATCATGCGCGCTGGCGGCATCTCACAGTAGGCGGCATCGACCGTTGGGGACCATTGAGTGTCGCACTGGCCGATCTAGGCGCCGCCGAAGTCGCACGGGCGCGGGTCGAGCTGTGCGTGATCAGCGTATTGCTGGATGCCGGCGCTGGCCCAGCTTGGCGCTACACCGAACCCGGCAGCGGCCTGGTGCTGGCGCGTTCGGAGGGGTTGGCGGTGGCGAGCCTGCACGCGTTTCAGACGGGGCTATTTGCGGCCGATGGCGGCATGCGTGCCGATGCAGGCGGGCTGGCACGGATCGACGCCGCCGCGCTGGCGCGCGCCTTCATGGTGGACGACGGCAACCCGATGCCGGGGCTGGACGGGCGTGCGGCCCTGTTGCGCGGCCTGGGTGCGGCGTTGCTGGCCCGGCCGGACCTGTTCGGGCAAGAGGACCCTAGGGTCGGCCGCCTGTTCGACCATCTCGCCGGGGGCCGCTCGACCGTTGCCGCCCGCGACATCCTGGCCGCAGTGCTGGACGGCCTTGGCCCAGTCTGGCCGGCACGGATCATGCTCGCCGGACGCAGCCTGGGCGATGTCTGGAGCTATCCGGACCTGCCGCTCGAACACGGCGCCCCGGCCGGCAGCGCGGGGCTGGTGCCGTTCCACAAGCTCTCGCAGTGGCTGACGTACTCGTTGATCGAAGTATTCGAGGACGCGGGAATTGACGTCACCGGGCTGGAAGCGCTGACCGGACTGCCGGAATACCGCAACGGCGGCCTTTTTCTCGATCTCGGCGTATTGCGGCTGCGCGATTCCCGCCTGACCGATACGGCGCTGCCGCCGGGGCGTCCGGCCGTGGTGGAGTGGCGCGCGCTGACGGTGGCGTTGCTTGACCGGCTCGCGCCGCCGCTTCGCGCCTGCCTGGGCCGGGACGAAGCCGCACTGCCGCTGTCCCGCCTGCTGGAGGGCGGCACCTGGGCGGCGGGGCGACAGGTTGCAGCGGAGCGGCGGTCCGATGGCGGGCCGCCGCTCCGCATCCTCAGCGATGGGACGGTGTTCTGATGCAGCCATCCGCCGACGCCCGCTTCCCCGCGGTCACGGTCATCGACCACCCCCTCGTGCAGCACAAGCTGACCCTACTACGGCAGAAGGCGACGCCGACCGCCGAGTTCCGCCAGATCGCCCGCGAAATCAGCCTGCTGATGGCCTACGAGGTGACGCGCGACCTGCCGCTCGACACCGTCATGATCGAGACGCCGATGGAGGCCGCTGAAGCGCCGCTGCTGTCGGGCAAGAAGCTGTGCTTCGTGCCGATCCTGCGCGCCGGCAACGGCATCCTGGACGGCATGCTGGACCTGGTGCCCTCGGCCCGTGTCGGCCATATCGGCCTGTATCGCGACCCGGCCACCCTGGTGCCGGTCGAGTACTACCTCAAGCTGCCGGACGACATTCCCGAGCGGCTGGTGGTGGTGGTCGATCCGATGCTGGCGACCGGGCACTCCGCCGCAGCCGCGCTGAGCCGGATGCGGCAGGCGGGCGCCGCGCAACTGCGCTTCGTTTGCCTGCTCGCGGCGCCAGAAGGGCTCGCCGTGCTGCACGACGAGCATCCCGATGTGCCGGTGTTCACCGCCGCGATCGACCGCTGCCTGGACGAGCACGGCTATATCCGCCCCGGCCTCGGCGACGCCGGCGACCGGCTGTACGGCACGAAGTAGCCATCGCTCGGCACATGGTACATGGATTGCATAGACTGCGGCACGTTGGAGAAAGCGCAGTGGTGCATGGCGTCGAGTTGGTCGCAGTCAGCAAGCGTTACGGCGCCGCCACCGCCGTCGATGCCGTCACGCTGCAGGTGCCGGGCGGCGTATACTGCTGCCTTCTGGGACCGAGCGGCTGCGGCAAGACCACGACGCTGCGCATGATCGCCGGGCACGAGACGGTGTCGGACGGCGACGTGCTGGTCGATGGCCGCAACGTAACCAACACCCCGCCAGCCGGGCGCGGCACCGCGATGATGTTCCAAAGCTACGCGCTGTTCCCGCACCTCGACTGCCTCGACAACGTGGCGTTCGGGCTCAAGATGCGCGGCGTCGGCCGGGCGGAGCGGCATGACCGGGCGCGCCGCGGGCTGGAGATGGTGCAAATGCAGGCATATGCCGGCCGGATGCCCGCCCAGCTCTCGGGCGGCCAGCAGCAGCGCGTGGCGTTGGCCCGCGCGTTGCTGACGGAGCCGCGCGTGCTGCTGCTGGACGAGCCGCTCTCGGCGCTCGACCCGTTCCTGCGCGGCCGGATGCGCGCCGAGCTGAAACGCCTGCAGCAGGAGCTCGGCCTGACCTTCATCCATGTCACCCATAGCCAGGAGGAGGCGATGGCGCTGGCCGACCTCGTCGTGGTGATGGATAGTGGCCGCATCCAGCAGGCAGCGCCGCCGCGCGAGGTATTCGACCGTCCGGCCGCCGCGTTCGTGGCCCGCTTCATCGGCGGCCATAACGTGCTCGGCGATCCTGGGCGGCAGGTCGCCGTCCGTGCCGACCGCTGCCGGCTCGCCACAATGCCGCAAGGTGGTGGGCTGGACACGTCCGGGCCGGGCGTGCGCGGCACGGTATCGCTCGTCGAATACCAGGGCGCCTCGGTCCGCGTGGCGCTCACCACCTCGAACGGCGAGGACGCGGTGGCGATCCTGCCCGACGCGGTGTTCTTCGCCGATCCGGTGGGGGTCGGGCAGCTCGCCTGGATCGGTTGGTCGGCCGCCGACGCCCATCCCTTGAGCGCCTGAGCCCCCTCCCCTTCGCCGCATTCAGGAAACCCATCATGGCAAACGCAAAGACTATCGGCCGCCGCACCGCTTTGGGCCTGGCCGGGGCCGCCGTCGGCTCGGGTGCGATCACCGGCTTCCCGACCATCTGGGCGCAGAACATCCGCAACATCACGCTGCGGCAGTTCGGCACCGGGGTGTCGAATCTGAACGCGCTGGCGGACAAGGTAAAACAGGATTTGGGCTTCACCCTGGCGATGACGGCGCTCGATACCGACGCGGTGTCGCAAAAGGCCGTGACGCAGCCGCGGTCGTACGACATCGCCGACATCGAGTATTTCATCTGCAAGAAGATCTTCCCCGCCGGCGTACTGCAGCCGATGGACGTGAAGCGGATCAAGAACTACGACAAGATCGTGCCGATCTTCACGACGGGCCGGCTGTCGGCGAACAGCCGCATCGCCCAGGGCACCGCGCCGCACACCGTGGGCTTCGTCGAGGGTCCCGATTCGGTGAAGTTTGCCGCCGAGCCGACCGGCTGGATGACGCTGATCCCCACCATCTACAACGCCGACACGCTCGGCATCCGCCCGGATTTGGTCGGCCGGCCGATCCGCAACTGGCGCGACCTGGTTGACCCGGCGTTCAAGGGCCGCGCCTCGATCCTCAACATTCCGTCCATCGGCATCATGGACGCGGCCATGGTGATGGAGAGCCTGGGCCGCGTGAAATACGGCGACAAGGGCAACATGACGCGGGACGAGATCGAGAAGACGACCGCGTTCCTGATCGAGACCAAGCGCTCCGGGCAGTTCCGCGCGTTCTGGAAGAGCTTCGACGAGAGCGTGAACCTTATGGCGTCCGGCGAGGTGGTGATCCAGTCGATGTGGTCGCCCGCCGTCACCGCCGTGCGCTCCCGCGGCATCGCCTGCACGTACCAGCCGTTGGAGGAGGGCTACCGCGCCTGGGGCGGCGGGCTTGGCCTGTCGAAGAACCTTACCGGGATCGAGCTGGATGCGGCGTACGACTACATCAACTGGTATCTGTCCGGCTGGGCCGGCGCCTATCTGAACCGCCAGGGCTACTACAGCGCGGTGCCGGAGACTGCGCGCGAGAACATGACCGCCGACGAGTGGGGCTTCTGGATGGAGGGTAAGCCGGCGCAGTCCGACATCAAGTCGCCCGACGGCAAGGTGCTGGAAAAGGCCGGCGCGGTGCGCGATGGCGGCGCGTTCGCCGACCGAATGGGGCAGGTCGCCTGCTGGAACTCGGTGATGACCGAGGACCGCTTCCTCGTGCAGAAATGGAACGAGTTCGTGGTCGCGTGAGGCCGGGAGCCGAAGCGGGGGCAGCGCCCTATCTGCTAGCTGCGCCGCTCTGGCTGGTGCTCGGCGCCTTTCTGCTGGTGCCGATGGCCGCGATCCTGGTCGTCAGCTTCTTCGACTATGACAGCGTCCGGCTGATCCCGGACGTCGTGCTGACCAACTACGCCGACGTGCTGCTGTCGCCGGTGACGTGGCTGACCTACCTGAACACGCTGAAATACACGGTGCTGGTGTGGCTGCTGACCGTCGGCATCGGCGTGCCGATCGCGCTGTTCCTGGCGTTCTGCGTCCAAAGCGCCGTGCTGCAGTCGGTGCTGTTCCTGGTCTGCACCGTGCCGTTCCTCACCTCGAACGTCATCCGCATGATCTCCTGGGTGCCGTTCCTCGGGCGCGAAGGCCTGTTCAACGGCGCCCTGCTCAGCGTCGGACTGATCGACCGGCCGCTCGACGTGCTGCTGTTTTCCGACTTCGCGGTCGTGCTCGCCTTCGTCCACCTCTATGCCCTATTCATGGTGGTGCCGGTGTTCAACACGATGGTGCGGATCGACCGCCGGCTGATCGAGGCGGCGGTGGATTCCGGCGCCGGGCCGTGGGCAGTGCTTCGAGAAGTGATCCTGCCGCTGTCCAAGCCCGGCATCGCCATCGGCTCGGTGTTCATCATAACTTTGGTGATGGGCGACTTCACGACGGTGCGGCTGATGGGCGGCGGGCAGCGCGCCTCGGTCGGGCTGATGATCTCGAACCAGATCGCGCTGCTGCAGTATCCCGCCGCCTGCGCCAACGCGGTCGTGCTGCTGGCGCTCGTCCTGCTGATGATCGCGGCGCTGCTGCGCATCGTCGATATCCGGCGCGAGCTTTGATTACCGGCATCGGCCGCTGGCTGCTGGGCGGGTTCTTCGCGCTGTTCGTGCTGTTCCTCTACGGCCCGACGCTCACCATCGTCGTGCTGTCGTTCCAGGGACCGGAGGGCGGCCTCACCTTCCCGATGCGCGGGACCTCGACGGTGTGGTTCGCCCGGCTGTTCCAGCCGCAGGCGGTGGGCGACCTCGGCGCCGCCTTCACCCGGTCGCTGACGCTGGCGGCGATGGTGATGGTGGCGACCGCCGTCGTTTCGGTCGCCGCGGCGGTGGCCTTCCGGAGGCGTTTTAGGAGCTCGGGCACATTGTTCACGCTGACCGTCGCGAGCCTGATCGTGCCGGGCGTGCTGGTCAGCCTGGGGGTCGGACTGCTGTTCAGCCTGGCCGGCTGGGACGCGTCCTGGTGGAACTCGGCGTTCGGCGCCCAGCTCACCTGGACGCTGCCATTCGGGCTGCTGATCATGTTCGCGGTGTTCAACCGTTTCGACCGCGCCTGGGAGGAGGCGGCCCGCGACCTCGGCGCGTCGCCGTGGGGGGTGTTCCGCCATGTCGTGCTGCCGATCATCGCACCCGGCGTCGTGGGCATCGCGCTGTTCGGCTTCAGCCTGTCCTACGACGAGTTCGCCCGGACCATGCTGACCGCCGGCAGCACCAACACCCTGCCGCTGGAGATCGTCGGCATGACGACGAACGTGACCTCGCCAGTGCTCTATGCGCTCGGCACCGTCACGACAGCGGTGTCGCTCGTGGCGATCGCGGCGGCGATGCTGGCGATGCGCGCGCTGCGCCGCCCGGTTAAATCCGGCCCGGCACCGCACTGACGGCTGCTTCACTCGGCTCAAGACCATAGCGCGAGGCGTTGCCCTTCGGCAGCAGCAGCACGTCCATGTCGCTAAGGCTCTGCTGTGCGAGCGTCGGGAGAAGCCGCAAGCTCCCGGCAGCATCCATCGCCACGACATCGAAGGCCGATGCGATTTC
>JAABUS010007409.1_pt1 | contig 12623 bp, 11 predicted proteins | sample 5560161 | NCBI WGS metagenome assembly JAABUS01 (sample SAMN10711885, study PRJNA513376) | rock metagenome | isolation source: Antarctica rocks | place: Antarctica: Victoria Land, Trio Nunatak nord | collected 2016-01-04 | reverse complement strand
CGTCCGGGTACGCGGCCTCCGCCCGGTGCTGGAGTTCGCTCATCCAGCGCCTGCTGAGCAGCCCCAGCGCCACCGTGAGCACCCCGGTCAGCGCCAACCCGACGATGGTGACGGTCGATCCGACGCTGGTTGCGGTGGCCCCGAGGACGTAGGCACCGAAGGCGTAGGTCCCGGCCCAGAGCACCCCACCCACAGCGTTCGCGGCCAGGAACGCCGGCCACGGCATCCGGTTCACGCCCGCGAAGAACGCGGCGAAGGTGCGCAAGAGCGAGACGAACCGACCGAGCAGCACCACCGGTGTCCCGTGCCGCTCGAACAGGTAGCGCCCGACCTTGAGCTTCGCCGCGTCGAGCCCGACGCGGTGACCGTGGCGCGCGACGAACCGCTGCCCGCCGACCTTGCCCAGCCAGTAGCCGGCGTTGTCGCCGAGCACCGCTGCGGCGGTGGCGATCACCGCGACGGCAGCGATGTTGAGGTTCCCGGTGGAGCCGGCGTAGAGCGCGGCCGTGATCAGCGCCGTCTCCCCCGGCAGGGGGATGCCGACGCTCTCCAGGGCGACGAGCAGGAACAGCGCGAGGTAGCCGTAGCTGTGCACCAACGAGGTGATCGTCCCGAGTGTCATGTCCTGTCCTGTCCTGATGTCGCCGCGGTGTGCGGGGAGAGGTCGAGCCCGGCCGGCGCCGGCGCCCCGCGCCGCCGTCCGTCGATCCGTGGCACGTCGATCCGTGGTCGGTCGATCCGTGCCACGTCGATCCGTGGCACGTCGGTGCGTGGTCGGTCGGTGCGTGGTCGGTCGGTGCGTGGTCGGTCGGTGCGTCGGGCGTGGAAGAACGCCACCCACCCGGCGGCGAGCACCAGCCAGAAGGCCACCAGGCGGTACAGCAGCACCGCGGCGATGGCGTGCGGGGCGTCCATGCCCGCGGCGACGAGCCCGGTGGCCATCGCGGCCTCCACCACCCCGATTCCGCCCGGGGTCAGCCGCAGTCCGCTGACCCCGGTCCCGGCGACGAAGGCCAGCAGCAGGCCGGTCCAGGGCACCCCCGAGCCGACGGCGGCGATCGCGGCCGCGAGGCACAGGACGTCGGCCACCCAGTTCGTCAGCGCGAGAGCACCGACGGTGGCGGCGTCCCGGTAGCCGAGGCGGTGTGCGGCGAGTCGCCGGAGGACGCCGCCGACCGGCTCGACGTCCACGGTCTGCACCCGGCGGGCCCGGTGGACCAGGCGCAGCGCCGCGCCCTCGACGCGTGCCGCCGTGACGGGCCGCCGGAGAAACCGCAGCCCGATGACGGCGGCGGCGGTGAGGACCAGGGACGACCCGACCGCGAGTGCGGCCACTGTGGTGCTGCCCGCCGCGGTGGCGCCGACGAGCACGATCAGGGCGGCGGTGAGGCCGGCGGCCACCCCGGACACCAGCAGCGTCCACCCGGCTACGGCGCCGTCCGCCCCGCGGCGCACCAGCTGCTGGAAGGTGTAGGCCGTCGCGACCTCCGGGCCGGCGAGGGGAAGGGTGACCGAGATGGCGTTGGACGCATAGGTGATGCCGAGCAGCGCCGGGATGCCGACGGGGGAACCCTGCACCCGCAGGAGCCGGTGGTGCACCAGCGCGGGCGCCGCCATGGAGACGAGTTGCGCGGCCACCAGCGGTGCCACCCAACCGGCGCGCAGGTGGGTCAGTGCGCCCAGTGACGCCACAACCGAGGGCCAGGAGGTGACCGCGAGGTAGGTCAGCACCACGGCGGTCGCGCCCGCCGCCAGCACCCGGGGCAGGTAGTGACGGATGCTCGGGGCGACACGGGGGGCGGCGACCGTGACCCTCCGGGTGCTCGGGGCGACACGGGGGGCGGCGACCGTGACCCTCCGGGTGCTCGGGACGCCTCCCGACCCGGTGACGGGTCGGGAGGCGCTGGTGATGACCACGTCGAGCCCGTCAGGCGTCGCTGCGTCGGACGCGCACGGCAGCAACGGCACCGAGTGCGAGGACCCATGCCACCAGGACACCGAGGCCGACCCAGGGGGACAGGCTGGTGGGGTCCGCGACGCTGCGGATGAAGCTGCCACCGGCGTTGCTCGGCAGGTACTGCCCGATGTTGCGGCCGACCTGCCCGAGCAGGCTGCTGAACAGCCCCGGGACCACCAGGACCAGCCCGATGACGGTCACGATGGCGCCGGGGGTGCTGCGGATGATCCACCCGAGTGCGGCGCCGATCATCCCGATCAGGGTCAGGTAAACCCCGGTGCCGATGACGATCCGTAGCACGCCGGGGTCGCCGAGGGACAGCCCGGTCCGGTACTGGGAGATGAACGCCTGCGCCCCGAGGAACGCGACCAGGCTGCTGGCCACCATGGCCACCAGGGTCACCGCGGTGAACACCACGAGCTTGCCCGCGAGCACCGGGAGCCGGGTCGGGACCGCCCCGAAGGTCGACCGGATCATGCCGGTGCTGTACTCGCCGGTCACGAACAGCACCCCGAGGGCACCGATGAGCAGCTGCCCCAGGTAGTAACCCTGCATCGTCGCCGACGGCGCGGCGTCCTCGAGCTGGATGCCGGCCAGGTTGCGGGTGTTGTAGGCGACCAGTCCGGCCGCGAGGATCATGCCCAGCACGGCGGCGCCGAGCACGGCGAGCGTCGAGTTCAGGGTGCGGAACTTGATCCACTCGGAGGTGATCACCCGGGGCAGGGTGACCGGGCGGGCGAGGGTGTCACCCGCGGGTCGCTGTGCGGTGTTGGTGGGCTCCAGGGTCGTGGTCATGCTGCCTTCTCCTCAGTCGGGTGGGTGGTGGAACCGGCGTGGTAGGTGACGGCGTCCTCGGTCAACGCCATGTAGGCCTCCTCCAGGGAGGCGCCCGTGGTGGACAGCTCGAGCAGGGTGATCCCGGCCCCGGCGGCCGCGATGCCGACTTCGTCGCTGCTCAAGCCCTCGATCTCCAGCCCGCCGGCAACGGGGCGGACCACGGCGCAGCGCTGCAGCAGCCCGGCGAGCTCATTGGCCTGCGGTGAGCGGACGCGCACCACGTCGGCGGCGGCGTCGGCGATGAACTCCGACATGGGCTGGTCGCGGAGCAGTCGACCCCCGCCGACGACGATGACGTGATCGGCGGTCTGCGCCATCTCGCTCATCAGGTGCGAGGACAGGAACACCGTGCGCCCCTCGGCGGCCAGGCCGGTCAGCAGGTGCCGGATCCAGCGCACCCCGTCGGGGTCGAGACCGTTGACCGGCTCGTCGAGGATGAGGGTCTGCGGGTCGGCCAGCAGGGCCGCCGCGATCCCGAGCCGCTGGCCCATGCCCAGGGAGAACGCCCCGGCGCGCCTGCCCGCCACCCCGTCGAGGCCGACGAGGTCGATGACCTCGTCAACCCGCACCCGGCCGATGCCGGTGGTAGCGGCCATGGCGAGGAGGTGGTTGCGGGCCGAGCGCCCGGTGTGCACGGCGCGGGCCTCCAGCAGCGCGCCCACCTCGTGCAACGGCCGCCGGTGCGCCGCGTACGGCTTGCCGTTGACGGTCACCGACCCCGAGGTGGGCGCGTCGAGACCCAGGATCATGCGCATGGTGGTCGACTTCCCCGCCCCGTTGGGGCCGAGGAACCCGGTGACGCTCCCGGCCGCCACGGTGAAGGTGAGATCGTCGACGGCGGTCGTCTCGCCGTACTTCTTGGTCAGTCCTCGTGCTTCGATCATCAGGGTCCCCTTCAGGTTTCGTTTCGGTGTGGAACCACCTTCTGCCGGCCCCGGGGGCCGTGTCGTCGCCCCAGCGCACCGTCATGGCACTACCACCGACGTCGCAGCACGTCGGGTCCTACCGCGGGTGCGGTACTCCGGGCGTGGCGCGCAGGGAGGATGTCCCGGCACCCGGGCGCGGCTAGCCTCAGCCCATGCCCGCACCCCGCGTCCGACCGGCCCGACCCGGCTGGGCCGACGTCGGTCTGGGCGTGCTGGTCACGCTGATAGTCACGGTGGGCAGCGTGTTCGAGACCGGGACCGGCGACTCGCCGTTGGTCCGCCCGCAGGACTGGGTGAGCTACGTGCTGTTCGCCCTGGGTGGTGCGGTGCTCATGTTCCGGCGCACGGCGCCGACGGCCACCTTCGCCGTCACGCTCGGACTCGGTCTGCTCTACCAGGGCGCCGGCTACCCGGGCGGGCCGCAACCGCTGGTGATCGTCGTCGCCGTCTACACCGTGGCCGCGGCCGGTGACCGACAGCGCGCACTGGGCTTCGGCCTGGTCGCCGCAGTGACGCTGGTGACGGTGCGGAGCGTGTTCGTGCCCAACGGGTTCGCCTCACCGCTGCTCGTCGCGTTCCCCATCGCCGTCGTCGCCGCGCTCTACGCCGGCCAGGTCGTGGCCGGTCGCCGCACCCAGCAGCTCGAGGCGGCCGCGGCGGCGTTGCAAGCCGACCGCGACCGCGAGCGCGACACCCAGCGCCGGGTCGACGCCGAGCGGTTGCGCATCGCCAGGGAGCTGCACGACGTGGTGGCCCACAACATCTCCCTGATCCACGTACAGGCGGCCATGGGTGTCCACCTCGCCGACACCCAGCCCGACGCCGCCGCGGAGGCACTGCGCGCCGTCAAGGGCGCGTCGAAGCAGGCGCTGGGCGAGTTGCGCCGCATCCTCGACGTGCTCCGCGCCCCCGAGGACGCCGAACCCACCGCCCCCGCGCCCGGCCTCGCCGACCTCGCTGGTCTGGTCGACAGCACCCGCAGCGCAGGGCTGCCCATCGAGGTCCGAGTGATGGGGACACCGTCGCAGGTCCCTGCCACCGTGGACGTGGCCGCCTACCGCATCGTGCAGGAGTCGCTCACCAACGCACTGCGCTACGCCGGCAACGCCCCCACCCGGGTGACCCTGCGCTACACCGCCGCCACGCTCGGGGTCGAGGTGGCCGACGACGGCCGTGAACCGTCCGACGCGGCGCTGCCGGGCTCCGGGCACGGGTTGCCCGGCATGCGGGAGCGGGCCGCCGCGGTCGGGGGCACCGTCGCCGCCGGACACCGACGGGGCGGCGGGTTCGTCGTCCGCGCCGAACTGCCGCTGCTCACCTCATGATCCGGGTCCTGCTGGCCGACGACCAGGTGCTGGTACGGGCCGGGTTCCGCGCCATCCTGAACTCCGCCGAGGACATCACCGTCGTCGCCGAGGCCGGTGACGGTGCCGAGGCCATCCGGCAGACCGACCGCCACCACCCCGACGTGGTGCTCATGGACATCCGCATGCCGGGGACCGACGGGCTGGCCGCCACGGGAGTGATCCGGCAGGCCAACGCTACCGCCGCCCGAAACACCACAATCCCTGACACCGCTACCCCTGACACCGCCACCCCGGACACAGCTACCCCGGACACCGCCACCCCGGACACGAAGGTCATCATCCTGACCACCTACGAGTCCGACGACTACCTGTACGCGGCGCTGCGGGCCGGAGCCAGCGGGTTCCTCCTCAAAGACACCGAACCCACCGAGCTGCTCCACGCCGTCCGCGTCGTCGTCGCCGGTGACGCACTGCTCTCCCCCAGCGTCACCCGACGCCTGGTCGCCGACGTGGCCTCCCGACCCGCCCCAGCCTCGCGAAGCGCCCCCGCCGCGTTGGCCACCCTCACCCACCGGGAGCGCGAGATCGTGGTACTCGTCGCGGAAGGGCTAAGCAACCACGACATCGCCCAACGGCTGTTCATCAGCCCCCACACCGCGAAGACCCACGTGAACCGCGCGATGACCAAACTCGACGTCCGCGACCGCGCCCAGCTGGTGATCATCGCCTACGAAAGCGGCCTCGTCGGCCTCGGGCACCGCGACTGAGGGGACGGATATCCGCAGGACGCCCGACCCAGCTGCGTCCAGGACGGTCAGCGGTGCCGCGACCGCTTGGTGCCGCTGACGAAGCCGAGCTCGCGCACCGGCTAAATACTCTTGACTCGGATTATCCTCAGTCATACGGTTTGAGGATGGCCCCACTCCCCGCACCTCTCCCCTGGGCCGGGCCTCCTCCCGAGGCCCCGCCGCCTGCGGGGCCGGCCGTCTACCAGCTGCCCACCGGCACCTACGACACCCGGGCGGCCTTCGCGGTCCGCGGCGGGTCGTTCCGCGACAAGCGCCACTTCGCGGCGACGGCAATCCTGGTGGCGCACCCCAAGGGTGACCTCCTGATCGACGCGGGTTTCGGCGCACAGTTGCCGCGCACATTGCGATGCTCCTCCGCGCCCCCTACCGGACTACCGAGACGGTGAGCGAGCAGCTCGACGCCAGCGGCTACCACGACAGCCGGTTGCTCGGCGTGCAGGTCACCCACTCGCATTGGGACCACGTCAGCGGCCTCAACGATCAGCGACTCCTCGACGTGCGGCATTCGGGAATGCGGCGACGCCGTCCTACAGGTGCTGGACGAAACCCTAGCGAGAGGGCACGTCGATGCCGATCGTAGCGGCGATTCTCTATTGGCTCCGGATCCTGCGGCGCCCGATGGATGCCCGCCTGAAGCGGCGCTACGTCGGGGAGTTCGCGCTCGGCTTCGGCGCCGCCTGCCTGATTACCCTGTGGTGGGACCTTCGCCCTGCCGGGTTCGAGAACAGCTACTTCTGGGGCGAACTCGCTGGCGTCATGGCGGTCTACCTGTACAGCTGGACGATGCTGCTCGCCACCCGAGCCCGGTGGTTGGAACCCGTCTTCGGCGGCCTGGACCGCATGTACCTCTGGCACAAGCGCACCGCCATCGCTGGAACACTCCTGCTCCTCCCGCACGCCTTGGTCACCGGGTCCGCCCCCCACCCGATCGCGAACCAGACGGGCCTCACGCTGGGTGCAGTGTCACTGTTCGGCTTGCTGGTCCTTGTCGTCGTGTCCATCCCACGAGCTGGCCGGATCCTGCGCCTGCGCTACGAGCGGTGGTTGTTCTTACACCGGCTCACGGGCCTGTTCCTGGTCATCGGCGTCATCCACGGGCTCGTTGTCGACAGAATCATCGGTGCATCGCTGCTGCTCAAGATCGTCTACAGCGTCGTCGGGGCCATCGGCATCGTCGCCTACGCCTACTCCGAGCTGGTCATGCGACGCCGGATCCCGACAGCCGACTACACCATCGCCGAGGTCCGCCGCCCCACCGAAGACATCGTCGAGCTCGCCCTCACCCCGACCGGAGCTGGGGTCCGACCCCACGCCGGCCAGTTCATCTTTCTCAGCATCGGCGGCGATAACGCCTGGCGTGAACACCCCTTCTCCATCGCCGCCAGCACCCCCGACGGTGGCCTGCGGTTGTCCATCCGGGCGCTGGGTCGAGACACCCGCCGAATGCACGCCCGCCTCGAACCAGGGCTGCCGGCCATCGTCACCGGCCCCTACGGGATGTTCGACCACACCCTGGGCGGCGACCGCCAACTCTGGATCGCCGGCGGCATCGGCGTCGTTCCCTTCCTGAGCTGGCTGGAGACCCTCACTCCGGACCACGGGCGCTCCATCGACCTGTTCTACAGCGTGCCGACCGAGGCCGATGCCCTCTACCTCCCCGAGCTGCACGCTGCCAGCCAGCGCCTACCCGCAGTCCGCATCCACCCCTTCTACACCCGCACCCAGGGCCACCTCACCGGCACCGCAGTCACCGCCTCGGTCGAGCCACTTGACCGCACCGAACACGTCTTCCTCTGCGGGCCCAGAGCCATGGTCGACGACCTCACCCGCGACCTACGCCGACGCGGCATCCCCCGGGAGTACCTGCACTACGAGCACTACTCCTTCCGATGAGTCCAGCCCCGCACAGGGATCTTCGAGTAGCAACGCACAGTTCAGCGGCGTCGGTGGCGCCGAACCGCACCACTGAGAAGGAACCCTGATGGTCGACGCGTCACAGCCGAAAGCACCGATCTTCCTGGACCGTGACGGGCTGCTGCCCGCACCGGGCCTGCTCGCCGAGCTCGACCGTCCCGGCCTGGCCCGCACGGTCACCGTGTTCGGCCAGGACGCCTGGCTGGTCACCCGCGCCGAGGACGTCCGCACCGTCTACGGCGACGCGGTGCTGTTCACCACCAGCGACTCAGTCCCGATCTTCCGCAACGACGACCCGGAGCGCGCCGACCTTCCCGGTGCACTGCTGTTCATGGACCCGCCGGAGCACACCGAGATGCGGTCGATGCTCACGGCCAGCTTCACCACCCGGGCTCTCGCACGCCTCGAGCCGAGGATCACCGCCATCGTCGACGAGCACCTGGACGCCCTCGTCGCGAAGGGTTCCCCCGCCGACCTGGTCGCGGCGTTCAGCCGGCCCGTACCGGCACTGGTCATCTGCGAGCTGCTCGGGGTACCCGAGAGCACCCGCAACGCATTCCAGCGCGACGTGGACAAGAGCTTCGACTTCACCCTCAGCGAGGAAGAGCGCGCAGCGGGCAACGCGTCGATCAACGCCTACATGGGCCAGCTCGTTGACGAGGCGTTCCGACGGCCGGGCGAGGACATGCTCGGATCGCTCATGCAGACGTACGGCGACCGGCTGACGAGGAAGGGACTCGTCGGGATCGGCGCCACCCTGTTGCAGGCCGGCCACGAAACCACCGCAGAGATGATCGCCTCCTCTGTGCTGACCCTGTTGACGCATCCGGCACAGCTCGCGTTGTTCCGCAACGAGCCCGGCGTCATCCGCACCGCTGTCGAGGAACTGCTCCGCTACCTCGCCGTCGTCCAGATCAGTCCTCCCCGCCGCGCCACCCGCGACACCGTCGTCGGCGGTCAGCACATCGCACAGGGCGACCTGCTGCTCGCCGCGCTCCCCGCCGCCAACCACGACCCGGCGGCCTTCGACCACCCCGAGCGGCTCGACCTGACCCGCAAAGCGTCCGGTCACCTCGCCTTCGGCTACGGAATCCACCACTGCCTCGGCGCACCACTGGCGCGACTGGAACTGGGGATCGCACTGCCCGCCCTCTTCGCGCGACTCCCCCACATCACCCTCGACAGCGCACCCGAAGCGATCGACTACAAGACCAGTACGGTCGCGCACGGGATCCGATCACTACCCATCGCGTGGTGACCGTTCGGGGTTGAGATCCGCGACCCGTCCGGCGTGCGCCTGGCCACCGACGCCGTCGACAACACCGTCGTCGTCGACCCGGAAGCGGCGCGAGGTGAGGCGGTGTCTCGGGTGGGCTGATCAGCAGGCCCGACGACCGCACCCACACGAGCGTGCCGCTGTCGCCCTCCTCGGATTTCCTCGGGATCAGCCTCGTAGTGGTGTAGCCCCCTGGGGTACAGCCTGGTAAATCATCTTGATTCAGATCATCTGTATTCGTACGATTTGGTCATGCCTCAGCTTCCGGTGCCACCCGCCCCCGGGCACATCCGCAATCCGCCATCCGCCGTGTCGTCGCGGCGCGCGGGTTGGGTGTACTGGCCGTTTCGCATCGCGATCACGATTGCCACGGTGTTGCTGTTCAACCAGGCGGTGTTCGCGGGACAGTTCCTGTCCGGGACCTACGCCTCGCTGCAAATCCACCGGAACAACGCGACGGCCGCGGGCGTCACGGTCGTGGTGGCTACGCTCAGTGCGGTGCTGATCCGCTGGCCCGGGCGCGGGGCGTGGTGGCCGATCCCCGCCTGCTTCGGATTGTCTGCCCTGATCGGTGTGCAGATCGCGTTGGGCTTGAACCGGGTCCTAGCCATCCACATTCCGCTGGGTGTCGCGATCATCGTGCTCGCGGTGCTGCTGACCGTCTGGTCCTGGCGCCGGCATCGGCCACCCAGCGCATCGTCCCTGACGCCCCGCCTCGACTCGCCGGTCCTCGACTCGGCGGCGGTCACCGAGGAACCTGCGCTGTGACGCCGATGTCGCGGCGCGGGTTTCTGGGCCTGCTCGGCGCCGCCGGGGCCGGGGCGGCCGTGGGGGTTCCGTTGCTGTCCGGGCTTGGTGGGTCCAGTTCCACCGGCTTGCTGTTGCGCAGCCAACGGGCACTCCCGCAACCGTTCACGATGCCGTTGACGATCCCGCCGGTACTGCGACCGGTTCGTTCCGACGCCTCCGCAGACTACTACGAGATCGTCCAACGCGAGGGGACGGTGGAGATGCTGCCGGGGGTGCGGACCACGGTGTGGGGTTACAACGGCATCTTCCCGGACCGACGATCGAGTCACGCAGCGGCCGGCGCACCGTGGTGCGCCACCTCAACGAGCTTCCGGTACCGGTCGTGGTGCACCTGCACGGTGGTCACACCCCACCCACCAGCGACGGCTACCCGACCGATCTGATCCTGCCCATCGGAACCGGGCCCGGGCAAACCCGCTCGATGGTCGATGACCCGCAGGCCAGCGTCACCACCGGGCAGCGGACCTACACCTACCCGCTGCAGCAGAGGGCCGCCACCCTCTGGTACCACGACCATCGGATGGACTACACCGGTGCCAGCATCTGGCGTGGCCTGGCCGGCTTCCACCTCATCCGCGACCCGGAAGAGGACGCCCTACCGCTGCCGCGCGGCCACCGGGAGCTGCCGCTGATGATCACCGACCGCGCCTTCACCGCCGACGGGTCGCTGCGCTATCCCAGCATCGATCCCAGCCTTGCCACCACACCCGGCGTCACCACCGGCTACACCGCGGGTGTGCTCGGCGACGTCATCCTGGTCAACGGACGCCCCTGGCCCCTCGCGCACGTCGACGGCGCCCGCTACCGGTTGCGGGTGCTCAACGCCTCGAACGCCCGCCGCTACCGCCTCGCGCTCGACCCGCCACCCCCCGGTGGCGGCGGGCTGGTGCAGATCGGGTCCGACGGCGGGCTGCTGGAGCATCCGATCAGCCACGACGCCGTCGACATCGCCCCGGCAGAGCGATTCGACGTCATCGTCGACTTCGCCCGCTACCCGGTCGGGCAACACGTCACCCTGGTCAACCAGTTCGGCACCGGACCCACCGCGGCTGTCATGCGCTTCCAGGTGGCCCGCGCCGCCACCGACGACACCCACATCCCCGACCGGCTATCCACCATCGCCGCCCTGGACCCCACCGCCGCGACCGTCACCCGCACGATGCTGTTCCAAGACCATGGACAAACCATGGGCTGGACGATCAACGGGGCCCCGTTCTCACCCGGCCACGTTAACGCGGCCCCCCAACTGGGTGCCGTCGAGGTGTGGCGGCTGATCTCCGATTTCCATCACCCCATCCACCTGCACCTGGTTCACTTCCAAGTCCTCTCCCGCGGCCTAAACGGACCCGGGCCCTACGACCACGGCTGGAAAGACGTCCTCGACCTGCGTCCCGCCGAAGAAGCCGCCATCATCACCCGCTTCGACGGCGACCCCGGCCGGTACGTCTTCCATTGCCACAACCTCGAACACGACGACATGGCGATGATGGGCAACTTCACCCTCACCTGACCACGCGCGCGCAGACCGAATCGGCCGAGAACAATGGCACCGAAGGAAGCGCCGGCGCCAATCCACCATCGTCGAAACCGCCCGCACGGGGATGCTATGCGGAACGTCAGGCCGGACTTCCGCAGATGATGAGCACACGATCAGCCGAATATAGCCGTTGACCTGCGGAAACGCCGGAAGTAGCAATGAGGGTCGTGTTACTACAGCCGTTGTGGCGGCCGGTCAGGATCGTCTTCTGTCCCGCGGTGGTGGCCGAGCGTTGCGCGACGTGTCCGTCACCGGTGGCCGGGTGATCAGGTGCATCCGGTCGAGGCTCGTAGCGGGCGTTGCGCCAGGTGTCGTCAGTGGCGTTCTCGACCACGCGCAGGAGCAACAGGGCGAGCCAGCACAGTTGGACGTGGGCGCGGATCCGGTCCTCGCGGTGGTGGAAGACAGGTCGCAGCCCGAGGGCGCCCTACATATCCCGCCACCCACGCTCAACGGCCAGGAGCTGATTGTAGGCAACCGCCAGGTCGTCCGGGGTCAAGGTGGTATCGGAGGTCCGTAGCAACCACTTGCCGTCCAGGTGCTGCTCTCGCTTGATCGCCGCGTGGTCGATGCGCAGCAACCCGGATCCGGTGCGGCGCAGGTAGCGGCGTAACCCGGGCTTGGTCTTCAAGGATCCGACGAGTTCGTCGCGGCGCCGCGGGGTCCACGCGTCCGAGCCGTCGATCAGGGTCTTCAGGTGGTTGACGAGGTGGTCGCGGACGACGACGTCCCGCTCGGCCTGTTCGGGGTTGTGGTAGATGACGAACCGCTGCGCCCGCACGCCGTCGTCGCCGTCACCGTCGCCGCCTGGGGCGACGGTGACTTCCTTGACCCGCAGGTCGCCGGCCACGGTGCGGTAGCGGCCAGCGCGGCTGCGGCCTCGGTGCTCACCGCGATCTGGCACATGCTCGTGAATGACGGCGACTACCGCGAACTCGGGCCCGACCACTTCACCCGACGCGAACCCGCCCACGTCATGCGCCGCATCACCAAACAAGCCCACGCTCTCGGTTTCACCGTCCGCTTCGACCCCATCCCAGAGACCGCGGGGGCAGTCCGAGTTCAGGGGGTCACCTTCATTTTCGAGTCAGTCAACACATCGTCTTGACTCGGATAATCCGTATTCGTACGATGTCGCCATGAGCCCCCTCCCCGCGCCTCCTCCCTGGACCGGCCCGCTCCCCGAGGCCACCCCGCCTCCGGGGCTGACCGTCTACCAGCTGCCCACCGGCACCTACGACACCCGGGCG
>JAABUS010007407.1_pt1 | contig 12625 bp, 12 predicted proteins | sample 5560161 | NCBI WGS metagenome assembly JAABUS01 (sample SAMN10711885, study PRJNA513376) | rock metagenome | isolation source: Antarctica rocks | place: Antarctica: Victoria Land, Trio Nunatak nord | collected 2016-01-04 | reverse complement strand
CTGTCGGAGTTCACCCGCGCGGCGGTGCGCGAGGCGCCGCACATCGGCGTTGCTGCGGGTACGGTCGCGCCACAGCGCCAGCAACTCGGCGATCATGGCGATCGAGAAGCCGAGCGACCGCGCTCGGCCGATGAAGCGAAGGGTGTGCACGTCCTCCGCCCGATAGAGGCGGTAGCCGCTCGTCTTACGGTTCGCTGGCGGCATCAGCCCGATCGCCTCGTAGTGCCTGATCATCTTGGCCGACACGCCGGACAGCCGTGATGCCTCGCTGATAATCACGGCGGCACAGCTTTGCATCACGGCGGAGCCTCCGCCGCAGCGCCGGGCCCACGCCAGCGCCGTAGCAGCAGCGCGTTTCCGACAACGCTCACGCTGGAGAGCGCCATTGCCGCCCCGGCAACGACCGGGCTGAGATAGCCCAGCGCCGCAAGCGGGATGCCAAGCACGTTGTAGGCAAATGCCCAGAACAGTCCCTGCCTGATCTTGCTGTAGGTCCGATTCGAGATATCCAAAGCGGCCGACACAAGGCGTGGGTCTCCGCGCATCAGCGTAATCCCGGCCGCTCCCATCGCCACGTCGGTGCCTGTGCCCATGGCCATCCCGACGTCTGCGGCCGCGAGTGCCGGGGCGTCGTTCACTCCATCGCCCACCATGGCGACCGCACGGCCCTGGCGGCGTAGCCGGCTGATAGCCGCGGCCTTGCCGTCCGGCAGCACTTCGGCCACGACCTCGTCAAGTCCCAGTCCGGCTGCGGCGGCGTGGGCACTGCCGGCATTGTCGCCGGTCAGCATGACCGTATGCACGCCCGCCCGGCGCAAGGCCGCTACTGCCGCGGCAGCGCCCGGTTTGACCGCATCGCCGAACGCGAACGCTCCGAGCAGCCGCGGTGACAGGGTCACTTCGGCAAGGAATGACACCGTGCGCCCCTCCGACTCTAACCTCGCGACCGCATCGGCCAGCGGCGTGAGATCAACCGCGACGTCCGCCATCAGGCGCGTGCTGCCCATGACAAGGCGGCGCTCGCCCACCAAAGCTTCGACACCGCGGCCGGGGAGCGCACGCACCTCCTGCGCACGCGGCGACTGCGCGCCGGCGGCGGCTGCCAGCACGGCTCGGGCCAACGGGTGCTCGCTGCCGGCCTGAACGCTTGCTGCAAGCCGCAGGAGCTCCGCCGCGTCCGTTCCAGGGGCCATCAGGGAGGCCACCACACGCGGCTGCCCCTCCGTCAGCGTGCCGGTCTTGTCGAACGCAACCACGCCCACCCGGTATGCCACCTCCAATGCCTCCGCATCGCGGATCAGAATGCCAGCCTGGGCCGCCACGCCGGTACCGGCCATAATCGCCGTCGGCGTCGCCAAGCCCAGGGCGCACGGGCAGGCGATCACCAGCACGGCGACGGCATTCAGGATGCCGGCCTGGGCATCGCCCGCCGCCAGCCACCATCCAAGGAAGGTCAGCGCCGCCACCCCGATCACCGCCGGCACGAACACCGCGGCCACACGGTCCACCAAGCGCTGGACCGGCGCCTTGGCGGCCTGCGCGCCCTCGACCAGGCGGACGATGCGCGACAGCGTTCCCTCCGCGGCGGATGCCGTCGCCTCCGCCAGCAACAAGCCATCGCCGTTCATGGCGCCACCGACGAGCGGTGCGCCTGGCTCCTTTGGCACAGGCAGGCTTTCGCCCGTCAGCAGGCTCTCATCGGCATGACTGCGTCCTTCCCGCACGACGGAGTCCGCCGGGATGCGCTCACCGGGCCGGATAACTAGCAGGTCGCCCGGACGCACTGCGTCGGCGGGCATCTCCGTCTCTGTACCGTCCGCCCGGCGCACCCGCGCCGTCTCCGGCCGCAACCAGCCCAGCGCCCGGATCGCGTCACTGGCTTGCCGCTTGGCCCGACCCTCCAGCCACTTGCCGAGGAGCACGAGAGTGATCACCGCGGCCGAGGCCTCGAAGTAGAGGTGCGTCATGCCATGGCCACCGGACGCCAGCTCCCCGGACAACTGCCATAAGCTCAGGCCGTAGGCGGCGGAGGTGCCGAGCGCCACCAACAGGTCCATGTTGCCCGAGCCGGCCCGCGCTGCGGCCCACCCCGCACGATAGAACCGCCGTCCGAGCCAGAATTGCACCGGCGTCGCGAGCAGGAGCTGCACCCAGCCTGGCAGCACCGCCTGGACGCCGACGAGCGAGCCTAGCATGGGCAGGACCAGCGGGATCGTCAGCGCCGCGGCGGCAACGAGATGAGCCGTCTCGCGACGGGTCGCCGCGGAACGCCGGGTCGCCGCGCTCTCGTCCTCGCTGTGCGATGCGCCTGCAACAACAAGACGGGCCGCGTAGCCTGCCTGCTCCACGGCAAGCAGCAAGGCACGCGGAGGCGTGCCTGCCACCCGGACACGGGCTGTCTCGGCTGCAAGGTTCACCTCGGCGCCTAGAACGCCTGGCACGCGCGCAAGCGCACGCTCGACCCGGCCAACGCAGGATGCGCAGCTCATGCCCTCCACTGCCAAGCCTATCGAGGACTCTTCCACGCCATACCCGGCGCGGGCCACCGCCGCCGCAACCGCACCCGCGTCGGCTGTAGCTTCCATCCCGACCCGGACGCGTTCGGTCGCCAGATTGACGGACGCCTCCTGAACGCCCGGCACGGCGCGAATTGCAGTCTCGACCCGCCGGACACAGCTCGCGCACGTCATGCCGGACACGCCAAACTCCAACGTCTGGTCGGCAGCGTCAGCTAAGCGTGCCGGTTGAGCGATCATGTCCAAAGCAGTGTTCTCCCAGCAGGTCTCTCGTTAGGTGGGGCTTCCCACAATAGGAAGGTCAAGAGGTGACGTGCGCGGAGATGGCGTCATCATGATTTTTGGGTAGGCATGCCTGTATGGTGCTGCTCGCCGCCCCGCAATTTGCACGGAACACACGTTCCCGAGACCATGGTTGTCGTTGGGATTCATAGCGGTGCGGTTTGATCTATTCCGCAGCACGCAAGGTTTTACCCCCGATATTCGTTTTGCCACGCAGTCCATTATTTTCGGGAGGGACGGTCTCGGGCGGATCAAGCTAATTCGGTGCCACATGGACCGCGTGGGCGAGGTCTTCGTCCGCGCCGGCTGTGCAGCGCCGGTGTCCGTTTACGGAAAAGCGACGTTGTGCAGAGCTTGCCAGGTCGCGGTGCGTGAGGGCGGGGACCGTGCCTGAAGGGCGCTTTTTGGCCGACACGGTGAATGTCGCCTCCGGGCAGCGCTACAACCTGATCTGGACAGCGCTGCCATCGGTCCACTGCCACGTTCGCTGGCAGACGGCCAAGGCCTGATCATGTTCGTGGACGTGACTGGGTCACGCCCTTGACCTTCCCCTATGGGAAGCACGAATTCATGAACATATCATTGGGAGCGAACTGCCATGGTGCAGCGATTTGACGTTGTCGGTATGTCTTGTGGCCACTGTGTCCGCGCCGTGACAGAGGCCGTGCATGGTCTCGACCAAGCGGCTGTAGTCCAAGTCGATCTTCCAGCTGGCAGAGTGACGGTGCAAAGCGATGCTGAGACGGCAAGGCTCGAAGCGGCGATCGCGAACGCAGGCTACGAGGTCAAGGCTGTGGCCGCCTGACGGTCCTGGCCGCCATCATCCAGCGAGGACGCATTGCTTGCGAGGCTATGTTTACCACTGCAGGTAGCCGGTCCGCCGGCGTCAGGTATTATCGCACGGCACCAACAGGGTCGTTATCTCGCTGGATGAGTCTACCTCTGCTTGTACCTCGACCAGTGAAGCAGAGAACGCCTTGACGGCATGACTTAGACGATTCTCGACATACTTTTTCAAGGCGACCTTTGAGACTTGGGATGATTTTGGATGATCTTGCATATACCGATAGATATTGGGTGCAAGCGTGCGGGGAAGTTCCAGGGCGAAGCGGTGTAGGGCAAGACTGGCTGCCGTGGCATGGTGCTGGTAATGCACGATCGCTGCCTGAAGGCGGCAAGGAACGATCGAGAGATCCTTGGCGACCTCGATGCGGCGGTCGACCGCCACGAGTTCGGCTGCGATAGAGAACTGCGGGCATACCCTGTTGCCAGTGGCTGGTCGCTCGCCCGGAATTTTCATGCGTGGTAGCGCATAGCCGACGGTTGCCGCGTAGAAGCCATAAACCGGGTGGGCCGGTGGACGCCTGAGCTGAGCGGACATCTCATTCAGCTCCGAGAGGCTGAAATCTTCACGCACGATGACTGGTGCCTCACGCACGCTGACTTTGAAAGCCGCCGACGGCAACCGCTCACATGTGGCAGCGCTGGCGCCGGGAGCCATCGTCGTTTCGGTGATGACCGCCAGGGCCACCACTATGATCTTCTTCATGCAAGCGCCTCGGGCAAGAACGACTGGCCCCGCATCGGCAACCTCGACAATGCGGGACCTGATCGCTGCAAGCCTACCGCGAATTGGGCTGGCGAGGCACTTGATTTGAATTAGGAATAAGTCCCGTCGGCGACGTGACATCCGTGTGTGGCCGTGCCTCGCCGGAGACGCCCGCTACACCCGGGACGGCGTTGGTCGGTTGGATGCCCTGGGCGGAGCCAGTTCGCGGCGATTGACCGCTGGGAGCGATAAGGTGCCCTTGCGGAAGGGCAACGTGGGCAGGGCCGCCGCCTGGTAAGGCGTTAGGAACGATCTCGCCTTGCTGAGAACCCGTTGTGGGAACACGTGTGTCGTTGGCACGTGCTGTGCTCACGGCAAATGTTCCGAACAGGACGGCTGCGGCAAGAATACGGTAGCAGGATGTTTTCATGATATCTCCGATCATGTGGCTTAATATTTACGTGGCCACTCCTCTGATCTGGAGCATGCCGTGCCGCTCCTTAAGGTGGGATTTGTGACGAAACGTTTCTACGCTGGTGTCATTCCCGCCCTTGCGATGCTTCGCTTAGCATGTACCAATGTTCCTCTGATGAAGCGGAGACAAGCAGCTTATGGTGTTTTACAAATTTGCGGTGCCGGTGTTCGTGGGGATGCTTGCAGTTCTGCCTGTGGCGTGTGCGCCGCAGCCGGCCGGCATGGCATCGCCAGCCCCAGCTTCAAGCCTAAGCGGCCCAGCCAACGCTACGCCGGCTGCGGGGTCTATGCCGGATATGGCCGGCATGGACCACTCCAACATGCAGGGCATGGACATGAATACCATGATGAGCCATTGCGCCCAGATGCGTCAGGGGATGCGGCCGGGTATGGCGGTATCGGCCGACATGCGACAGATGATGGCGCAGTGTGACGAGATGGACCGTAGCATGGGGATGCCGGCGCAGCGCAGTCGGTGAGCGCATCGATCGCGTTGTCCAGCGCTCTGGGTGGCTGAAGCGGGTGCTTTGTGACAAAGTATGTCCACTGGGCAGCGCTGATTGCGCGGTAGCGGCAAGTCGTGGTCTGTCTCACGCGCCATTCAGGTCAATGCCAACATCGGCATTTTCGGGCAAACGCGCTGCACGGCAGCGGCGAATTGGAGAGATCAAATGAGGCTCGCTGCGACTGCCTTTGGACTTGCCCTGGCCCTTGCTCCTGTTTCTGGTTTTGCGCATGGTGAGTTGCCTCTCGCGAGCCACGGCGGAGTCATGCAAGAGGCCGGGGAAATGTACCTGGAGCTTGTCGTGAAAGGCAACGACGTCAACGTCTACGTGCTCGATGAGGCGCGGAAGCCGGTGCCAGGTGCGCAGGCCACTGGCACCGCGACCGTCCTCGTGGACGGAAAAAGCCACAAGGTCGAACTCAAGGCGGCTGAGGGGAACAGCCTCCATGGTACGTTGCCCATCGAGGCCAACGGTCGGATTGTCGCAACGGTTGTTTTGAAGGTCGGGGGCAAGACGGCTTCCGCCAGATTCATGCCAGCGGCTTGACGCCGGTCAGGTGAGGATGGATGACGCGCTCTGCGAGCCGGCATATCCGGCTCGCAGGTGCCAATCAGCCGCCGTCCCGCTTTGCGGCTGGTGCGACTGCGACATTCTCTTGTTGTTCATTGGATGGGACCGCCGGCGGCGTTGCGCCACCGGGCAGTGGCATCGTCCCGTGGTCCATGGTGCCCCCGTTCATCATCGCCCCATGATCCATGTTCATACCGCCACCAGCGGCCTGTGCAGTCATCCACAGGTCGTTGAAGTCGTCATCTGACAGGGTCGGCAATTTCTCGAGGAAGGCAACGGTGGACCAGAGCATCTCATCGCCGTCGCTGGCCATGGACGGCATCGCGCTCATCTTGATGCCGTTCTTCAATATCCAGAACAACTCGCCAGGCGTGTAGCGAGAGGCAACTTCCTTGAGGTTGGGCGGTAAAGGGTACATGCCTTCCGCCCATTCACTGGGCTTGATGCCGGGGCCGCCATGACAGGTCGCGCAATGCTCCGAGAAATGGCCCGCAGCACCGGCCAGCTTCGATTGCTCGTCATAGCCGGAAGGGGCAACCAGACCGGTTGCGTGCGCCTGGATGGAACGCACGCGCGCCTTCTCCATCACCCAGTAGGTGGCCGGCCAATGCGGCTCGGTGGCGGCAACGTTGAACGCGCCTGAGTAGATGAACGCGGCACCTCCGGCGACCGCGAGAGCGGTCGCCGATAGCAATGTCGCCAGAACTGTCTTCATGGTTTCCTCAGCAAGTCTGAATGCTGCAACACACTGTGCAGACGCGGCCCGGCAACCGGGCCGGACCGCCGAGCAATGGAGTGAGTTGGAACGCTATTGCGGCGTTGTGCCAGGGCGACCCGGTTTCATTGGGCGAGGCGCCCGGGTGCCCTGTCCCGTCTGCCCGTTGCCTTGCATGCCGGGCATCTTGGAATGGTCCATTCCCTGCATGTTCATGGGCATCTTGGAGTGATCCATGCCCTGCATTCCTTGCATGTTGGACTGGTCCATGCCCTGCATGGTCTGTGGTGGACCTTTCTGCTGCTGTGCAGTCGCAACGCTGGCGAAACCGAACAGCACGCCGGCCGCGACCGCGGTGAAGGTAAAGGCTCGCATCCTGATACTCCGTCCAAAGGGGTGCCGGGCCGAGTAGGCCAAGCTGTGCATGGAGGTAACACGGCAGGCAGGTCCCGGATTGTGACATAACATTGCTCCACGGCCACGACCGGCGTGCGCGCATTGACCGACCCAACGCCGCGGCAATATCCGGTGACATAGAAGGGGGTTCCCGACGAATCTCCTCAGAGTTGGAGCGAAGCCATGCAAACGACGCCTCTGTCACGACGCAGCGCACTAGGAGCTGGTGCCGCCTTTGCAGCATTGACCATGGCCCCTCGTGCTTGGGCACAGGCCTCTCAAGCCAGGGCTGGCGGTCCGAAGGTGTTCGACCTCGTGCTGGAGCACCGGATGGTCGACATCACCGGGCGCCAGAGCCCGGCGATGACGATCAACGGCCAGCTCCCCGCCCCGGCACTGCGGTTCCGCGAGGGTGAGGAGGTGATCATCAACGTGGCCAATCGCCTTACGGAAGACACCTCCATACACTGGCACGGCCTGCTTCTGCCCAGCGGTCAGGACGGGGTTCCGGGCGTCAGTGATGGCTTCCAGGGCATCCCGGCAGGCACGGCGCACCAGTATCGCTTCCCGCTGAAGCAGGCCGGGACCTACTGGTATCACAGCCATTCCGCCACTCAGGAGCAATCCGGCCTGTATGGTCCGATCATCATCGAACCTGCCCGGCCCGATCCGTTCGCCTACGACCGGGACTACATCGTCCAGCTGTCTGACTGGACCGACGAAAATCCTAACCGGGTCATCGCCAACCTCAAGCGCGACCCGAGCTACTACAACTATGCCCGCCGCACCGGCGCCTCGCTGGTGCGGGACATGGCTGCGGCAAAGGACGGAGCCGAGCGCGCAGCCCTGGTCAAGGACCGCCTCATGTGGGGCGACATGCGCATGGACCCGACCGATATCGAGGACGTGACCGGATACACCTTCCTGGTGAACGGCCGCTCGCCCGAGCGCAACTATACGGCACTGTTCCGCCCCGGCGAGCGGGTGCGGCTGCGCTTCATCAATGCATCGGCCATGACCTACCAGGATGTCCGCATCCCCGGTTTGCGCATGACCGTGGTGCAGGCGGACGGAAACAACGTGCGGCCGGTGACGGTGGACGAGTTCCGCATCGCGCCGGCCGAGACGCTCGACGTGATCGTGACGCCGACGCAGGATCGGCAATACGACATCCTCGGCGAGTCCATGGGTCGCCAGGGCTTCGCCCGCATGACGTTGGCGACGCGCGAAGGACTGCCGCCGCTGCCGTTGCCGCCACATCGGCCGCGGCCTGTGCTGAGTATGGCCGACATGGGCATGCCCGCCGCCACGCCCGGTGCCGATCGCGGCACTCCGCGTCCGGAGACGGACCGTGTGGGCCATGTCGCGCCCATGGACATGGGCAGCATGGCGGGCATGGACATGGGCGGAAGTTCCATGGCCGGCATGCCGAGTGGCGGAGCAGGTGCGCCGTCAATGCCCGGCATGGATCATGGCAGCATGGCAATGGGCGGCATGCAGCATGGCGGCTCGGCTGGCGCTCAGCCGATGGCGGGCATGGACCACTCGAAAATGGCTATGCCTGGCATGGACCATGGCAGCATGAACATGGGCGGGATGCAGCATCCAATGCCTTCCGGTAGCCAACCGATGGCCGGCATGGACCATGGCGGCATGGCGGGAATGGCCATGCCAGGCAGTGGAGCCATGACCGGGATGAACCACGGCGCGATGCCGATGGGCCAGAACACCCCGGCGAATGGCCCGAAGGGTGGACAAATGGCGATGGCCAACCAGAACGGCATGGCTGGGATGGACCATGGTACGATGGGGGGGATGCCGATGGCTGATCCGATCCAGCAGGACACCGGCGCGCCGCCGGGCGCCAAGGTGTTGTCATACCGTGACTTGAAGGCGCTCAACAATCCCTGGGGCGACCGCAAGCCGGACCGTGTGATCGAGGTTCGGCTGACCGGGAACATGGAGCGCTACTTCTGGTCCATCAACGGCAACAAGTATAGCGAGGCCCAGCCGATCGTCTTCAACTACGGCGAGCGCGTCCGGCTGCACTTCATCAACGAGACCATGATGAACCACCCCATGCACCTGCACGGCTTGTGGATGGTGCCTGACGTCGGCAACGGCGCGCTGAACCCGCTGAAGCACGTGGTGAACATCAAGCCCGGAACGGAGATGAACGTGGACGTCGTCGCCGACGCTGAGGGTGGCTGGGCGTTTCACTGCCATCTGCTCTACCACATGGAGACGGGCATGATGCGCAAGGTGATCGTGCAACGGGCGAGCGCGGCACTTTGAAGATTGCCCAAGCAAACGCCGCGATGGGTTTGCTGGTCGCGGCGTCGATGGGCTGGAGCGTGCCAGGCGAGGCGCAGGGCATGCCGGGGATGGCCATGCCTGAACCGACGGCCGCGCCGGCATCTCCGTCCCAAGGTACTCGCGTGGATCCAGGACCGCTCAACTCGAGCACGCCGCCGTCTGCTGCCTTCATGGACCACCACGAAGCGTTATACGGCGCGGTCCTGATCGACCAGCTCGAATACCGCGGCGCTGGAGGCGGGACCAACATCGGCGCGTGGGAAGGGCAGGCCTATTACGGTGGCGACTACAACAAGGTTTGGATCAACACGCGCGGCGAGTACAACAGCAAAGCCAGCTCGTTGGAACGGGCCGAGCTGCAGCTCCTCTACTCACGGCTGATCAGCTATTTCCTCAACGCGCAGGCCGGTGTGCGACAGGATTTTCCGATCCGTCCCAATGCGGGCACTCCGGCACGCACACACTTGGTGCTCGGCATTCAGGGGCTGCTGCCGAACCTGTTCGAAGCCAACCTGCAATTTTTCGTGGATCATGTCGGCACCGTCGCGGCTCGGTTCGAGGGCTCGTACGACGCATACCTGACGCAGCGTTTGGTGCTGCAGCCGCAGGTGGAGTTGAACGTCGCCGCCAACTCGGATGCACGGTCACGGCTGGCAAGTGGTCTGACGCGTTTGGAAAGCGGCCTGCGGCTGCGCTACGAGTTCACGCGCGAGGTCGCGCCCTATATTGGCGTGCAGTATGAGAGTGTGCTGGGCGATACCCGGCGCATCTACAGGCGCAACAACGAGGCACGGGATATCCTGAGTGGAGTAGCTGGCATCAGGTTATTCTTTTAAGGGGCAGCATGGGGCAGCCGGATTGGAGCCATGATATAGTCTCTCCCGATCCGCTGGACGGTGTGCATGCGGCGGCGTCGGAACCGCATGTTCTCGTCGTGGAGGATGACGGCGAAACACGCCGCCTTCTGGTGAGGCTTCTACGTGAGAATGGGTTGCGCGCGACAGGCGTCGCGGATGGCCAGGAAATGTGGCAGGCACTCGCCGCGGCGACGCCGCAACTCCTGGTGCTCGATCTCATGCTGCCCAAGAAGTCAGGCCTCGATCTCCTGCGCGAATTGAGACGGAACGTGCAATGGATGGACCTGCCCATTGTCATCGTGACCGCGCGTGGTGAGGTAGGCGATCGTACCCGCGGGCTGGAACTTGGGGCGGACGATTATGTCGCCAAGCCATTCGACCGGCGAGAGTTGCTGGCTCGGATAAGCGCAGTGTTGCGCCGGACCACGGGACCGGGTCCGATGATCCGCAGCAACGTGATCCGTTTCGCAGGATGGTCGCTGGACACTGGAAAACGGATCCTGACGTCTCCGAAAGGTGCGACGGTCGAATTGTCTGGCGCGGAGTATGACTTGCTGACTGTGTTCCTCGACCACTCGAAGCGAGCGCTGTCGCGCGAACGGCTACTGGAACTCGCACGTAATCGCGTGTCCGTAAGCTCGACCGATCGCAGCGTGGACGTTCAAGTCAGTCGTTTGCGTCAGAAACTGGAGGTCCAAGGCGAGAGCCGCAGCATCATCAAAACCGTGCGCGGAGTTGGCTATGTGCTCACGGCGGATATCGAGCCATGACGCCTCGACCATGGTTGCTCCGACTCTGGCCGCGCAACCTGGCGGGGCGGACCGCTCTGCTACTGCTCGTGAGCCTGACGGTGTTCCACATAGGCAGCCTTTGGATGCACCAACACGGCTTGCGCGATACCTTTGCCGAACTTGATGACGCGCGGGTTGCCGAGCGGCTGCTTTCAGCTGCCAGGACCATCAAGGCACTGCCCATCGACGAGCGCGACCGCGCCGCGCACGACCTGTCCGATCCCGGTTTAATCCTTGGTTGGAACCCGCGCGCTTCGGTCGCGAGCGCGTCTGCGAGCGCTCACGGAACCGAACTGCACGCACGCTTGGTTCAGGGTGAGCCGGCCTTCGTCGAGGGACGCCTGGCACCCTCGGGCGATGCGGGAACAAGCCTGCGTGGTAGTTTGCCTCTGGATGATGAGACGTGGCTGAATTTTGTGCTTGCACCCATGGTTGGGCCATCCGGCATGCTGGGTGGCACCGACGCAGTGGCATCGACCTCGGTTATGGCTGTCGGGATCGTTGGAGCGTCCCTGCTGCTTGTGCGCTGGTTGACCGGGCCGCTCCGTCGACTCGCCCAGGCCGCTGATAGCATCGGCCGCGGTCGCTTGATCGTCGTGCCGCAGGATGGGCCGGAGGAAGTCCAACGAGTCGCCCGGGCGCTGGATGCGATGCAAGCGCGTATGGCCCGCCTGATGAATGATCGGACCCAGGCACTCGCGGCGGTCAGCCATGACCTGCGGACGCCGATCACCCGGTTGCGGCTGCGCGCTGGGTTTCTCGATGACCGCGAAAGCCAGGTCAGGATCGAAGCCGATCTGGATGAGATGGAGGGGATGATCTCGGCAACCCTCGCTTACCTGCATGGTGAAGCGGAAAAGGAGCCGCCTCAGCTTACCGATGTCGGCGCCCTCCTCTCCACCTTGTGCGATGCCGCGGCCGACGCCGGCCAGCAGGTCTCGCTCGACGGGCCGGCTCACCTCGATGTGCTCTGCCGCCATGTTGCGCTCCGGCGCGCCGTTTCGAACCTCATCGAGAATGCAGTGAACTATGGAGGCGCTGCAGAGGTGCGCCTCAATGTCACATCAGAAGCATTGCAGATCACAGTCGAGGATAGCGGGCCGGGTATTCCGGTCGAGGAACTCGATCGGGTGTTCGAGCCCTTTCACCGGCTGGAGGGATCACGGAACCGCAGCACGGGAGGGGTCGGCCTCGGCCTCACAATCGCGCGGCAAGCCATTGAGGAGCAGGGAGGCACCCTGACGCTTTCCAACCGGACCAGCGGGGGACTGCGTGTGGTCATCAACCTTCCGAACATCGGATCGCGGAACCTGGCGAGCGAGGGGCACAGCCTGGGTGCGCTCGGGCTCAAACGTGGAGAGAAACCGTATGCTTCGACGTAATTTTCTTTCAGTAACTCTTCCAGTCCTGGCATGGGCGCAGATCCCGGCGTTTGCCCGGGCGGATGAACGCCTGCGTTTCCGCGTGTTCCGTGACCCGGGATGCAGTTGCTGTCTCGGTTGGGCGCGACACATGGAACAGGCTGGCTGTAACTCCCAACCACCTCCCGGATAGCCTGTGGTGAGTCCCAAGGGCCACAGGTAGCGGGTTCCTCTGCGGGGCGCGTTTATTCTGCTGGCGTGTCTGGTCCGGGCATGAGTCAAGACTGGGGTG
>JAABUS010007406.1_pt1 | contig 12628 bp, 10 predicted proteins | sample 5560161 | NCBI WGS metagenome assembly JAABUS01 (sample SAMN10711885, study PRJNA513376) | rock metagenome | isolation source: Antarctica rocks | place: Antarctica: Victoria Land, Trio Nunatak nord | collected 2016-01-04 | reverse complement strand
CCAAAAGAAAATCTGTAGTACACAAACTGGAACACAAAAAAAATGAAACCCAACAACAACGCCTATTACAGTCAGGTTAGCTGCAAAATGGGTTAATATTTTATCTTTTTACCGGATTTTAATTCTCCATCTATTTATGAAAAGTGGGACAACGTACAGTTGGTCAAAACAAATTTTAAGCATCTCAATTTGAAACAAACAGGATAAGTGCGACAATTTGGGAGGCACCCAATCATTTTATTGCCGTGGCATTAATATTAAACCTTAGTATATTTGCCAGTTATTTAAAAAATATAAGGGGGCGGTGACAAACTGTCTTTATACTAAACTATGATTCAAAAGAATTTTTATCCGGGAACAGATGAAGATACAGATTTTATTCCGATAATTCCTTTAAATGAAAGTGAGAATGAAAGTGATAAAATATCAGATATCCCCGACGATATTCCCGTTCTTCCTCTTCGTAACACTGTACTATTTCCCGGAGTTGTTTTACCTATAACGGTTGGACGCGATAAAAGCATCAAGGCTGTAACCGACTCTTATAAAAGTAATAAATTAATAGGAGTACTTGCTCAAACAGATAGTAATATCGAAGACCCTGAAGGAAAAGATCTTTGCACCATCGGTACTATTGCTAAAATAGTGAAACTTATAAAAATGCCGGACGGCGGTACAACCATTATTATTCAGGGAAAAAAACGTTTTACTCTGGAAAAAATAACAAGTGATGATCCTTATTTTAAAGCAAAGGTAACTTTGCTTGAAGAAGATGTTATACCACAGGATGAAGATTTCTCTGCTTATGTAAGCAATATAAAAGATCTCGCAGGACAGATTGTTTCTATGTCTCCCAATTTGCCAACAGAGGCTTCTATTATTTTAAAAAACATAGAAAACCCTTCTTTTCTGATCAATTTTGTAAGCAGTAATCTTAACAGTGACTTAGCAGAAAAGCAAAGGCTGCTTGAGATGAATGATGTAAGGCAGCGGTCGGAAGAGCTTATGCAGATATTACAAAAAGAACTTCAGTTTGCTGAATTAAAAAATAAGGTAACCAATAAAACGCGTACCGAACTTGATAAACAGCAACGTGAATACTTCCTACAGCAACAGCTCAAAAGCATAAAAGACGAATTAGGTGGTGATCTGAACGATCGTGAACTTGCGGAAATGAAGAAAAAAGCAGAGGGTAAAAAATGGCCCCAGGCTGCAAAAGCTTTGTTTAAAAGCAACATAGAAAAGCTGGAAAGAATGCATCCGAGCACACCGGATTATTCTGTAGTATATAATCATCTCGACCTGTTGCTCGATCTGCCCTGGGAAGAGTACTCAAAAGATAGTTACGATCTTAAAAAAGCCAAGAAAGTTTTGGACAATGACCATTATGGGATGACTAAAATAAAAGAAAGAATTTTGGAGTACCTCGCTGTTTTAAAACTAAAGGGGGACATGAAAAGCCCTATTCTTTGTTTCATTGGCCCTCCCGGAATTGGTAAAACTTCTTTGGGAAGAAGCATAGCAAATGCAGTAGACAGAAAGTATGTTCGTCTCAGCCTTGGAGGTTTGCACGACGAAAGTGAATTAAGGGGACATCGAAAGACCTATATCGGAGCTATGCCTGGCAGAATTATACAGAGCATTCGTAAGATAAAGACCAGTAATCCGGTAATCATTCTTGACGAGATAGATAAGGTTGGCAGTGATCACCGGGGAGATCCAAGCAGTGCTTTATTAGAGGTGCTTGATCCTGAGCAGAACCATACTTTTTACGACAATTATCTTGAATTGGAATATGATCTTAGTAAAGTATTATTCATTGCAACAGCAAACAATATAAATCAGATACAACCTGCTTTAAGAGACAGGTTAGAAATTATAGACCTTAGTGGTTATGCCATTGAAGAAAAAGTGGAAATAGCAAAACGGCACCTTATACCGAAACAGTTTGAAGCACATGGTTTAAAAACGGGCAGTTTTAAAATTACTGATAAAGTGATTGAAAAAATGATTGAAAACTATACACGTGAAAGCGGAGTTCGTGAGCTTGATCGTCAGCTTGCATCCATTATGCGTTATCAGGCTAAGGAAATGGCAGTGAAAGGAAAAGTAAAATCAGCGCTCACTAACGAGGATATAGAAAAGATTTTAGGCCCGCATCGTTATAGCAATGAAATTTATAAAACTATCAATATAGCGGGAGTAGCCGTTGGGTTGGCATGGACTTATGTAGGCGGGGACATTTTATTTATCGAAACTATATTAAGCGAGGGGAAACCAAACCTTCAGCTTACCGGTAATCTTGGTAATGTAATGAAAGAAAGCGCTTCGACAGCGCTAAGTTTTTTGCAGGCTAATGCTCATAAATATAATATTGATCCGGAGTTATTTCAGAAAAAAAGTGTGCACGTACATGTCCCTGAAGGCGCAGTTCCTAAAGACGGCCCAAGTGCTGGTATTACTATGTTTACCTCTTTGGCGAGTGCATTCTCAGGAAGAAAAGTAAAGCCTTTTATGGCTATGACGGGCGAAATAACACTCAGGGGACAGGTTTTGCCTGTAGGGGGAATCAAGGAAAAAGTTTTGGCAGCAAAACGTTCTGGTTTAAAGGAAATAATACTGTGTTCTCAAAATGAAAAGGATGTAAATGAAATAGACGGCAGTTTTATAAAAGGACTTTCATTTCATTATGTAAAAAATATGCAGCAGGTACTTGATTTGGCGCTGGTATAATTTGCTTAATGGCACGCAGATTTTTTAAGATGATTATTATTAATTATGATTTTATCTGTGTTTTTTTTATAATTACTCTCCTATATAATCAAAAATCCCGGCTTCAGCCAGGATTTTTAATTATAGTCTATTCAAATAAATTCAATTTGTTAACCAAGAGCCACTCTCTTAAACTCAATTACTTTTAACTCGCTATCTATGCTCTTTAAATAATCAGCAACAGTTTTGCTGTTATCTTTTACAAAAAGCTGAGCACCTAAAGTATTTTCTTTGAAAAAAGCATTCAATTTACCCTCAGCAATTTTTGAGATCATTTCAGCAGGTTTGCCAGCCATTTTTGGATCGGCGGCAATCTGCTCTGTTACGATTGCTCTTTCTCTTTCTACTGTTTCAGAAGCTACAGAAGAAGGATCTACCGCTAATGGGTTCATAGCTGCGATTTGCATGGCTACATCTTTACCCGCATCAACAGATACTTTATTTAATCCAACTAAAACGCCCATGCGGTTTGCGCCATGAATATAAGATGCTACATAAGGAGCTTCAATTCTTTCAAAACGGTTGATACCAATCTTTTCACCCATTGAAGCAAGTTTGTCATTAATCATATCAGAAACTTTTGCTCCGTTAATAGTAACACCGTTAAGTTCTTCAGCAGTTTTGACGTTGTTACCAATAGCAGCATCAGCAATGCTGTTGGCAAAAGCAGCGAAATCAGCATTTTTACTTACAAAGTCGGTTTCGCAACTAACAGTAAGAACGATACCTGTTTTGTTATCGAAAGTAGTTCTTGCAACTACCACCCCTTCTTTGGCTTCACGATCACTGCGTTTTGCAGCAACTTTTTGTCCTTGTTTACGCAACCAGTCAATAGCAGCTTCAAAATCGCCGTTAGTTTCTGTAAGCGCTTTACGACAATCCATCATACCTGCACCGGTCGTCTGACGTAATTTATTAATATCCTGTGCGGTAATTGTTGCAGTAGACATATATTAAAGAAATTAAAAATTAAAAATTAAAAATCGAAAATTCAAATAGACACATAAGTTACATGAGTTTATTAAGTCTATGATTTATATAAAGACCGGAATTATGTTCGTTAAGTATCCCCGATAGCTATGGAGGTGCAACGCACCGAACGCTTAATAGCAGTACTTAGCCTGACTAATATTGTTTTACCCCAATGACTTAAGGACTTATTGACCCAATGACTTAAGGACCAACGACAATAACTTTTAGCGAGGACCTCCCCCGCTTTGAGGCCTGCGGCTAGCCCCTCCAGGTACACGGCGCTTAGGCTGACCGCCAGGACCGGCATTGCCACCTCTGCTTCTTCCACCGCGTGCAGCTTCGGCTTCAGCCTCAGCTTGCAAACGTGCTGCCCTTCTTTCGGCTTCGTTATCAGTATCTTCAACCTCATCATCTTTTGCAGCATGCCGCTCAGCAAGACCTTCAGCTATTGCAGCAGCTATGTAGTTGGTAACAATAGCTACAGATTTAGTAGCATCATCATTTGCAGGTACTGCAAAGTCAACTTTGTTAGGATCGCAGTTAGTATCTACCATACCAAAAGTTGTGATACCGAGACGTTTAGCCTCGGCAAGTGCTATATGCTCATGTCCAATATCCACAAGAAACAATGCAGCGGGGGCACGGCCCAATTGAGAAATACCACCTAACACTTTTTCCATCTTGTCTTTATCACGGGTTAATGTTAAGCGCTCTTTTTTAGTAAGGCTTTCAGCGCTGCCATCATTAAGCATTTTTTCGATGCTCTGCATTTTCTTCACGCTCTTGCGAACAGTGTTAAAGTTGGTAAGCATACCTCCTAGCCAACGTTCGGTTACGAAAGGCATGTTTATACGTTTCGCAGCTTCGGTTACAATTTCTTTAGCTTGTTTTTTGGTAGCAACAAACATAATCTTCTTACCGCTCTTTGCAATGCTTTTCATTGCAGCAGCGGCTTCCTGTAAACCTTCTACAGTTTTATTAAGATCAATAATGTGAATACCTTTTTTCTCAGCAAAGATGTAAGGCAGCATCTTTGGGTTCCACTTCTTCTTCAGGTGGCCAAAGTGTACGCCAGCCTCCAGAAGTTGCTGTTGCAGTGATGTATTATTTTCCATTGATTTTTTTAGCTTTTACTAAATATTTTTTAGCTGTGAGCTTTTAGCGGCGAGCGGCGATCAAAACATAGAACTCGGCGATAGAAGCGTGTAACTCGTGGCTTTTCTTATCTGTAAGCAGTTAGCTTCGGGCAAAAAATTATAGGGGCTCGTGCCTCGAAGCTATTAGCTCGAAGCTTTCTTTATCTCTTACTAAACTGGAAGCTTTTTCTTGCTTTCTTCTTACCTGGTTTTTTACGCTCAACGCTTCTTGGGTCACGTTTTAGCAAACCTGCGGCTTTCAACGCAGGACGCAGTTCAGGATTTACCTCAAGTAATGCACGTGCAATACCGAGTTTTGCGGCTTCGGCCTGTCCTTTTAATCCCCCACCTCCCGCATTAATTTTTACATCAAATTTATCAGCGGCTTCCACAGTTTTAAAAGGTTGTTCTACCTGGTTTTGTAAATAAACCAGCGGAAAATAAGTTTTGTAATCTTTATCGTTTACCGTGATCTTACCTTCACCTCTGTTTAAGAAAACTCTTGTCACAGCTTCCTTACGGCGACCTACTGCATTTTTTTGTTTTTCCATTTTAGTATTTTTACAGCTTGCAGCTGTGTCCTTTAAAATTTAAGTTCCTTAGGTTGCTGTGCAATGTGAGGATGTTGATCACCGGCGTACACAAATAATTTTTTGTACATCTTTCTTCCTAAACGGTTTTTTGGAAGCATACCTTTCACAGCTCTTTCAACAATCACTTCGGGGCGACGTTTGATTAAGTCTTTAGCAATTTCTTCTTTTTTACCGCCAGGGTAACCAGAGTAGTTCAGGTAAATTTTTTCATCCATCTTATTACCTGTAAATTTTACTTTATCGCAATTAGTTACGATTACGAAATCACCACAATCCACATGTGGAGTGTAGTACGCTTTGTTCTTACCACGAAGAACAGCAGCGATTTTAGCACAAATGCGACCAACGGTTTGATTAGTACCGTCTACAATATACCAGTTGCGTTGTACGGTAGCCTCGTTCGCACTTTTAGTTGTGAAATGGAGTTTGCTCATTATGTATAGTTTATATTACATCAGCGCTATCCCGCCAATTTTAATGGACGGCAAAGGTAGGTGCATATATTTTAAAAAAGAAAGATTTTAGGAAGATATTTTTAATGGCCCCTTTGCAACTACTTCATTTTCAATTAAAATTTTGTTGCCCGATTTAAATTGTTCTTTCTGGTACACACATTTTTACTATTATTTTCCTCCGGTTGGGTTACTCTTTTTCTTAGTAGATGTTTTAGCGAATAAGCAATAAGACGCGAAAATGCAAAGGTTGCCGTTTTTTTTCTTTTTGCTGCATACCAGCGCGACTTTATGTTAAAAGTAAAAAAATGGTACAATAATTATATACTTGATTTTATGCTTATCCATTTACATCCTGTTAATCCTCAGCCAAGGCAAATAAAAACGATTATTGAATGTTTGCTTGATGGAGGAATTATTATATATCCTACAGATACTATTTATGGATTAGGATGCGACATCTTTCAACAAAAGGCTATACAGCGAATATGCCGGATAAAAAACGTAGATCCCCAAAAAGCGCAGTTAAGTTTTGTATGTCATGACCTAAGCGATTTGAGCAAGTACACAAAAAGTATTTCCACACCCCTCTACAGGTTGTTGAAAAACTATTTACCAGGTCCTTATACTTTTATATTGCCTGCAAGTAAAGAGGTACCTAAGATTTTGCAAAGCAAAAAAAATACAATAGGCTTACGTGTACCTGATAATGTAATTGCAAATACAATAGTTGAGCAATTGGAGCATCCTTTATTAAGTGCATCTTTACCTGGCGATATAGTTGAAGAATATACTGACCCGGAACTTATGTATGAAAATTTCGAAAGACTTGTAGATATTGTAATTGATGGAGGAATAGGCGGTACGGAGCCTTCTACCATTGTTGATTGTACTGAGGAACCTTACAAGGTTATAAGGCAGGGATTGGGCGAATGGGTTGAAGCAAGCAGTACCTAAAGGTGAATGGGTCATTATCATTTATTTCGCTTCCGGCGGTGTTTCACTTTCTTTTTGAGGCGGTCTTGGCTGAAGTGGCTTTTGCAGAGGTCTTGGTTGTTGTTTATGTTTATATTGCTCACCAGGTTTTTGCTGCGGAGCCCTTTGAGAAGACTTTTGCTGTTGTGGCTGGCCTGCCGGTTGCTGATTTGGCCCCCGTTGTTGATTTTGCTGTTTTCCCAGTATTGTAGTTACTTTGGCAGGGTTTGCCATAATTTTTTGATAATTATGGTCTTGCCCCTGCCTGGATTGGCCATCCTGCAGAGATGGAGAACTTTTCTGCTGATTTGGTTGCGGTCTATTCTGCTGGGCAGCAGCAGGTTGGTTAGATTTTGCATGTCCGGCTTCGGTTTTATCTCCGGTTTTTATATCCCTTTTTTGTTCCTTATTTTTCCGGCGCCGCGTATTTCTTTCGAGACTTTGCAAACTAATCTGTCCAACTACATCTACAAATTCCGGCTCAACTTCTTTAGGCTTCGAACTTACAATCTCTACCGGTTGCAACTCATCTGGCTTTTGCCCGACATCATTCATCTTCTGAATTTCCTTTACACGGGCAATGGTAAGCGGATAATGCTTGGCACTATCAGGCAAACTGTACCACATCAGGTTTTTAAAAATATCTTTTTTTACAAGGTATGCCGGTGATCGTGTGATGTGAATTATATCTGCATTATCAGGAAAATGCTGCAATGCATCAAGGTAAGTATCAAGTTCATAATTGAGGCAGCATTTGAGACGGCCGCATTGGCCGCTTAACTTGGTCTGGTTTATAGATAAATTCTGGTAACGTGCAGCAGTAGTATTTACACTTTTAAAATCAGTAAGCCATGTGGCACAGCACAACTCGCGACCGCAACTTCCAATTCCACCAACTTTTCCAGCCTCCTGGCGGGCGCCGATTTGGCGCATTTCTACTTTTACTTTAAATTCAGCGGCGTATGAGCGTATTAGTTCTCTAAAATCCACCCGGTCATCTGCAGTATAGTAAAACGTAGCTTTTTTGCCATCAGCCTGTATCTCTACTTCGGCCAGTTTCATTTCAAGGTTCAGTGTTCTCGCCATTGCCCGGCTTCTCACAAGAGCTTGTTTCTCACGTGCTTTGTTTTCTTCCCACTTAGCTAAATCCGATTCTGTGCTTCTTCTTAAAACTTTTTTAATTTCCGGGCTAAATTCGTCTACACCTTTTTTCTTCATTTGCAGACGGACCAATTCACCGCTAAGGCTCACTTCACCTATATCAAAACCGCTTACTCCTTCTACTGTTACATATTCACCTTTCTCAAAATATTGCAATGTAGCATTTCTGAAAAATTCTTTTCGGCTGCCGTTATTAAAACTTACTTCGATTATTTTACAATTACTTTCAGGATCGCTAAACGGCAAATTCATAAGCCAGTCATGTACATTCATCCTGTTACATCCACCCGTACTGCAACCACCATTACTTTTACAACCGTTAGGTTTTCCTGTTCCACAACTTCCGCATCCCATTTTTATTGCATAAAAAATTTAAAAAAATAATATAGGGAAATCGAAAAGAGAGATTTTGTAATCGGCATAGTACAGCGGTAAAGCTATGTTCCACTTGGCGGACACTTGTACTAAAGTAGGTTTATTCTGCTTTTATCACCTTAAGCTGCAAAAGCTTTGATAGTTTTTTCTTTTATTATTTTTACGAAAGGAACATATCTAAAAAACTATATAAATTCTTCGAACAAATTTGATTTCCCTACCTTTTGCCTTCCTCACTATATTACTTGCTCACTCCTCTCTCATCGTTAAGCCAGATTTTAACGGCTATCCCAAAATCAAAAATAAGATTAAAAATGAATAAAAAGTCATAAAGGTTGTGAGGGTATTGATAATCAGGGTTTTTATTAGAAAAAAAGCAGATACTGACCTTCCAATTATTTTGAAAAAGGAGAAACCTGTATCTGTTCTTCATTATTATGCTATGCTTAAGAATGAAGAATAGACAGGTAATTATTATAAAAACAGAATGAAATTAATTATACTAAAGACTAATTTAAATACCAATATTAACGATCAGATTAATAAAGCCTTTCCGAAAAAGCTGAAAAGAAGTTGGTCTAGGTATGCTTAAGCAACGCTCACTACAACTTTGTCTCTGATAATGTGTAATATTTTTATAGTAAGTGCATGAAAAAGTATTTTGCCATAGGCATTTCTTTCAATATAATGTGAAGCTTTATCCAACTCTGTGATAATAGCCTGTTGCTGCGTTACGCTTGCCACTTTATTTAACCTTTTAGCAAAATCTGCTTCAGTTTCAGAAAGAGTATGATTTTCAGTACCTAAAATTCTTAAACGCACACATTGCTCAAGTAGGTGATTATAATACCTGAGAAATTGTTTTTGTTTCTCACGGCCAAGTTTTGATACTTCCTCTACCCATCTTACCTGTCCGGGCTGGTTTTCTTTAAGGGTCACATTCATCCATTCCCTAAGCAGGCTCAGCCAATCTTCTTCCGCATGTTGCAAAAGCTGCAATGCTTCGTAATAATCTCCTTGTGCGATTCCTGCTGCCTGTCTTGCCTGTTCCGGCGTGATTTGGTTTCTTTCAATCAATGCAGATTCAACTTCTGCATTTTCCAGCAGGGGAATTTTTATTAGCTGCGTTCTCGATAATATCGTTTGCAAAATCTGTTCTTCACTTTCTGCAACCAAAACAAACAAAGTGTTCGAAGGCGGTTCTTCTATCAGCTTTAAAAGTTTATTTCCTTCTTTGCCCAGATATTCAGGCATCCACATAAGGAGAATTTTATAGTCGCTTTCAAAGCTTTTAAGACTTAGTTGCCTTATAATATCATTACATTCTTCAGCAGTTATGTTTCCCTGTTTATTTTCCGCCCCAATAAACTGAAGCCAGTCATATACATTGCTATAAGGATTTTGCTGAATAAACTCTCTCCATTCAGTTATAAAATCAGTAGATTTTGGTTTGTCGCCGCTTTTTTTAGGAATAACAGGGTAAGAAAAATGTATATCAGGATGAACCATTTGCCTTGCTTTAATACAGGCAGAGCATTCTCCGCACGCATCGGTAAAAGTTACCGTTGTATTTATTTTTACAACCGGTTCGTCAAACTCGAATAATGATGAGCCTTGCTGATTTGATACTGATTTGCCGTTTACCTTTTCGCATACAAGAAACTGGGCAAAAGCCAATGCTAACGGCAGCGCACCAGTTCCCTGTTTTCCTAGAAATAATAAGGCGTGGCTTAACCGGTTTGATTGAACCATTCCGGCAAGTTGCTGCTTCACTTCGTTTTGGCCTATAACATCTTTAAAAAGCATAGGAGCGAAGTTAGGAGGTTAGAGAGTTTTTAAAAATGAAAAACATTTAATTTATAGAAATAAAAAAGGCCTCGCAAGAGACCTGAATATGTGGATTTTTTGAACCACAGAGCCACAGCGGCAGAGAGTAACACAGAAACATTTGCGAAAACCTAAAATTTAGAAATAGTCACATTCCCACATCCCAATAATCCAATATTCCGGTTAGATTTCATCCCAAGAAACCCACTATCCAGTTCCGATTTTATTTTAAATATTTTAAAATTTCTTCTGAATCTGGTGTTACTTTACTTGGAAATGAAGCAAGAAGCTTTCCGTTTTCATCTAAAAGAAACTTTGTAAAGTTCCATCCGATTGTCGCATCTAAGACCCCGTTCTCTTCTTTGCTGGTAAGCCATTTAAACAATGGATGCGCATTATCTCCAACTACATCAACTTTGCTTGCCAAGGGAAAAGTTACTCCATATCTTACTTTGCAGAATTGCTGAATTTCTTCATTTGTGCCTGGTTCCTGCTGTCCAAAATTATTTGCGGGGAAACCCACAATTACTAACTTATCCTTATATTCTTTATATAATTTTTCAAGTCCTTGGTATTGGGGGGTAAAACCACATTTGCTGGCAGTATTTACTACTAAGATTTTCTTGCCTTTATATTTAGAAAAATCTATTGAGCCTCCTTCTATGGATGGAACTTTAAAATCGTATATAGTTTTAGGATAAGCTTCTGTCTCCATTGGTTTATTTTTGGGAGCAGCTGAAGTGCCGGCAATAAATAAGGCTGCAAGCAAAAGAATTTTGTTCATATCTGGTATTATTTAATTGTTTAACAAAAACTATTTAATAAAAGTTTAATCAAAAATACTATTTATTGTTCATAACATCCTAAGTCCGGTAAGTTTAACGTTCCCCTCGTTTTCCCATCTAAATCAGTATTGACATCAATCCCAAAACCGGTATCAATGGCGGGAGATGTTGGTTTAAGATGAAAGTTAAAAATTTGTCTGCCTGCATCAATGCTGTCAAACTGCGGCAGTTGATTTTTGATACTGTTTGTAAAAAGAGGGTCTATTGTGTCATCTTTATTTTTATAAAGCACGTTTTTAAAGGTTACATCAAAAGGATTTCCAGATGCTTTTTTGTCAACTACCAGTTCGTTAGCAACAAGACCTCCTTCGCCATAGAAAATACAGTTGCGAAAGTGGGCAGTTAAAGCAAACGTTTCATTTTCATTATAACTATTAGTTATAAAAAGTACAGGGTTTTTGTGATCAATATATGCATTAGGATAACTTGCCACAGTGCAATGGTCAAAAGAATAATTACCGCCGGCAGCAATAGAAATATTACTTCCGCAGTTGCTGATTAAACAATTCACCGCTTTTATGCTGCTTGCAAGGCTAATGATTCCTGCATCATAAATATTATCAATAATGCACTGATTTAAAGTGATTTTTGGGTTGGCAGTTATAGATGATTGGGTGACTATTCCCTGATAAGCGTTTTTGATAACTGCATAAGTAAGCACATTATTTATGCTGGATGGAGAAAAGTAAATGCCAGGCCAGGCTGCAGGAAAATCAGTGTAATAGGGGTCTAAGCGATCTCCCCGAAAAATAACTCTTGTACTGTCATATGCTTCGCCGTTTACTTGTAAAGTACCATTTACAATAAGAGGGGCATCTGCATGACAATAAATTTTACAACCTTTATTAATCGTTAATATAACATTGCTGTCAACAGATAACCCACCAAGAATTACAAAGGGAAGATCATTGTCCCAAATGCTGTCAGCAGTTATTCTTTGATTACGAAAAAAGTGTGCATTTTGTCCAAAAGCCTGCAATTGCATGTATTTATTATTGCCATTATAATTAACCAAAATGCTGTCTTGAACAACAAAGGGTAAATCAGCAACATTTGGATTGATAGTTGCTGAAATAAAAACATAAACACTGTCGTTAGGTTCAAGTTCAACATCTGAAAAGTTTGCACCAGCAATTCCATCTACATTTATTTTAAAGGATGATGAAGTTCCTCCCATCAGCCTGATTTGAGATAAGCGTAATTTTTTATCATTTTGATTAAATATTTTAAATGATTGAGTTACCGAACCGGTTGTTGTAAAAACGGTATCAAAATGCAAAGTATCAGTTGAAAAGCGGAGTGATGCATTTGGACTGGTAATAAAAGAGGTTTTTCTGCATGAAAATGCAATAAGAACAAGTAAAAAAATAACAAGGAGCTTTGACAAATGGTTCATTCTGCCAAAAGTAAATTAAAAAGGTCTATACAGTGTAAGCTAAAGTAGCAATGCTAAGTGCAGTGCCGGTAACTTTTAATATTTCTGAACCGCATGCTTCGAGTGATGCTCCGGTGGTAATTAC
>JAABUS010007405.1_pt1 | contig 12629 bp, 18 predicted proteins | sample 5560161 | NCBI WGS metagenome assembly JAABUS01 (sample SAMN10711885, study PRJNA513376) | rock metagenome | isolation source: Antarctica rocks | place: Antarctica: Victoria Land, Trio Nunatak nord | collected 2016-01-04 | reverse complement strand
CTCCAGCCGCTGCTGATGCCTTCGAAGTCGAAACCCTCGCGCAGAACGCGGATCTTGCCCCAAGAGTCCCAGTTCGGAGGGATGAGGATCTTGTCACGGTCGATGAAGTTATGTTTGAGAGTTTGCTTTTTGAGGAGGGAGTGGATGTTGAGACTTGAGTGGATAAGGGTGGGGAGGGAGTTGGGGGCGGAGGCGGAGGTGTAGATTAGAGAGGAGCCATCTGAGGACATTAGTATGGTCGACAGCTCAATAGATTGAGTAGATCGTATAACGCACGTTTCATGAGGATAGTCCGCAGATACTGCAGCACGAAATCAAATTCTTCTTCGCGCCATCCGTGCGTTTTCTCAAGGAGATCGATCTTGTCCGCCTGCACACAGTATCAGCAAGTGCGAACGCTTCGAGATTTCGTAGAAAAGTTATGTCGATAGATTGACGGACGTACACCATGGCACACAACACACAATGGAAGTCCCAATGCTTCATCCCACTCCCCTTGACTCAGTGGTATCTTGACATTGCTATCGGCCGTAGAGCCTGTCCCACCAGTATCATAACCAGTTCCACCTCGTTTTCGTTGCTGCCACTCTTTGGTTGTCACAGCCATCGTATCTTGCGCATCTTCGTCCAGGCCTGAAGTGATAGTCCGCAGAAACCTGACCCAGTCGCGAACCTGTCGTGCCCAACGCCACGGCTCGATCCAGTCCAGAAGCAGAATTACGAGTGTCTCCGGTATTGAGCGCGCAGTCAGTAGTGGTTTGACCAGAGGGACGAAAGCGGGCGTAGGTTCAGAGAGGAGATAGATAGACAGGCGGGCAAGGAGGTCTTTTGTAATTTAGTATAATCCTCCTAGCTGTGGTCTTCGAGACTACCTTCATGATCGGCGTCAAGGACGTCTTGATATGTATAACCTAGCGCGAACTCGTTGGCAATTGGCGGCTTCTTTCTGTACCTGTCCTGGTTTCTCTTCGGTGTGTTCTCAGAGCCGAGGGTGTCAAGGAACTCCTTCTGGGTATCCGGTGATCCACCTGTCAAGATGTCAGTTTTGCTCTCAATCAACGGTTCTAACTCATGACCTAGGACAAGTAAGTTCTTCTCAGGCAGTTTCTTGCCAGAAGCTACGCTGTCCAGCATCGACGACCACATGTTCCCCTCAGAGTCGCCATTGCTCTGCGGGCGGCCATCACTCTTTGCCTTGAAGACCCTCGGGCCAACTCTGGTTTGCCCGTTAAGGTTCATTGTCAATTTGAGCTGCTGGATCTCTGATCGGAGCTGACGGGGGCGATCTGTGACCTCGGCTAAGTCCGCCGCTCTTCCTTGTGGTTGGAATCAGTGCCCACACTATTCTGCAAGCACAAGAGGAGCAGATGCTGTTCCACAAGCGCGATCAAGTTTGGAAATACCTGAGTGATGCCGATCACAATTTTCGAAGGCTTTGGATCAGTGGTGCTGGACTTCTATGATGTTTCGTGTTGTCGGACCTAAAGCTGGGATGAAGCACTTCGAAGACTCAGCAATGTAAACCTCGAATCGGCTTAGCCTGTAGATCTCCGATAGGCGAGCCGCCATCTAAATCAGCCCTATGCAGGGTCCAGGGCAGCTAGCCTTTTTGAGGTTTCCCTTGCATTTCGTCGAGCGGCTTCGTCCGAACTTCTTGATCTTCACATATTTTTCACACTTCCACAGCTGTCACATAGTCGCTGGTGATCCGTTCGCGCCCAAACTTACGCAATACGATGATAAAGTGTACAAGATATCTTGGACGTAAGGGTATCTTGCCCTGAGCTATTCGTGGTTGTCAAAAGCCAGGGGCGCCCTTGAATTACTGTCCTCGACGAGCGCCGCCTGAAACTACAAGCAATGAGTTGTGAAGGTCATCCGTGATTCCCCCGCTTTATTATGAACACTATACGAGAGATCCAGGCCCTCAACAAGCGCGAGCTTGAGGCCAACGTGTAGGACCACCGATCCCACAATCAATCTACACGACACTGACTATCAATTACTCTAGTTCAACGGAAGCATCTTGGCACACCGATTATCGCGATACTGCCTACATCTACATCGGTGGCCTGCCCTTCGACCTCTCCGAAGGCGACGTTATCACCGTTTTCTCCCAATTCGGCGAGCCAACATACATCAACCTCATTCGCGACAAGGAGACCGGGAAGTCGAAAGGCTTCGCGTTCCTCAAGTATGAAGACCAGCGAAGCACGGATCTTGCGGTCGACAATCTGGGAGGGGCTACGATCATGGGAAGGGTGCTGAAAGTGGATCACACGCGATACAAGAAGAAGGATGAGGATGAGGGCATCGATCTTTCAATGGGCGTTGGCGCGGAGAATGCAGAGGAAGCTGAGTCCGAAAGCGAGGGGGAGCGAAGACCACAACTGAAGGAAGAGCGAGAGTTGGCGGCCTTGATCCATGATCACGACGAAAACGATCCTATGAAGGAGTACTTGATTAAGGAGAAGAAGGACGAGGTGGCCCAAGCTTTGGCGAGGGCGAATAAGGACAAGTCGAGAGACCGAAGGGACGGGCATGAACACCATCATCGTCACCATCATAAGCACCGATCGCGGAGGCGTAACGATGCGTCTTACGTGGACGAAGAGCGCCGGAGAAGGCATAAGTCTGACAGGAGAAGATCCAGAAGTCCTTGAGCCTGGCTCGACACGCCCACAGCGGCACTTTAGTAGCACGTGGGAGAGACATTTTACGGACCACTTCCTCCAAACACTGCCGTACCCAGGAAAGCGCAGTACGGCACGACGAGCCATGGTGGTCCAAGCTCGTGCTCCTATCTGAGAAGAAATGACCTGCCGAAATGAGCGGACCTGCATCGAATTGTTGCACAGGTGGTTTAGAGCTGCTAATTGCGGTACTCGTATTGGAAGTTTCAGCAGACAACGAAGTCTTGGGGTTTGTCCTCCAGAGAATTGAATTACATGATATTGGAGTGGTTGGCAATGATGGTGATTCTGGAGCCAGAGCCCTGACAGTAAGCGATCATTATCTACATAACCTCTTGAGCGTTCCACGAAAGGGACAGAGACATCTGTCAAAAATCAAGCTCTCCAGTACTCGTTGGAAGCATGCAAAAATGTACAAGAAGAACGGCCCCGCATGTCTTTTGTACATTTTTTCAATGATCGTGATATGCATCAGCTGCCCAAGTATCGTTTCCAGCCTTGTCTTATACACCGTCGTTTTCCGTCATCGCTTTCGCCTAGAATGAATTTCTCCCAGCGTCCATCTCGCCCAGCGCCAATGACGAGGATTGTGTGATCATTACCCCATCCTATCACGCCTTTTTGGGGTTTTCCTCCTGCTATTCCGGGTATAGACACATTTTCGCTGTTTCCAAGACTTGTCTTTGGATCATCGTCGGTTTCGAAATGCGCAGATGCGAACGAGTAGATATCTGAGAACACTCTTGGCAACAACGGTATTTTGCCCAAGAGGCCCCATTTCTGGTTGTTGCTCTCATCGTTGCTTTCCGCACCGGCTGACCCATTCAAGGAGCGAAGCGACCTGCCAGCAGGAGAATCACTCCTAGACCCGTGCAAAGGATGGGGAAGATCAAATATGTGGAGAGTAGACTTGTCAGAGGTGACGGCCAGCAACTTGCTGTTTGGAGATATCGCAATTGAGTACACGGTAGCCTGGTCCACACCGCGACGAAGCTCACCCGTCCGCGCGCAATTGCCTGTCGAAAAGGTACGCACGAGGGTACCCTGTGCGTGGTAAGTCATTGGTTCATTTAGTGCCAAAAATAAACAATACCACTTCGCTTGCGGTTGCCAAAACCTCCCCATCGGGACTTATTTCCATGGCTCTTAACGGCGAGCTGTGGGCTGGAAGAATGCTTATGTTCCCCGTACTGATCTCGACCATCTGGACTTGCCCGGGGGTACGGCCTGGAAAAGCAACGATACTAGGTCCAAGGCAGCATAGACCGAGTGGGTTGTTTGCGGTTTCGAAAACCGAGAGCTTCTCTGGGGGCGAAGCAAAAGCGTAGAGATGTACGCTGTTATGGAGTGCTACGACGATTCTCGACCGCGAAAGACAGACTCGATTGACTGGGGAGCGGAACTCGAGGGTGATTACCGCTTTCTGTTTGGCATCGTCCCAAATGATCACCTTTAATTAGTTGTAAGCATAGATCTTGTGCGCGTCTCCAGCAAGTTGCTTACCAACCTTGTTCTGGGGAAACTTGGGCCGCTTCCCTCCTCCCACAAGAGCGATATAGTTGGCTCGACCGAGCATTTCAGCTGCACCAATACCGGCATTGAAGTCTTCAATGATTTTGATCAGCCTAGAATTCAATGCGTCCCAGTAAGTCTACTAAAAGATCCCCGTACCGCGAGAGACTTTGAGCTCGCATGGGTCTGTATTGAAGACTGTAGTGCGTCAATCGCTTTACTGCTTTGATCGGGGCCTGTCTTGAGCATACCACAGAAGCCAGTATCTAGCCCAACAGAGAAGCAACTGCTATCTTGATTGAAAGCTACTGATAGCGAAATCGGTCCGGCGGACTCGTCAATAGCTGGTCTAGTGTTCATGGCTGCGGTGCCAGGACGTAAGGCTAGGGCGGTAATCGTCTACAACGACTGCTTGCAATCCCGAAGTATGTACGAAGATGCGTCATCGGTGTTGATAAGTGAGAGCGATTGTAACGCATCACATGCGACACTGGTAAGCCATGTAAACACAGACAACGCTGTGACTGTGTTTGAATCTGGATTTGGCGACGGCAACTAGCCTCCTTAGTTTTTGCTTCTGCGGCTCCGTCCCCATAGTACCCCTTAATTCTTTTGAGCTCACGTCGACCAGCAGCGTGAGCATTCCAGAGCCTTGCTATACATATTTCTCAACAGGCCTCAATCATGTCCTCTCCTGCTGTACGTACCCATCATCGCTTCCTCCACTTTGACCAAGCTTTTCCGCTTCCGCGTTCTCGGCGCTAATTTTATTTTCTCGAATTAGGCCAGAATGCGTCGCAAGAAGAACGTCAAGAAGGGCATTCAGTTCTGCCTGATGGTATGCGGAGCTTCAGGGACAGGTCAGCAATGTTGAAAATCATATGCTTTGTCGTAATTAACACAACCCAGGGCGCACCACTTTTGTCAACACGCTATGCGGCAAGAAGGTCCTACAAGGCCGAGATGATGATGATCCTACGAACGCACACTTGGAGGAAGGCGTTAGGATCAAGCCAATCACAGTCGGTGAGTTGAAACACACAAGTGAATATATGGGTATTCGTCTACTGAGGACATCATAGAGCTAGAATTGGATGAGGAAGGCACCCGCATCTCGCTCACTATCGTGGATACGCCAGGCTTCGGCGACCAAATCGACAACGAAGCCAGGTCAGTCTTTGAGTCCGTGGCTATCCTTGATGATGTACTAAGACTTCATTCAGCTTCTCTGAGATCGTGGGCCACCTCGAACATCAATACGATGATATCCTGGCAGAGGAATCGCGCATCAAGCGTAATCCCAGATTCAGGGACAATCGTGTTCATGCCTTGCTTTACTTCATCACGCCGACGGGTCATGGGTCAGTTGCTTATGTCGAATGGCCTGCTCCCTACTGATGCTCTGCTGCAGGCTTCGCGAGCTCGACATTGAACTCATGAAGCGCCTCTCACCTCGCGTCAATGTCATTCCCGTGATTGGCAAAGCCGACTCTCTCACGCCACCCGAATTGGCAGAATCAAAAAAGCTGGTCATGGAGGACATTGAGCACTACCGCATACCTGTCTACAACTTTCCCTACGATGTGGAGGAAGATGACGAGGACACAATCGAAGAGAACCAAGAGCTGCGAGGCCTGATGCCTTTCGCCATCGTTGGTTCCGACGAAGTCGTCGAGATTGGAGGACGCCGAATTAGAGCTCGACAATACCCTTGGGGCGTCGTTGAGATCGACAATCCCCGCCACTCGGATTTCCTAGCCGTCAGAAGCGCACTTCTCCACAGTCATCTCGCAGATCTCAAGGAGATCACTCACGACTTCTTGTACGAAAATTACAGAACCGAAAAGTTGAGCAAGAGCGTAGATCCAGGAACGGGAGCGTAAGTCATGTGTAGTCCAATCGTTTCGTCCCTGTACTAATAACGACACAGTGATTCTTCGCTGAGCCCAGAGGATCTAGCTTCGCAGTCCGTCCGCGTCAAAGAGGAGCAACTACGTCGCGAGGAGGAGAAGCTAAGGGACATTGAGCTGAAGGTGCAACGCGAAATCAACGAAAAGAGGCAGGAGTTGCTTGCGCGTGAGAGCCAGTTGAAAGAGATAGAAGCTCGGATGCAGCGGGACCAGAGTATATCTGTGGACGACACCAACGGCGAGCTTGCCTGATTACAGGTAAATTTGGTGCAGGCAAGAAGTACTTGGGGACCCTAAATTTATTTGGGGAGTCAACCTTCGTGGAAGATTTGTTCTATTGCTCGGAGCGCTCGGTAGATATCCCATTAAATTCATTTCCTTCTCGAATTTGGCAAATGCTTATACTCGTTCAAGAATTAAATCTCTTCATGAGCTGAGGTAGACGCTCCTAAGGCTTGAAGCCATGCTTATGATGCCATCTTTCTATATCGAAGTCCAAGAAGACGGCTTCACTGGTTGATGAGGTGACTGCTCCGAATATTCAATCCTTCAGTGTCTTGCAGTATCATCAGGGAACCGGCGTGTAGTCTGAGACCGAGTGATTCTTGAGTCCTCTGATAGCTTTTCGAACATTCTGTGTGATACTCTCGTCACATGCAAGACTGGAAACAGACTAGCGCGCAAAGGCATCTGTACTAGACGTCAGCCTTGCTTTACGCCTCCGTTCCGCATCTTACTTTAACGGTTCCATCATCATCATTTACTTCACTCCTACATCAACCTTTCAAGTCCTACACCTCTATCACCCATGGCAGCCAATACCAAGTATCAGCCAGCGCCGCAGCGTGACTCTTTCGAAGAGGCAAACTACACCCAGGCTCCCCCATCATACCAGGCTGAGCCAAGTCACGGCAATGTGCCACGAGGCGAAGATGACAATGTTCCTGACGATTTCAAGGTTTGGCCCAATCCTTTCAACGTAGCACATCTCTCCTGTGCTGACAAGAGCTCAGTTTGGTGGTTCGGTCGCGGAGGCTACGCTACCGATCAGGATGCAGTTCATTCGCAAGGTGTACTCAATCCTGTAAGTCGCCCTTCAAGCGCATATTCAGACCTGTTGCTAATATAGCCAGAACGGTTCAGATCCTTACGACGATGATTGTCAGCTCCATATCTTACTTCAACGGGACCTTCAAGACCTGGATTCAGGGAAACCCCTGGATGTTGTGGGTATCGATGTTTGGGGCTATCGGGTTCATGCTCTTGACCTTCTGGAAACGCAAATCGTACCCGATGAATCTAGCCTTCCTATCAGGCTTCACGATCCTCGAAGCATATTGCATCGCCGTCATCGTGTCCTTCTACGATACAAAGATAGTCCTCGAGGCGCTGATCTTGACGGCCGGCATCTTTGTTGCACTGACGCTGTTCGCATGCCAGACCAAGTATGACTTTACATCGTGGATGCCGTACCTCTTCGGTGGTCTCTGGGCACTCATACTCTTTGGTTTCATGGCCGCCTTCTTCCCAACCAATAGCAAGGTGGAGCTTGTTTACGGAGCCATTGCTGCCCTGATCTTCAGTGGCTATATATTGGTCGATACACAGCTCGTGATGCGACACTATCACGTCGAAGAGGAGATTGCTGCCGCTATCTCTCTCTATCTGGATATCATCAATTTGTTCTTGGCTATCTTGAGGATACTCAACAGCCAGCAGAACAACTGAGTCAGATGAGGATGTTCTTAATTGGAATAGTGCGGTTACAGGCAAGGCCATGGTATGCAAGGGCTTATGTCGTTATGTGGCGATGTGATGGTTCAATCAGGCGCAGTATGCAGACTACTCTGGGGCGGATCAGGGCGTTAGACTGTATATTCCTAGTTTGTAGCTTATGGTTGCCAAAACCTTCATAGGGATGCATCTTTCTTCGGGATCTGAATGTGGTGACCGGTGTATGTGCATGTCCAACACCGAAGTCATTTGAAGCAACAGAATAACCCAAAGAAGTCGTGACATTGTGGGTGATTGGCCCTACTTTATCCACACACTGTGCAGGGTACCTTATTGTGATCTGCCGCGCCCAATGCGGATCTGGGCCCCAGAGCCTGGTTTGCACAAGCGAACTTGATACCCGTCAAAAATTAAAACCATCTTTCAAGAATATCACTGAGCGCGCTTTTGAAGGGGTTTCAATTGTCCTACATTCGTTACGTATCTTTCTTCCAGTCGTCGTACTCGTTCATCCTGCCTAATGACTTACGAACCCTCTTGACACTACGCCTACCACTCCTTGTTTTCGTCCGGCTTCTCTGCGGAGCTCAGAATCGTCGAGGATCCAATCGCTTCGCAATTGCACCCTCATAGCACTTTTGCACCGTTTTCGCCTGGCGCTGTAGCCATCGGCTTTGCTACAACTCTCTAGATGCCTGCTTAAGTCATTTGCGATCCAGCCTCCGAGCTCACCACCCTCCCCATACCTCCCCACCATGGACTCGACAGATAAGACAGACTCCCTCCCTTTACGGACACAAAGCCAGTATACATTTGCGAATGGGCACAGCTCTGCGTTAGTCACCAATGGGTGTCCCCATAGCGGCGCTGTGGGAGACAAAGTCCACCATATTGAAGACGCACAAGCCAACGCGTGGCACAAGCAGTCACAGCCATACAAGATACCGAAGCCAAAGCGAAAGGGCAAGCGAAAATATGATAGCCTTCTCGCGGTCTTTTGCCAATGGGTCGTGGATCATCAGATCGGTTTGTGGAAACCCGCAGTTTCTGCATGCGCGCACTCACATACTTCGTTAGGCCTCGCTGTGAACCTGCTTATGCTGCTTGCATTGACTCATCTCTGCTTCCCACGAGCTCGGAGACATACCCGAAAGTTCTTCCAGCTCTCCTACCACAACGCTTCCTCTGGGAAGTATACGATCGGCTGGGATGACCTTCCTTTGGTGTTCTACTGGATCGTTGTTTTTACAGGCCTTCGAGCAGCTGTGATGGACTACATTCTCGAGCCATTGGCACATCTGGCAGGCATAGACAAGAAGAAAGAGAAGGTCAGGTTTGCGGAACAGGCATGGATCTTCATCTATTACACGGCTTCCTGGTGTCTCGGCATGGTAGGTTTCCAGGAAGTGATGATGTTCAATTTGTAGCTGCTGACGAACCTACCCTACCAGTATCTGATGTATAACTCGGAATACTGGTTTGACCTACGCCACTTGTGGACTCATTGGCCTACTAGGGAGCTGGGTGGGCTTTTCAAGTGGTACTACCTGGTGCAATTCGCATTTTGGCTGCAACAGATGATCGTGGTCAACATTGAGGAGCGAAGGAAAGACTATGCACAGATGTTCACACATCATGTCATTACCTCCGCTCTTATTTTCACGAGTTACGGGTACCATCAGTATAAGATTGGAAATATGATCTTGTGCCTCATGGACCCCGTGGACATCCTTCTATCAGTAAGACTCTCCAATACGAAGCTCAAGGTCTAGCCGCTAACGGACTCAAGGGTGCCAAGATACTAAAATACCTTGATATCCAGCCAGCTTGCGATATAGTCTTCGGCAGTTTTATGGTTGTATGGGTTGTGACACGCCATGTATTCTACCCACTCATCCTGTGGTCACTCTATACCGAGGCGCCGCAAATCATCAAATACGGTTGCTACTGGGGCCCTACAAACGACCTGCAAGGACCAATTGGTCGCCCAGATCGGTTTGGTCACTTGATTCAGCCCTTCCTAAATCCTGTTGGTCTTGTATGTTGGAACGCAAACATCGCGTGGTCTTTCATGGTCACGTTACTGGCGTTGCAGGTGATCCTATTACTTTGGTTCGGTATGATCATCAGGGTTGCAATAAAAGTGATCAAAGGCGCCGATGCCGAAGATTCACGGAGTGACGATGAAGCATCGAGCGACAGAGACGAGGCAGAAGAGGAGACCTACTGTGCAGCAAAGTGCGACAGCAATGGTTGTACAGAAACCCATCCGTACGAGGAGGAGGTCGGTGCCGAAGCCGTGAGTCTTGCATATCGAAAAATGAGCCCACCAAGGAAGTTTCGAAAAAGTGGGAGTGCTGCAAGTGGTATAACTATTCCTAGCGATAGTAAAGAGCTTTTGGGAAGAATCGGCTGCGACAAAGGAGTATAAAGGGGCTTTTTTGGGGAGGATGTCAACGTTGAATTGCACTATACCACCTATGAGCAGCATTAAAAGCTTGAGTTTAGACAAAAAGGATCATAGAGATCACGAAAATACAATTACCATTACAAAGAGAGGGAATCTTGACCGAAAATTACAATTTCGTCTGTTGTGTGATCAAAAGGGTGAACAACATTTCATGGGCGTAGACCCCTAGCCCTGGTGCCAACGGTAGGGGTGTATAATTCGATGAACGCTCTCGACCGTTCAAATTTTAGATTCGAAGTTTAATGACGACAAATCCTGCCTTTTCTCCAAATGCCGGTGTTTGCCGGGATATATCTCTAACGCTATTGATCACCGCGGTTGGGTAATGCTCTGAATACCACCCTAATACAGCAGCAGCAGACGTTGTAATGCCACCGCGACTGCGTACAGCAAGTCCTTCGTATTTCCATCCACCGCCACCATCTTCACGATGTCAATGTCTTCGCCAACCCAATCCGCGGCCCTTCTCCTCAACTGCCCGCAATCCCACCCGTCAACGCCGCATCATGTTTTCATGGCTCAACGGCCCCGGCGCAAATTTCAGAAACCCTTTACCTGGCTCTACGAATTACCTTAACGCATACGATCCTAACGGGCGACTTGTTCGCGCGACCAATCGAGAGAGACGATCCGACTCAGAAAATCCCGAAGACGAGGCTGGGAGCCTAAGTACAGAGAAGAACTTGCAAGGCGACAAGCCCATACCGAAGGAGTCATTGGATGATCTGATGCCCTTTCCGATGAACAGGCAATTCAGAAGCCAACCGGTTCTGAGCGAGGATTTTAAGGACGAGATCTATAAGAGATGGCAGAATGGGAATAGTGTTCGGAGGGTGAGTGCGGACCTGCAGGTTGAGATGCGGAGGGTAGGGGCTGTCATAAGGTTGAAGGCTGTGGAAGAGCAGTGGAAGACTCAGGTATGTTCCGTGAGTTGATGTTTCCTGTTCATTCAATTCCGGCAAGTCGACAAGCAGTATCATGATGAGCAACTCGATTAGTCTTGAAGACCTAACCATGGTTACTAACAACAAATTACAACTCTCTGAAACCTCCCATCCTGCCCCAATATATCCTTTCAACCACGCTCGCCCAACTTCCCTAAGCAGTCAACCACTGATACAGATGCATCAACAACAGGGCAAACGCCTCGCAACCCCCTACGCCCGCGCCATGCAGTCCATGCTCCCCCTCACACCCTACCATCCCAACATCCCTACCAGCCAGCACGAATCCATCAACGACCTCCCCGTCCACTCCGCCACCCTCCGCCAGGCCTTCCACCCCGTCTCCGAATCGCGCCACTTCACGCGCACCGACGCCGGGCGCGTCTTCGACCCCGAGCTGCTCCCTGCAGACGCCCGCGTCCCGCACCCGGAACTCGTGGAGTCGGCGAAAGACCGGTTGAGTGGAATGGGGAATTCGGAGAGGTTGGCGCTGCAGAAGGAGAGGGATCTGAGGGAGAGGGAGAGGGAGAGGCAGAGCGAGGAGGATAGGAAGAGGTTTCTGGAGAGGGCTGTGAGGAGGGTGGAGCCGGTGGGGGGGAGGTGGGAGTTTCGGTTTAGGGACGTGAGGATTGATGAGGTGGTGGGGGAGAAGGATAGGAGGGGGGTGGGAGCGAGGTATGGTGTGCCGCATCAGGATAGGAAGAGAGGGCAGGTGAAGATCCCTAAAAGAGTGGACTGTGCCTAGAGGGTGAGTCTCTGGGCGAGAATCTAAAGAGCTGCATCACAAGGCGATCTGTGCAAAGGAATCAAACATGGTTCGATTGGCATCGAGACAGCGCGGACAGACTTAGGCCTTGTACATCCCTGAGCATGCAAAGGCGCAGGCGGACGAGTCTGCAGTTTCGAAGCCGGAGACCTTATACTTCTCAAACTCGGCCTTTGGGAATAGGATGGCGTAGGCAATTGCATCCCCTAACCTTTTTTCCTCCCTATCAAATCCAGGTGCCAAAGATCAGAAGTGGGGAGAAATTGTCGGAAGGTGAAGAATCAGGTATATATCTGGCTTACACGATGGCCAACATCAGTAAACCAAGATGTTTCATCCCGATGTTTGACCATCTGGATGGACTCGACAACCTAGAACAGCCCTCTTCTCACCCCCCCTTTCTTTTCTCGGCCCTCTCGTCCTCTGCCACATCTCCTCCCCTCCTGATATTCCTTTCCCTCCAAACCCATCCTCTTACCTTCCCTCTGTCCTTCTTCTCTTCTTTCTCTCTCCTCCCCTTCCTCCCTCCTTCTTTCTCCCCCCTTTCTCCCCCCTTCCCCATAGCCATCCCCTTCCCCAACATACCTCCAACACATCCCC
>JAABUS010007404.1_pt1 | contig 12631 bp, 16 predicted proteins | sample 5560161 | NCBI WGS metagenome assembly JAABUS01 (sample SAMN10711885, study PRJNA513376) | rock metagenome | isolation source: Antarctica rocks | place: Antarctica: Victoria Land, Trio Nunatak nord | collected 2016-01-04 | reverse complement strand
TGGAGCTGGTCGCGTTCTGCCATTGCCTCCCGCTCATCGGCGAAAGGCACCCGGGCGACACCGGGCGGGGGACGATTGACAAGCCAGCCGCGCTCGTCCACCTCATTGCGGGCGGCGTTGATCCTGCCAACGACATCCCCCTCACGCTGGGCGCGCGTCGGGGCAGGGGCGGCGTTAAAGGAGTCCTGGCGGTCCATCAGCGCGAGCTTCACCCGGGCCGCATCCCTTGCTGCGGTGGCGGCCCCACGGAGCGTGGCGACCATCCGGGCCTGCAGCGGGTTCTTGCCGACAGCGATCCCCTTCCCGAAGTTGGCGATCGTCGCCTCACCCGCCTTGGCGAGCCCGTACAGGGGCGATGAGCGGTTCTTGGGTTCGGAGAACGGGAGCATGTCTCTGGCGCCCGAGATGACGCCCTTCACGGCGTCCTTGACGGCGCCCGCCGCCGACTTGATCCCGTCGATCAGCTTCCCGATGATCGCCTTGCCGGCATCGAAGAAGGCCTGGCCGATCTCCTTGATCGCCTTCCACCCGCCCTTCGCGACATCCTTCGCGACCGACGCGACCTTCCCCGCGATCGACTTGATCCCCTCCCACAGCTTGGTCATCAGCAGCTTGCCGCCTGCCACGAAGTTCTTCGCGGAGCTCTTCACGATCTCCCACGCCTTCTTGGCGACCGCCTTCACCGCGTCCCACACCGCCTTGGCGGCGCCCTTCACTCCCTTCGCGACGGCATGGATCACCGCCTTGCCGGCGTCGGCAAACTTGCCCGCCGCCTTCTTGATCGCCTCCCACGCTTTCTTGGCCAGGTCCGCCGCATGCTTGACGACGAACTTCGCCGCCGACGCGACACCCCCCGCGACGGCTTTCACCAAACCAACCCCGGCATCCTTGGCCTTGCCGAACACCTTGCGTATCGCGTCCACGACCAGCGTCGCGGCCTTCTTCATCGCCTTAGGCATGTTGATCCCAAACAGGCTGCCGATCTTGTTGGTGATCCAGACAACGAGTCTCGGCACGGCCATACCAGCCGTCTTGAACACTTCGCCCAACAGGGCCTTAAGCTTGCCGCCCAGCCCCTTGCCCTTGAGGACGTTGATAAGGGTGGAGGCGATACTCGCGCCGATCGCCGCAACGGGACCGGCGACCCTGACGCCCTTCAACAGTGCGCCGAACGCGGGTGCGAGCTTGATGCCCCGGATCAGCCCCATCAGCCTCGGACCGATCCCCTTTAGCTTGCCCAGGAACTTCGCCAGGAACCCGCCACCCGCAGCGCCCCCCGCCGTCTCAGCCGCAGCGGTGCCGCCCTTCATCGCCGCCTTCTGACCCGCCGCACCCCCAGCCGCGCCGGCCACACCCTCCCCGGCGGCGGATGCGCCCACCCGGAACAGCACCTTTTGGGCGGCCCGCTTGATGATCTTGCCCATCAGGCCATAGAGCCCCTTAAGCAGCTTCAGCGCACCGCCGATCGGCTTATGCCAAATCAGGAACCCAAGCCCAATCGCGGCGATGGTGTCGCCACCCGGAAGCTTTGACAGCCACTTCACCAGCTGCGCAGCACCCTTGGTGAGGTGTTCGATCAGGGAGAGGAAGTCCGACCCGCCCTTCCCCGACATCCCGAAGATCGACGCGAGAATGCTCCCGACGTTCTTCGCGATCCGCCAAAACTGGCCCAGCGACTTCGCCCCCCGCTCGAACATGGCGCGCAGCTTGTCGTGGTCCTTCGTCTTGCCCGCCACCTTGCCCAGCCAGTCGGCCAGCATCTTCAGCCCCTTCAGCAGCAGGGGCATCGCGGCGGTGGCGATGTCGCGGAAGATGTCCAGCAGGTTCCGCAGCGACCGGCCGAGCAGCGGGACGGCCTTGGTGGCCGACTGGGTGAGCATCGAGAAGAACTCCCGGAAACGGGGGGAGGAGAACTGTGCGCCGAAGTCCTTGAACATCGTCCCCACCGCCTTGCCCAACCCCGTGAAGTCCCCTCGAAGGCCGGGCAGCACCGTCCGTAGATCCTTGAACATGGAGGTCAGGCCCTTAAACGCCTCGCGCGCCCCCGGGCCCACCGCCGCCGCAAAGTCCTTCTTGAGCCCCGCAATCGCAGCCTTGAAAGCCTTTATCTCCGGGCCGCCGGCCTTGAACGCCTGCTTCATCCCCAAGGCCAACAAGCCCAGCGGGGCAAGGACACCCAGGGCGGCGACCCCAATCCCGCCAACGGCCGCCCCCGCCCCGATCGCGGCCGGGGCGACCGCGACCAGAGACGCAAGCACCGGGACAATTGCCCCCCCGAGCCCACCGAACGCCGACCCGAGCCGCCCGACTGCCGACCCGGCACGCTCAGTATCCACATGAACCTCGATGTTCTTGCGGTCCGGCAAGGCGGCGACCTGCTCCCGGATCTTCATCAGCGCGGCGGCCCCCGTCACGTCCACGTCGACCTTCGGAGTGGCGCGCTGACGGGCCACCTTGCGCATGTCGGCATACAAGCCACCGAGCTTGCGCTTCGCCGGACGGTCCTCGGCATCCAGGGTCGCGGAGAACCGGCGCCCCTCGAAGTCCTCGGTTTCCTTGATCGCCTGCCGTAGCCCAACCTGAAAGGGCGTTCGATCCAGGGTCAGCTCAGCGAAAATCTCTCCAGCCAGGAAGGACATCAGCCCTCCCGCCCGTAGACCTGGGCCCCGTTGTCGAAGACCTGAACCTTGGCCGAGCGGAGCAGGTCGCCAAATTCACGAGGGATGCGCCGACCCGACTCGCCCTGCAGCGCCTCCATGCTCAGGCTCATCGCCGACACGAGGCCGCCCACATCGAGGGCGCGACTAGCCAGCGCCTGCAGGTAGGCGGGGTGGGAAGCCAAAAGCGGTCCCTCGAGGTACTTCGGCCCGGTGCCGCCAGTCGTCCAGTGCCGGATGATCGCGCCGGCGTTCGGCCCAGACATCCAAGTCCCCTCGTGCTGCGGGACCGCGATCTTCTCCGGCCCGTAGGAGACCCGCCCAGTCAAGAGGCCCTCGCCGACCTGGTCTTCGAGCTCGCGGATCCGTTCGATGAAGGTGCCGCCCATCTACTTCTCGTCTCGCTTCTCGTCTCGAAGTCGCCGCCGAGCGCTACGCAGGGAGAAGTCCGCCAGAGCGGCCAGGATCGACGCCTGCAGCAGGTCGCCCGTCACGCCTTCGGGCCGCTCGGGGCCAAGGCGCTGAAGCTCCAGCACGGCATACGCGACCGTGTCGGCGGTCTCCTCCAGTGCCTCCGAGAGGTTGTCCTTCGACAGAAAAGCGTCGTCGCCGTAATGACGCTTGCCGAGCTTGAGGCGCTTGCGTACAGCGGCCGGGAAGTAGCTCAGATCCACCTCCTGATCGAGGAGGTCGGGCGCTTTACGGGCTACGAGCTTGAGGAACTCGCGTTCAAAGTCGTGATCTCGGGCTGTGGCCATTGAGCGTCCGTGCTCCTCACAGAAACCATCCGTGGTCTCGTAAAGAGAAACCTAACCGCGCGCCCGGACCTCACGGCCGGGAGATCAACCACTCGCCTTCGGAACGCACAAGCCCGATCGTCTTGCCGCTCAAGAGCCTGACTCGGGCACGCTTGCCGTGGATGGTCACGGCGCTCTCGCTGAGGCCGTCGCGGCTGCGCTTGACCTTCGCAAGATCGTCTTTGCCGTTTAGGTCGAGGATTTTCGCGACCGCACCTTCACAGGACTTCGCTCCCAGCGGGGCGGCTGCAGTGATGATCTTGACCTTGCCGTCACCGGCCAGCCGGCCGCACACTCCCTGCCCGTCTCCCTTGATGAACGCCGACTCGTAGTCCTTGACGGCTGAGACGACGGCGGCCTTTGGAGACCGCTGCTTACTTGGCTGACTGGTGTCGCCGCCACCGCACCCCGCTACCAGGGCGACCGCGGCCAGGGTTGTGGGGGTCAGGTAGCTGCGCATGGTCCTGTTTCCACGCTACTACGGACGGCGATAGACCTGAGCGCGGCCGTGTGCGCCCCTGGCGCCCTCCGAACCATTGCCGGACCGGTTCTGTCGCACCGAGGCTCTGTGACGAGAGAGCGGCGCTCCCGACGCCCACCTCTCACCGCGGCGCTGGCTGGCTCGTAACGCGCAGGACTGCTGCGACTGAGGAGTGGTGCCATGTCTGGGCCCCTTGGCCAGTTGCGACGCCCGCGGCGTTGAGCTTGTCGGCGATCGCCCGCAGCGAGAGGCCTTTCTCGCGCTCACAGACGATGCGGTTTGTCACCGTGGCCGGCAGGGTCGAGCGTCGGCCGAGCTGCACCCCCGCAGCCCTCCGTGCCGCCAACGCATCGCGTGTCCGTTGGCCGATCAGGCGCCGCTCGAACTGCGCGAAGGTCGCCATCACGTTCGCCATCATCTCGCCCGCCGGGGTGGTCGTGTCGACGTTCACGTCGAGGGCGACGACTCCCCACGACTGCTTCTGCGCGGTGGCCATGATCGAGGCGAAGTCGAGCATGGATCGGGAGAGTCGGTCGAGCTTGGCCACGACCAGGGCGTCGGACTCGCCGCGGCCGAGGGCGTCGAGGGCGACCTGGACCCCTGGCCGCTTGAGGTCCTTGGCTGAGTAGCCCGCGTCCTCGACGATCTCGACCAGCTCCCAGCCTTGGCGCTGGGCCTCGGCGAGGATGGCCGCGCGTTGCGCGTCGAGGCCAGCTCGGCTGTCGGCTTGCTCCTCGGTGCTCACGCGCACGTACCCTGTAACCCGCATGGACGGCTCCTGTTCGTCTGTGCCACGGGCCGGGCGGTTGGCGCCGCGCCGGCCCACTATTAGAGCGTAGTGTACAGCTAACGGTCGTTAGGTGTACGGAGCGTACGAGCGGGCCATGCCAAGTTCCACCAGCTCGTCATCGGGGTCCGGGAACAGCGGTTCGGCCGCATCATCCCAGCGCACGACCATCCCCGCCTGATCGCCCTCGAGCGGCTCGCTGCTGTAGGGGGCCACCAGGTTCACGCCGTCGCCGTCCATCAGGCCCCGCCTGTACCGCGCCAGCTCGGTGGCCGCCCAGACGAGCGCGTCACCCCGGTCGAACGGCTCGCCCGGCTGGCCGGTGAAGCCGAGCAGTTGCTCTTCGAGCTCTGGCTGGTTGCCGACCAGGTGGAGCCGCCCCTGCTCGGCGGTGAGCGCCGTCCCCTCGGCGCGCGCCCTCTTCCCCTTGGTCGCCCACACTTCCGAGTAGGGCACCCGGTAGCCGAGCTCGCGCATCTTCATCTCAAGCACCTCGATCAGGGCGGCGCCCCCGTGGTTGCGCTCCACCACGATCCGGGCGTTCCACTGCTTGGCCAAGACCAGCGCGCGGCTCAGGAACTCGCCCACGGATGCACGGTGCCCTTCGCTGGCGAGCACGTACAGGTCTCCGTTCATGCCGACGGCGACCACGGCCAGGGCCTGCTCGGATCCCTTCTCCCCGGGCTCGGCAGGGTCGAGCGCGACCACCACCTGACGGACCCGCTCGGGTGCGCGATCGACTCGGGCACCGTCGAGCCACAGCCGGCGGAACAGCGCGTCTTCAGCGTCCTCGAGCAGGTGCCCTTCGATCTCCTGCTGGCCGAGGCGGGTGCCCTGGTAGCGGGCGAGGATCCGCTCGCGAAACACCGGCGCCAGGTTGGCGAGGTTGTCGAGCGTCGAGCCGCGCGTGACCACCGTCGAGTCCCGTGCGATCAGATCCCTCAACGGCCGCTGGTTCGCCGGCGTGGTGGCAAAGCACGCCCGCGGGTCGTCGCCGTGGCGCAGACCTAGCAGCAGGTTGTCGAGCGCCTCCTGGAGGTAACGCCAAGCCCTCAGCTCATCGCCGATGGCGAAGTCGTGCTGAGGACCACGCAGCCGGTCGGGCTCATCCGCCGAGTAGACGTGCGACACCGCACCGTTCGGCCACGCCAAGCGGCGACGGGAAGGCTCGTACAGAGGCCGCTCGACTCGGGTGCACGCCTCCAGGATCCCTGCTGGTCCCTCGATCATTACGTCCCGCGCGTCCGCCGCGGTCGCCCCGACGATCGCTGACTCACGCGATAGGCCGAGCCTCACGCGCCGACGTAGCGCCTCCGAAAGGGCTTTCGTCTTGCCCATCCCGCGTCCCCCCAAAAGAACGAAACACGCCCACTCCCCCGCAGGCTCCAACTGTTCGGGCCGAGCCTGCGACTCCCAGTCGTGCTCGGCCTCATCGACCTGGCGGCGCAGCACCTCCAGCTTGGTGTGCAGCTCAGGGCGTGCCACTGCTCAACAGGTTCCGATCTCGGGCCTCCATCAGCTTCCGGAACTCCGCGTCGATCTCCCCCTGGATGCGCTTGTCATCCAGCGTCAGGTCCACGGCGAGCTCCGTGGACTGCTTCGGCCGGCCATAGATGCGATCCAGCAGCTTCTCGGCCGCCTCCATCTGAGCAGCCAGGTCCTCGATGGTCGACGCCACCACCGTCCCGTCCTTCGACTGGCCGGTCAGGATCGCGCCACGCTCCAACGGCGTCACCGTCAGATCATCAGCCAGGTGCAGGCCCAGCGCCTTGAAGTGCGGTCGCAGCACCGCAGCCACGTTCTCCTCGATGAGCTGGCGCGCTAGGTCCGTCGGCTTCGGCAGCGGAGGACGACCACCACCAGCGATCCCGGCCGCCGTCGCCTGCGCGCGAGACCCAAAACGGACTGACTCGGGCAGATCCGGATGGTGTGCTCGGCACCAATCCGTGTCGGTCAGGGGGTGAGCTCCGCAGGGGGTGCCTGCGCGGTTCGTTCCGGCGCATTGCCGTGGGGGGCCTTCCGTGGCCATGAGTGGATGGTAGGTGTCGCTTCGGCGGGTGGGACAGGGGGACGGGACGGGACGGGTTTTGCGGGGAACCTTCTCTATCCGCGCACACGCGAGGAAGGTTTCTCGTTAGTGCTGTCCCGTTCTGTCCCGCTGGTTCGCTGGGGGGCTCGTGTTGCCCAATCCGTTGCCCCGGGGCTCCGACAGCGCTAGGCGGCGCCCGCACTCCTGCCAGCTCAAACCCGCGTCGGGGCTAGACTCGCGCCCGACTCGGCTCCGTAGCTCAGCGGTTAGAGCGCACCACTCATAATGGTGAGGTCCCTGGTTCAAATCCAGGCGGAGCTACTACTGGTAGAGCGGGATCCCCCGGCCTAACACGGCGCTCGCGGTGCAGGTGGGCAACGGATAGGGCAACAGCGCCTATTCAGCCAGCGGGTCAGCCGCGAGCTCCTCCGGGCTGAGCCACGCCTCTTGGCGAAGGTCGCCCGTTGAGACGTTGCGATGCTCCGCGATCCGCGTGAAGTAGTCCCACGGGTCAGCCGGAGGCCGCTTGCGGCCTCCGCCGAGAGCCCAAACCTGCGCTCGATCGGGACGTGTCTGCTCGCAGACGCTGGACAGGTTGGTTAGGAGCAAGCCCGTAGCGCGTACCGGGTCATGACCAACGGCCAAGCAATCCACGAGAGTGAGCTTGGTTTGCATCAGCGCAGCCAACTCCCGCGGCAGGTGCAGCATGCCCGAATCGGTGGTGATCAGGCCATCCCACGGGTCCGGGTGGTGATGGAGGGCGAGGAGAATCTCCCAATCGTCAACTTCGCTCGTCAGCCGGACATCAACGTCGCTCAGAGGCACCATGTCCGCTTCAGCCTCGAACCACTCGCGCAGGCTGCTGACAATCGGGAGCGGAAAGCCTTGGTCTAAGGCAAACAGCCGAGCCGGCATTGCCGCCGCTGCCCCCTATGCAGCAATCGCGACCTCGTGCTCACCAACGTTGCGTGCGAGTTGGTTCTCAAGGTCGATGGCCTCGACAACCGCATCGGGCTCCAACGCCGGGAACAGCCGAACGATGTTGTCTGGGCCCATCCCCCGCCGGGCCAGCGCGGCGAGAGCGCGCGTTTCAACCCGGGACCGTGCCACGTGTGGTTCCCCGCCGAGTCGTCCAGGCACGATGCGCAGCGACGGCCGCGGTTGTACGAGGTCTGGGCCCTTGGCGCCATCTTCCCCCTCGAAGGGCAACACGAGGCGCAGTACGTCCGTATCGCCGAAGACACCTTGCCCAGACAGCTCTTGCGGGACTCCGGACGGATCGAGGACCACCGACCCCCCCGGGGTCACTCCGACCACCGGATCAGCTCCCGAGGCCCACATCTCCTTCTCCATCCCGCGGAGGCTCGCGAGCGTGTCTCGCACATCATCCATCGAGACGCCTCGCTTGCGACGCCCGTCAGAACGATCAGGGTGCCTCAACCAGTACACGAGTCGGAGTGCGAGAAGGTCGGTATACGACCACAGCTTCGTGCGCTCGGCCGAGATACTGGGAGTCACCAGCTCTCTTCGCGACCACTCGTGGACGGTCGACCAAGGAACTCCGGAGAGGGCGGCCGCCCGACGAGCCGGATATGCCCCGCGCTCCATCACCGAGAGCAGTATGGCCGCTGAGTCGAGTTCACGCGAGAGCTGCACGACATGCCTCACCGACGACCGAGTCGAGGAATGCTGCATCACCCACCCCCTCGTCCATCAGGTGGACGTAGGTACGCAGCGTGAACCCAGGGTCGCTGTGCCCCAGCCAAGCGGCCACCTGGGCCACGTCCCGGCCGGCTTCGAACAGGAGTGACGCGCACGTGTGCCTGAGCGTGTGGAAGGTCACCCACGTCTTCCACTCCACCGTCGGAGCGCCGTCCCTGACCACCTCCACGTACGCACCCAAGCCCGCGGCCTCGGTCGCCGGCAGGAGCACCCGCCGGCGGAGGTTGGAGTACTGGAGCGGCTGCCCGTAGTCCATCGTGAACACCCGCGCGGTGGCCGGCTGGTCAGCCCCGAGCTCCCACAGCCGGCGGGCCATGTTCGGGGAGAGCGGCAGGTCGCGTCGGGAGCGGTCGGACTTCAGGGCGCCCACCTCGCCGCGGCAGTCCTGCCGCCGCACGAGCAGCCGCGCTCGGCTCTCGTCCTCCTCGTCGAATTCGACGTCGCGCCACTCCAGGCCGGCTGCCTCCGAGATCCGTAGGCCGGTGTGGGCGAGCAGCTCGAACAGCAGCAGCCAGCTCTTCGGCGTGTTGGCAAGGAGGCGGCCGAGCTCCGCGCGGGTCATAGCCCGCACGTCACGCCCGGGCTCTGTGCTTCCGCCCACGCGCACTTCTCTCGTCGGGTTCGCCCTCACGGCCCCGTCCTCCACGGCGGTGGCGTACATGGCCTTCACGGGCGAGAGAACCTTGCGGATAGTGCCTGGCCTCAGACCCGAGTCCTCGAGGTGGCCGACAAACGCGCGAACGTCGGGCGCCTCCACGTCAGCGAGCCGGTACCCGTGAAAGAACGGCATGGCCCACAGCTCCATGTCGCGCCGGTAGGCCCGCCTGGTGCGCTCTGAGAGCCCACGGGCGGTCCTCCCGCGGTAGGTGTCCTGCCATCTCTTCGCGTACTCGGTGAACGGCTCGCGCGAGTCCGGCCGGCTGTCCCCGGACGCGCGCTGACCCTTCGACTCCCTCGCCTCCGCGAGCGTGCGGTGGAAGCTCTTGTGCTGCTTTCCCCGGTGGCGCCATACGACCACGTACCTCCCACCCCGGCGGTAGATGCCGGGGTGGTTGGTCTTCTCGAGCTTCGCGGCCATCAGACCGGCTGCTCCTGTGGAACTGGATCGCCGACGTACCCTGCGTAGATCGGCAACGCCGCGGCACGCGCACGCGCCGCGACCTCGGAGGCCGGTTCGTACGGGTCCTCGGCTTTCGCGATGGCGTAGGCCAGTCCGTAGACGTAGCCCCAGGCCTGAATGTTGGCCTCGGCGTCATCCCGGACAGCGGCGGAAGCCGGGTTGCCGAACAGGCCCTCCGTGCCCTGGTCATCGTCCAGCGCACCACGAACGCGGCTGTGCAAATCGGCCATCAGGCCACCTCCCCGATCGGCGTAAGCCACCTCATCCACTGACGGGTCTCGCGGCTCTCCTCGCGCAGAGTCGCGGATGAGATGTCGAGGCTCTCGTGCCGAGACTCGTGGTCCAGCGCCTCTGCGACGACACTGCCGACCTCCGGCTTGCTCATTCCGAGGTCAAGCGCCGTCTGGACGGACGCGGCGAGCATCTGGGCCGCGGCGTAGCGCTCGCCCTCTCGTTCGCCGTGGTCAGCGTGCGCGCAAACGTCGCAGGTCTCCTGCTTTTGCATGCGGTCGTAAAACGCCGCAGGGTGCCCGCAACGATCACAGACCTTCTTGTCATTCCTGGTCATCGGGTCTCCTCTGGTTGGTGTTGGACTGACACCAGAGGGAACGGCCGACGGGTCGCGCGTGTAGCTTGCGCGGCGCATCAGAGCCAACACTCTGGTGCCACGGCCCGGGGAGAGTTGACGCTCTCGCTCGGGCCACTTACTTGACGGGGCGAAGATACACCCGCGGGCCGCTCGACCGCAACACTTGACCGTAATGCGAACATGCGTTCGTGTCTGCTCCCGGTCCTGCTTACGCCCGATTTCGTAGCGCCCTGGCCAGCGGCAACCTCGACCACATCCGCCGAGCCGCAGCGGCCCTCCCGTCGGTCAGCCTCGACGACGCCCTGCGAATCTGCGTCGCGTACCGAGACGAGTGGGCGCTCTACGAACGGGCCGCAGTGAGATGGCTCGGCCGGTTCTGCCTCGAACGCAAGAACGCGACGCTCGAAGAGATCCTGCAGGCCGGCGAGGCGCTCGAGCGGCTGCCGACCAGCCCGGCAGAGGCGACGGCGGAGCTCGAGAGTCTGCTCTCCCGAGGCTGACGGGGCGCCCGTTCGCACGTCAGGCCGCCCGGCCAGGCGCGGCGGGTCCGGGCGACGGGCTGGGCAGCGGCCTCAAGGGCCTCGGCGACACGTCGGATCCCGTCCTGCGGGCAGTAACGGGCTCGCTCACACGCGCCCATAGAGCGGATCAACGGGTTCTGGCTGACCACCCAGTCCGTGGCACCGTCGAGCCAGCGGGGTCAGGCACATCTCCTTCGCGTACTCGTGCGCGTCACGCTCGGCCTCCCTCGCCGTCTTGACCGCCGGGTGCTCGATGAGCTGGCCCCTGGACCCGGTTGAGGTGAGTCCCTCCTCTCGAAGGGTGGTCCGCGCATCCCGTCCCCGGGCGTCCGCCCGCACATATCGCTCAAGCGTCGTCGGATCGACCGGCAGCTCCCATAGACCAGCAGCGATCAGCCAGTCACGAGTCCCGTTCCACAGCCGCTTGGCGTCCAGGTCGACGTCGGCAGGGGGTGTATCGGGGCGCTTAGGCGTCGCCACAGGTCACCTCCGGGGCGCGCTGATCGCGCGCGGGCGTCAGAGAACCAGCCACGCAAAACACAGCCGAAATCCGCTTTTTTTCGCGCAGACCTGGCGGGTGACAGCGGCATGAAATCGTCCCGTGATTGTTGGCCCCCCCCTGGGAGGCAAGCGTCATGCGGGGTGTCCGCACCCGTGGCGCGCTGGTCCTTGATCGGCCCGCCCTTCACGCTGCCGCCTTGGACTGCTCGTAGTAGCGGCGGGCCTTCGCCTTGTCGCACTCCTTGCACAGCGACTTGAACCCGCTGGCCTTGCTCCGGTCCGGGTAGAAGCCGTCTCGCGCCTTGAGTTCTCTGCATCGCGGGCACCTCACGACATCGGGGAGGGAAATCGGCGATCGCGGGGTGTCCGAGGGTCCATGTGGCCCGTGATGTTTTGCCCCCGCCTCGGTGGTATCCGCGGCGCTGGTCTTCCGGACGCCACCCATCAGGCGATGCTCGTGGTAGAGGTGGTGCGGGTCAGCACCGGGTCGGTGACGACGTTTGGGTCTTCGGCCGGGACGTCGGTGCCTTCGTGAGGTGCCATCGACCGGGGCATCGGGATGAAGTCGCGTGGATCGCGGCGCTTGCCGAACGACATCGGGGCGAACGCGGTGGCCATCTCGCCCGATGCGGTCCCGACGCCGTTGACCGGCAGCTCCAGGGGCGGCATGCCCCACAGCTCGAGCAGGAGTGACCAGGAGTTACGGACGCGGGACCACTGGCCGAGCTTGGCCTGGAAGTGTTCCCACGCCTCGAAGAGGTCGTCGCGAGCCTGGAGCGCTTCAGGTGTGCGGGCCTCCCCGATCTCGGTGCGGTGCTCCTGGATATATCGGCGGTGTTCGCTGATGGCGTCGGTGAGTGCGTCGTGTGCTGCGTCTCTGCGTGCTTCGGCTGCGATGTCGATCGACTCGCTTGAAATCTCTCTGCCTTGGGACATCACGGGCCGGGTAATCGAGTTGGCCTCGGCCTCGGCCTTTGCCATGCGCAGCTCGGCTTCTTGGGGTCCGGGTCTATGCCTTGCCTGGCCGCGCTGGCGAGGTAGTCGCGCATCTGCCCGGTCGCGCGGGCGACGTTGCGCTTGGCCTGGTTGAACTCGACGTCCGCCTGCTCGTGGGTCTGGCGGGCGACCTTGACTGCCTGCTCGAGCTCGGCCAGCTTGACCAGCACCTTGGCCTGGTCGGTGGTGCGCTTGGTGAGTCGGGGTGCCATCGGTCAGTCCTCCTGTGTGTTGGCATAGCCGCGGGCGAGCATCCCCAGCGCATCCGCGGGACCTGCGGCATCTGCCGTCACGGGCAGGTCCTGCTTCGGTGCGGGAGCGGGCGGGCTTACCAGTGCGTCGGCGAGTGAGTCGTGTCCGGCTTCCCGGAGCTGGTCTGCGAGCGCCTTGTCCCTCACGGCGTTTGCTGCGTCGGTGTGGCCGGCGGCCTT
>JAABUS010007403.1_pt1 | contig 12631 bp, 10 predicted proteins | sample 5560161 | NCBI WGS metagenome assembly JAABUS01 (sample SAMN10711885, study PRJNA513376) | rock metagenome | isolation source: Antarctica rocks | place: Antarctica: Victoria Land, Trio Nunatak nord | collected 2016-01-04 | reverse complement strand
GGCGAACAGGTCTTCGGCTTCACCAACGCCCACTTCTCGGGCTTCACGACGCGTGAGCTGTCGCGCATCGTTAGCCGCATCTTGCGCGAGCACCCGGACATGAGCGGACTCTGGCAGGTCGCCGCGGATCCGATCGACAAGTACGACCTGCTCTTGCGGCTGCGCAGCGTGCTGGGCGTGCGGTGCGAGATCGTGCCGCGCGACGAGCCAGTGATCAATCGCGCGCTCGACGCCAGTCGCTTCGAGCGCGCCGTCGGATATCGTGCGCCTCCATGGGACGAGCTGCTGGAGGAATATCGCCGATGAGCAACCTGCTGGATGGTGCCCGCGTGCTCATCACGGGCGGGACCGGCTCACTGGGCCAGACGCTGGTCCGGCGCCTGCTGCGGGCCGAGCTTGGCGTCCCCGACAAGCTCATCGTCTTCTCGCGCGACGAGGCAAAGCAGCACGCGATGAAGGCAACGTGGAAGCACTTGCACCAGCCCACCGACGACGTCTGGTACCACAACTTCGACGAGCTGATGGAGTTCCAGATCGGCGACGTGCGCGACATCGTGTCCGTCGAGCGGGCGGTGAGGCGTTGCGATGTCGTCATCCACGCGGCGGCGATGAAGCAGGTGCCTACCTGCGAGTACTTCCCCGGCCAGGCCGTGGCCACGAACGTGCTGGGAGCGGAGAACGTCGTCCGGGCTGCCACGCGCGAGGAATCGGTCCATACCTTCGTCGGCGTCTCGACGGACAAGGCATGCAAGCCGATCAACGTGATGGGGATGACGAAAGCGATCCAGGAGCGGCTTGTCATCGAGGGCAACCTGCACCAGGACCACTGCCGCATGATCGCCGTCCGCTATGGCAACGTGCTCTCATCGCGCGGATCGGCGATTCCGCTCTTCAAGCACCAGATTGCGGCGGGCGGGCCGGTGACGATCACCCTCGCCGAGATGACACGTTTTCTCATGACGCTCGACCAGGCAGTCGACACGATCTTCGCGGCGATGCTGCATGCCCGGCGCGGTGAGATCTTCATTCCCCACGTGCCGTCAGCACGGATCACCGACGCCGCCGCCGTGCTCATCGGCGACCTGCCCGTAGAGACCGTCATAACCGGAATCCGGCCGGGCGAGAAGATACACGAGATCCTGATCTCCGAGGAGGAGGCGTTTCGCACCGCCAAGCGCGAAGGCTACTACGTGCTGATCCCGCAGCTGCCGGAGCTTTCCGGCTCGGATCTCCCGCCGGTGCTGCAGTCCGAGTACTCCTCAGCGGACTCGATCGTCATCGGCGAGGAGCTCGAGCGACTCGTCGCGCTCGCGGACTTCGTGGACCCGGCGATGAGCGGCCCGGGCGCCCCCGCCGTGGCGTCCTGATCGCATGAGGATAATGACGATCGTCGGCACGCGGCCGGAGCTCATCCGCCTGAGCCTCGTCTTCCGCAGCCTCGAGGACGCGGGTATTCAGAACGTGCTCGTTCACACGGGCCAGAACTATGACCCGCGCCTCTCGGACATCTTCTTCAAGGAGCTCGACCTACCGGCTCCCGACCTCTTCATGGGCATCCGGACGGAACGCGTCGGCGAACAAATCGGCCAGATCGTCGCTCGCTCGGAGGCGGCGATGCTCGAGCACCAGCCCGACGCCCTCTTGATCCTCGGAGACACGAACAGCGGCCTGTCCGCAATTGCCGCGACCCGGCTGGGGATACCTATCTTCCACATGGAGGCCGGCAACCGATGCTTTGACTGGGCGGTGCCCGAGGAGAAAAACCGCAAGCTCATCGACCACATCAGCGACTGGCTGCTGCCGTACACACCGCGATCACGCGAGCACCTCGTGGACGAGGGAATCGACCGCACCAAGATCTTCGTGTCGGGCAACCCGATCACCGACGTACTCGAGCACTTCCGCCCCGGATGGGAGTCGTCGGATGTCCTCGATCGGCTTGGCCTCGAGGCGAACGATTACCTGCTCGTCACCGCCCACCGTCAGGAAACGGTCGACGTGCCGCATCGGCTCGCTGCGCTATGCAGCGGCCTCAACGGCTTAGCCACCGAGCTCGCGCGCCCGATCCTATGGAGCGTGCATCCTCGGACCGCCGCGAAGCTCGAAGCCGCCGGCCTCGAACTGCATCCCGCGATCCGATTGGAAGAGCCTTTCGGGTTCATGGACTTCGTCGCGCTGGAAGCGGCTGCGTCGTGCGTCGTGACCGACAGCGGAACCGTCCAGGAAGAGTGCAGCCTGCTGCACGTGCCGGCAGTGACGTGCCGCGACACCACGGAGCGTCCCGAGACGATCGAGTGCGGGTCCAACGTCCTCTGCGGCGTCGAAGACCCGCACCGGATGCTCGCGTGCGTGCTCGCGGTTATCGATCGCGAGCACGACTGGATTTCTCCGTATGCTGGAGATCGAGGAGTCGCATCGCGCGTCGCGAACTACCTGTGGAACGGCGTGGGCTCACGTCATTGATCTGTGGAGCGCTTCGCGAAAATGCACTGGGAGATGATGGGCAAATGCTCGTGAGCGTGCCCGCTGGCCGAGGGCGGTTCGCAATTCCGGACTGTCGAGCAGTCGCACGATCACATCCGCCAGCTCTTGCGGAGCATGCGGTTTCACCGTCAGGCCGGTGGATCCGTCGACAACGAATTCGGCGCTGCCACCTCCCGGTGCGGCCGCGATGATCGGTAGGCCGAAGGCGCCGGCTTCTGCGTAGACGAGCCCGAAGCCCTCACCCACGGGGGGGTGGGCGTCCGGGTTGGCGAAGCTCGGCAACGCGAACACCGCCGCCGTGCGGTAGAGCCCGATGAGCTCAGCGTCGGTGACGCGTCCCGTTAACGTGACGGCGTGCTGGATCCTCAGGCGCCGACACTCCGATCGTAGGGCGGCGAGGTCGTCTCCGTCCCCGACCACAACCCATCTGGCGTCAGGTCGTCGCTCGAGAACGCGGCCGAAGCAGCGGGCGATGTCGAAATGACCCTTGAACCGGTCCGTCCTCGCGAGCCGTGACACCGTAAGGACAATCGCCGCCCGGCCGGCGTGATCATCGACCGCGGCCTCCGCACCGGCGGCGATCGGCTCCGCCATCGGAAGTGCCAGAACCCCGATGTCGCTGCGATCCACGCCAGCGCGCGCGCCGAACACGTCCGCGGTGAAGGAGCTGATCGTCAGTAGGTGCGCGCAGCGCCGGATGAGAACCTGCTCGAGTGGACCGATGCGTCCCCACACGTCCACCCCGTATGCCAGGAGCGCGAGCTTGCAGCGAAACGCAAGGGCCACGGCTGACGCGACCGGGAGCAGACCGAGCAGACCGCAGACGACGATGTCAGGACGAGAGGTGTGCGCGCGCTTGAAGACACGTTTGGTGAAGCGGACGACGGCGGGCCGACTCACGGTTCCGTCGAGCCTCGGCGCTGACGCTTCACGCTGCCGTGGGGCCTGCACGAGGTCGACGCGCTCGACGGGGCCATCCCAGTTCGCCTCGACGGCATCCATGACGCGCTCGATGCCTCCACCCAACCCCGATGACGGGGAGAGCAGCAGCACCCGTCGACGGACATCGGTGGGAACCGTGGGCATACTAGCGGATTCGCGCACACAGAAGTTCTATCGGATGCCCTCACGTCAGATCCCGCTCGTCGCGGGACCTGACGATGTTGGGCGCAAGTGGAGCAGCTCCGTGCTGCTACGGTCGATCAATGCCTCCCGCGAGAGATGCGGTAACGCGTCCGCCCACGCAGAAGGAGAATGCAGCGTGGTGGAGCCAGCGCCCGATGACTTATGAGGGGTATGAGGGCGATCAGGCCATTGCCCACCAGCCGGGAAGCGCCGAATGGTTTGCGGAGATCGACCGGCGCTTCTTTCGAGCCGCGTTCACCACGCACCACCCCGCTGGGGCGGCGTTCGGTCGCTATCTTTCGCCTTCCAGCCCTGCAGACGCGGACGTCCTGGAGATCGGATGCGGCATGGGGACGCATACCCAGTTGCTCGCGGAGGCGGGCGCGCGGTTGACAGCCATCGACATCACGCCGCGTGCGATCGAGATGACGAAACGCCGTTGTGCACTGCACGGCCTCACCGTCGACGTGCAGCAGGCCGACGCCGAGAGCCTGCCGTTCGCTGCTGACAGCTTCGATCTCGTGTGGACCTGGGGAGTGCTGCACCACAGCAGCTCCTTCGATCATTGCCTCGCGGAGGCCAGCCGCGTTCTGCGGCCTGGTGGGCGGCTGTTCATGATGGTTTACCACCGTTCGAGCCTCATCTATTATGTGCATAACGTGCTTATCCGCGGGATCCTGTGCGGGCAGCGTCTGCGGCGGTCGTTCGCCGACATCTACGATGCTCACATGGATGGGGCGTACGCCCGGATGTTCACGAAAAGCGAGATGGCCGCCCTGCTGGCGAAGGACTACACTTCCGCGCAAATACGTGTCACGGGCCAGAAGGCGGAGCTGTTGCCAGTTCCGGCGTCCGCTTTGAAGCAGCGCATCGAGGATCGCCTGCCCGACGCGTTCGCGACCCGTGTGCTGAGCAGGTGGGGTTTCTTCCTCGTGATCCAAGCCGTTCGACGCTGATCGCTCCCTGCGCCCTCAGATCAGCGCGCTGGCGATGTCGCGTCGGTAGGCGCGGATATCGCGGACATCTGGGCCAGGTCGCTGGGGCGTCGGCACCCCGCCGCGCCGCCCACACCACCTGTCGCCTGCAGCGCCGATCGCTGCACGCCCGGCAGGACACCCGTCTTGCCTCGGAGCGCCCACTCCACGCCGAGTGCCCCGCCGCGAAAACCGAGCGGTAGTATGCGCTCGAGCTCGCATCGGGCTCCTGGTTCGCTCGGCGCTGCGCTGATGCTTGTAGACTTTGCGCCTTACGTGGACGTCAACGACTCACTCGAATGCCCTGTCGACGGCAGGCTCCGCTCGACGACCACGTCAAGCCTAAGTCCGGCAGCGATGCTTGGGCGCCACGAAACCCGGCGGAATCATGCGGCTTGAGAACTCCCCGGCGCCCACAGTGGTCCAACATACATACGGCGGGAACGGACAATTGTCAGTCCCGTTGGGCGATCTGGTCGTCGAGGTCGCCAAGAACGCCGCAATGGGCGTCCCAGTGCTCCGAAATCGCCGTCTCAAGCGGCCCCGGACCAGTGAACCGAGTAGCAGCCGGAAGGAGTGGCTGGAGCGTTACGCCTTTCAAGCCGTCCGGGCGTTGTTGCCCGTGACGGGAACGCTGAAGGATCGCAGAATCGTCGAGTTCGGCCCTGGCGACTACCTGACTTCGGGCTTCGCGCTCCTCGCTGCTGGCGCACGGTCGTACACGGCCCTGGACCGGTTTCCTGGCGACTATGCCGGGGATGCAGCGAAGGAGCACTACCGCTCAATTCAAGCAGCATGGCCTGAGTGCTTCCCCGATCTCGCCTGGCCCGCGGACCTCCAAGCGACCCGGTTCCCGGAGCACTATTCAGACCGGGTGACGATAGATGCGGCGTCGATCGAGCAAACAGCGGTGTCTGGAATCTTCGACATCGTCTGCTCCTTCCAAGTAGGCGAGCACGTCTCGGACATTCAAGCGTTTGCGAGACAGTCGCGCGAGATGCTGGCCCCGGACGGAGTTGCGGTTCATCGCATCGATTTCGGACCTCACGGGAATTGGGGCAAGCACAACAATCCGCTCGACTTTCTGCGCCCTTCCGAAGTACTCTGGAAGGTGATGGGTTCCAATCGCGGGACGCCGAACCGGCATCGTGCACACGAGTTCAACGCGGCATTCGCCGCGGCCGGGCTGGAGGTCCGTGAAGCAGAGCGGGAACTCTTCGACTACGCGCCGGACCCCGCGACGCGCGCTCAGTTGGCGAGGCGGTTTCGGACGATGCCCGCGGAGTCTTTGCAGATTAGTGCCGTTACCTACGCGTGTCGTCTGCCCGCTGCGAGGAAAAACGAGTCGCTTGACGCTTGACCGGCCTGTGCGGCGACCCCAGACCTACGAGCCAGTGGTAATGCCGACGCCCGACAGCAGCCGCAGGTTGGCCGCCAGGTGGGTTTCATCGCCGTCTCGGCGTGCAGCGAACTCGCGCGCACTGTTCCGGCGCACGATTCGTTGCGCCTCGTCGAGATGTGCGTATGCCTCGATCGCCGCCGTGAAGGCTCCCGGATCGTCGAGCGGTAAATCCCAGCCGGCGGAACGGGCCGCCAGCCCTCGCCACGGCGTACGGTCGCTCACGAGGGCGAGGCAGCCCGCTTCCAGCGCCTCGCCGATGACGTGCCCAAAGTTCTCCCCCCGTGTGGGCAGCAGAAGCAGGTCGTGGCCGGCAAACACGCTCGAGACATCCTCGTGAGGCACGGCACCGCGGTAGCAGCACGTAACGTTGTTCGGCAGCGCGGCGATCACGCGCCGACACGTGCGCCAGTACCGCGCGTCTTCCTGTTGACCGTAGATATCGAATTCGATCGGCGACGTGCAGCCGACGAGCATCCTCAACGCGCCGTCGAGATTCTTCTTCTCCGAGATCCGTGAGAGGAAGAGCACGCGAACTGATCCGACCGGCGATGGCGCGTTGGCGACAGGTTTCGTCGACGGCCGCCGTAGGTTCGGGGCCACGTGGATCGTCGCGCTAGGCACTAAGCGGCGGATGTGGGCTTCCTCGTCGGTCGATGACGCGTGCCATTCGATGCCTCGCAGGAGACCGAGTGCGCGAACCGTGATGAGATACGCCCACTTCCGCCCCCGTCGTATCGCCAGGGCACCAGGGCTCAGCTGTCCCCGGGGCGCTAGAAGCACTCGGCTGGATCTGAGCAGACCCAGGTATCGAAAGATCAGCGGATACAGCGCGAAGGCTCCGGAGTACAGGGTGTTGACGTAGAGCACGTCGTGCGGTGTTTGGCGAAGCAGGCGCAACAGGGCTAGCGGCCCCTCGTCACGATGGCGCAGGTAACGACGGCGCTCCGGATGGCCGGCAAGCCAAACACCAGGCGTCACGTCGGGATAGGGCAAGCGGGCCCCGAAATCGCGATCACGGGTGACTATGTCGAAGCGCACACGCCCCTCGAGGCGGTGGACGAGGGCATCGATCGTACGGACGGGTCCGCCCGCATTCTCACCGGGCAGATACCACTCCACCAGCGTGAGAACCCGCGGCGCGCACATCGTCTCGCAATCATAATCATGCCCGGTGGCGGCCGCTGCGCGTCGAGCTGCGCCTGGGATGCCGCCGGCGATGCGGATCCGTTGCATGCAGACGCTGGCGAGCTCACGCCGCGGCCGCGCTGCCCGCACTTTCGGCGAGGTGGCGATCGCCCCAGACCTTCGCCGTGTAGAGCGCCCATGGCCGGCTCCACGACGTCTCGCCTCGCTCGAAACGCTCCCAGACGTCGGCGACGGCCTTCGGTCGCAGCGCCGCCCCGACCTCGCCGCCGCTCGAGGGGTCCAGGAGCCGTTCGCGTACCTCGTCTCGTAATGCGCCCCTCAGCCAGTTCTCGAACGGCAGCGTGAAACCCATCTTGTCGCGATTAACGATCAAATCGGGGAGGAGGTCCGCAACGGCGTCGACAAGCAGTGGTTTGTGTCGTCCGTCGACCAGCTTATCCTCCGGCGCGACGCCAGCTACGAGCTCCACTACCTCTTGATCGAGGAACGGCACCCGGACCTCGAGACCGTGGCTCATGCTCATGACATCTGCGTCGCGCAGGAGCACGTTTCGCATGAAGCACGTGAGCTCGAGCTGCGAAATCGCGTTGACGTCCAACGCCCGCGGAGCCGGATGCGCGGGCCCCAGCGCCGCCCCGAGTAGCGCTACGCGCGTGGGCGCGTCGAAGAGCTCGCGCTGGAGCACGTAAGCCGACGAGGGCTCGCCAGCAAGCCAACCACCAAGCTTTCGGCCACGATCGGAGCGGCCGTAGGCAAGGCGCCCGCCGAGCGCGGCCACTTGGGTGGGAAGCCGCGGCACACGATCACGCAGGCGCTCGAGCCGCGGCCCTGTGCGAAAGAGTTCGTAGCCGGCGAACAGCTCGTCGCCACCCAGGCCGGAGAGCGCAACGGTGAGGCCGCTGCGCCGCGCGAGCTCGCTCACGACAAACGTGTTGACACCGTCGACGGTCGGCTGATCCATCGCGCCGAGCGCGTCCGGAAGGCGCGCGAGGAAGTCGTCAGCGGTGAGCTCGACCTCGTGGTGCTCGGTCGACCATCGTCGGCGTACGGCCTCGATGTACGGCGCCTCGGAATAGCGCTTCTCGCCAAACACGACCGAGACGGTGCGCGGAGGGTCGGCGACAGTGGAGGCGAGTCCTACCAGTGCCGAGGAGTCGATGCCGCCGCTGAGGAACACGCCGAGCGGAGCGTCGGCGACAAGCTGACTGCGCACGGCGGCATCCAGGCGCTCACGCAACTCGACGACGACGTCGGCGCGGCTCGCCCTCACACGCCGCGCGAACGCCGACTCCATGGACCAGAACACCGACTCCCGCACGGTGCCGCCCTGCAGTCGCAGGGCCGTGCCCGGCGCGAGCATGCGCACACCCTCAACGATCACGTGGGGCTCCTCTACAGCACCCGTGGCCAGGAACGTGCACAGAGCGTCTCTCGAGAGCGCGGGCGGGCGCCGCAGTCCGCGCACGAGCGCTCGCACCTCGGACGCGAAAACGAGCCGCCCGGCGAGGTGGCTGACGTACAGCGGCTTGATGCCGAGGGGATCGCGAACGAGCACGAGCGCCCGCGCCCGCGAATCCCACACGGCGATCGCGAACATCCCGCGCAGGCGCACCCACGCGTCCTCACCCCACTGCTCGTAGGCGGCAAGCGCCACCTCGGTGTCCGCCTCTCCCTTGAACACCCGACCCGCCGACTGCAGCTCTCGCCGCAGCTCGTCAGCGTTGTACAGCTCGCCATTGAACGCGATGACGGACCCGCGAGGACCGCCCATGGGCTGGTGCCCGCGCGAACTCAGGTCGCGGATGGCCAGGCGGGCGGCACACAACGCCGTTACACCGCTCTCATCAATGTGAACGCCCGCGTCGTCCGGGCCCCGATGGCGTAGATGGCGGAGCATATCCTCGGCCATCGGGCGGAGTTGAGCGGGCGATGACACGCAGATGCCGCCGATGCCACACACGCCGCGATTGAAGCACATGCGCTTCTGAGACGTGCTTGACGGCTGGCCTCCGCGATCCGGTAAACTCCGTTGGGCGTGCTCTCCTGCGGCAAGGCGACTCTACGAAGCGAATCACTTGCCGCACTCGGACGGAACCCCGCCGAGCAATCGGCCGATCCCGGCTGAGCCGTCCAGTTCTCTACAACCGGGCCGATCGAGCGGCGTCCCGCTGACCCCTTGCGCGACCCGCAACCTCATGGCTTGCTAGCCTCGGCGGATGCGGGCCATGCTTCACCGAACTCATGATACTAGGGGATTCAGGGAACGTGCCGCTGCGTCTGTTCCGCGCGGCGCCCTCGACGACATCATTCACCGTCACTCACCCGATGATCGTGGAGTTCGTACGCCCGTGCGACGCCCTTCAGTGACACGGCAAGCGAATCTCCTGGTGGCCCCATGGACAAGGGTTTCCGCCAGGGGCACGCGTGCCGGCGTCCGCCTCTCGTCCGGTCGAAGGCAGTTCGCTCTAGTGAGAGGCATGCCACTATCGAGGTGCAATTGCGTTAGTTTACTTTCGAGCCACGCGACGTGGAACGCTTAAAACGTGTTTGAGAAGGGGGACGCCGGACCGAGAGGACCGGATCGCGGATGCCAGGCGGTCGACCGTCGGCCCAGGAATACTGTTCGTATTGCCGGGTCGGCGGGCGGCCATATGGCGCCGCGAGACGGTTCTCTCGTGCCCCTTTACGAGGCGTAGTGGTACTTGTGCTGGTCGTCGCGCTGCTCCAGTGGGGCCGCTCCGTGCGACATCGGAAACCACCCAGTGACGGCTCGCCCCCGAGCCATCGCCCCGTGCGAGTAGCTCGCCCGTGAACTGTCTTCCGTGCTGCTGGCACTGCGGAGGGCCGATGCGCCCGCTGCTGGTTGCGGAAGATCGCAACCGAAAGGTGTCTAACACTGAGTTTGACTATTACCGCTGCCGGGTCTGTGGAGTCATTTCGCTCCTTCCGGTCCCAATCGATCTGGGCCGTTATTACCCGAGCGACTACATCGACCAGCGGCAGGATCCCGTCGAGCGCGCGCTCCGCTCCCAAGCAGAGCGATACAAGCTTAGGTTGCTGCTGCGAGTGGCCAGGGGCGGAAGGCTGCTGGAGATTGGGCCTGGGGCCGGTGGCTTCTTGGAGCTCGCTCAGTCGGCAGGGTTCGAGGTGGAGGCGATTGAACAGGACGGAGAAACCTGCAGGTATCTCGAAAGAACGCTCGGAGCGCGCACCTACTGCACCAGCGATCCCGCATCAGCGGTCCGCGAAGCTGGCCCCTATGCCGTCATCGCTCTGTGGCATTCACTGGAGCACCTGACCGAACCCGGCGACGTTCTCAGTGCTGCGGCGGGGGCGCTGGTTCCGGGCGGTACTGTCATGGTCGCTACACCAAATCCCAACGCCCTACAGTTTCGCGTCTTCCGCTCGCGTTGGACGCACTTGGACAGCCCCCGCCACCTCCATCTCATTCCGCCAGACGTGGTTCGTGAACATGCCGCCAGGTTTGGATTGCGCAGGTGCACACTCTTGTTCAGTGACGAAGGGACCCGTAACTGGAACGCCTTCGGCTGGCGCAACTCCTTGCGCAACTCCGTGCCGCCGGGTCTGGCGAATCCGGCCTACACTACCGGTCGGGTGATCGGGCGGCTCTCAAAGCCGGTGGAGCGACGCGGAATGCGCGCCAGCACCTACACCGCCATCCTCCAGCAATGACTTTCTCGGTCCTCATTCCTACGCACGATCGGCTCGATCTCCTTCGGAACGCCGTCGAGACCGTGCGCCGCCAGGATGATCCCGATTGGGAGATCGTCGTGAGCGACAACGCCTCTACCGAGGACATCGCGGGCTACGTCGCGGAAATCGACGATCCGCGCGTCCGCTACACACAGACCCGAGCCTTCCTGCCGGTCACCGACTCGTGGAACCACGCTCTGCAAGCCGCGCGCGGCGACTACGTCATTATGCTCGGGGACGACGATGGGCTACTGCCCGGCTACTTCCGGAACCTTCGCATGATCATCGAGGATCACGACCGACCCGACCTCGTCTATCACAGCGCCTTCTTGTTCGCATATCCGGGCGTCCTTCCTGACCGCCCCGAAGGCTTCCTACAGGACTACACCGGGACCGGGTTCCTGCGACCCGCGCCCGGTCCGTACCCCCTTGGGCCGGCAGAGGCTCTAGCCCTGGTCCGCAAGGCGATGCGATTCGAGATGGCACTCGGCTACAACATGCAGTTCTCGCTGGTCAGCCGAGAGCTGATCGATCGGATGCGATCGAACGGGCCGTTCTTTCAGTCGGCGTTCCCGGATTACTATGCAACGTTGGCGTTGTTGCTCGAAGCGCGCTCGATCATCGTTGATCCCTCCCCGCGCGTCATTATCGGGATCTCCCCGAAGTCGTACGGATTCTTCCACTTCAACGGCCGCGAAGAGGAAGGTAAGAGCTTCCTCAGAGGAACGGGCGACGGCGAGGATCCCGAGACGCGATCACTCGAGCTTCCGGGAAGCAACATGAACACAGGTTGGCTTGACGCTCTCCGAGCGCTCGAGAAGACCTACGGTGCGCAGCACGATGTTCGCGTCGTCCTCTGGCGCTACCGATTCGTTCAAACGACGGCGGTCTACGTCGGTCATTATTTGGCCCGCAGTGTGCCAGCGAAGGATCTCGGCGAACTGCAGCGCCGTCTCTCCCACCGGGAGCGGGTAACGGCAGACGTCGGTATGGTGGTGTACGGAGTGGCGCGCCGGATCGCCGGCTTGCTGCGCTCGGTAGGTGTACGGCCGCCGATGGCCCGGGCGCGGGAGCTGCTCGGCCAGTCCCCCAGCTGGGCCGGCACGGAGGTTGCCTCGGCATCGCGGACCGTGCTCGAAGTCTTTCAGGCGGCGGAGTCAGCCGCACCCGGCGACCCGGTTGTGGCTGCCGGCAGCGCAGGTCCCGCCGCCTGAGCACGACAACGCCAGAGCGCTCGGCCGGGTTCCGGCACCTCGCCGTGCGCGGGGCGCTCGTTGTAGGGCTCAGGGGGATAGCCAGCCGGGTTATCGCGCTCGGGGGAACGATCGTGCTCGCGCGAACACTATCGACGGATGACTTCGGCATCTTCGCCATTGGGAGCACCCTCATGATCAGTATCGACTCCGTTGTCCGAGGGGGTCTTGGCGCGGGACTCATCAGGCGACCCAGTGAGCCGTCGATGGCCGAACTGCAAACCGTCGTGGCTGCAAACGGCTTGGTCTTGATCGTGGCAGTGGTGGCTACCGCGGCCGTTTGCGCGGCGATCGGCGGTGGAGTTTTTATCATTGCATTCATGGTCATGTTCATGCCGCTGACGGCCTTCCGGACTCCTGGTATTATCGGGTTTGAACGCGCGCTGTCATATCGTAAGCTCGCCAAGGTCGAGGTGTTCGAAACTGCTGCGTTATACGGTGTCAGTGCCCTTCTCGTGGCACTTGGGATGGGACTGTTTGGAGTGGTCGTCGCCGCCGCCGTACGAGCCGTAGGCGGGAGTCTTCTCATGGTC
>JAABUS010007402.1_pt1 | contig 12632 bp, 17 predicted proteins | sample 5560161 | NCBI WGS metagenome assembly JAABUS01 (sample SAMN10711885, study PRJNA513376) | rock metagenome | isolation source: Antarctica rocks | place: Antarctica: Victoria Land, Trio Nunatak nord | collected 2016-01-04 | reverse complement strand
CAGCGTCAGGTAAAGGCCACCTGCAAGTGTGGCTAGGTAGCAGTCAGGGCTGGTCTCTGCCTGTGTCACTCATCCATCCCAACCCTCAGGTGTGTCTCAGTCTTTGCACTACAGTATGTACTGGCATATCAACTCCCCAGGCACTTTCTGCAAGCACACAATGTTTCTTCGCCCTTTCCTGCTGCCAATTTGCCGTTGCCCTTAATCCCCCAATCTTCCACCCGCTGCCCCGGAGAAATGAACCTGGCAAGTTGCAGCACGGCCAGCTTGTTGCACAGCATTGCCATGCAGATGTGTCAAGGTCCAGTGTGGAAGGTCGGCTGACATTGCTGCAGCACAGCAGCATTTTGTTGACCAGGGCAGTGTGACTGAACGCATCTGTATATCGCAGCCCCAGCAAGCAGCTCGAGACTGAACCTGCAGGTGGTCTTGCTGCGCCCTGGCGGCTTAGGAGAGGGTTCCCCCAACAGACCCCAGGGGTCTGCAACTGCAGCACGCACCAGCCCAGGCATGTGGTGTCAGCTGTCTACACCTGATGCAACCTCAGGCCAAGTCAGCATTGTCATCTGGCACCTGTACGGCATCTTCAATGCCCTGCCTGTACCTCTGCACTGGCGTCTGACAGCAGCACCTGCTGACAGCCATACTGCACAACATGCTAGGAATGATTGGAACGGCAGCCCTGCAAGCTTGCCTCAAGAGGACCGTGGCGTCAGTCAGCCAGGCGAGGAAGCTGCTCTAGCAGTTGCTGCGGAAGCTGGTCAGTCATTGTCATTCCGCCTTGACGCAGAGCATAGTTCCACCTCACAGGTCTCATCTGCTGATGAGCCCACGGCAGTCACTTCCAACGAGGCTTGGTCCAATCCCCTGATGGGGCCCGCAGCTGGCAGCAGCAACAACAGTACCAGATTCCCAGTTGATCATCCAACTGCAGTGCCAGCTGCCGGACTCTGGCAGCCCATTGACATTCCATCTGGTCAAGGCAACATCTTGTCTTGCATGTTGGTAGCTCAGCCAGGAGCATACCAGGGTCCAATGGTCACACTATGCCTGGTCCCTCATGCGGTGCTGCACAACAGCCTGCCCTTCCCAGTCTGCCTGGATGTCTCATCAGACAAAAGGCAGCTCCCAGTGGCAGCAGGCAGCAGTCAGGCCCTTGACTGGAGCTCCCTGAGCTATAGACCCAAGAGTGTTGCACTCGCCGTCACAGAAACACAGGGCAACAGACTGGTGTCACAGCCATTTGCTCTGGATTCTAATCACGACACACAGCTCACCTTTAGTGGCAATGCATCATCCACATCCCAGAGCGCAGCAGCAAGCTCGCAGAGTATCACCTTCTATGCAGCAGCCAGGGTGCATAATGAGCCATTTGAGATCAGGCCAGGGAGGGAAGGAGATGGAGAAGGGCACACCATGGAGGTGACTCATATAAGCATCACACCCGCTTGCTTTGTCACCAATCTCACTCAGCACCAGCTGGAACTGCAGTTGCAAGGGGAACAGCCTGGGGCAATTGGCCAAATGCCTACGGCATCAGCCCATCAGCCCCTCTCATTAGACCAACAGCTTGGGACACCAACTCAGCTGCCATCCACACGGCAGGCACAGATGTCCTACAATGTTCAGATGCAACCTCAGCAGCAGCAGCAGCAGCAGCAGCAGCAGAAATCATGGCAGCTAGATCTGGTCCCAAGCCAGACCATGCCTGTGCTGAATGCCTGGCGACATGCCTCACAGGGCTCTTCCCACCGGCCCCAATCACACCCCACTGCTGCCACTCTTGCTGTCTCTGTGCACCTACACCCAGCCACAGCTCCTTCACAGTCCACGCCCTTGCCTGCTGGCCACTGTCATGCTTCAGACCACTCTCATGCTGCACCTGACATTCAGGCCACCGGCGCTCTGCATGCTGTGGATGTCCCGTCACAGATGGTTTCAAATCAGGCTGAAGGCGCTGACTCCAATCTCGCTTCTAGCACGACAATTGTAAACCTGATGCAAGCTTCCGGCAGGCGACATCTGCTATTGACAAGCCCCCAACAGGAGCAGCCAGTACTGGTAGCCTGCCGGTCAATACTGAATCAGGGGCGGCTGCACCTGGTCTTCTTCACAGACCTGCAGCCTCCTTGTGTTCTTCACAGCACTGCTCCAGTGGCAATGGCCATCATGTGGTGCAGTCTGCAGAGGGACAAACAGGGCGTGCTGCAAGAGCAGTGTGCCCAGCAATTCATCACCCTGCCTGCTGGAGGGAGCCTTGACTGCAGCCCTAGGTCTGTGCATCCAGGTGAGCATCAATCATGGGACGCTGGTCGGGTTCTTTGACGGTGCATCTGTGGGCGTTGGCGTGCACTTGCACTGTCATAATGATCAACTCCATGTATGCAAACAATCGTTATGCGTGGTCTGTGTGCACTCGTTTTCTCAGCAGGTTGTCTACCTCTAGTAGATCTGCATGTAATTTTGATTGGGTACCAGGAACTAGATACCAGTTTTGAAATCGAAAAAGTCTCTGCATATATCTCACTCAAGCACCATTTCCTCTTGTCTGTAGGAGTGGGACTGGCAGGTGAGCAAGAGGATGAAGAAGCTTTCTTGGAGGGTATCACAAGCCCCAGTGGGCCCCCTCTACCCCAGCTAGCCCTCAAAGTCAAGCTACATACAGCTGACCATTGGTCACCTGCTCTGCTCATCAAGGCGGGTCAACATCAAGCAGGTCAGCAGCAGCAAGCGGTTCAAGGCTGCCTGCTTGACTGCTCGCTTCAATCTGAAGTGCTGTAGTCACTGGGAAGCCTGGCAATGTGCTTTAGGGCTTTGGTGCTCCTACCCAGATGCTCTGCTCAGTTTGACAGCCAAGGAGTCACTAGATCTGCTGCTTGCATGTTGTTCTGTCTCTGCATGCTCACCATAAAGTTTTTGCATACTTGCTGACTAGTTACCTGCCCCTTGCAGCCAGCCACCAGCAGACGATTATCGGAGGTCTTTTTGATCTTCTCTGCCATGGATCTCCTTGCTTGTGGCTGGTGCTATTGTCTGTCGACATGAGCTCGAGTATGCCTGTCAAGCTTGGTCAAGAAGCACAAGCTTGGCAGTTTGCATACATGCTTACACTGCTTAGCACCTCCCAGTCATGCCAACCATGTCCAACAGAAGTGCTGTCTTGGTGCTTGGGCTGATCCCTGCCGTGCCCTTGCAGGAAATCTGGTGATGACCGTAGACACAAAATGCGCCAGTCAGCACGTCACGCTGTCCCTTCAAGGCAGTCATCATCCCTCCTCCTCGACAGACTCTGGAGATGCTGCCTTGCTTGTACCTGCTTGGCCTTCACAGCAGCAGCAGCAGCAGCAGCAGCAGCAGCAGCAGCAGCAGCAGCAGCAGCAGCAGCAGCAGCAGAAAGGTGGTGCAGGAATGCAGCTGCAGGTGGCGATCGAGTGCTTGGTCATATCTGTGTGGGATGAGGAACGGCGCCGGCTGCTTGGCGGTCCCAGCCAAGGCAGAAGTGGTGAGCTGTGCTGCATCTGGTGGGACCACCTCACCCTCTGCCTCTCCAGGCTCCCCTCTACAGGTCAGAAGCTGCACCCCAGTAGGCCCTGTCATGTCACACGTAAAACATCTCCATAATATAGAAACGCGTGTTCACTGCCCCCAGGCGTTTCTGAGTTTAGATTTGTAGTGTAGGAATGACGTCTCTGAATTGAAATAGACGTTTCGGGATTGAGAAGAGCTTTGTCCTCCACTCTGGCCAAAAAGGAGCCCTTGCTGCCTTGGCAGCCTCCTCCTCAGGCCCTTTGGAACAACCCCTCATGCTTATGGTGTCAAACAAGCCATCAGGACGCCCCATTTATGCCTTTGAAAGTAGCCTGCATGCTTAGAAACTCCAGTCTCCTTGCTATGCTTGGACCAGAAGTACAGCACTTGGCAAGTGCCTCTCAACTTTGGCAATTTTGACTTTCTGCATGCTCTTGTCCTGTTTTGCTAATCACCTGCTGGCTCAGGTGGCAAGGGTCACACAGCAGGCGTGAAGACTCATGCAGAGCTGACAGCTGAAGGCCTTCAGATGGACTCCTTCTGTGCAGACAGCACGCACCCTGTCATACTACATGCTCTTCCCACCTCAGATGCTCACACAGCAGCTGCCAAGCAAGGCCATGGGACCGGCTTTGCTATAAGCTTGCAGGCATGGCGCTCATCTGTTACGAATGCGGTGCCTGCATGTGTGATTGGCATCATGTGTCTGTCTTCCCAGTCAACCCTCATTGAGATATGTTACTCCTGCTCCGTAACAACACTGCATGCGTGCATTGACATTTCAAAGTGTTGTCGTTTGGGTTGGCGCATTCTGTCGATGCAGGCAGGTTTATGCACCAGTGGGCTGTGTCAAAGACCATGACTAATTGGTCACACACATCCGGACAATCCAGCATTTCGTCAAGATTCAGCCCTTGGTGAAGAGCAAAATGCCACAAACCTCTTGTCGTTGTGTGCATCTCCAGGAAAATGCTCATTCTGTGAAATGATGCCAGCATAGCATGCAAATCTACAGCTCTGCACTGCAGAAAAACCCAACAATCCTCGTGCCATGTCATCAGTGGTGAAAATAATTGTTCTTGCAGGTCTGTGAGGCTCCACACACGCCCGACGGAGATGCTGTGTCCAGGTCCTTCTGTAACACCTGGATAGAGCAGCTCGCCCTGCATCTTCCACCCCTAGCAGTGGCCATTGACGATTCTTTCATGGCTCTGGTAGAACGGTGTGTCCATCATCTGGCATCTCCTGCCTTGCCGTCGCAAGGGCTTGTGCAGGCCACAGGGCACAGGCATGGGCCTGCCCTGGTGGGCAGGGCTGATCCTCGCAGCCCTGTCCCCTCCTGGACGCCCTCTGCAAAGAGCCCTATGAGTCTGTTGGAGCAGGCACGTCAGGCAAAGCAGCTGAATGATGCACTGGACAACTTTGGTGCTGGTAGGCCAACTGGTGAGCCTGTCTGCTGCTGCTGTGTGTGTTGACAGGTGCCTACAACTGCATCGCCACTGTCGAAATGGAGGATTGCTTTCCAGGCAAAGTCAGAAGCTGTGTAGTGCTGAATGATATTTGACCGCCCTGATGCTCACAAGCAGTTGAAACTGCATGTGTCAATTGCAGAAAGGCAAGCAAAATATATACCTTGTACCTAGACAAGCTATCTGACCCTCTCTCCTGAACATTAACAGCTTGATGAAAGTCTTCAGCTTGTGAGTCCACAAGATTTTCTGCTATCAGACCTTATCTCATGCGGCCATTGGTGTCTGCCATTCAGGCACTGCATCAAGTCCCTGCCGCAACACCCTGTCCCCAAGCCAGCCAGGAGGTGCTTCATTAGTCAACGTGGCAGCTGCCTCAGCGGCTGCTATGAGCTCCTCTGCATCGAACCACCTCTCACCTGCCACCCCCACTCCCACCAGACCTTCCAGCCCCCTTCCTGACCCCCAACTACCCGTCCCAGACTTACCAGGGTCCTCAGGGAGGTCTGCCTTATCCTGGGCTGACTCACAACTCAGTGCTGAGCTGCTGGCTCAGTCCATCAGTGCCGCTGCCCCCAGGCTGCTGCTGCGCAACTTCACCATTGCCAAAGTGCGGCTGCTGTTTGACATTCATGTTGCCAATGGTGGCCCCAACATCCCATTTGCGCTGGACACGCACAGGTAACAAGCACAAGTCTGGTCTCATATCCACAACATGGAGCTGAAGCAGGTTTTATGTTCTAAGGTTTTGGGTGTCACCTCAGTGCAGCGCATGGACTCTCACTGTGCACTCAGGCCTTGCTTCCAGCACTTGTTCAGCATTACTGCATTTTTTGAGGCTGCAACCTGCTGTGACTGACTGTGACTGACTGTGACTGACTGTGACTGACTGTGCAACAATTCTGGATTCTTGATGTTTGGGATCATCAGTAACCCTACATGCAACATACAAAAGACAATCCCAAGAAAGACAAACTCAAAAAACCTGATGTGCCAAAGCATTTTTTGATAAACGAGTGAAAAGAATACAGCCAAGACAAGTACTGACACACAGCAACATGCCTGAAGCCATCGAATCACATGCACCATCGGGTGACAAAGATTTCCTAACCTTACAACCTTCCTCCTCATAACCTTACAACCTTCCTCCCTCCTAACCTTACAAAAACATATAAGCTTTTTGAATGGATACAGACAAAAAATGTAAACAAAAAGCCACCTAACAAGAAAGCTTGTGGCCTGTGCAGGGCGCCCCTGAGTGTGGCAGGGGTGGGGGCAAGCAGGCTGTTGTTCCAGCCCTCGGTCATGCTACATGGCTTGTTGGCGCATGCACTGGCAGAGGCCCTGCTGAGCGCCCCAGGCATGTTGGGCTCCCTGGACCTGCTGTTCAACCCCACAGGCCTGCTACAGTCACTCAGTCAAGCCTGGGGGGACCTGCTGCTGGGCCCCCTGGCCGCAATAGAGGCTCGCTCCCCTTCCCAGGTCAGCTGCCATTCACTGCAGTTCTACTTCCAAGTTTCAGGTCTTTGCTCTGTGTTGTGTGCATGGGTGAGACACAGCAAATTGCTTGAGTGGGAAGTGCTTGTTTGGTGACCGGATGTTGACCTGCATGTGTTAAGTCAATGCCCAAGGAAAGCAGTTCCTGGATACATCTGATGCTGAGCCACACTCTACACCCTAAGTGTGTTGCTGTTGTTGTTGCTAGTAACTAAACAAGAACACTTTGCACCGCTTATAGCTCTGCCGCATTTGCAGTGTTTTGTCATTCAACCCTGTTTGGTTTTGAGCTACCCTTTGCAAGTCGACTGGCTTGTGCTGTTGTGTTGCTCTGAGCTTTATGTCATTTCAAGGTACTGTCCTGCTCTGGAGTACAAATTGTATCAAGCTTGTTGAGCTGTATTAGTTTGAGGTGTGGCTAGACAGCATCCTGCCTGTTAGCACAGCAAGGCTGAATGAGATGGGCCCGAGTCTTTTCACGCAGGTGCACGAAGTACACTTACCATTGTCCATAGGGCTATACACACTTGTGCTTGTTTTGCTTGTGCTGGACATATATTGGAAGGGAAATCATCAGCCATATGTGCATTCTTGTTTCTGGTGAGCCAATGTAAGCCTGCAGAGCTTGTGCCGGCGATACCACATGTCACACAAATATCATTATCTCAGCCAAGCCTTCAGTCCAGCACCACTGTGTGGCGTGCCCTGTGACCAGCCTGCCATACATGCAACAGCCTTCAACAATTGGATGTGCAGCGACATCAGAACTAGAGTATCCTGATGCAGCTGCCATTGGTTTCAACCATGGTTTCAAACATAGTCATATTTATATGCCATACATCATATAAATTGTGTCATTTGGAGTCAGAACAGGGAGGTGATGATGCAGTTTTTTGTGGGTCTGGGAGCTGGAGGGGCCACCTTTGTGCAACAGCTGTCTGCCTGGACCCTAGGCTCCATCGGAGGCTTCTCAAATGCCTCCTCCAGGGTTTTGGCTAGAGCCCTGCAAACCCAACCAGCAGCAAGGTGTCGTTGTGAATACTCTTGGCAGTTTTGCACAAATGCCCTCCGATCTTGGTTGTGCTGCACTCCTGATCTATACTGTTGATAGCGGTACAGTCTTCAGATGCCACACAACATCTCAGATGCTATGCATGTGAAATCAGGAGCTGTCATCTTTCCATACATCTTGGTGCAGGCCGTCATTTGATCAGCCAGCAAGGATCAGAACGTGACAAGACAGAGTGCAGCAAGGCAAGGTGATATGATGTCCATGCAGGGGGGTTAGTGAGAGAGGGGGTGTGATGGGGCAAGGTCTGAGGGGTCTGGTAGGTGGGGTGGCTGCAGGGGTGACTGGGGTAGTGCGAGCCCCTCTTCAGGGCTACAATGACGGCACTGGCCTAGTAGCTGGTAGGTCATAAGCCACTGTTTGCTTCAACCATATCAGCCTGTCCTTTGTGAGCCTACCACCATCGCTCTGACCCTCTGTTTGCTGACTTGCTGATAGTCAGTGGCTACTAGACATTGTGCACATCAGCACACACTCCACGGCCATGCTTGCAGGCAGCTTTAGTCCAATCTTGCTGGAACTTGCATTGAGAAGCAGCTAAGCAGGTGTGAACAATTTATGTCCTGAGACTGACTTGGGGCAGCTTCATTCCGTTCTTGCTGGGAGTTGCATTGAGAAGCAGCTTAGTAGGTGTCAACAGTGTGTGTCCTGAGACTGACTTGGGGTGCACAGGTATGGGCAGAGGGCTGCTGGGGGTGGTGGGGCTGCCCCTGAGTGGGGCCCTGGGTCTGGTAGGGGCTGTGTCCAGCGGGCTGGCAAGCACTGCTGGTTTGGCTCCTGCTCCTGCTGTGCGCCGTCCTGCCAGCTCTGCAGGTATCACCCTACTGTTGAACAATGGCCACAACAGCTGCATGTCCTGACAGTCAGAGCCAGTTTGAGCCAGACCACAGGCATCTGCTGCTGACTCAACTTCCTGCAGCTCAATGAGGCTGACCCAATTGCCTCTTGCACCTTTGGAAAGAACAAACGTCGTACATATGCAGATCATACATATGAGTAATGGGGGGAATGCCCATGTTTCTGGTGTCACAAGCTGGTCAAGCAAACACATCAGCTGCGTTATCACCTTTTCTGCAGCTGCTGGTTCTTGTTGACGCTCTTCCTCCTCCTACATCACCTGGCACTGTCTGTGTGACTCTGCGTATCTGCTGGGATGCAGATGACAGGCCCATTCTTTCACCTGCGGGCGTTCAAAGACTGACCAGGTGCTTGCACAGATGTGGCACATATATCACACATTGTGAGGCGCAAAATGTGGCCCTGAGTATGGGCAAGCCAGACCGCCCTGATAGTGAGCAGCCGCCGCTGCACAGTGTGCAGGAGCCAGTGCTGGTGCTCACCACTTCTCATCTGCTCATACTGGCGCAAAAAGGTCAAAAGCCTGCAGCTGTGCTGCCCCTGCAAGGTATGCATATCCTGACATAGCAAAGCTTGAGCTTTGCTGTCTCCGCTGCAAGCTTTTTTGGCAGTGTGCATGTGCAAGCTGTAGCTCTGTAAGGAACCAAAGCCTCAAGCTCAGGCTAATGTTGTGGTGTCATTCATGTACATGGATGGGCAGTCTGCTTGTGCTCGTTTAGGACACCACAGCATACGTTGCCCAGGAAGGCTGTGTGTTGAGCATGTCCATGGGTGCTGTGAATGTGTATGATGATTGTGCCTGATGATTTTTTGTTCTCTGTGTGTTACAGCCACCTATCGCAGGAACAAACTCCTTGAGCACTGCATTGCAGGTTTAACACAGCAAGTGGGTTCTCAGAATGACTACTGGCAAATCTATTGCAAGCAGGAAGGTGCAGATGGCAACCTAGCAGTAGACTATGCCTTGGTACAGTTGCACCCATGTGACAGGGGCTTGTGGCCAAGGCTGTTACATAGCATGTTGTGTTAGACGTCCAAGCAACTTTTGAAGCACAGTTTCCGCTCGCATTTGGTTTTTGGGTGGAATAAACGTGAATGCAGAACAGCTATCTAATATCATCAGCTCTGATCCACACGATATACACAGCAAGCAGAGTCAAAAAAAAACAAACTGCTACTTGCCAGTGATTTCTGATTTGTTTGCCAACGATAATCTTCGTATCTGTTGAAGTGGCAAGATACCACACGTCAACAGAAGCTTTGCGCTGGTCATGGGTCAAAGGCAGATATATGTTACAGGATTATATAAAGGAAGATGGTCATATATTAATCCAATAAAGACGACCATTGCACCATAGAGGAATACAAAATTGAAGCAGTCTCAAGTCATAAGATTGTCAGAATGGCATCATTGTCACAATGAATTGCCCAAGCATGGGAATTAACTCTGAAACTGAAGTTGATGAACGGTGAGCAAAAAGATGACTCAATCTTTGATCAAAGTACTATTGTACAGCAGACAAAGATCTCTTCCCACAGCTGACACGCTCAGTCCGCTACTCTCAGAAAGGTACAGCAAGAGCACACACAGAGTCTCTCTTGCACAGGCATGCTGACAATGCAATTCTCTACGTCTGCTGGCAGAGTACAAACAAATCTGCTCAAAAACAGCTGACTACCGTCGCTGTATTCATCTCCACTCAAGGCATTGGCTGTACAGACATGATTGTGCGCTCAGGTGCTGCAGAATACAAAACAAAGCTGGATGGCAACTGATACTTTCTCCCAGGTCCATTTTGTTCAAATGGTGCTGTATGCTCACAATGTGTGCTTGAATGCTGGTTCTACGCCTTGCCAGTCTCAGCAACCTGCAACCACAAGTAATGACCTAAGTGAGTAACAGCAGCAGTGGTCAAGTCAACAGCATCTTTCAGCATATGCGGCATGCTGAGGAGCCATGTGGGGTGAGCCTCACCTGGTGGGACGTCAAGTGCTGCAGCTTGAGCAACTGCTCATTGGCAGCCCGAAGTTTGTTATTCTCATTCATGAGTTCATTCACACGGACAGCCAAGGCCTCGCATTCTGCTTGCTTTCTGAGACGTGATCTGCGTGCAGACTCACGGTTGGACTGCTTCCTTCTCTGCCTCTTCACCTCTCTTTCATCCTGCAACACGAGCAAACTTGCTGCCTTTTGTGACAACACAACCTGCTTTGAAACATCCGCTGAAAGCATGCTTGAAGAATGCCAAGACAAGGTGACTGACCTGCAGCCCGCCAGAATCAGCCCTCTCCATGTCCTCCTCAGAGTTTGAGCGCACCCAGTACTCACCACTGTTACCCCGAGAGTCATCTCGACCCTGACCGTTCACCTGAGCCTGCGCCGCTGCTATTGCTGCCATTGCTGCTGCCTGCCCCTCAGCCTTGATACCTTCAGCATCACTTGCATGCAGGATTTTATCCTTTGAAGGCTCAGCAGGCGGGGGCTGAACAGGACTGGCAGGTGGAGTACAGTTTGGTGACTGCTTAGCATACTGTCCAGACTCTGAAAGTGCATTCAAGCTGTTGGAGCTGGCCTTGCTGTGCAAGTTAAGCCTCTGAGCTTGTGAGCTTTGGCTACCCTGCAAGCAATTTGGAGGAGAGATCAAACTCCTAGATGCCGCGCCAGCAAGTGACGAGGACGACAGCCGATATGAGCAGATAGCTCACCCTTGGTGGCAAGCTGGCTAATGTTGCTCCAGTGCTTCCGTTCGCAATTGCCATTGGCTGACTGCTGACAGCTTTCTCGATTTTCGCTGAGCTTTCAGATCCTTGCACCCCAGGTGCAGCCGGAGCTGGGTAGGTGTACGGTACAATTCCACCGTAGAAGGGTGCACCATACATCAAAGGCTGCATAAGTTGCTTTCAGTCAGCCGACCGTTGCAACAGTATATACTCGCAAACATATCAGCTGTATGACCTCACCTGCCCAGCAAAGAATCCAGCGTAAGGATGTGCAGCTGCAGGATAGAAAGCGGTCTGCTGTCCTTGAGGTTGCTGCTGCTGCTTGTAATAGGCTTGCATGACCTGCTGTTGCCACTGCGCAAGGTCTTGGCTGGCAGCTGGTGCCTCGGAGGCCATAGGCGAAGGATGGCTAACGCCTCCGTTGCCGTGTTGGACGACCTGTTTGACAGCCTCGACGCTGACATTGTCACTCATGGCTGATATATACCGGAGAAAAGCTGTAAAGATCAACGCTGACACCCTCCAGATAAGCGCATCAGAACGTCAAAAGCCCAGATGAGTGCCGCCAGACTATGTCCAGCTCGGCATGCGTTGCCAGCTGGGCTTCTTTTCGCATCGAGCTGGCAGTTCGCCTTTGAGATTCAGTCTGGCAAAGGCAGCTTCCCTTCACAAGGCGAAAGGCAAATTTGACCGGACCCCAGCATTCCGCCGCTGTAAGATTCGCGCGCAAGTCGACGTGGACAAGCGGAGCACATGGGGCAATTGAGATCTGCCATTTTTTGCGTCCTCGTTGCAGTCCGTCCTTTTGCTCCAGATCGACACCTATTTGTCAGATCACAGTCTGGCACGAGCTGCAAACAAAAGACACTCTCTTTAACAATTAATTAGTCAGTGCTCAGCTATACACCTGGTGCCTGTCCGTTTTCTTCTGAGTCACCTTACCATTCATATGTGTACCAACGTGGCATTGTCACAGCTTGCAACCTCCCGCTGTCACAGCTTGCAATCTCGCGCTGAAGGGCATAGACAATCATGATGGCAACATGATCATGAGCAGTTCACGAGCACTGCATGCAGCAGGCAATTGCCGAAATTTGTTTGTAAGTGTTTACGCAATAAATTGCTGGAACAGCTTGAGGCTTTGCACGAGTTGTACACTCTAAGCCTACTATCAAGCATGTTCAGTTTGAGCTTGCTCGCTTGCTGGCTTGCTGGCAAAACATTTGCCACGTGAAGCTCATCCAAAACCAAATTTGAAGTCATCATGTCTCACCCAAGGTCGTAGTAGCACAATGCATAACAGCATTTGTCTGTAGCTTGCAGTCAAGGCTCCTGCTCCTACTGATCGATACCTGTATCAAGGCAGGTAAAGGCAGGCAGGCAGTGTGTGCATCAATTGATTGCCAGTGCTATCAGTAAACCCTTGCCTAGTAAACCCTGCCTGGCGCAGTTTGAACATTCAAAGCCAGGCTTGCTAACACACAAGCCTT
>JAABUS010007400.1_pt1 | contig 12633 bp, 15 predicted proteins | sample 5560161 | NCBI WGS metagenome assembly JAABUS01 (sample SAMN10711885, study PRJNA513376) | rock metagenome | isolation source: Antarctica rocks | place: Antarctica: Victoria Land, Trio Nunatak nord | collected 2016-01-04 | reverse complement strand
CACGGCCAACGGCGGGCGGCAGCCGGGTGAGGGCTGGGGGAACCCTGGCTAGGCTGCCCCGGTGCGCGTGCTGGTGGTCGGGTCGGGTGCTCGGGAGCATGCCCTCTGCGTGGCGCTGCGCGCGGATCCCGGGGTGACCGGGATCGTCTGTGCCCCCGGCAATGCCGGCACCGACGCGGTCGCCGAGGCCAGGCCGCTCGACATGACCGATCCGGCGGCCCTTGCAGCCCTTGCTATCCAGGTCGCCGCGGACCTGGTGGTGATCGGGCCGGAGCTGCCGCTGGTCGCCGGCGGCGCCGATGCCGTTCGGGCGGCCGGGATCCCATGTTTCGGGCCGTCGGCCGCCGCCGCCCGGATCGAGGGGTCCAAGGAGTTCGCGAAGTCGGTGATGGCGGCCGCAGGTGTGCCGACCGCGGCCGGTCGGACCTGCCGGGACGCCGCCGAGATCGAGGCCGCGCTGGCGGAGTTCGGCCCGCCGTACGTCGTCAAGGACGACGGGCTCGCCGCGGGCAAGGGCGTGGTGGTGACCGAGGACCTGGCCGTCGCACTCGAGCACGGGGTGGCGGTCGTGGCGGCCGGCCATGCGGTCGTCGTGGAGGAGTTCCTCGCCGGCCCGGAGGTGTCGCTGTTCGCGGTCACCGACGGCACCACGATCCGGCCGCTGCTCCCGGCGCAGGACTTCAAGCGGATCGGGGACGGCGACACCGGGCCGAACACCGGCGGGATGGGCGCCTACTGCCCGTTGCCGTGGCTGCCGCCCGACACCGTCGAGGACATCGCGGCAGCGGTCCTGGGTCCGACCGTGGCCGAACTGGCCCGCCGGGGTACGCCATACCAGGGGCTCCTCTATGCGGGTCTGGTCCTCACGTCGGCCGGCCCGAAGGTGATCGAGTTCAACGCGCGGTTCGGCGATCCGGAGACACAGGTGGTGCTGGCCCTGCTGCGCAGCCCGCTCGGCGCGCTCCTCCACGCCGCCGCGACCGGCGCTCTTGCCGCGCAACCACCGCTGGACTGGTCCACCGACAGCGCGGTGACCGTCGTCGCTGCGGCTGCCGGTTACCCGGGCGCCCCGCGCACCGGCGATGTCGTACTGGGCGCGGGGGGCGACGAGGTGCTGCACGCCGGCACCCGGCGTGACCCCGATGGCGAGGTGCTCACGAGCGGGGGGCGGGTGCTCTCGGTCACCGCCACCGCGGCGACCCTCGGCGCGGCCAGAGACGCTGCCTACGCAACTCTGTCCACTGTGGACTTCGCCGGCATGCAGTTCCGCCGGGACATCGCAGCCGCAGCGGTCGAGGGACGGATCACGATTCCGCGGTGACGGGCCGGTCCTCGGCCGGCGGACCGTCGCTGGGCGGGTCGTCCGTGCCGGGTGGCCTCGGATCGATATCGGAGGCGATCGGCGCCTCGTCGTCCGCATAGCGGCCGCGGACGAGGTACAGGGCCGCGACGTTGCCGCAGGCGACCAGCGGTACGGCGACCAGCGCCCCGATGATGCCGGCCACGAGCAGGCCGGCCGCGATGGCGAGGATCACCGCGAGCGGGTGCACCTTCACCGCGCGGCCGAGCAACAGCGGCTGCAGCAGATGACCTTCCAGTTGCATGATGAGCACGACGACCCCGAGCGTGAGCAGTGCGGTGATCGGGCCGTTCGACACCAGCGCCACCAGCACCGCGATCAATCCGCTCAGGAACGAGCCGATCAGCGGGATGAACGCGCCCAGGAAGACCAGCGCCGCCAGCGGCAACGCCAGAGGCACCCCGAGGATCACCAGGCCGATCCCGATTCCGGCCGCGTCGGTGAAGGCGACCACGCCGGTGGCGCGCACGAAGCTGATCAGTGTCTTCCAGGCGTTCAAGCCCGCGCCGTCGATGTCCTGACGAGCGGTCCGGGGGAGCAGGCCGACGAGCCAAAGCCAGATCAGTCGGCCGTCGCGCAGGAAGAAGAACAACGTGAACAGTATGAGGAGGAACCCGGCGACCAGTTCGGTCACCGTGGTCGCGGTCGCGAGCGCCCCCGCGGTCAACGTCTCCCTGTTGTTCGCGACGGTGTCCGCGGCGCCGTCGATGGCGTCGTCGATCTGCCGTTCGGACAGGCCGAGCGGACCGTGAACGAGCCAGTCCCGCACCTGGTCGATGCCTCCGGATACGCTGTCGGTCAGGTTGGCGAATCCGTGCGAGATGGCGTTGACGACCAGAGTCAGGATGCCCGCGACGGCGGCCATGCCGCCGAGCAGAACCATGGCGGCCGCCAGCGAGCGGGGTACGCCCCGGTCACGCAGCCACGCGGCGACCGGCTGCAGCAGCCCGGCCAGTAGCAGGGCGATGGCGACCGGGGCCAGGACGTGCTGCAGTCTGCCCACCACGTAGAGCAGCACCGCCATCGCGCCGAGGATGACGAGGAGCCGCCAGGACCAAGCCGCGGCCGAGCGCACGCCGACCGGGATGTTCTCCTCGACCGGCCGGGGCCGGGGTTCGACGGACACCGCCGGCGGCGGAGGTCGGTCTGATCGGGGGGCGATCAACGACCTGACCGGCGACGCACGCCGGAGCTTGGTCAGGACGCTCACAGGGGTCAACCTACCCGGATCCCGCCATCCTGCCCGGTGAACGGCGCGACCCTGGACACCTCATCACCTCAATAGCCCGGCTACCGTGACACCGGCTTGCGGCTAAGTGGTCACGGGCGGCCCTGGAGGTGGCTATGGCGCAGGTCAACCAGTTCCGGCAGTTGCCGGACGAACCCACGACGACGGTCATGCGCAACCTGCTCGACGGGCTGCTGCTGGTCTTCATCTTCGTCGAGCTGCTCTTCGCCGTCCGGGCCTGCTTGCGCTCGCATGAGATCGTGGCCGAGCCGTTCCTCATCGTCGGGATCCTGGCCTGCATCAAGGAGATCGTGGTGCCCTCGGTGGAGGCCGCGAAACTCTTGACCGAAGGCCCCGAGTCCTCCCGCGCCGTCGTCCAGATCGGTGTGCTCGGTGTGCTGGTCCTGCTGCTGGCCTCGCCCGCCTTCATCCTGCGGGCCCGGCGAGACGCCGAGGACCCCGCAGCCGACGGCGACGAGACGACATGATCGCGCGCTACACGCTGCCGGAGATGGGCCAGATATGGAGTGAGAGGCACAAGTACGCGCTGTGGTGCCGGATCGAGGTGCTCGTGCTGGAGGCACACGCCGCGGCGGGCGTCGTACCAGCCGAGGTGGTGGGCCCGGTACGGGACGCGCAGCCGCCGACGCCTGACGAGGTGGCTGCGATCGAGGCGGTGACCGAGCACGACGTCATCGCCTTCCTCTCCGCCTGGGCGGACCACACCACCCCGCGCGAGGCGGCCGCCTATGTCCACTTCGGACTGACCAGTTCCGACCTGCTCGACACGGGGCTCGCCGTCCAGCTCGTGGAGTCGACCGACGTGCTGCTGGCCAAGGCCGACCGGCTCGTCGCGGTGCTGCGCGATCACGGACTGGCGCACCGAAACACCGTCAGAGTCGGTCGCACGCACGGGATCCACGCCGAACCGGACGTGTGGGGACACCGGGTCGCCGACCTGGCCTTCGCCATGGCCCGATCCCGGGACCGGTTGCGGCGGGCCGGTGAGGCGGTCGGAGTCATCGCGATTTCCGGGGCGATCGGCACCTACTCCAACGTCGACCCAGCGGTGGAGGCGTACGTCGCCGACCAGCTCGGCCTGCGCGCGGCGCCGGTGTCCACCCAGGTCGTCATCCGCGACGGCGTCAGCGAGTGGGTCTGCGCGCTCGCCGTGCTGGCCACGGTCTGCGAGACCGTGGCACTGGAGGTCCGGCATGGTCAGCGGACCGAGGTGCGCGAGCTGTCCGAGCCGTTTCGGGTGGGGCAGAAGGGTTCCTCGGCGATGCCGCACAAGAAGAACCCGATCATGTCCGAGCGGATCGCCGGCCTGGCCCGGATCGTGCGCGCCCAGGTCGTGCCGGTCATGGAGGGCATCCCGCTGTGGCACGAGCGCGACATCTCGCATTCCTCGACCGAGCGGATCGCGTTGCCCGACGCGGCCAGTGGCACCGACTACCTGCTGCACCTGACCACCCGGCTGGTCGAGGGCCTCGTCGTCGACGCCGAACGGATGCGGGCCAACCTGGAGTCCACCGGCGGGCTGGTCTACAGCAGTGCAGTGCTGCTGGACCTGGTCGATGCGGGACTTTCCCGCGAGGACGCCTACGCCATCGTGCAGGATGCAGCGATGCAGACCTGGCAGAGCGGGCGTCCCTTCCGCGAGACGCTGCGGGTCGCCGCCGGGCGGGCGGGTCGGTCGCTGGACGAGCAGCGGCTGGACGACATCTGCCGGCCGGAGCGCTATCTGCGACGGCTGGATCCGGTCTTCGACCGGCTGGCGGCACTGCGTTGATGTTGGTACTGCGATGAGGCTGCTCGCCTCGGGGAAGGTCCGCGAGCTGTACGAGCTCGACGCCGCGGAGGACCAGCGGCTGCTGCTCGTGGCCAGCGATCGGATCTCGGCGTACGACGTCGTGCTGCCCACGCCGATCCCGGACAAGGGTGCGGTGCTCACCGCACTGTCGGTCTGGTGGTTCCAGACGCTGCGGTCCGCCGCCCCGCACCACCTGGAGTCGGCGGTCGAGGGGATCCCGGAGCGGTTCCTCGGCCGGGGGATGCTGGTGCGGCGGCTGTCGATGCTGCCGGTGGAATGCGTTGTCCGCAGCTACCTGGCCGGCTCGGCGGTGTCCGAGTACGCCGACACGGGGACGATCTGCGGCGTACCCCTTCCGCCGGGACTGCGCGAGGGCGACCGGTTGCCGGAGCCCATCTTCACGCCGGCCACCAAGGCGGCCGCGGGTGAGCACGACGAGAACGTCGCCTTCGATCAGGTGGTCGCTGCGATCGGCGGGCCGCTGGCGGAGCGGTTGCGCGAGCGCACCCTGTCGATCTACCGGGAAGCCGCGCAGCGGGCCGAGGCGGCCGGAATCCTGTTGGCGGACACCAAGTTCGAGTTCGGCATCGACGATGCCGGCATCCTGGTGCTCGGCGACGAGGTGCTCACCCCCGACTCGTCCCGCTTCTGGCCGGCCGCCCAATGGCAGCCGGGCGGCGCCCAGCCGTCGTACGACAAGCAGTTCGTCCGCGACTGGCTGACCCACTCCTCGGGGTGGGACCGGCTCTCGCCCGGCCCGGAACTCCCGGCGGAGATCGTCGCGGCGACCCGGCAGCGCTACGTGACTGCCTACGAGACCCTGACCGGGCTGGCCTTCGCGGACCGGCCGGGTCAGGCGCGGTCGGGCGCCCAGTAGTCCAGCAGCGTCGCGAACGTCTCGAAGGCCGGACCGGACACGCCGTACGGCGCCTCGAGGTGCACGCTGAGCGGAAAACCCAGATCCTGTACGCCGTCGATCACCCGCTTGTAGAGGTCCAGCAGCAGCGTGCGCTTCGTCGCCGGGTCGGCGTCGGCCAGCTGCGACACGAAGGCCTGCTCCGGTGCCACCAGCGGATTTCCCGGGTCCTGGATCAGCCAGTTGACCAGGCCGACCTTGTTCTCGAACGCGGGCACGAAACCGAAGGACAGCAGGATCTCCGGCCGGTGCGGGCTCTGCTCGGCGAACTCGCGCAGGAAGCCGACGATCGCGTCGGAGTAGAGCAGCTGGGTCATGCCGAAGGTCGCGCCCTGGTCACACTTGAAGTTGAGCCGGCCGACCTCCCCGTCGCGGGTCGGGATGACGATGACCCCGCGGTGCTCGACCTGCGGGTCGAACAGGGCAAGCGCGTCGGTCGGGGGCACACCGGAACCCTCGCCGTCGTTCATGGTCCGCGGCACGCCGACGAAGATGATGCCCTCGATGCCGGCGTCCTGCAGCGCGGTGATCCGCTCGCTGAGCAGCGGCTGCGGCAGGAACGCGGTGACCTGCGTGCACAGGCCCTTGGTCCCGGGGAGCTCGGGCGCGAGTGCGGTCCAGAAGTCCAGCACGTCCTGCTTGGGCTTCATGACAACGGGGCGGTCGTCCTCCTCCTCGATCAGGCCAGGAATCATGATGTGCCCGACCCGGCCCTCCAGACCGGCTGCGGCGGCGTGCGTCACGACCTTGTGCGCCTCTTCGGTCATCCGCTGCCGCCCGCCGTCGATGTTCGGCGGGACCAGCTCGACGGCGATGGTGTGCAACACGCTCATCTACTCGGCCTCCGGTGTGGGGATGCCAGCGGCCATGGCGGCGGCCGCGACGGTGTTGCGCATCAGCCAGACGTCCGTGACCGGGCCCACCCCGCCGGGCACCGGGGTGAGCGCCCGCGCCTTGGGTGACACGCTCGCGAAGTCGACGTCACCGACCATGTGCACGTCCCCGGTCTTGTCGTCGGTGGAGGCGTTGATGCCGACGTCGAGCACGATCGCGCCGTCCTTGACGTGTTCGGCGGTGATCAGGCCTGCGACGCCCGCGGCGACCACCAGGACGTCGGCCCGCCGGGTCAGCTCGGCCAGCCGGCCGGTGTAGCTGGCCCACTCGTCGCAGGACAGCACGACCGCCTGCCGGTTGTAGCCGAGCGAGGCCACCGGCTTGCCCACGTTGTTGGACCGGCCGACGACCGCGATCGTGGCGCCCCGGTAGAAGGCGGTGCGGTCCTCCCCGACGCTGTCCAGCCAGCCGTCGAGCAGGTGGAAGACCGCGGCGGGCGTCGAGGGGACGAACCGCGGCGTGCCCAGCGCCAGCAAACCGGCGTTGAAGGGGTGGACGGACTCGATGTCCTTGGTCGGGTCGAGCGCCTGGAAGACCTCCGACTCGGAGATGTGCGGGGGCAGCGGCCGGAGCACCAGGATGCCGTTCACCGACGGGTCGGCGTTGAGACCCTCCACCACCCGCAGCAGCGCGTCCTGGGTGGCCTCGGCGGCCAGGAAGATGTGCCGGTAGGCCACCCCCAGCTGCCCGGAGACCCGCCGCAGCCGCCGTTCGTACTGCACTGAGCCGTAGTCGGCCCCGACCAGCACGGTGGCCAGGCCGGCGTGCAGGCCCGCCTCGCGCAGCTGGACCAACTCCGCGGCCACCTGCTCCTTGAGTGCCGCGGCCGAGGCCCGGCCGTCGATGGACTGAGCGGTCACGCGTTCTCCTTCTGCCCGTCCCGGGCCAGTGCGGCGGCAGCGGCGGCCCGTGCGCAGAGGTCGGCTGCCGCCTGCAGCCGCGGGTCCTCCGGCGTACCGGCGAGGTTCTCCTGGACCAGCCGGGCGGCGGCCGCCGCCGCGCCGGCGGCGAGCACGGCGGCCGCCGCGGCGTCGCTGCGGAGTCGTCTGGTGCCCTCGCGGGCCAACCGGACCCCGAGCTCGGCCACCTCCGCGGCGGCGGTGACGATCGCCAGCGGTACGTCGGCGGACGCATCGGCGGCAGCCCGGATCGCCGCGGACCGGGCCTGCGGGTCGGGTTCCTTCGGTAGTCTCACGGCGGCGAGGTACCCGCCGTAGGCGGCCGCGTCGGCGTCGGCGAGCGCGGCCACCTCGGTGCGCAGTGCATCGGCCCGCTGCGCGTCCGCGGTGAAGACGCCGGGCTGCTTGGCCTCGCTGAACCGCGCGGCCATCCCGGCCAGCCCCGCGGCGAGGGCGGTGACGACGGCGGCCACGCCACCGCCGCCCGGCGCCGGGGTCTCCTCGGCCACCGCGTCGAGGAACTCTGCCACGGTCAGGTCGAGCAGGCTCTCGCCCATCAGCTGAGGTTCGAGATCGTGCCGTCGGAGTCCATGTCGATGATGCTCGCGGCCGGCTTGGTGCCCAGGCCAGGCATGGTGCGCATGTCCCCGCAGATCGGGTAGACGAACCCGGCTCCGACCGAGGCCCGGACCTCCCGGACCGGCAGCCGCCAGCCCGTGGGCGCCCCCAGCAGCGAGGCGTCCGAGGAGATCGACAGGTGCGTCTTGGCGATGCAGACCGGCAGGTGACCGAAGCCGTTGCGTTCGTAGTTGGCCAGCTGCCGATCGGCCACCGGGGTGTAGTCCACGCCGTCCGCGCCGTAGATCTTCGTCGCCACCGTCTCGATCTTCGTCTTGAGGCTCGCGTCGTCGGGGTAGAGCAGCGCGAAGTCCGTCTCCTCCTCCGCGGCCTCGACGACGGCCTCGGCCAGCTCGATCGCGCCGCGACCCCCGTCGGCGAAGTGCGTGCAGACGGCTACCCGGGCGCCCATCGACTCGGCGATCTCGCGGATCGCCGCGTGCTCGGACGGGTGGTCGTCGGGGAAGGCGTTGATCGCGACGACGGGGGAGACCCCGTGGATCCGGATGTTCTCGATCTGCTTGCGCAGGTTCGCCCCGCCGATGTGCACCTCGTCGGGGTTCTCCGCGAGCAGGTCGGGGGGAAGCGGTTTGCCGGCGACGATCTTGTGGTTGCCGGAGTGCGACTTGAGCGCGCGCACCGTGGTCACGACGACGGCGGCGTCCGGCGCGAGCCCGGAGGCCCGGCACTTGATGTTGAAGAAGCGCTCACCGCCCATGTCGGCGCCGAAGCCGGCCTCGGTGATGAGGAAGTCCCCGCCGCGGATGCCGACCTGGTCGGCGATGATCGAGGAGTTGCCGGTGGCGATGTTGCCGAAGGGCCCGGCGTGCACGAGGACCGGCGTGTTCTCCAGGGTCTGCATGAGGTTCGGCTTGGCCGCGTCACGCATGATCGCGGCCATCGCGCCGGCGCAGCCGATGTCCTCGGCGGTGACCGGGTCGCCGTCGCGGGTGTAGCCCACGACGATGCGGCCGAGCCGCTCACGCATGTCGCCCAGCGACGTGGTCAGCGCCAGCAAGGCCATCACCTCCGACGCGGCGGTGATGTCGAAGCCGGTCTGCCGCGGTACGCCGTCCAGTCGGGAGCCCATCCCCACGACGATGTTGCGCAGGGCCCGGTCGTTGACGTCGAGCACTCGCCGCCAGGTGATGTTGTGCTGGTCCAGGCCGGAGGGGTTGCCCTGGTAGAGGTGGTTGTCCACCATCGCGGCGAGCAGGTTGTGCGCGGCGGTGACCGCGTGGAAGTCGCCCGTTAGGTGCAGGTTGAGGATCTCCATCGGCACGACCTGGCTGTAGCCGCCGCCGGCCGCGCCGCCCTTGATCCCGAACGTCGGCCCCATCGAGGGCTGCCGGATGGCGACGGTGGCCAACTTGCCGACATGGCCCATGGCCTGGCCGAGGCCGACCGTCGTCGTGGTCTTGCCCTCGCCGAGCGGGGTCGGCGTGATCGCCGAGACGACGACGTACTTCGCCTTGGGGCGGTCCTTCAGTTCCTCGAGCGCAGCCAGCTTGATCTTGGCCACATTGTCGCCGTAGGGCTCCAGCAGGTGCTCGCCGATCCCCATCGTGGCCGCGATGTCCCGCAGCGGTTTGAGCTGTGCGCCGCGGGCGATCTCGAGATCGGAGGGGAAGGCCATGCGGTCCCTTTCGCTCGGGCGCGGGCGGGCAGCGTCGCTCCGTCCGGTGACATCGGCAGATGTCAGTCCATCGGCGGCAGCGTGCCACATCCGAGCGAGACGCCCTGCCCCGGTTCGGGGCAGGGCGTCTCCTCCGCCAAGTGTTGCTACAGCTGGCCGGGCGGGACCGGTCCGCCAGGGTCTGGCGCCGGTGCGTCGCCGACCGGGTCACCGACGGGACCGCCGGGTGTCGGGTCGATCGGCGAGGGACCGCCGGGGATCGGGTCCTGCGGCATGGGTTCGCCCGGCGGGGTGCCGGGCTGGTCCGGGATCGGCGGTGCGCTCATGGCTTGCCTCCGAGTGCTGGATCGAGGTGCGGACCACCCCATCGTGGCCTGTCGGCCGCTGCTCGGCATGTCGGGCCCCACGGTCACGGCATCGGCCGCCGGTCGGCTCACCAGTGCACGGCGCAGTCCCGCCGGTTCTCGGCGTACTGCCGCAGCCGGTCGTCCTTGCTGATCAGGGGGATCCGCAGCCATCGTGCCGTGGCGTAGAGCAGGCGGTCGGCCGGGTCGCCGTGGAAGTCCGGCAGCTCGGCCGCGTCCACCGCGATCTGCGCCGTCAGGTCCGCGGTGGCGATCCGGTCCTGAGCGAGCAGGTCGCGGATCCAGGTCGCGGTCGGTCGGTCCAGCGTGACGCGTCCCTTCGTGACCAGCATGGACACCTCCCAGCAGGAGATCGGGCTGATCAGCACGCGCGCGGCGGCACTCAGAGCGGTCAGGGCCGAGGGTGCAAGCCGCGGGGAGCCGGCCTGCCACCACAGCAGGGCGTGCGTGTCCAGCAGGACCTGCGCGGCCCGCTCAGTCGGCATCCCACGACTCACCCGTCGAGTAGTAGGCGACGTCGTCCTCGGCCAGCAGAACCACCGAGCCCAGCGTCGGGACGTCCTCAGCCAGCGGCACTACCCGGGCAACCGGTACGCCGTGCTTGGTGACGACAATGCTGCTGCGCGAGCGGGCCACCTCGTCCAGCAGCGCGAGGCAGCGTGCCTTGAACTCACTCGCCTTGATCCGTCTCTCGTCCACCTAACCCAGGCTAGCCGACCATGGTCACCGGCCATGGTCACAGCTGCGTGGCGACCCCGGTCCGCGGCGGCGCCGTACGCTGAACCGGTAGGCCGTGCCAGAGTGATCGTGAGGTAGCCGATGGGTTTCGTCGACAGAGCCAAGGCCAAGGTCGAAGAATTGGTGGGCGGGGTCAAGGAGTCCTTCGGCGAGGCCTATGGGAACGAGGCGCTGGAGATCGACGGCGAGATGGAGGCCGACGCTGCCCGGGAGCGCGAGGCCGAGCTCGATGCCGAGGACGACGGGGACGCAAGCGGGTCGAGGGCGTCGCTAGGCTCCTAGGCTCCGCCAGCATCGCAGAGGGAGAGCCCGTGCCCCGGGTCGTCGTCGACGTCATGCTCAAGCCCGAGATCCTCGACCCGCAGGGCGCTGCCATCCTCGGCGCCCTGCCGCGGTTGGGTTTCGCCGGGATCACCTCGGTGCGCCAGGGCAAGCACTTCGAGCTCGAGGTCGACGAGCCGGTCAACGAGCACCGGCTGCGCGAGCTGGCCGACACGCTGCTGGCCAACTCGGTGATCGAGGAGTTCACCCTGCGGGTGCTGCGGTGAGGATCGGGGTGGTCACCTTCCCCGGCTCGCTGGACGACCGGGACGCGCAGCGCGCGGTACGGCTGGCCGGGGCGGAGCCGGTTGCGCTCTGGCACGCCGATCCTGACCTGTACGCCGTCGAGGCGGTGGTGCTGCCGGGCGGCTTCTCCTACGGCGACTACCTGCGCTGCGGCGCGATCGCCCGCTTCGCCCCGGTGATGCAGTCGGTGATCGAGCGGGCCCGCCACGGCCTGCCGGTGCTCGGGATCTGCAACGGCTTCCAGGTGCTCTGCGAGTCCCACCTGCTGCCGGGGGCGCTCACCCGCAACGCGCACCTGCACTTCCGCAACCGCGACCAGCGGTTGCGTGTCGAGAACACCGCGACCGCGTGGACGTCGAGATACGACGAGGGTGCGCAGATCGTCGTACCGGTAAAGAACGGTGAGGGCCGCTACGCCGCCGTACCGGATGTCCTCGACCGGCTGGAGGGCGAGGGCCGCGTCGTGGTCCGCTACGTCGGTGGCAATCCGAACGGCTCCGCCCGCGACATTGCCGGGATCTGCAACGAGCGCGGCAACGTCGTCGGGCTGATGCCGCATCCGGAGCACGCGGTCGAGGAGCTGACGGGGCCGTCGACGGACGGGTTGGCTTTCTTCGCCTCGGTCCTGGCGTCGGTCGTCGGGTGAGCGACGATGGCGAGCACGGTCGTCGCGTGAGCGACACCGTCGAGCGGGCAGCAACCACGCCGGACCATCCGCAGCCCTACGCCGAGCTCGGCCTGAACAGCGACGAGTACCACCGGATCCGCGACATCCTCGGGCGTCGGCCGACGTCGTCGGAGCTGGCGATGTACAGCGTCATGTGGTCGGAGCACTGTTCCTACAAGAGCTCGAAGGTCCACTTGCGACAGTTCGGCGACCTGCCGCACAGCGAGGTCCTGCTCGTCGGGATCGGGGAGAATGCCGGCGTCGTCGACATCGGCCAGGGCTATGCGGTCACGTTCAAGATCGAGTCGCACAACCATCCGTCGTATGTCGAGCCGTACCAGGGGGCGGCTACCGGCGTCGGCGGCATCGTCCGCGACATCCTGACGATGGGCGCCCGGCCGATCGCGGTCATGGACCCCCTGCGGTTCGGCCCGGCTGATGCTCCGGACACCCAGCGGGTGCTGCCTGGCGTGGTGGCCGGGATCGGCGGCTACGGCAACTGCCTGGGGTTGCCCAACATCGGGGGCGAGGTGGTCTTCGACGACGGCTATCTCGGCAACCCCCTGGTCAACGCGCTGTGCGTCGGCGTGATGCGCCACGACGGCATCCGGCTGGCCAAGGCCAGCGGGGTGGGCAACCAGGTCGTCCTCTTCGGTGCCCGGACCGGTGGCGACGGGATCGGCGGGGTCTCGGTGCTGGCCAGCGAGACTTTCACCGCGGACGGCCCGGCCAAGCGGCCCAGCGTCCAGGTCGGCGACCCGTTCACCGAGAAGGTGCTCATCGAGTGCTGCCTGGAGATCTTCGCCGCCGACCTCGTGGTCGGCATCCAGGATCTCGGCGGGGCCGGGTTGTCCTGCGCCACAACGGAACTCGCCAGCGCCGGCTCCGGTGGGATGCACGTGGTGCTCGACCGGGTCCCGTTGCGCGACCCG
>JAABUS010007399.1_pt1 | contig 12633 bp, 10 predicted proteins | sample 5560161 | NCBI WGS metagenome assembly JAABUS01 (sample SAMN10711885, study PRJNA513376) | rock metagenome | isolation source: Antarctica rocks | place: Antarctica: Victoria Land, Trio Nunatak nord | collected 2016-01-04 | reverse complement strand
TCCCAGCCGGGCAGGTAGGCCGTGAACTCACGGCCGGCGCCCCGCCAGGGATACATGTTCTCCACGCAGTACTGGACGTCTCCGGGCTCGTTCAGGCGCTTGATCCCGTCGACGAAGCTGTTGCCGTAGTCACGCTGCCACCGAAACGGCGGGTGCACCACGACGATGTTCGCGCCGAGCCGACGAGCCGCCGTACCGGAACGTTCGAGCTTCTCCCACGGGTCACTGCCCCATACCCGCTGGGTGATCAGCAGGCAGGGCGCGTGAACCGCCAGTACCGCCACCTCGTGGTAGTCCTGCAGCGTCGCGAGGGCGTCCACATCGGCGGCAACCGGGTCGATCCCGACCATCACCTCGACGCCGTCGTAGCCGAGCCGGCTCGCCAACTCGAATGCACTGGAGGTCGACTCCGGGTAGACCGAGGTGGTGGACAGCGCGACCTTGGGGCCTTGACCTGTGGGCAGTGGCGAGGGCGCGCCTCTGGGCAGTGGCGGGCGCGCGGTGGAGTGGGGCACGTCGTCCAATGTAGCCACCACCTGGCACGACCTGCCGGCTCCAGCCGCGAGGGCTGTACGGTGGGCCGCACCGGTGCATCCGGCCGGCCCCACCTGAACCGACAAGGCGCACTCCGGCTGCTCGTCCCGGCCGGCTGCGATCTCCAACGAGCCGCCGCCGATGTCGAAGACCGCCAGGGCCCCGGCCGACCAGCCGAACCAGCGCCGGGCCGCAAGGAAGGTCTGGCGTGCCTCGTCCTGTCCGGACAGCACCCGCAGCTCCACCCAGTGCGCCGGGCAGGCCGGCCAAGGTCGGGCCCGGCTACGCTTGGCCGGTGCCTGAGGTGTTGCTGCCGTTCCCGCGTGCGTTCGTCGAGTTCGACGATCCTGCCGACGCCGATCAGGTCTTCAGGTGTGACCTGACCTGGCTCACGTCGCGCTGGACATGCATCTTCGGGTCGGGCTGTCAGGGGATCTACGCCGACCGCCCGGACGATGGCTGCTGCACCCTCGGTGCGCACTTCGCCGACAAGGCCGACGAGAAACGGGTGGCCACGTCGGTCAAGCGGCTGACCGGCTCCCAGTGGCAGCTCAAGGCCACCGCACGCACGAAGGGCTGGGTCGAGCTCGAGGACGCCGACCAGGTTGCCGCGGGCGAGCAGCCGGCACGCAAGACCCGGGTCGTCGACGGGGCGTGCATTTTTCTCAACCGGCCCGGATTCGGCGCCGGCGCCGGCTGCGCCCTGCACCTGCTCGCACTGGATGAGGGGCGCAGCATCGTCTCGACCAAACCGGACGTGTGCTGGCAGCTGCCGCTGCGACGCCAGTTCCGCTCGGTCACCCGTGCCGACGACACCAGCTATACCGAGGTGACGATTGGTGAGTACGTGCGCTCTGGCTGGGGGCCCGGTGGCCATGACCTGGACTGGTACTGCACCTCCAACAGCGAGGCGCACGTCGGCACCCAGCCGGTCTATCTGAGCAACGCCGACGAGCTGCGTGAGCTGATGGGAGCCAGGGCGTACGAGCAGCTGGTGCCGCTCTGCGCCGAGTTCGAGTCCCGCGCGGGTTCAGCCTTGGAGCATCCGGCAACTCGGGCAGTCGAGCCGGACCCCGCGAGTAGCGACCCGGCCCGGTAAGGCAAGAATGGGCAGATGAGGGTTGATCATCTGTCGTTCGCCGTCGGCCCTGAAGGTCTGGGCAAGACCGTCGCCAAGCTGTCCGCAGCACTCGGGGGGAAGTTCGTCGATGGCGGCTTCCATCCCCGCTTCGGCACCCGCAACCAGATCCTGCCGTTGTCAGACCGGCACTACCTCGAGGTCGTGGAGGTGCTGGACCATCCGTCGGCGGACAAGGCGCCGTTCGGCCAGGCGGTTCGGGCGCGGACCGAGCTCGGCGGCGGCTGGCTGGCCTGGGTGGTCGCCGTCGATGATCTTGGTCCGTTCGAGAAACGGCTCGGCCGGCCGGCCGTCGACGGCAACCGGAAGCTGCCGACCGGTCAGGAGCTGGAGTGGAAGCAGCTCGGGGTGAAGGGGCTTCAGAACGACCCCCAGCTGCCGTTCTTCATCAAGTGGGTCAGCGAGCCGTCGCTGCACCCGTCGGCTGCCGGCTCCGACATCCGGCTGACCGGACTGGAGATCGCCGGCGACCAGCACCGGGTCGATGAGTGGCTGGACGGTGACGCCGATGCGGCCCTGTCCGAGGTCGACATCTCCTGGGTCTCGCCCAACGGGGCGCCCGGTCTGGTCGCGGCCACCTTCGCCACGCCGCGTGGCGAAGTCCGGATCTGATGCCCATCCCGATCCGGCCGGCCGTCTCGGCGCTGCCTGCCTACGCGGCCGGCAAGCCGCCGAGAGCGGGTCCGGCCGGGATCGGCTACAAGCTGTCGAGCAACGAGAACCCGTACCCCCCGCTGCCCGGCGTGCTGGCGGAGGTGGCCAAAGCGGCGGCCGGGATGAACCGCTATCCCGACGCCGGCAATACCGCGATCGCCGACGCGGTGGCGCGCCGCCTCGGGGTGTCGGCCGGCCAGGTCGCGTTCGGCGCCGGTTCGGTGGCTGTGCTCTATCACCTGCTGCAGGCGACGTGCGCACCCGGCGACGAGGTCGTCTTCGCCTGGCGCAGCTTCGAGGCCTACCCGATCGCGGTGCAGCTGACCGGGGCCACAGCCGTCCCGGTCCCGCTCGGTCCGGGCGCCGTTCATGATCTTGATGCGATGCGGGCTGCGGTCACCGACCGGACCCGGGCGATCATGATCTGCACGCCCAACAACCCGACCGGGCCAGTGGTGCCGCACGACGACCTGGTTTCCTTCGTCGACAGCCTTCCCGACGACGTCATGATCATGATCGACGAGGCCTACGTCGAGTACGTCCGCAATGTCGGTGCCGCCCGGGGACTGGAGATCGCCGCCGGCCGGGACAACGTCGTGGTGCTGCGGACCTTCTCCAAGGCGTACGGACTGGCCGGTTTCCGGGTCGGCTACTGCATCGGCGATCCGACGGTCGCCGCCGCCACCCGCGCGGTTGCGCTGCCGTTCGGTGTGTCGGTCACAGCGCAGGCGGCCGTGCTCGCCTCGCTGCGTGCCGAGACCGAGCTGATGGACCGGGTCCACGACGTCGTGGTGCAACGCGACCTCGTGCTGGCCGGGCTGCGGCAGCACGGTTTCGACGTTCCGGACACCCAGGGCAACTTCGTCTGGCTGCCGGCCGGCGAGCGCACCACGGCCTGGGCCGTGGCTTTCGGTGAGGTCGGGCTGTCGGTCCGGCCGTATGTCGCCGGTGCCGACGACGACGGCATCCGGATCAGCATCGGCGAACCCGAGGCCAACCAGCTCGTCCTGCAGGCCGCCGCAACGCTCACCTAGTCAGCACGCAGGGGCGACCCTTTGACCCCCGGGCGTGGTCACCCTCGCTGCGGGTGGCGAGGGTGCATGCGCGCGTCGCCGCCAGTTGTCAGCACCGGCCTCTAGGTTGAGCGCATGGCCAAGACGACGACCAAACCGGCGTACGCGTGTTCGGAGTGCGGGTGGACCTCGGTGCGCTGGGTCGGCCGGTGCGGGGAGTGCCAGGCCTGGGGCAGCGTGACCGAAGCCGGGGCCCCCAAGCTGACCGACGTGAGGTCGAGCGCGCCGACCAGTCGGGCGGTGCCGATCAGCCAGGTCAGCGCCAAGGACGCCGCCCGCGCGCTGACCGGGGTCGGTGAGCTGGACCGGGTGCTCGGCGAGGGCCTGGTGCCCGGTGCGGTGGTCCTGCTGGCGGGCGAACCCGGCGTTGGCAAGTCGACTCTGTTGCTCGAGGTGGCGGCCCGGTGGGCCCGGTCGGGACGACGCACGCTCTATGTCACCGGCGAGGAGTCCGCCGCCCAGGTCCGGCTGCGGGCCGGTCGGACCAACGCGCTCGCAGACGAGCTCTATCTCGCCGCGGAGAACGACCTGGGCACCGTGCTGGGTCACATCGAGGAGGTTCGACCGAGTCTGATGGTGCTCGACTCGGTGCAGACCATCGGTACGACCGAGGCGGACGGTTCGCCGGGCGGGGTGTCGCAGGTGCGTGAGGTGACCGGCGCCCTGGTCCGGGTGGCCAAGCAGCGCGGCATGGCGGTGATCATCGTCGGTCACGTCACCAAGGACGGCAGCATCGCCGGGCCACGGACCCTGGAGCACCTGGTGGACGTGGTGCTCGCCTTCGAGGGTGATCGTCATTCCGGCTTCCGGATGGTCCGGGCCACCAAGAACCGTTACGGGCCCGCCGACGAGGTGGGCTGCTTCGAGATGACCGACCTCGGCATCGTCGAGGTGACCGACCCGAGCGGGCTGTTCATGTCCTCGCACGACGAGCCGGTCCCCGGCACCTGCGTGACCGTCACGATGGAGGGCCGACGGCCGTTGCTGGCCGAGATCCAGGCGCTGGTGGGACCGGCCAACCAAGGAGCGCCGCCCCGCCGGGTCACCCAGGGCGTCGATCACGCCCGGCTAGCGATGGTGCTGGCGGTGCTGGAGCGTCGGGCCAAGATCAAGCTCTTCAACGCCGACGTCTACGTGTCCACCGTCGGCGGCGCCCGGATCTCCGAGCCGGCCTGCGACCTGGCGATCGCCATCGCGGTCGCGTCCGCTGCGATCGGGCACCCGCCGGCGGACAAGATGATCGCCGTAGGTGAGGTCGGGTTGGCCGGCGAGCTGCGCCGGATTCCCGGGACGGAGCGGCGCGTGGCCGAGGCCGGACGGCTCGGGTTCGTCGGCGCCGTCGTTCCGGCACCCGCCAAATCGGCGGATCTGCGATCATCCCGCGCGAAGCGGCTGCTGACCAGCGGACTTGCTCCGGTTCGACCCGGCCCGATCGACACCATCCAGGCGGCGACCCTGGTCCAGGCCCTCGCCGTGCTCGGGCTGGACCCCCGGATGCACGTGCGGTCCGCCTGACGCCTGCTCGCCGACCTGACGCTTGTAAGGTGCTGGCATGCCGACAGCCACGACCCGGGATGGTCTAGAGATCGCGGCCGACCCGCCGACCGGGTGCACCGTCGTCGTGCGTCGGCCGGGCCCAGCCCGTGACGATCACCCTGGAGGCGAGGACGAGTTCCTGGTTCTGCACCGGAACAGCGACGGGCCGGAGTACGAGGGCGACTGGGCGTGGACGTCGCCGGCCGGCTGCCGGCAACCGGGTGAGCCGGTCTATCCGGCGGCGCTGCGCGAGCTCGAGGAGGAAGCCGGTCTGCGTGGCTATCGGCCGTGGCTGCTCGACGCCGACCCTGAGCCAGCAGTCGGCGGCCAGTGGGCAACCTTCGGGCTTGACGTCGCCGCCGACGTCGAGATCGAGCTGATCGACCCCGAGCACGACCGGCACGAGTGGCTGCCGGCGGCTGAAGCGCTTGACCGGGTCAAGCCGGACTGGGTAGGTGCCAACCAGGTCGGCCGGATGGCGCGAACCCGACGCGCAGACATCGGTTTCCGCTCGCTGACCCACGACGACCTGCCACAGGTCCGTGAGTGGCGGCTGGCACCGCACGCCCGTCGCTGGTGGGCGCTGGGCGGCTGCACCCTCGCCGAGCTGCAGGATCGCTATGGCCCCCGGATCGACGGCGAGACCGCTGTCCGGATGTGGGTCGTCCAGGCCGATGGTGCGGATGTCGGCCTCGTGCAGGACGCCCCGGTCGGCACGGACGCTGACCTCGTCGCCGGGTCCGGTGCACCCGATGCGGTCGCCATCGACTACCTGCTCGGCGTCGAGGCCCTGACCGGCCACGGGCTGGGCACCAAAGTCATCTGGCAGTACCTGCGTGACCTGGTGGTGCCGGCCCATCCGGACGCGCCGCACGCGATCGCCAACCCGGATCATCACAACCCCGCGTCATTGCGCGCGCTGGCCAAATGCGGTTTCAGCCGGGGACCCAAGATCGACGTCCCCGCCGCGCCAGGATCAGCCGCGACCACCCAGATCGTCTGCAGCATCGACCTGCGGCACTGGTTCGGCGTGCCGGGCTGACGAGCGCCAGGTCAGTCGGGTGACACACTCCCCCACCTCAGGGTCAGCCGACCAGTCCGGCCTGATAGGCGATGATCACCATCTGGGCCCGGTCCCGCGCGCCGAGCTTGATCATGGCGCGACTGACATGGGTACGCGCGGTGGCGTGGGCGATCACCAGCCGCTCGGCGATCTCGTCGTTGTTGAGGCCCTCACCGATCAGCCCGAGCACCTCCCGCTCCCGGTCGGTCAGCTCCCCCAGCCGCGGATGCGCCTCGGTGGACACCTGGGCGCGGCCGGTGAACGACTCGATCACCCTGCGGGTCACCGACGGCGACAGCAACGACTCACCGGCGGCGGCGAGCCGGATCGCGCGCAGCATCTCGTTGGGTTCGCCGTCCTTGATCAAGAAGCCGGCCGCGCCGGCCTGGAGGGCGGCAAACAGGTACTCGTCGAGCTCGAACGTGGTCAGGACGACGACCCGGGTCTGGGCCAAGGTCGGATCGGCACTGATCGTCCGCAGGGCGGCGATGCCGTCCATCCCGGGCATCCGGATGTCCATCAAGATCACGTCCGGCCGGGTCCGGCGGACCAGCTCGACCGCCTGCCGACCGTTCTCCGCCTCGCCAGCCAGCTGAAGGTCATCTTCGGACTCGACCAGCACCCGCAGGCCCATCCGGATCAGCGCCTGGTCATCTGCGACCGCAACCGTGATCACTTTGTGCTCTCACGATGAAGAGGCAGGGTCGCGATCACGGTCAGTCCTCCGGTTGGTCGTTGCTCGATCTGCAGTGAACCATCGACGGCAGCCAGCCGCTCCCGCATGCCACGCAAGCCGTTCCCCTCGACCGGTGACCCGGCCAGCACCGGTCCGTCGTCGGTGACAGTGAGCGACAGCCGGGCCGCCGTCCCGATCACCTGCACGTCGGCGGAGGCACCCTCGGCGTGCCGGATCACGTTCGTCAGCGCCTCCTGGACGATCCGGAACGCGGCCTGCTGCACCGACGCGGGGACCCGTACCCCCTCAGCGAGGTCGACGCGCACCTGCACATCTCGACCCGCGGCGCGCAACGAGGCCGCCAGCTCACCGATCCGGGTCAGACCCGGTGCGGGTGCGAGCGGCTGGGTCTCGCCGTCGTCGCGGAACAGCCCCAGGGTGTGGCGCAGCTCGGTCAAAGCCTCGCCACTGGACGTGCGGATCGCCTCCAGTGAGGCCACCGCCTGGTCGGGGCGACGATCCAGGACGTGCAGGGCGACACCTGCCTGCAGTGAGATGACCGAGAGGCTGTGGCCGACGACGTCATGGACCTCCCGGGCCACCCGGATCCGTTCGGCGTGTGCGACCCGCTGCAGGTCCTCGTCGTGACGTCGCCGGCGCACCTCCAGCCGACTGGTGCGCAGCAGGCCGAACAGGGCTGCGGCTGTGGTCACCGTCAGCGTGAACGCCAAAGCGGCATAGAAGGTGGGGCTGGTCAGGCCGAGAGCCGGTTGGTTCCAGCTCGCACCGAGCACCATCACCAGCAGCACCGCGGTGAGCGGAAGCCACCGCCGCACCGGCTGGCTGACCGCGAGCGCGTACCCGCACAGGGCAACACCAGGCAGCACTGCCGGGATCGGCCCACCGACGGCGAGGTAGCCGGTAGAGCCGGCCACCACGATCAGGAACGAGGTGCGCGGCAAGAAGCGCCGCACCACCACGCCACCGGCAACGACCAGCGCGAAGGGCAGCGGATGCCACCAGCCGGCCTCCATCACCCAGTGCGGCGGACCACCATGCTGCCACGGCGGACCTTGCCGACCTGACGGACCGCCCCGGAAGGTGCGCATCCAGGTTGCCGAGACGACCAGGATCCAACCGGCCGCGAATGCGAACGCGACGTCCAGACCATGGAAACGGGTGCGCTGCCGATCCATCCCGCCTCCGTCTCGGCCCATGGTTTAAGCCTGCTGCGTCGTCCCCACCCGGATCGTCGGTTCACTGCAGTCGACCCTATGCCGGTCGGCGCGCTCGCGCATGGGGCGTCGGACGTATCCCGGCTACGTCCGGGGACGTAGCCCAAGTGTCGCTCCCGGGCCGATGTCTCAGCCCGGTCCAGGAAGCAGAGTTGACCCATGAATCCAGATCACGCGATGCATGCCTTCCATGGCCCACCGCCATTTGTGCCGTTCCTAGGAGGACTGATGTTTTTGTTGTTCCTGCTCGTTCTGATCGCTGCCGGGGTGTTCCTGGCCCGCCGTGGCCACATCGGGCCGCCGAAGTGGATGGCCGTCACCAGCCCGGAGGCGCACGCGCGCAACATCTTGGCCGAGCGGTTCGCCAACGGCGACATCTCGTCCGAGGAGTTCATGGAGCGCGCCAGCGTGCTCAACTGGACCCCCGGAGTTCCGGCGCAGCCCGGCACCCGACCCAAGCGCAAGTAGCTCCGATCGCCTGCTCCACGCACTGAACTGACCCATTGCTCCTGCTGTCGCCCACTCGTGCCCGAGTTGTGCGCTGACGCCCGAGATCACGGGTGCCGGTGCTCAGCTCGGGTGCGATCTGGTGGGGACTAGCCGCGTTTGAGCGCCAGCAACCGCGATGGGTCGACCGCAGTGGTGTAGCCGCCGCTGAACGGCCGGGTCTCGAAGTGCAGATGGCACCCGTCCGGCGCGCCCCGGTCGCCGACCACGGCGATCACCTCACCGGGGTGGACCCGGTCTCCTGCCTTCACAAAGACCATGTTGGCGTGCCCGATCACGATGTCGCGATTGTCGACGACATCGCGCAGCCGGAACCCGGTAGCGCCATAGGCACTGCCGAGCCGGCCGGCGCTGGCCGGATCGACCACCGTTGCCGTCACCGTCGAGGTGATCTTGGTGCCGCACGGCATCGCCACGTCGATGCCGTGGTGGAAGCCCTGTTTGCCGCAGCGCGGATCCGGGCCGTAGTAGGGAGCCGGCGTGCAGCCAAAGCCGATCATGATCTTGCCGGTGCCGGCGTACCAGCCCGAGGTATAGGTGTGGTTGTCACCTGAGTAGAAGTGCCAGCGCGGATCCGGCTTGGCCGTTCGGCTCGGGCCCGGCCTCGACGTCGTGCTCGCGGAGCGGCTCCTGCTGGCGGTCGGCTTCGTGCTGGGTGACGTCCCGCTGGGTGTGGGCGACGTCGAAGGGACCACGGGTGATGGTGGCTGTGCCGATGGTGATGACGACGAGGGCCCGGCACAGCCCGCCAGCGCCACGACGCCGACGGCCACCCCGGCGACGAATCCGCAGCCGCCTCGCATCTGCCGCATGGGTTCACCGTATCGTCGGCCGACGGACCCAAGGCGCCAGCCTGGCAGGCTGTGCAGACCCGCCAAGATCGCATACGAACTACTACATGTTGGGTACTTACATCCGTGTGATTTCCATATATAGTGATCAGGCAGTGGTTCTCCCGATCCGCCAGATCGGGAGTCGCAAGAGGGAATCCGGTGCGACGCCGGAGCTGCCCCGCAGCGGTGAGTGAGAACGAACGTCGTCATTTAGCACTGGGAGAGGTTCCCGGGAAGCGACGGCCAGTAGGCCCGGCTCTTGATCCAGAGCCCTGCTCACGAGTCCGAAGACCTGCCACTGCCGCTCCCCTCGGGGATGGCGCACTCCGCTGGAGTGTGCTCATCGCCTTCGGGAATGAGAGTCCGTGGCCTCGAGGGAGGCCGGTTGGACGCTGTCCCTGCTCGACGTTCGGCGCGATCTTCATCAGTTCGGCGCCCGCCGGCGGTGGCACCGTTGACCCCTCCCTCGCCGTTCGCGTACTCGCCAACCACAACGAAGCAGCGGGCTAGCCACGGAGGCGAAGGACATGAACGCAGGGACGACCAGCTCACAGGGCGCTCACGACTCGGGCATCGCACCGAACCAGGGCATCAGGGTGATCAAGCGCGACGGCTCCATCGAGCCGTACGACGGCTACGAGATCGCCCGTTCGATCGAGGACGCGGCCCGTGGGCTGGACTCCTGGGTCGCCCGCGCGACCCAGATCCAGGCGGAGATGGAGATCACCCTGTTCGACAAGATCAGCACCGAGCAGCTGGACGAGGCAGTCATCCAGGGGGCGCTGCAGAACGTCAAGGACGATCCTGCCTACGACACCATCGCCGCGCGACTACTGGTCAAGGCCTTGTACAAGAAGGTGCTCGGTGAGACTCACGACCTGTTCGGCGACAGTGCACCGACCACGATCCAGGCACTGCACTGCGAGGAGTTCCCCGGCTATGTCGAGCGCGGCGTCAAGCTCGGCCTGCTGGACACCCGGTTGGCCGCATCGGCCGGCCTGTTCGACCTGGATGCGCTCGCCGCCGCCCTCGACCCGGCGCGGGACGACCTGCTGCACTACATCGGCGCCCAGACCCTGCGGACCCGCTACATGATCACCGATCATGACCGGGTCCCACTCGAGGTGCCCCAGTTCTTCTGGATGCGGGTGTCGATGGGGCTGTCGCTCAACGAGGCGGACCCTACCGCCGCGGCGCTGGCCTTCTACCACAAGATGTCGCAACTGGAGTACCTGGCTGCCGGTTCCACCCTTGTCAACGCCGGTACGTCCTACGCACAGCTCTCCAACTGCTTCGTGATGCAGATGGAGGACGACATCGAGCACATCGCCAAGTCCGTCCGCGACGTGATGTGGCTGACCAAGGGCACCGGCGGGATCGGTCTGTCGGTCAGCAAGCTCCGCTCGGAGGGGTCGCCGATCCGGTCCAACAACACCACCTCGACCGGTCCGATCCCGTTCATGCACACCATCGACTCGACCCTGCGGGCGGTCTCCCGCGGCGGCAAGAAGTTTGGCGCACTGTGCTTCTACCTGGAGAACTGGCACCTCGACTTCGCCCAGTTCCTCGACCTGCGGCAGAACGCCGGTGACCCGTACCGCCGCACCCGGACCGCCAACACCGCGGTCTGGATCTCCGACGAGTTCATGAAGCGGGTAGCCGCGGACGCCGACTGGTACCTGTTCGACCCGCTGGAGACGCCCGACCTGGTCGAGCTCTACGGTGCCGAGTTCTCCGCCCGCTATGCCGAGCACGTCGCCATGGCCGAGTCTGGCGAGCTGCGTCGGTTCACCAGGCTGCGGGCCCGTGAGCAGTTCAAGGCGATCCTGATCTCGCTGCAGACCACCTCGCACCCGTGGCTGACCTGGAAGGACACGATCAACACCCGGGCGCTGAACAACAACACCGGCACCATCCACCTGTCCAACCTGTGCACCGAGGTCTGCCTCCCGCAGGACCGGGACAACGTCGCGGTGTGCAACCTGGCCTCGATCAACCTGGCCCGACATCTCATCGAGGGGCACCTCGCCGGCGCCGGGGAACAGACTCGGGTGGACTGGGACCGGCTCGCCGCCTCCGCCCGGTCGGCGATCCGGCAGCTGGACAACCTGATCGACATCACCATCTCCTCGGTCGAGGAGTCCGAGCACTCCAATGCGGAGAACCGTGCGGTCGGCCTTGGCGTGATGGGCTTCACCGATGTGGTGGAACGCCTCGGGTTGAGCTACCAGAGCGAACAGGCCTACGAGCTGGCCGACCGGCTGGTCGAGTTCGTCAGCTTCCACGCGATCGACGCGAGTGCTGACCTGGCCCGTGAACGGGGCGCCTACCACAACTTCGCCGGGTCGCGCTGGTCGGCCGGGCTGGTCCCGATCGACACGGTGGACCTGCTGGAGGCCGATCGGGGCGTCCCGGTCGACGTCGACCGGACCACCCGGATGGACTGGGACGCGCTGCGGACCAAGGTCACCGGCGGGATCCGCAACGCCACCTTGATGGCGATCGCCCCGACCGCGTCGATCGGCCTGGTGGCCGGCACCACGCCCGGGCTGGACCCGCAGTTCAGCCAGATCTTCAGCCGGACCACCTCATCCGGCAAGTTCATGGAGGTCAACCGCAACCTGGTCCGCGACCTGGCCGAGCTCGGCCTGTGGGAGCGGGTCCGCGAGGACCTGTTGGCGGCCCAGGGCGACGTGTCCAAGATCGACATCATCCCCGACGAGCTCAAGGCGATCTACCGCACCTCGTTCCAGCTGTCGCCACACGCGTTCGTGAACGTGGCCGCGCGGGCACAGAAGTGGATCGACCAGGCGATCAGCCGCAACATCTACCTGGCAAGCAGGGATGTCGGGGAGATGGTCGACCTGTACACCTCCGCCTGGGCCAAGGGAGTCAAGACCACCTACTACCTGCACATGATGCCCCGGCACACCGCCGAGCAGAGCACGGTCAAGGTCAACAAGTCCGAGGCGCTGCGACCGACCGCTGTTCCCCGTTCCGCTCCGGCTCTGGCCGGGCATCAGGCCAGCTCGGGGCGCCGCGGCTTCGGTTTCGGTGCCCGCACCGCAGGACCGGTCGAGCAGGTCGAGCAGCCGGGCGTGCAGACGACCACCCCTCCGCCGGTCGGACCGGAGGCGACCCTGCCGCTGGTGGACGGCGACACCGAGGTGGCCGACGGCGCCTACTGCCCGATCGACCCGCAGGAGCGGCTCCAGTGCGAGAGCTGCCAGTAGCCCCCTTCCCCCACGACGTAAAGAAAGCAGGCTCGTCATGACCATCACCGCATCTGCCCGGCACAGCTCCATCGCCACCAAGGGCATCCTGGGCACCGGCATCACCGAGGGGCTGCTGCTCAAGCCGGTCACCTACCCGTGGGCGTATGAG
>JAABUS010007397.1_pt1 | contig 12634 bp, 15 predicted proteins | sample 5560161 | NCBI WGS metagenome assembly JAABUS01 (sample SAMN10711885, study PRJNA513376) | rock metagenome | isolation source: Antarctica rocks | place: Antarctica: Victoria Land, Trio Nunatak nord | collected 2016-01-04 | reverse complement strand
GACTCGAAAAACTGGCCACCCGCTGGCCACCGCCCCGGTGCGAAACCTGTCGCTTCTGGACCCCGACCAACGCGGTCCAGTTTGGGCACGATGGGCCGATGCGCCCCGAGGTCTGCCCGACCTGCGGACGCACGGTCAAGATCCTCAAGCTTCTCCGCGTCATTCGTGATTAAGGAAAGAGAGTAGCAACATGGACCGACAGCAGACAGAGACCGGTGACATCCTGACGGTCGAACAGATGACCGCATTGCTGCGCGATGATCTGGCCCGGGTGGATGCGGCGGGCGCTGCCCATGACACACACATGCGCGAGTGGGAGCACACGGAAACCCGGATCGACATCGGCGGCGAGTACGGTGAGGGACGTGAAGAGATTCGGGCCGGCATGCTCGCGAGCCAGCGCCCTGAGCTGGAAGCCGCGGCACGAGCTGCCGAGGGTGCCGGAGCCGCGGCGATCCAGAATGCCCGCCGCATTCTGGCGCAGATCGGTGAGGACCGCATCACGCTGCCCTTGACCGAGATCACCACGGCGAGCACCCTGGCGCCACTGATCGAGAAAGACGCGGAACGGCTGAGCCTGCCCCGTCTGGCGACGGAGGTGCGCGCCGCGGTCGCCACCGGGCAGACGGCGGCAATGTATTGCTGGTCGCGGGCGATCGCTCCCCGGCTGGCGCATCGACCGACGGGCGAGGAACACCCGGACGATGCGCGAGCCCGGAGTGAGCTGGCACGGCTGCAATCGCAGATCCGCACGGCGCTGCGAGACACGACCTTCGACCCGCTCCGCAAGGACGTCGACCGGGTCCTCGAACGGGCAGGAACGGTCCGGGCGAAGGCGGGCAAGACACGGCAGCGTCTTGCCGGGCCGGTGAAGACGACAGCGGGCGAAACGAAAGTGCCCTGGCCCGCGGCATAGGACACGACGGCGGCCCGGAGGCCTGGCCTCCGGGCCGCCGTCGTTGTCGTGGGGCAGATCAGCTCCTGAGAACAAAGCGACAGTCGGCCCCGGCGAAACGTCACCACGCGCCGTCAGGCGAGGCCCCACGTCAGGCGCTCGCGTCGTTGACCCCCTCGCTGGCATTTGTGGCCCACAAGTGGGGGTGAATCGCGTCACAGAGGCACTGAGCGCGTCCTGGGGCCATCCTCGTGGAACATCACCATTTCGGCCCCCGATGCTTCCCAAACGGTAGGGGAGATAAGTTCTCTTGTCCGCTCATTTCGTAGCCGCGGTCATGTCCGTTGGAGCCGCTGTTCCCGACGCTTTCCGTGCCTTCGCTGCGTCTGCCGCTTCTCGCTCCATACGCGCCTTGACCTGACGATACTCATGAGATCGCTCTCGGACCAGATCGTCCGTGACGATCTGGTTCTTTATCTGATTCACAATTGGACCGCTCTTGGAGATCGCGGACATTGTCCGCGATCTCCCTTGTCTGACGTAGACCCCGACCGCCCGTGGAGATCGTTCTTTTCGCGAACTGATATCCATACGCGCCTCGGTCTGGCGATATTCATTGGACCGCTCCTGGATTCCTTCGACTATGTCGATCAATCCCAATATCCGCGCTATCGATCCCACAACCGCCACCACCATCGCGCGGCACGGTGCCCCACCGGCGCCCCTTCCGCTTCACCCGTGCCCGCTGAGTGCTCCAGCGGGGCCTCCTCGCCGGCGACCAGCTGCTTCAACGGTGCTCAGTCGGTCCCCAGACTGGCGGTGATATCGTGCGACCTCGCGGGCGCAGGGTCCAAGTGCCGGAGCGCCGGCACGAAGAGCATACCGATCCCTAAGAGTTGCGCGCCGGCGGCGAACCCGAGCACCGTCGAGCGAAAGCCCAATGTCTCGATCAGGACACCAGCGCTCACGATACCCACCGGCGCGGCGACCACCGCGATCGCGGAGAAGGTCGCAAAGACCCGACCACGCAGCTCCCGTGGGATGCGCTCGTGCCGGATGGTGACCGCGAGCGGGTTCAGCGGGCCACCCAGCAAGCCGACGACGGCGAACACGACGACCAGGACCGTCAGCGGCGGTTGCACGAGGAGGATCCAGTAGATGGCGGGGAAGGTCAGGAACGGAATCAACCAGACGACCGGGCGTGGCAGGCGATGTCCGATGCCGCCGTAGGCCAGCGTTCCCACCAGTTGTCCCGCACCGAACACGCCGAGGACCAACCCCAGGGTCGAGGCGCTGCCGAACACGGCCCGTGCATAGACCGGCATGACCACCGCGAAGATCGGGTTGCCGAACAGGTTGCTGATGCCGAGGGTAACGGCAAGCGCCAGGAGGGTCGGGTCGGCGCGCAGAAAGCGGATGCCCGCCGCCACCTCACCCAGATAGCGCCCAGATGGTCCGGTCGCGCGCGCACCGAGCGCGGGGACGAGCACAGCGATGACCAGGGCGGAGAAGACGAAGGAGGCCGCATCGAGCCAGAGGACATTGGCGGCGCCGAGCCAAGCTACCAGGACGCCGGCGAGTGGGGCGCCAACGAGTAGGGCGAGCTGCTGATTCCCCTCGTAGGCGGCATTGACTCGCTCAAGGCGGGTATCCGCCAAGGTCGCCAGCTCCGGCAACAGCGAGCGACGGGCAGTCAAGGCGGGGATCTCTAGCAGGTTGCCAACGAAGACGAGGAGAAGCAGCTGCCAGAACGCGAGGTCCCCGGTGTCGTAGAGCAGCGGGACGAGCGCGATGGCCACACCGCTGATGAGATCAGCCAGGACACTCGCGCGCTTGAAACCGAGGCGATCAACGACGACGCCGCCGAAGATGCCCGCGAGGAAGCCAGGCAGCACCACGAAGAAGCCGGTGAGTCCTGCCCGCGCGGCACTTCCGGTCGTTTCCAGCACGAACCAGGGGAGGGCGACGACCGTCAGCATCGTGCCGACCGATGAGACGGCGTTCGCCACAAGCAACGCTAGCAGCGGCAGTCGCCGGCGGTGGACAGGAGTAATCCCAGTCGGCTCCATCATAAGCACGGTACCGGATCGTAACCCGCTTGGAGCAGCCTCCCCAGCATCGGATCATCGCTCCCACCACCGACGCCACCATGGCCGCGGCTGGTGCTCAGTCGACGTCTGCTCCGCTCGGTGCTCCGTCGCGGCATCCTGACCAGCGCCCAATGCCGGAATCCGCCCGAGCGCTTCTCGGTGGAGCACATCGAACCGCTCTCGCTCCGCTGCTAACTCCCGGCTCCGTTGCGCTAACTGATCGCGCAGGAAGTCGATCTCGGCCCGCTGCGTCTCGGCGAGCGCTTCGTAGGCGGCGATCGCGTCCCGGTCGATCGCCGGTCGATGCCCGGTCGTCGACGGTTGCTCGACGGTCGGCGACGGTCGGTGCAGAAAGACTACCCAACCGCCGGCATCCTTGCGTCCGTCGAGCGTGCCACGGTTGAGCCGACTCCGAACGGCATCGGTGGAGAGACCGAGCAAGACGGCCGCTTCACCGACCGTCACCTCGCTCCGATCGGTCGGCGGTTGATCGACGGTCGCTGCCCGGTTGGTGTCCGGTCGGTTGTTCGTGCTCTCGCTCATGGCCGGGATGGTCGCCGAGCGGAGCGGGGAGCGCAAGGGCTACTTGGTCAACGTCTCGTCCACCAGGCGGCGAAGCTCGTCCCTGGCGCCTTCCAAGCGGACGATGAGCGGAGCGGCGACGGCTGCTGTCCACGGCAGCGTTCGGTCTCGCTCCAGATATGCCCTGACGGCGTCCGGTGTCAGCCCGGCGATGTCCTCAGCGAACGCATCCGAAACCCAGGCGTCCGCGATGGCGGCGACGATAGCGTCGAGGTCCACCGCGTCCATGATCGCCTCTCTCAGCGCCGCCTCCGTCCCGCTCCGGGCGATGCCACGCGCCTTGGAGCTAATCGTCGCGGCGTCGGGCACGACCTTGGCCGTTGCCGCCGCGTCCTTCAGTCCGCTCTCGATGTAGTCAATGAGCTGCGGGCTGGTCATGGCGTTGAGTTCGATCCGTTCACCGATGTAGACCAACTTCCCCTTCGCGGTGCGGTGGGAGAATGTGCCATGGAAGGCCGCGCGTTCCCGCTCGGTCAGCACCAACGCCTTCGGGAGCGATCCCGTTCGGGTGAACGTCTCGCGCTGCAAGCCCATCGCCTCGCCCTCCTCGAAGCGCAAGCCCAAGTCAACGATGTCGATCCGATGCTCCGGCATGCGGGCGGTCTCTCTCCGAAGGGTGCGGGCGATGTTGTACCCGGCGGGGTCGGCATCGTGGAGGACGAAGAGCCGATAGGTTTGGTCCTGGTCCGCTCGCTGGAGCAGCTTCCGCGTCGCCACGGTGGCGAAACCCTGGCCGGCGACGATCGCCATGTCGTACCGCTCGGCCAACTGCGCTGCTTCCAGTGGTGGGTATAGCCCCTGCTTTTCGATGAACAAAATCTTGTCGAAGGTCCAGTCGGGGAACTGGTAGTCCGAAACCTCACGCGTCCCCAGCCCCACCTTTTGGCTGGTGTGTGGCTCGGAGAGCGTGCCCCGTGCTTCGTAGTAGACGCCGGGGAGTTCCTGAACCTCGCGATCGTAGGCCGGCATCAGCGTCTGGGTGAAATAGGTGTCGTTGAGCACCTCGTCGGTGTAGCGCTGGACCAGGGGCCGGGCCTGGTAATAGACGGTCCGCGCCGATGCCGACGTCGACCCGCCACCGGTGGCAAGGGACCATGCCTCTACCATGACCGCGAAGGCAGCGTCCTTGAGCGTCCACTTCGGCGTCTCGCGCTGTCGGTTCTTCTCGCGTGCGAGTTCCTCTCGCTCCGCCTTCGCCGCGTCCTTCTCCTTCCGCTCGCCCACTTCCCACACCGGTCGTGCGGCTCGCCACAACGTCTCCGGCACCGCCCGACGCAGCCACAAGGTCTCCGTCAATCGCGTCTTCCCGCGGTCGAGAAACCCCAGCTCCGGGCAGGTGATGTGCAGCACGGCCGCGACCGGGGAGCGCGGCGCGTCGCCCCACCGATCGGTCGACAGCACATGGGCCTCCTCCAGAAAGCCAAGCACGCCGTAGCCACTGACCTTCTCACTCTGGAGGAAGGTTTGCGCCAGCGGATCGGTGAAGGTCGGACTGAAGTTGATGCCGCAGAACACGTCGCCCGGCTGCTCCGTCTCAGCGACGGCGGCCTCGACGATGTAGGGCATCCCATCGGCCTCGCTCCGCACCCGGTGATACCAGAAGCGCTCGGGACGCACGCCGTACCAGGCGGCGAAGCAGCTTCGCAGGTGATCGGGGCCGACCCAGCCAAGCACATCCGCTTTCGGCGGCCGCGCCTCACGCTGCATCGCCGCCAGGAGGACATCGACCGCCGCCTCATTGTCGACGAAATCCGCCAGGCGCCGAATGCCGGGCAGGTCAGCCGCGACCGCCTTGGCTTTGGCGGTGCCACTCAGCCCCCGGAACTGCCGGATGAACTCGCCCAGCGTCAGGCCAGGAGCGCCCGCGCGCTGGGCGGCGGCGATGTGGTTGAACACGAGGGTGCGGAGTGCCGTCCCGTCATACCAGGCCGGTGCCGTGGGATCGGTCGGCATAAACTTCCGCCACGCTTCGGGGAAGTCGACGGTCGCCGGGTAAAAATCGACGGTTGGCGCTCGGTTCGATTGAGCTACGTTATTCGTGCCATCAAGGCGGCCGCCATCGCGGATTTTTACAGACGCATGGGGATTGAGCAGCGCAAAGCCACGCGCCCACCGTGTGGGATCCAGCACCTGCCGGTGCGTGGGCAGGGTGAGAGCGACGCGGGTGCCGCTGGCGGTCGGCCACTCAGAGACATCGTGATCGACGTGCACGTTTCCGGCCGGGTCGATCCGTGCCTCGATCGTGTGCCGCACGCCGCCAGCCTCGATGACAATCGGCGCCCCAGCATCGAGCGCGGTCGGCAGGCCGATGATGGTCTTGAGCGCGTTGCCCTGGAGTCCGCGGGTCGGGGCGCGGTAGGCGGCCTTATCGCTGGTCCGAGTTGAGAAGTCGAGGATGCGGCTCAGAGTCTCGCGCGCCAGGCCCGGGCCGTTGTCACTCACCACCAGGTGAAGGTCATCACCGGCGACGGTCGCCTCGATCCCGATCTCCGGTGATCGCTCCGCCGCCTCCGCCGCGTCGAGCGCGTTGTCGACTAACTCCTTGAGCGCGACGGCCGCGAAGGCGCTGGCGGGTTGCCCCGTCTGGGCCGCCAATTCCTTGACGCTGAAGTATTCCGCCGCGCGGCTGATTGAGAAGTGCGTGCGATCGAGTCGGGAAACCATGGCGCCCCTTTCGGGATGAACGCGGGGCATGGCCAGTATCCCACGCCCCGCCCGTCTAATCAGTCAACTCGTCACGCGGCCTCGTCATTCCCAACCGCGGCCCGCCGGTCAAGTTCGTCCAACTCCGCGCGCAACCGGTCAAGGTGCGATCGGACGTCGGGGTTATGGGTCGGTCGCCGCAACGATGTCCGGCAGGCGAGCAACCCCTGCCGAAAGAGCTCCAGCGTCACGCCAATATCGAGACCGTGATGAAACAAGCTCAACGCGAGGTCATTGCTCCGGTCTGCGGCTTCCCCGAGGTAGCGGCGCAGGTCCGCGCCCGGAGTACGGGCAGCACGGGCAACGAGCCGGAACGCGTCGTCGCGCTGGTGCCAGAGCTCAGCCGGATGCTCGCCCGGGATATCGTGCAGGTCGAGGTCGCTGAAGACTTCCGCGGCAAACGCGATCGGGTCGGTGAGCAGGTCATGGGCGATCGATGGCATGGTGTGGCTCCTCTCGGGTGAAATGCGAAACCGCTTCGCTTTTGGGGTGAAAACCGACAAAATGACGGATTTGGTCGGGACGGTCACCATGACCGTCCCGACTCGTTGCGTCAGGCGCGAACGACCGACAGGCCGGCAGCCATGCGCTGGGCCCTGGCCGCATGCACCGCGGCGAGAGCCCGATCGGCGGCGCCAGGGTCAGCGGCCCGTGCGGCGAGCCGTTGCCGGGCCTGCTCCGCTCGCTGGCGGCGCTCAGCCAGGTCGGTGATCCGCTCCGTGCTTACGGTGACGACAGGGACCGGCGCCGGCGTGACGGATGGCTGAGGGTCGGTCTCATCGTCGGCCACGTCCGGGAGCCAGCCCAAGCGCTCCAACAGCATCGCGTGATGCTGGCAGCGACCGGCGTAGATAAAGCCCTCGCACGTGCAGGACAGCCCGGTCAGGTAGTGCAATCCTCCAGCTCGGCTGGCCGAGGTCGCATACCAGGCACCGGTCGACAGTTCCTGAAAGATTTGGACGCCGTTGCCGCGTCCCTGCTCGGCGAGCCGCCAGAGATCAGCGGGGGTGGTCGGGCGTGCTGCCCGGCGATCGGTCGACTGCTGCTGCTGCATGGTCTGGTTCCTCCCTACGACTACGACTCTGCCTACCGGCTGAAGGGTTCCCGCCTTCAGTAGTGCTTACTATATCATGGACAATCATACCGTGTCAACATCATGGTGTATCATAGAGTTGCTCACACGGTCATGGACTGGTATCGTAGGGGGCAGTCGAAAGGAGTACGGACATGGAGTTATTGACGGTTGCTGAAGTCGCTGAGCGGTTGAAGGTGCAGCCGCTGACCGTCCGCCGCTGGCTGAAGAGCGGAGACCTAGCCGGCATTCAGTTGGGGGATCGCGCCGGATGGCGCATCAGTGAAGACGACCTCGACCGCTTTCTCGATGAGCGGCGCGGTGGAGCAGGCATTGAAAAGGGAAAAGCGGCCGCCTGATTGCGCCAGGCTGAGCCGCTTTTCCTTGGGAACCCTTCAGCCAGCAGAGTCAGTGTCGGCTGAGGATGACCTGATCGTATCACGAGGGCCCGCCATGTCGATTGATGCACCGCCAAAAGCCAAACGCGAAACCTGGGAGGACTGGCTCCCACCCGGCGCGTCTCAGCCACTCAACGTCATCACGCGGGATGAGCTCATCCGACGAGTCCGAGAGACAGGGGCAGAACTGGACTCCCGGGATCTCATCTTTTGGGAAACCGAGGGCGTGCTACCGAGACCTCGTAAGCGCTGGCATGACGGGGCGGTTCGCGCGCTTTATCCCGAATGGGCAATCTATTTCGTTGTGACCCTTCGAGAGCTTCAAGGCGCTGGCCACAGTCTGCGCGAAATCTCCACTCTCCTCCGGCGAAAGTTCCACCTCTCCCTCGCCACGGGTGCCTATAACGAGATTGACTCAACTGAGACCTCCACCATCATCTTTCACCCCGAGGCCTTCATCACGGCCCTGGCCGCATATGCTCGACACCACGCGGGACAAGTCGGACGGGAAGTCGCCCGCGCTCAGGTGACACTCTTCGACAAGGACGGCGTGAAGGTCATGGACCGCACCCTAGCGATTCCCGTTGACTGACGTGGGCACGCTTGGCGGAGTCACTGGTTTACAGCATTACGCTCATTTTGGTGTTGACTACTGGGCTGGTAGGCGGTACATTGTACCTATGTACAGATCACGAGGCGCTCGGAGGACACGTCATGGCCGATACACAGACTGAGTTCTTGAGCATCGGCGGCGTGGCTGATCGGATGGGTGTCAGTCGGTCAGCGGTACGCCGTTGGGAAGAGATCGGCATCATCCCGCCAGCCGCACGCCTCACCGGATCAGACAGGCGCGTCTACCGCGTGGTCGACCTCGAAACGATCCGGACCAAAGTGGCAGAGATGCGAGCCGCCGGGCGGCGGCGTGGCGACCCGGAGCGGGCCGCTTAACGACAAGCGCCTCAGGGGATATGGCGGCAAACCATCCCGAGGCGCTTCATCGTAGGAGATCTGTTCTCAATGAGCACTTTACCACGAATCAGATCTAAATGGGACAGCTCGCTCGAACTCACATTCCCCTACGACCCCGCCCTCGTCGATGCGCTAAAGGCCAACATTCCAGGGCGAGCACGATCATACGATCCGGCAACAAAGGTCTGGACGGTCACGGCGGCATGGGCGGCCATCGCCACCCGCCTGATGGTGGAAACGTTCGGCGATGTCGAGATCGTCGACGATCGACAGGAGCCGTACCGGCGCCCTGATCCCATCCGCACCAGCGATCATCGGTTCGCCGCGCTGCATCTCATGCCATCGGCGCCACCTGAACTGATCGAAGCGGCATACCGTTGCCTCTCCAAACTGCACCATCCTGACCGTGTCTCTCACGGTGAACGCGACCAGGCACACCGGCAGATGGTGGCGATCAACACCGCCTATAGCGAGCTCCGCGATCGGGCATCGGCATGACCGCCCTGACGCCGGCGCATGCCGCCGCCATCGAGTTTCTTGAGCATGATTTCTCCACCGTCCCGCCAGCGCAGGACGGCACGAAGATGCCGATCACTGCCTGGAAGGCCTTTCAGCGGCAGCGACCAAGCCGCCAGTGCATCGATAGCTGGTATGCGGACGGGCGGTCAGGGGTTGGGGTCATCACCGGCGCCGTCTCTCGCAATGCGGAGATGTTCGAGTTCGATGATCGAGCCACCTATGACGCGTTTATCAATGCTGCCAACGCGGTCGGCCTTGGCCCTTTAGTCGACCGCATTCGCACCGGCTACGAAGAACAGTCGCCGGGTGGCGGCTTCCACTGGCCCTACCGCTGCGATGAGATCGACGGCAATACCACGCTCGCCTCTCGACCAAAGCTTCCGCACGAAATGGAGCATGAGCGTGACAAGAAGGAGACTCTCATTCAGTCGCGCGGCGAGGGCGGCTTTTGGATTACCCAGCCAAGCAATGGGACCGTTCATCCGTCCGGCGGTCGCTACGTCCTGACCTCGGGCAGCATCGCCACCATTGCCACAATCACCCCTGACGAGCGGCGCGATCTCTGGGACCTGGCGCGCTCATTCGATCAGATGCCCAAGGAACCACCAAGAGAGCCGCGCCCAACGTCGGCGGCAACCGGCACCCGTCCGGGCGACGACTTCAATGCCCGCACCGACTGGGCTGACATTATCGAGTCGCACGACTGGCGCTCGGTGTACACACGCGGCGAGACAACCTACTGGTGCCGTCCCGGGAAGAAGCACGGCATCAGCGCCACCACGAATCACGCCGGCAGTGGGCTCTTCTACCCATTCACGAGTTCGACCGAGTTCGAGGCAGAGCGAAGCTATACGAAATTCGGCGTTTACACCCTGCTCGAGCATGGCGGCGACTACACCGCATCGGCCCGCTTCCTTGCCTCTCGGGGATATGGCAAGAAAGACACACCACCCGCAGCAGCGCCACCACAGGAACCGCCCCACGAGCCGCCAGCGGATCGCGCATCAACTGATGCCACCCGCGAGCGACCGAACCAGAGCGACCTCGGCAATGCTCGTCGACTCGTGCAGCGACACGGGCACGATCTCCGGTACTGCCATCTCTGGCGTAAATGGCTTGTTTGGGATGGTCGGCGCTGGCGGTCTGACGACAGCGGAGAGATCTACCGCCGCGCCAAAGAGACGGTCGGCGCCATCTACCGGGAAGCCGCTGCGGCCGGCGACGATGCCGAGCGCAAAGACATCGCCAAGCATGCGCTCCGATCTGAAGCCGAGTCGCGGATCAAGGCCATGGTTGCCCTCGCGGAGAGTGAACCAGGCATCTCCGTCCGCCCTGATGATCTCGATCGCGACCCGTGGCTGATGACGGTCGGTAACGGCACCCTCAACCTTCAGACTGGCAAGCTCCAGGCGCACGATCGTACCGATCTCATGACAAAACTGGCACCGGTCGCCTATGACGAGCTCGCGTCCTGTCCGGCGTGGCTGGCCTTCCTCGACCGCGTGCTCGAAAGCAAGAGCGACCTGATCGACTTCGTCCAGCGCGCGATTGGCTACAGCCTGACCGGTCGCACCGTCGAGCGGGTCGCGTTCATCCTCCATGGCGTCGGCCGCAATGGGAAGAGCACGCTTCTTGAGACGGTGTCAGATGTGGTCGGCGATTACGGCATCCGAACACCGACCGAGACCCTCCTGGCAAAGCGAGAAGCTGGGATCGGGAACGATGTCGCCCAACTGAAGGGCATGCGCTACGTCTTCGCATCGGAAGCAGACGAGGGGCGTCGACTCGACGAAGCCAAGGTCAAAGACCTCACCGGCGGCGACACCGTCAGCGCCCGGTTTCTCTACAGCGAAGCGTTCACCTTCCGACCCGAGTTCAAGTTGTGGCTGGGAACGAACCATAAGCCGGTCGTCCGCGGAACTGACCACGCGATCTGGGACCGATTGAAGCTGATCCCATTCGAGGTTCGCATCCCTGAACACGAGCAGGACAAGAACCTCCGGGACAAGCTCCTCACCGAAGCTCCCGGCATCCTCGCCTGGGCCGTCCAGGGCTGCCTCTCCTGGCAGCGTGACGGTCTCGGCGCTCCGCAGGCCGTCGAGGCAGCCACCGCGGCGTACAGGACCGAACAGGACGTCTTCGGCACCTTCCTCGACGATGCCTGCCTCCTGAAGCCAGAGCTCACCGTCACCGCGAAGGACCTCTATAGCGCGTATCAGCGATGGTGCGAGGAGAGCGGCGAGAAACCCATGAGTCAGAAGGCCATCGGTCAGCGTCTCGTCGAACGAGGCCTGACACAGATACGGCTTACTGGCGGTACTCGCGCCTGGCGAGGGTTAGCCCTCCTCTCTTCGGACCAGCCAACGGCCCAGCAGATACCCAATATGGAGACCGCGTAATGAGTGACGCATTGTTCCGAGTGACGGATAGTGACGCGCTTTTCACTAAACCTATACCTATAGCGTCTCATGAGCCGACTTATGGAAAAACACGTCACTATCCGTCACCCGTCACTAATCAAGGCAATCGGTCAACGTCGAAGCTCGTCGCCATCGTCTGCGCCCTCTGCCGCACCAAGCTCGCCGACGCCATCCCCGGTAGCATCGCCCGCTGCCCAAACTGTGGCACCTGGAGCGGGACGGTCGAGCGGCCGCGATTGCCCCGGCGACAGATCCCATGGGATCAGAAGCGCGGGGTGCTATAGCGATGGTTGGGAAATGCCGGGCGACAAATGCGGCGGGTGCCCCGTGCTCAGCTACGCCGGTCCGACCGTCTGGATGGTGCTGGTTCCACGACCCGGCCCTGACCGCGGAGCGGGACGCGGGACGACGCAAGGGTGGCGTGGAGCGGAGCAATCAGGCCCGGGCGCGGAAGCAGTACGCCGACGGTGCGCTCGCCCCGATCGAGGTGCAGGGTCTGATCGGAACGACGTTACGAGCGGTGCTGGTCGGCAAGGTGACACCGGGCCAGGGTCAAGCGGTCGCGGCATTGGCCCGTGCCGCCATGACCGTCCGCGAAGCCAGCGAGGTCGAGGAACGGCTGGCGGAGCTCGAAGCCCGCGCCGGCATCGGCGAAAGGAGACTGTCATGAGAAACGTTGACCGATTGAAGAAACTGATTCAGGTCTGGCCGCCGCCGGCGTGTGGTCACTGTCGAGGGTGGAGCGAGGCGCTCACCGTGGTCATCGGCAGCGATGGCCCGATGCGACCAGAAACCTGCTCGGTATGTGGGCGGCGCGTTCCGATCGTGAACACCGTCGCGATCAATGTCCCGCTGGCCCTGCTGTGATGAGCACCCATGCCGAGCGACTCGAAAAACTGGCCACCCGCTGGCCACCGCCCCGGTGCGAAACCTGTCGCTTCTGGACCCCGACCAACGCGGTCCAGTTTGGGCACGATGGGCCGATG
>JAABUS010007396.1_pt1 | contig 12635 bp, 9 predicted proteins | sample 5560161 | NCBI WGS metagenome assembly JAABUS01 (sample SAMN10711885, study PRJNA513376) | rock metagenome | isolation source: Antarctica rocks | place: Antarctica: Victoria Land, Trio Nunatak nord | collected 2016-01-04 | reverse complement strand
CGCCTTCCGCGAGGGCGTCGAGATCATCCACAAGATGTGGACCGAGGACAAGCCGACCTTCAAGGGCGAGTACTACTCGATCGACGAGCCGATCAATGAGCCCAAGGGCGTCCGCAAGCCGCACCCGTCGTTCTGGATCGGCGGCGGCGGCGAGCAGGTAACGCTCAAGCTGGTCGCTCGCTTCGCCGACGCCTGTAACCTCGGTGGGCCGCCCGAGCAGATCGCCCACAAACTCGATGTGCTGAAGGGTCACTGCGAGACGGTGGGCCGCGACTACGATGAGATCATCCGGAGTTCGTCGACCAACGTCTTCCTGCTCCAGGACGGCGACAACGCCGAATCCGCCACCGAGAAGGCCCGCAACGCCATCGGTGCTTCGTTCGAGGACTTCCAGAAGGACTTCGTCGTCGGCACCCCCGACGAGGTCGTTGCGGCGTTGAAGGAGAAGAGCGACGTCGGGATCGACTACCACCTGATCTACATGCCCCGCATTGCCTACGACCACGGCATGATCCAGCAGTTCACCGAGCAGGTCCTCCCGCAGCTAGGTTAGTGCGGGTTGCACGGGAACTGCCTGGTGGCGAAGCAGATCCCATCCCCAGCCGCGCTCAGAGGGCACCCGCCGGCTCACCCCATCACCCAGCCGCTGGAGCGGCGTCGGCTCACCGGTGCCCAGGGAAGGGAGCCGGAGGCGGTCTTAGAGCCATGCAGTTCCGGTGAAACCTGCTTGAGCCCGGGTCTCCCATCCGTCCCCGTCGTTCAGCGCCTGGACATCTCCATCCCCACCGTTGGTAAGGCGGGAGTATACCGAACGGTAAATCGATTGGCAGGGGAGCAAAGGGACGCGACGCCGGCCAGGCCCGCCCCGCGGGTTTCCGCCACGAACAGTCAGACCAGCAGCGCCAGCGGGTCATGGTCGCGAAGGGCGGCGATCAGCCGGCCGTCGCCGATCGCGGCCAGCGTGACGTCCCGCTCCCGCCCGGCGAGCGACGACAGATCGGTGTTTGCCAGCCAGCCGAAGATGCCGGCCAGCTGGCGGATGAGGGCCAGACCGTAGTCGCGCTCCAGGCGATCGCGGCTGTAGTCGCTGACCCCGGTGGCCAGCAGCGCTTCGTGCCAGGCGGTGAGCAGGGTAGTCTCCTGGTCGCGCCGGTGGGTCGCGCCCAGCGCTCCGGTCAGGAAGGCGGCCAGGTCGACGACGGCTGGCCCGACCCCGACGGTCTGCCAGTCGGTGATGATTGGCAACGTCTCGGGTGCGTCGTCGCGGAACGCGATGTTGTCGAGGTGGAGGTCGCCGTGGATCAGCGTCCTCGGGACCTCGCCGAGGGTCGTCAGGACCGACCGGTAGGCGCCGCCCGCCAGCCGCCGAAGCAGCTCGCCGATGTCGTCCGGAAAGGTCGCGACGACGTGGTCGGGCAGGCGGGCGATATTGCGCTCGAGACGGACCTGGGCGTCGTCGTGGTCATCCGTCCAGCCCGCCAGCCAGGGCATCGGCAGTGGCCGTTGCCACCACGTCCCATGGAGCCGGGCGATGCTGGCCAGCCCGAGGGCCGCGTCGCCGCGGGAGCAGCCGGTCAGGACGTCCCCGAAGCGGTCGGCCGACAGGTCCTCCAGCAGGAGCACCATCCGCTCGTCGGCCGCCACCATCGCCGCGAACAGGCAATGGGGAACGGCGACGCCGCTGACCGGGGCAAGGTCGAGGTAGAAGTGGATCTCACGAGCGCTCCGCGCCAGGTGCCCTTCGCTCGTGGGTGTCGGCGGCCACGTAGCGGCTACTCCGGCTGACTGACCAGCTCGGGCCGCGAGCGGAAGCTTCGCGATCAGGGTCCGGGCGGTCGCGCCGTCCTCGAGGGAGATCGGTTCGTCGAGTGTCAGGCGGAAGACCCGGCCGGTGAAGCCGCGGTCCTCGCCGACCTCGGCCACGCTAGTCAGGTTGGCAACGGCGTCAGACCTGAGGATGCCCGATCGGCGGAGGGCCAGGGTCAGCCAGGTGGAGGTGAGGTCGGAGGGTCCTCGAGGGATGCGCATTGGCACTGGTCCTTGCCTCCCCGCCTGACGGCGACTGCCAGTCTCGAGCTCGAGGGGGTATCGTTCGATACCATTGTGCGCGTATTCGGCGAATGATAGGCTTGGAATGTACGTACACCCCGCGCCCAATGTCGGACCGACGAGGCATCGATGACCCGTATTATCGCCTTCTTCAACCAGAAGGGCGGCACCGCCAAGACGACCAGCACGCTCAACGTGGCCGCCGCCCTGGTCGAGCGGGGACGGCGTGTGCTGGCGATCGACCTCGACCCGCAGGCCAGCCTGACGATGGCCGTCGGCGTTGACATTGCCGCGCTCGAGAACTCGGTCTACGACCTGCTCATCGACGAGGCGGTCGAGATCCCCGATGTCATCGTCCGGACGACGCTGCCCGGGGTCGACCTGATCCCCTCGCACCCGGACCTCGCCGCGGCCGAGCTGGAGCTGCTCAGCGTGCTGGAGCGCGAACGGCAACTGGATTACCGTCTCCGGAGCGCGGACCTGTCCGTCTACGACTACGTCCTGATCGACTCGCCGCCGGCCCTGAACGTCCTCTCCATCAACATCCTGATCGCCGCGACCGACCTGATCATCCCGATCGAGCCCCACCCGCTCTCGCTGATGGTCCTCGGACGGCTGTTCGAGACGGTCAACCGGATCCGGCGGCTCAATCCGAAGCTGCGAGTGCTGGGCTTCCTGCCGACCAAGGTTCACCACTCGTCCCGGCTCGCGGCCGACATGCTGGCGGCGCTGGCCGAGGAGTTCCCGGACCTCGATCGTCTGCCGGCGATTCCGCTCTCGGTCCGCAGTGCCGAGTCCGCCGCCGAGCGGGTCAGCGTCCTCAACTACATGCCCCGCTCCTCGGTCGCCGAGGCTTACCGCGACGTCGGCGCCTGGATCGAGAACGACGGCGCCGTCATGGCGGCCACCAGCTCGCCGGTCGTCGAGACCGCGGACCACGGTCGTGGCTGACCGCGGTGCGGCGCGCCGCCGCCGCTTCACCGTCGACAGTCTATTCGCCGATTCCCGACCCCAGGCCGTCGGGGTCAGGGACCTGGTCGAGGCCAAGGAGATCCAGCTCGACCGAATCCGGTCCGACCCGACGCAGCCACGGCAGACCTTCGACCAGGACAAACTCGAGGAACTGGCCGCCAGCATCCGGCTGGAGGGTGTCCTTCAGCCGATCGTGGTCCGCTACGAGCCGGGTCGCGACATCTACTTCGTCGTCCACGGTGACCGGCGGTTGCGGGCGTCGCGGCTGGCCGGGGTCGAGAGCATTCCGGCGCTGGTCCGGGACGTGCCGATCGAGCGTCGCCTGATCCAGCAACTGATGGAGAACATCGTCCGGGACGACCTCAACGCGCTGGACCGCGCCTCGGCCCTGCGGGCGCTCAAGGCGCAGCTCCGGGACGCGCCGTGGGAGGCCGTCGCCGAGGCGGTCGGGATCCGCCGCAGCCGGCTGTTCCAGCTGCTCGGAACCGAGAAGCTGCCGGAGGCGGCTCAGGAGGACATCCGAGCCGGTCGGCTGAGCGAGAAGCAGAGCCGCGCCCTGCAGGGACTGTCGGCGGCGGCGCAGGAAGCGCTGCGCGAGGCCATGGTCACGGAGAGCATCCCGGCCGAAGAGGCCACTCGGCTGGCCCGGTCGCTCCGGGACGAGGCGCTGCCCGACGACGCGGTGGCGGTCGAGAAGCGCGTCCGGCAGCTCCGGGCCGAACCGGCGCCGGTTAGCGTGCCACCATCGTCCACGACGGACGGCATCCGGCAGGTCGCCCGGCCCGAGGATGGACAGTCCCTGTCCCCGAACCCGGCGCCCGCCCCGGCCGTGGCGCCGCCGACCGGGCGGATGCCGGCCGAGGACCACCCGGGGGGCGGGACGGAGGTCGAGGCGACCCCGGCACCGTCACCCGCGTCGGTCGAGGCGGTTGCCTGGCGGGAAGCCCTTGGCGGGCTGCTCGGCGACGACGTCCTGACCCGCGCGTTCGACCCCGACCGGGTCCGGTCGGCCATCGTCGAGCTGGCGGCCGCGCTGCGCGACGCCGAGGCCGACGACCTCCGCGACGGCGCGCTGACCCGGGACCTGGTCGCGCTCCGCTCGGCAATCGACGGGGCGCTCGAGGCCTGACCCCGCTGGCGGGCTGCACCGGCCAAACCGTCCGAACCGTCCCACCCTGCCCCGGCGGGCCGCCGCGCTCGTCTGCCGGTCGCCGTCCTTGGGACGAACAGGAGGAACCACCATGACCGACGGACCACGGACCCTGACGGGCATCGACGCGCTCCGGGCCACGACTGACATCATGCTGCGGGTCCGGGAGACGGACCCCATGGCCGGCCTGCTCGAGGCCGGCGACCTGGCCTGGTGGTGGGCCACGGAGCCGAAGCTGGCGGCACCGACGGTCACGACGGTCTGGGACGGGCGGGACGGTCGTCCCCTGGTCGCCGTGGTCGAGGCGCGCGACGCGGGGAAGGACGGGGAGCCCGACCGGATCAACATCGACCTGGTCGGGGACGTCGCGCCCGGCAGGCCCGGACACGAGCTCGTGATCCCGTGGCTACTCGACCGCCTGGCCGACTCGGCGTTTCATCCGGGCATCACGGTCGCAGTCATGGTCGACGAGCGGGACGAGGCCCTTGCCGCCGCCCTCGCCGCCCGGGAGCTGGGGCGCGACCCCGGGGACGACATGGTCCAGTTCGCCCAGCGGCCGTCCGCGCCGCCCGCCGGTCCGCCCCTGCCGTCCGGCTGGCGCTTCGCGGACGGAACGGAGCCGAGCGACGGCCCGCACCACCTCGCCCGGCGCAACGGCCCGGCCGTCCAGGACCGGTTGCGTCAGACCACCCTCTACCGCCCGGAGTTCGACCTGCGCGTACTGACGGACGATGGGTCGCTGGCGGCCTACTGCCTGCTCTGGCACGACGGCGGCGAGGGCCCCACGGCGGTGGGCCACTTCGAGCCGGTCCGCACGGAGGACGCCTTCCAGGGCCGCGGGGTCGGCACGGCGATGATGGCCGAGGGCGTCCGGCGGCTCGTCGCGGCCGGCGCGGTCACCGTCAAGGTCGAGACGTACGTCCGGCTCGAACCCGCCCGGTCGCTCTACGCTCGGTCCGGGTTCGAGCCGGTCTACCGGCGCCTCGCGTGGTCCCGGCCCCCGCTGCCTGGCTGAACGTAGCCGGCCCCCGGCATTGAGTACCCGGACGCCGACATCGGTCCATCCCTGGGGTCGGCTTCCGGCGCCGGAACGTGAAGTGGTCGGCTCAGCGCCGTCCGCTCCGCTCCTGACCCGGGCGCGATCTGCTTCCGCACTTGATCCGCTACGTTAACGTAATACGTTGACGTATTACGTCGTCGTAGTACTCTGGGAATCGGCCGCGTCGGGCCGAAACATGGCCGGGGCCGAACGTCGCCCCTGGAAGACCATGTCCAGCCACCCATCTGAAGAACGGGAGCATCGCGCGTGACTACGACATTCCCGGGGCCAGCGCCCCGGCCCCCTGGCCCGCTCGCCCGCTGGGCACGATTCGCCATCCGGAACCCGTGGCGGGTGATCGCGGTCTGGGTGGCTGTCATCGTCCTGGTCGGCATCGCCGGCAACCGGCTGGGTGGTGAGTACGTCAACCAGTTCACGGTCCCCGGCTCGGATTCGCAGGCTGCGCTCGACCTGCTCAACGACCGCTTCCCGGACGCCGCCGGGGACACCGCCTCGCTCGTCTTCCAGACCCCGGCCGGCGTCACCGACCCGGCCGCTCGGGCCGGGATCGATGCCGTCCTGGACCAGGCGGCGCAGCTGCCCGGTGTGACGGGGGTGACATCGCCGTGGGATGCCCCCGAGCAGGTCTCCGATGACGGCACCATCGCCTACGCCACGCTGCAGTACGCCACGGCCGCCATCGACGTCCCAACCAAGGATGCCGAGGCGCTGTTCGCCCTGGTCGACTCCTCTTCCGGCGAGGCGGGCGTCCGGGTCGAGGCTGGCGGGCAGGTCGTCAGCGCCAATGAGTTCCCCGAGTTAGGGGGTACGGCCGAGCTGATCGGGATCGGCGTCGCGCTGATCATCATGGTCGTGATCTTCGGCTCAGTGATCACTTCGTTCCTGCCGATCGTGACGGCGATCATCGGCGTCGCGCTGGCCACCATCGTCATGCCGTTGTTCGCCAACGGCTTCACCCTGAGTGGGGACGTCACTCCGGCGTTCATCTCGATGCTCGGGCTCGGGGTCGGGATCGACTATGCCCTGTTCATTATCAACCGGCACCGTGAGGGGTTGCTATCAGGGCGCTCGATCGAGGATGCGGCCGTCACGGCCATGGACACAGCCGCGCGGTCCGTCGCGTTCGCCGGTATCGTCGTTGCCGTCGGCCTGCTCGGCCTATCCACGATCGGGATCCCATTCGTGACTGGCATGGGCGTCGCCGGCTCGGTTGCCGTCGGCATCAGTGTGCTCGTCGCCATCTTCCTCATGCCAGCCATCCTCGGGCTGCTCGGTAGCCGAGTCATGCGCTTTCGGGTGCCAGGTCTCGGCCGCGCCCCTCGTGGCGAGACCGGGTTCTGGTTTCGCTGGGGCCGCGCGATTCAGCGCCGTCCGGGAATCGTCAGCGGCGTGGCCGTGTTGATCCTGGTTCTGCTTGCGATCCCGTACTTCAGCATCTATCTCAACCTGTCCGACGCGGGCAACAACCCGGAGACCAACTACGATCGCCGAGCCTACGACCTGACGGCGGAGGGCTTCGGCCCGGGCGCAAATGGTCCGCTGCTGCTCGTCCTGGAGGATGAGGCCGGCCTCCCGCAGGCCACGCTTGACAGCGTGACGCAGGCCATCACCGCGGTTCCGGGTGTCGAGTCAGTATCGGCGCCGGCGACCAACGAAGCCGGCGACACGTCGATCGTCCAGGTCATCCCGGTCTCCGGGCCGCAGGACGAGGCGACGACGGAGCTGACGAACACCCTGCGGGACGACACCCTGCCAGCGGCCCTGGCGGGCACCGGCATCGCGGCCTACGTCGGTGGCGCGACGGCCGCCACGATCGACATCAGCCAGATCATCGCGGACCGGACACCGATCTTCTTCATCGTGGTGATCGGGCTGAGCATGCTCCTGCTCGCTCTGGTCTTCCGCTCAGTGGTGATCCCGGTCAAGACGGCGCTGCTCAACCTGCTCTCGGTGGGCGCGGCGTACGGGGCAACCGTGGCGGTGTTCCAGTGGGGCTGGCTCAGCGGCCCGCTCGGTCTGGGCGCGACCGGGCCGATCGAGGCCTTCCTGCCGATCATCCTGTTCGGCATCCTGTTCGGGCTCTCGATGGACTACGAGGTCTTCCTGCTCAGCCGGGTCCACGAGGAGGTCGTCCACCACACGCCGGCCCGGCGCGCGATGCTGATGGGAGTAGGCTATTCTGGCAGGGTCGTCGCCGCCGCGGGCGCGATCATGGCGGCGGTGTTCCTCGGGTTCTTCCTGGAGGACAACCGTACGATCAAGATGATCGGCTTCGGGCTTGGCTTCGCGGTGTTCGTCGATGCCTTCCTCGTCCGCCTCATCCTCGTCCCGGCCGTGATGACGCTGCTCGGGAAGCGGGCCTGGTACATCCCGACCTGGCTGGACCGGATCCTGCCTCGGGTCAGCGTCGAGGGACCGGCCGAGCCCGACCCCAGCCGAGTCGACCCCGCCGGCTTCCCGGTTCCGACCGAACCACGCCCCCAACTCTCGCGTCAGAGTTGACGCGCTCACATCGAGCCATCTCAGCGGGGACACAGCGCGTGACCAGACGGCAGACGACGATCAAGCGGCTCGGTGACCTGTTCGATTGCGTGGACTCGACGACCATTGCCTGGTTGGAGAGGCGCGCCGCCCGGTGTGACCTGACGATCCACAGCATGGGCGTCCTCAAGTTCCTCGCCGGCAAAGGCGAGGAGACCCTGACCCGAATCGGCCACCAGATCGGTGTCCCGCCGAGCTCGATGACTGGCATCGCGGCCCGCCTGACCGAGACCGGCTACGTCGAGCGCGGACCGTCGTCGGTCGATCGCCGCTCCGTCGTCCTGCGGATCACCGACCTGGGCGAGCAGACGCTCACCCAGCTCAAGGAGACGCTCGAGCGCGACCTCGAGGACATCCTCGGGGATCTGAGTCAGGAGCGGCTGGAGGCGCTGGTCGACGACATCGAGCGGATCACCAACCGGGTCGGCCAACTCGCTGACCGCCTGGAGCGGGAGTCGCGGCAGGCCCGGATCGAGGACGCCGTTGCCATCGCCTCGGACTGATCGTCACCACTGAGCGTTCCGGCGTTACGTCGACCCCCATCTGAGAACAGCCCCGGCGACCACATCGCCGGGGCCGCGCCGTTTCCTACTTCCGCAGCCATTCCGTCCGGAGCCCCGCGCGTCGCTCCGGGTCCAGCCGCGACTCGTCGTAGAAGCCAGCCACCCGGCGCTGGCGGAACGCCTCGAACAGCGTCACGGCCGTCGCGACCGAGATGTTGAGGCTCTCGACCATGCCCGACATCGGTATCCGGACCGTCACGTCGGCGGCGGCGATCGCGCCGGCCGTCAGCCCTCGGTGCTCGTTGCCCATGACGACGGCGGTCGGTCGGGTGAAGTCGACGTCGTAGAGGTCGACGCTCTCGTCGGTCAGCGCCGTCGCGACGATCTGCAGGCCACGGTCGCGCAGGAAGGCGTAACAGCCCGCGATGTCATCGTGGCGGATGACCGGGACCCACTTGGCGGCTGACGAGGACGTCGCCCGCGAGAGGCGCTTCTTCGGAACGGGCTCGTGCTCGTGAATGGCGTGGATCTCCAGCACGCCGGTCGCGTCGCAGGACCGCAGCACGGCCGCCGCGTTGTGCGGGTCGTGGACGTCCTCCAATACGACGGTCAGGTCGGGCTGGCGCCGGGCCAGGACCTGGTCGATCCGCGCCTCACGCTGGGTGGAGCGGGGCCAGGTCCGTCCGATGTCGCCAGTCGCGCGATCTTCAGTTGGTTTCTGGCCCGGATCTGAATGAGCTGTCACGTGGCGATACGATCCTCACCAGGCGACTGGCGCCGGCCAGTGAAGGGACCAGTGCCGTCGCCGGTTTCCGCCTCTGATCCGTACGCTCGCACGCCGTCGCCGTTCGACCGGTACTTTGGCACAGGGACTGCGCCAAAGGCGACGTCACCCGGAGCAGGCTCATCCGAGACGTGTCGCGATGAGAGTGTAACGTTCGCCCAAGGACGGGCGATCACAAGGAGAACGGATCCATGACCCATCTCGACCGATCGTTCAGCCGTCGTCAGGCGCTCAAGGCCGGTGCTGGCGTTGCCGCCGCGGCCGCCTTCGTCTCGTATCCGAAGCGATCTTTCGCGCAGAGCAAGACGTCGATCCGAATGACGTCCTTTGCATCCGGGGCGGATCTGGGCGTCATCAACCAGCAGGTCGCCTCGTTCACCGAGGCCAACCCCGACATCGAGGTCAAGGTCGAGACCATCCCGTCAAGCTATGCAACTAAGATCACGACCGACCTCGCCGCCGGGACGGCCGCCGACGTCTTCTACGTCGACAGCCTCCTCGCGCCGGACCTGATCACCCGGAATCTCCTGCTGCCGCTCGACGACCGCGTCGCTGCCGAGGGCGGCACCGACGACTTCCTCCCCACCCAGCTTGGGGCGTATCAACTGGGCGGCCAGACGTACGGTCTCCCGAAGGACTGGTCGGCACTGGCGACCTGGTACAGCCAGGCCAATTTCGACTCGGCCGGAGTGACCGCCGACCAGATCACGAACTGGGACGGCCTCAGGACATCGCTCCAGACGCTCACGGACTCGACCGGGACCCCGGGCGCCATCATCGTGCCCGATACCGCCCGGTTCTTCGCGTTCATCTACGAGGCCGGCGGCTCGATCGTCAGTCCCGACTACAGCCAGGTCCTGATCGGCGACAAGGCGACCAAGGACGCGCTCGAGTTCTACTACGGCCTGTACCGGGACGGACTGGCCACGACGCCAGCCGACGCCGGTGCTGACAACACGGGCGTTGGCCTGTCGAACGGTTCCGCGTCGTTGACCTTCGAGGGCAACTGGAACTACGGCGGCTACGCTCAGAACAGTCCCGACTTCAAGTTTGGCGTCGCTCCGATGCCGACGGGACCCAACGGCGACAAGGGGACCCTCGCCTTCACGGTCGCCTACTCCATGTATGCGGGAACCAAGTCCCCGGACGCCGCCTTCAAGCTCCTGAGCTACCTCACGGGTCCCGAGGCCATGACGCTCTCGACCAATACCCTTGGCCCATTGCCAACCCGGAAGTCGCTGACCGCGGGTTGGCTCGAGAAGTTCCCGGAGCGCAAGGTCTTCGCCGATTCCGCCTCCTTCGCCCGGCCCTGGCAGCTTGGCCCGGGTGGCCAGCTGTTCTACGACGACGCCAACGGAATCCTGCAGGCGGTCTTCGCCGGCTCGACCTCGGTCGATGATGCGGTGGGTCAGCTCAAGGCCGCGGCGGAGAAGGACATCCAGCTGCAAGCTCCCGGCGCGGGCGGGACAGCTACTCCGACCAGCTAATCACGGTGATCCGCCGCCTGGGCCCAAGTGGGGCCAACGGTGTCAATGTGCGAAGATGACCTAACCAATGCGGCGGGCGACGGGGAAACTCGTCGCCCGTCCGATCATTCCTGGACACGGAGGTGCAACCATGGCTTCACTGGCGAGGGGTGGTGGCTTCGGGCGCAAGCGATCACGAGCGCCGGGATCGTCGGAGGACCGGATCGCCGGCTGGGTCTTCATCGCGCCGGCAATGCTCGTGGTGTTAGTCTTCATCGTCTTCCCGATCCTCTTCTCGGCCTGGGTGAGCCTCCATGCCTGGGACACGATCGGCAACTTCGGCGAGACCAACGCCCACCCATTCATCTGGTTCGACAACTACCGGGAGCTCTTCGACTCGCCGGATTTCTGGCAGGCTCTCCGCAACACGGTCTGGTACACGCTCGGGGTCGTCCCCGCCCAGACCGTCCTGGCGCTCTTCCTGGCCGTGCTGGCCAACCGCAAGATCCGGGGTATCGGCTTCTTCCGGACGGCGTTCTATTTTCCATCGATCAGTTCCAGCGTGGTGATCGCCGTCATCTTTGTCTGGTTGTACTCTGGCAACGGTCTGATCAATACGGTGTTGCGCAATTTCGGGATCAGCCCACCAAGACCGGTCTTCCTCGCCAACCCCAATGGCGTCATCGGGATGCTGCTCGATAACGTCGGTATCCATGGAGTCACTGGTTTCTGGGCTGGGCCAAGCCTGGCGTTGTTCTCGATCATGCTGCAGAACGTCTGGGCCACCCTCGGTGGGCTGATGGTCGTCTACCTCGCCGGCCTTCAGAACGTGCCGAACGAGGTCTACGAGGCGGCCTCGCTCGATGGTGCCAGCCGGTGGCGGCAGTTTCGGGACATCACCGTGCCGTTGCTGCGGCCGATTACCTTCTTCGTCCTGACGGTCGGCACCATCGGCTGCTTCCAGGTGTTCGACCAGATCTACATCATGTCCAATGGTGGTCCCGCCAAGACGACGACGACCCTTGCCTATCTCGTCTACACCCAGGCGTTCCAGGGGCTGCGGCTCGGCTTCGCCTCGGCCATCGCGATGGTGCTCTTTGCCATCATCCTGGTCGTCTATCTGATCCAGCGCCGGATCGCCGGTCAGGATGAGACGAACGGGTAGTCCCCGCGGACGATCACGCTGACCATCTGGTCGGTGAAGGTGGGAGGACCGCCATGGTGGCCGATGTCAACCAGGCCAACGTCAATCGATACGCCCGGACTGGTACCGACGAGCGGGACAACGCGGCCGACCGGTTCCTCAAGGTGCTGGCGTACGTCGTGCTGCTCCTGATCACCGTCCTGACCGTCGGGCCGTTCTACTTCTCGGTCGTCCTGTCCGTGTTGCCACAGCCCGATACGGTTCGCCTCTCGCTCAGCAGCCTGTTGCCATCGTCCAGTTGGCAAGTCGACGCCTACCGGGAGGTATTCCAGACCTCACAGCTGCCGCGCTGGTTCCTGAACAGCACCATCGTCGCGCTGGTCTGGGTCGTCTCGCGTTGCACGTTCGATACGATGGCGGGCTATGCCTTCGCGCGGATCAACTTTCCCGGCAAGGAGATCGCGTTCCTCGGGATCCTTAGCACGCTGATGATCCCGGGGATGGTGACGATCATCCCGAAGTTCATCATCCTCAACAACCTGCACCTGCTGGACAGCTACGGCGCGCTCACGATCCCGTTCCTGGCGGATGCGTTCGGCATCTTCCTGATGCGACAGTTCTTCGAGAACTTCCCGCAGGACCTCGAGGATGCGGCGCGGCTCGACGGTGCCAGTCGTTACCGCATCTTCTTCCAGATCGCGCTGCCCAACGCCGGAGCGGCACTAACCTCCCTGGTCATCTTCTCCTTCCAGGGCTCCTGGAACTCCTTCCTCGAGCCCCTCATCTTCATCAGCTCAGAGAGTCTTCGGACGCTGCCAATCGGGCTCGCGTTCTTCCGGCAGGCCAATGTCTCCAACTTCCCGCTGCAGATGGCGGTCGCGGTGATCTCGACGATCCCCATCGCGGTGATCTTCTTCGTCTTCCAGCGCTACTTCCTCGCCAGCCAGACGAGCTCCGGCATCAAGG
>JAABUS010007395.1_pt1 | contig 12635 bp, 8 predicted proteins | sample 5560161 | NCBI WGS metagenome assembly JAABUS01 (sample SAMN10711885, study PRJNA513376) | rock metagenome | isolation source: Antarctica rocks | place: Antarctica: Victoria Land, Trio Nunatak nord | collected 2016-01-04 | reverse complement strand
TGAGTCACTCGCCACTTGCCACTTCGTGTGGCCCTGCGGCCAGCTGCTCGACGATCAGTGCGTTGATCCTGTCCTCGGCCATGGTGGCGGCGACGCGGAGGGCGTTCTTGATGGCGCGGGCTCCGGAGGAGCCGTGGCAGATGATGCAGGCGCCTCGGATGCCCAGCAGGGGGCCACCGCCGAACTCCTCGTACTCGAACCGGGTTTTGAGCCCTTTGAGGCTCGCAGCGATCGCCCCTCCCGCCTCGGGGGGGAGCCCGGGGAGGATCCGGGCCATCTCCTGCTTGAGCGTCGCGAAGAGGAACTCGACGGCCCCTTCCCCCGCCTTGAGCAGGACGTTGCCGACGAACCCCTCGCAGACGACGACGCGGGCATGCCCCTCGTAGATGTCGCGGCCCTCGACATTGCCGACGAACCGATCGGCCAGCGGACCGCTCTGGTAGAGGGATCGGGTGGCCCGGGTCAGGTCGGTCCCCTTGTCGTCCTCGGACCCCACGTTCATCAGGCCGATCCTGGGCTCGGCGACGCCGAGGATCGTCTCGGCGTAGATGGCCCCCATGACGCCGTACTGGTACAGGTCCTCGGCCTTGGGATTCATGTTGGCGCCGACGTCGATGATGACGATCGGGCCGCGGTGCGAGGGGAAGATCGCGGCGATCCCCGGCCGTCGGACGCCGGGAAGGAACATCTTGGCGTTGAACAGCGCCGAGGCGACCATGGCGCCGGTGTTGCCCGCCGAGACGACCGCCTTGACGTCGCCGCCGGCCATCAGGCCCCAGCACCTCGAGATCGAGCTATCCCGCTTCTTGCGGAGCGCCTCGATCGGCTTCTCGTCCATGCCGACGACCTGGCTGGCGTGGAGGATCGGCAGCCGGTCGCGGGGCGCCCCGGGGGCCTTGGCCAGCTCGGCCTCGATCTGCGCCTGGTCGCCGACGAGCACGACGATCAACTCCGGCTGGTCGCCGACCGCCTCGAGGGCGCCCGCGACGATCGGGCCGGGGGCGTGGTCGCCTCCCATCGCGTCCAAGGCAATCCGCATCGGCGCCCTCCCGGGCGAGTGAGATCAGAAAAGAGGAAAGGGATGCCGAAAAGCGGGGCTTCCGGCCCGACTCTCCGCATCCCAGAACATTCACCGCGAGGCATGCTCGGGCCAGATCAGCCCCGATCCGCCGCCTTCTCATGGCCTCGTCCCATGAGGCCAGGCGAGGCGCGAGGTATCCTAGAGGATTCCCACATGGGCTGTCAAGCACCCGCCCGAAACCGACGACGGCCTCGAAATCCGAGTCAAGCTGGCCGGGAAAGTTGCAACCTTCCCCCGCCTTGGCGGCTTTAATGATGGGAATGCGATCGATCGCCAGGGAGGGCTCCACCGTGACACTGACGCCGGGCAGGACATCCTCGCGGGACCTACGCACGCTCTTCCGCTTCGGAGCCCTCGGCGGGCTGACGGATGGGCAGCTCCTGGAGCGGTTCGCCACCCGACGCGACGAGGGGGCCGAGCTCGCCTTCGCGGCCCTGGTCGAACGGCACGGCCCGATGGTTATGCGCGTCTGTCGGGGGATACTCCGCGACGACCACGAGGCCAGGGACGCCTGCCAGGCGACGTTCCTCGTCCTGGCCCGCAAGGGGCGGACACTGTGGGTCCGCGACTCGTTGGGCCCCTGGCTGCACCGGGTCGCCTACCGCGCCGCCAGGCGGGCCAAGTCCCAGGAGGGCCGGCGTCGGGCGCTGGAACGTCGGGCGGCCGAGGGCCTGGGCGGCGTATCCGACATCGACGACCGGTGTGACCTCGCGGCGATCCTGCACGAGGAGCTCGACCACCTGCCGGACCGGTACCGCGTGCCGATCGTGCTCTGCGACCTGGAGGGCCGCACCTGTGAAGAGGTGGCGCAGCACCTCGGCAGGCCGGTGGGGACGGTCAAGAGCTGGCGGGCTCGCGGACGCGAGCGGCTCAAAGTTCGGCTCTCCCGCCGCGGCCTGGCCGGATTCCCCGCGGTCCCCATCCCATTTCTGACCTCCCCCTTGCCATCGCTGCCGTGCTCGACGCTCGACGCCATCGTGAAGGTCGCGGCAGGTTGGCGGGTGGCCGGGGCGGTCCCGGCCACGGTTCTCGCACTGACGGAAGGAGTCCTCAGTTCCATGCTCGCCATCAAACTCAAGGCCATCGCGGCGGCCGTCCTCGCGGTCGGTGCCGTCGCGGGTTCCGCGGGCGTCTTCGCCTATCAACCCCCGACATCGAACTCCGAAGAGCCCGAACCGGGGGCACGGAAAGAAATCACCGAGCCGAAATCCGATGGGGCCAAGCCGGTCCAGACCGTCGTAAAAACCTATTATGTCGGCGATCTCCTCCCACCGAAGCCGCGGGAGGGCCCCGCCTCCGTGCCGGTCGACATGTGGCCGATCATCGAGCTGATCACCTCTGCCGTGGCGCCGGGGACATGGAAGGCCCGCGACCCGGCAGGTCAGGACGTGCCAGCCGCGGATGGCCGGCCCGGAGTGGTCGGCTCGATCACCCCGTTTTACCTGAGCACCAGCCTGATCATCCGTCACACGGCTGAGATCCACGATCAGGTCCAGAATCAGCTCCGTCTCCTCCGTCGCTTCCAGAAACTGTCCCAACCCCTTGAGGCTCGCGCGGATCAGCACCAGCCTCCCGGGATTCCGACGGCGTTGACCAACGCCAGGGAGGCGGTCGGTGAAGTCTGGCCGATGACGCTCCGCGAGGCGATCCGCCTCGGCCTGGGAAACTCCAAGGCGGCCCGGATCGTTGCCGACACCGGGATGCCTGCCGGCGAAACCGTGATCTCCCCGGCCTCTCCCGGGGAAGACAAGGGGGGTTGGAGATTCAAGGCCAAGGTCATGGCCCACGTCCGCTCGATCGAGCAGGGGTACTGGAGCCTCGCCCAGAAGCAGGTCGAGCTCTGGAGCAGCGAAACGGCGGTCGCCCTGGGCGAGGAAGTCCTCAAACGCGAGCAATCCAGTCTCGAGGACGGCCGACTCGACGTGGCCGGGGCACAGCAGGGGCTCGAGAAGTTCCGCCGCGACTTGGTGGCTAGGACTTCCGACGTCATCACGGCCGAGCGGCAGCTGCGGAATATCATCGGCCTTCCCCCCGCCGACAACCGCCGGATCGTCCCCGACACCGCCCCGATCGAGGCGAAGATGGAGCCCGACTGGGACGCCTGCCTCGCGGAGATGCACGAGAAGCAACCGGACATCGCCCGGCAGAAGGAGGTGATGAGAACCGCCAGCCTCGGGAACCTCGGGTCGCTCACCCCCTCCGTGACCAACGACCACGTCATCCGTGCTGAAATCCAGAGGCAGAAGGCGTTCCTCGATCAGATCGTCCACCACACGACCCACTCGCTGGCGCGGATGTTCGTGGAGTTCGACGCCAACTACAAGCAATTCAGGACGGCCTCGCGGCTGCGGGCCGCCGCCGCCCAGCGGCGCGAGGCGCAGCAGGCGTTCTACGAGGAAGGGCGGATCACGACCGACCGCTACCTCGACGCGGTCGCCCAGTTCACCGACGCGGTCGCGCGGGAGGCCCAGTTCAAGACCGCCTACAACGTCTCGATCGTGGCCTTGGAGGAAGCCAAGGGGACGCTGCTGGAGCACGACAAGATCGCCGTGGCCGAGGTCTCGCGGTCGGTCCCGGGCAGCTCGCGCGACGACCGCGCAAAAACCGCCTCCTTCGAGGAGGTGCCCACGCCCGTGGTCCATCCCACCACGGGGCAAGAGACTGGCACCGGCCGAGGGAACGCCGGGCGCCCGACCGTCGGAATCCCGCGGCTCGAGGCCGAGGGAAAGACGGTCTCGTTCCAACTGACGGTCGGGGCCGGGTCCCACCCGCTCGAGATTCGCGGCTCGTTCACGGTCGCCCCGAACAAGCCCGCGGACGCCTTCCCCGCGAAAAGGCCGTGAGTGGAAATGTCCATGGCGGTCCGTGCCATCGTGGCGCCGGGCGTCCGACGACGCGACGATCGGTCTCGCCCCGATGGGGGGCCTGGCGGGGCGACCTGGCGGGCGGGCGGGCGGGGTCGTAAACTGGCGACCCGCGACGCGAGGCTCGCCGACCGTTCCTCCTGGCGGGGCCGGGCTCGTCGATCCACCCGAAAGGCATCTCCCATGCGATCACGTCGCCGCACGCTCTCCGCCCGGTCGCTTGCCCTGGCCTGGGCCGCTCCCCTGGTCGCCCTCGGGGCCGACTTGCCCCCGGCCGATGCGGTCAAGCCGGTCGAGGTCGTCCGCACGGGGGACTACACCGAAGGGGTGGTCGTCGACCATGCCGGCAACCTGTACTTCTCGCACTCCAAGATCATCACCAGGGTGACACCGCGCGGGGAGGCGTCGACCTGGGCGGAGACGGGGAATCCGAACGGCCACAAGATCCTGGCCGACGGTACGCACCTGGTCTGCGACGCGGGTCACCATGCGGTCCTGCACCTCGACGCCGACGGCCGGATGCTCGAGCCCGCCTCGAAGGAGTCGGGGGGAAAGCCGCTGGCCGGGCCGAATGACCTGACCCTCGACCCGAAGGGGGGCTTCTACTTCACCGACCCCGGCAAGTCCGACGAGAAGAACCCGACCGGCACGGTCCAGTACGTCGACCCCGCCGGGGTCACGCACGAGGTCGCCCAGGGGCTCGCCTACCCGAATGGGATCGTCCTCCGCCCCGGCGGCGCGGAACTGCTGGTCGGCGAGAGCAAGCGGAACCGGATCCTCGCCTATCCCGTGCTCGAGCCCGGCAAGCTCGGCGGGCGCAAGGTACTGGTCGAGCTCCCCGAGAAGGGGGAGGGTCAGATCGACAATCAGCCCGACGGTATCGCCCTCGACGCCGAGGGCAACCTGTACGTGGCCCACTACGGGATGCGCCAGGTGCAGGTGGTCAGCCCCGAGGGCAAGATCATCCGCCGATACTCCGGCGGCAACCTGACGACCTCCAACGTCGCGTTCGCCGGCCCGCAGATGGACAGGCTCTATGTGACGGGGGGCGAGCCGGGCGCCTTGTTCCGACTCGACCTCCCCGGCGTGAAGGGGCTCACCATCTTGCCATCTCGGGGTGAGCGATGAGGGTTCATTGGACGTTGGGAGTGGACTATGGGCGGGGAGGGATTCCCTCGCCGAAATGATCCGGTGGTGTGCCCGGTCCCGGGATCTCCCGGGGCGATTTCATTGTCGGCGCGAAAACCCCTCACCCGCCCTCCGGGCATCCTCTCCCGGGGGGAGAGGGGAATTACGGAGTTGGAACGAGCCGGCGAGATTCCCCTAGCCGGGGAGAAACCTCGTCCATTATGATGTGGGCCTCCCTCCGGTCGGTCCGGCCGGAGTTCCCCGAAACTGAACCGAGAAAGCCAGTCCCATGCCCTCCCGCCCTCGCAAGAAGACCAAGCGGCAGGCGAAGTACCATCGCTGCAAGCATTGTGGCGGCCAGGTGCGTCGCCACATCGTTCGCTGCAAGAAGTGTTCTGAGAAACAGTAATAAGCCCCAGATACGGCCGCGGGCCGACAGAATCCGCAGGTCACGAGACTGCCCGGAGGGAGCCCCTCGGGTGCCTTCCTCGTGGGCGTCTGGCGGGTGAGATGTGTCCGGGAGGTACGCGTTGTCCGTCAGTCGATGGGACGCGTGCCCGGAGTCATGCCCGAGGCCGAGGCGCGGCCGAGGACGCGGACGGTCAGGTCGGATTGGACGCGAATCCGGCAGGAGAGGCGGATGTCGGGGCCCATGCTCGCTTCGCGGGCGAGGCGCTCTCGTTCCAGGTCTTCCATCGGACCCGGCTCGCCGCCGACGACCTGGACCTTGCAGGTCGTGCAGCGGGCGTTGCCGCCGCAGCGGTGCAGGATATCAATCCCGGCATCCTCGATCGCCAGGACCAGTTTCCGGCCCGCTTCGACCTCGAACGATTTCTCTCCCTCAACCGTCACCATTGGCATGGCACGCCGACTCCTGCTAGTACGAACCCGGATCTGACGAGCCAGCAGCGTAATCGTCCCCCGTCTCGCCCACAAGTGGAGACGAGGGGCCTGGTCACTCGTCGAATCGAGCGGGTGGCCGCGTCGGGGGCCCGGAATCGTCAGACGCGATCGACCATGACGCTGCGGTGGTCCCGCTCGGCGCGGGCGTAATGCCAAACGGTATTCATCACCTCTTTCGGGTCGTCCACGCCCGCCAGGTAGCTCGTCGGGAGCGCGGCCTCGGACGATTTGATCACGACGGTGCCCACCGAGAGCCAGCGTTCGATGAGTTTCTGCTGGGTGTAGACGTCGCTGACCTTGATCAACTCCACCTGGTCGCGGCGCCGGTTGAACAGGCCGGTCGAGACGAAGAGACGCCTCGTGGTGAGTCGGTAGAAGTGGCCATAGCGGGCTTGCACGATCCGATAGATCAGGGCGGCCCAGAGCACGACGACCACGACCCCCGCCAGGGCTGTGAGGACCCAGATATCTTCGTGTCCGTAGCCCCAGGTGAACGCGGCCAGGACGATCCAGGCGACCGTCAGCAAGGCCCGGAAGGCGATGCGACCGAGGAAGTTCTTCAGCGAGTACCGCCCTTCCCAGACCGTTTCCTCCCCTTCGGCCCCCGCACCCTTGTTCGCATGCTCAGAGTCAACCTGCGCCTGCGTCGCTTCCACGGATGCAGGCGACGCCGCGACCGGCGAGGACCCCTGCGGATAAAGCCGATCGGGCTGGGCCGAGTCGGCGAGCGGCGTCACTTTCAAGTCGGTGGTATTGACCTGATTCGAGGTCGGCGTGGGCGTCCTCGGCGTGGGAACGGGTTCGTTGTCGGCCATCGGAAACATCCCCGTCGTCGTCTATACATCCAATCTTTCCCGGAGTGGAGGCGATCGCTCCCCGTGCGAATCCCGGGCGTCTCGATTGCCAACTCTGCAAATATCGGACCGGTGGCATCGGGACGAGGGGAGGTCAAGGCACGGCCATCAGGCACCCCGTCAAGCTGGCGGGCCCCCCGTCGACGGAGCAGGCTTGGTTCTTGCGGGGAGATTGGCCATACTATCGGCCCGGGGGGCGACCGCGGGGACCGGGCAGGTCCGGTCCTTTTGAACTGAAACAGAGACGCTTGGGAGGGCCGTGGTGGGTCAGTCACAACTGGTTGATAAGCTCCGAGAGCTGGCGCGGAACCTCTGGTGGACCTGGCAGCCGAATGTCGTCAGCCTGTTTCGCGAGCTCGATCCGGCGCTCTGGCGCCTGACCGACCACAACCCGATCGACTTCCTCAAGCGGATCCCGGTCGAGCAGCTCGAGCGGCGTGCGGCCGAGATGGCGCTCGACTCGCGGATCGACTACGCCTTCCGGAGGCTGGCCGAATACCTCAAGAGCGACGAGACCTGGGGCTCCGTCCACGCTTCGAGCCTGCGGGCGAGGCCGGTCGCGTACTTCTCGGCCGAGTTCGGGCTGCACGAGAGCCTGCCGATCTACTCCGGAGGCCTCGGGGTCCTGGCCGGCGACCACCTGAAGAGCGCCAGCGACCTGGGCATCCCCCTCATCGGCATCGGCCTGCTCTACGACCAGGGCTACTTCCGCCAGACGCTCGACGCCAACGGCTGGCAGCAGGAACATTACCTCAACGCCGACCCCGACCTCTTGCCGATCGAGGAGGTGCTCGGGACCGACGGCAAGCCGTTGATGGTGGCGATCGAGTCACACCTCGGCGTGCTCCGGGCGCGGGTCTGGCGGGTGGAGGTCGGGCGGACGACCCTGCTGCTGCTGGACTCCAACGTGTCGGAGAACTCCGCCAGCGACCGCGCGCTGACGGCGAGGCTCTACGGCGGCGACGCGCGCGTCCGGATCCGCCAGGAGCTGCTCCTGGGCGTCGGCGGCGTCCGCGTCCTGCGCGCGCTGGGGGTCTCGCCTTCGGTGCTCCACTTGAACGAGGGGCACAGCGCCTTCGCGGGGCTGGAGATGATCCGCTCGGTGATGGAGGCCGACGCGACGCCCTTCGGCGAGGCGGTCCGGGACGTCGCGGAGATGACCGTCTTCACGACGCACACCCCCGTCGCCGCCGGGCACGACCGCTTCCCCGCCGCCATGGTCGAGGAGCACCTGGGCAAGCTCCGCGAGGCGATGCACCTCTCCTACGACGACTTCATGGGGCTGGGGCGCGTGCACCCGGGCGATCGCGACGAGCCCTTCTGCATGACCGTCCTGGCGCTGAAGCTGTCGAGGCACGCCAACGGGGTGAGCGCCCTGCACGGCCGGGTCTCGCGGCGGATGTGGCAGCCACTGTACCCGAACCTCGCCGAGGCGAGCGTGCCGATCGGGCACATCACCAACGGCGTGCACGTCCGGAGCTGGGTGTCCTCGCAGATGCACCAGCTCTTCGACCGCCACCTGAGCGTCGACTGGGCGAAGCGGATGCGCCACCCCGAGACCTGGGACGGTATCCAGACGGTCGAGGACGCCGAGCTCTGGGAGACTCAGCAGATTACGAAGGCCCGGCTGATCGACTTCGTCCGCCGCCGCCTGGCCGAGCAGGCCCACCGCCGCGACGAGGGGGAGGCGGCGGTCCGTCGGGCCTCGCAGGCGCTCGACCCGGCCGCCTTGACCATCGGCTTCGCCCGACGGTTCGCCACCTACAAGCGAGCCGGCCTGGTCCTGCAGGACGTCGAGCGGCTCACCGAGCTCGTCCACGCCGCCGACCGACCCATCCAGTTCATCTTCGCGGGCAAGGCCCACCCCGAAGACCACCTCGGCAAGGAATTGATCCAGGGGATCGTCCGCCTGACCCGCCGCGAAGAGTTCGCGCACCGGATCGTCTTCGTCGAGGACTACGACATGAACGTGGCCCGGCACCTCGTGCAGGGGGTCGACGTCTGGCTGAACAACCCGCGCCGGCCGCAGGAGGCCAGCGGGACCTCCGGGGAGAAGGCCCTGCTCAACGGCGCCTTGAACTTCTCGATCCTCGACGGCTGGTGGGCCGAGGCGTATGATGGCACCAACGGCTTCGCCATCGGCACCGGCCAGAACCACACGGTCATCTCGGTGCAGGACGAGCGCGACCACAAGGCGCTCGAGAAGGCCCTGACCGAGCAGGTCGTCCCGCTCTACTTCACGCGCGACGCGACGGGCCTGCCCAGGGGCTGGATCGCCTACCAGAAGAACGCGCTGCGGTCGCTGGCCTGGCGGTTCAACGCCGACCGGATGGTGATGGACTACGTGGAAAAGAGTTATCTGCCGGCCGCCGGCGGGCTCTCGTGCGCCATGCCGCGCGTCTGAGAGACGATCCGGGATGCTGTTCTGGACAAAAGTAGGGTGGGCACCGCCCACCGACGTTTCCGTGGATTTCGACGGGGCTGGTGGGCGGTGCCCACCCTACGAAAGACTTCTCATCCTCAGTCCGGTCGGCGCCCTGGACCGACCGACCGACCGACCGACCGCCGATTCGCGGGGCTTGACCATGATCGGTGAAAACCTCGGATCGTTCCGGATCGAGTCGGTCCTCGGCACCGGCGCGATGGGCGTGGTCTATCGGGCGGTCAACGAGGCCAATGGCCGCCCCGCCGCCGTGAAGGTCATCAACGGCGAGAGCAGCCAGAAGGGCAAGGCCTACGAGCGGTTCCGTCGCGAGGCGGAAATCCTCCAGCAGTTCCGCCACCCCAACATCGTCCGCTTCCTGGCGCTCGGCCGGTACAAGGGGACCTCGTACTTCGCGATGGAGTACGTCGACGGGGTGACCCTCGACGACATCCTCAAGCAGCGCGGGCCGCTCCCCTGGCTCGAGGTGGTCGACCTGGCCATCCAGATGTGCGACGCGCTGCACTATGCGCACGAGCACGGCGTGGTCCACCGCGACCTCAAGCCGTCGAACCTGATGGTCTCCGGCAAGGGTCAGATCAAGCTGACCGACTTCGGGATCGCCAAGGACCTCGACGCCACCGCCCTGACGGCCACCGGGAGGACGCTGGGGACGGCCGCCTACATGGCCCCCGAGCAGATCCGCGGGACCCCCGAGATCAGCCACAAGACCGACCTGTACGCGCTCGGCATCCTGATCTACCAGATGCTGACCGGCCAGCCGGCGTTCGAGGGGACCTCGGCCGTCGTCCTGATGCACTGCCACCTGAACGAGCCCCCCCCCAAGCCGCGCGTCAAGACGCACGACATCGCCGTCGAGCTCGACGACCTGGTCGTCCGGCTGATGGCCAAGTCCCCCGCGGACCGGCCCTGGGACGCGGCGGCCGTCGGGCACACGCTCCGCGAGCTCCGCGAGAAGGTCAACCGCGGCGAGGCGGTGAAGATGGCCCGGCCCGCCGAGGGCTCCGCCGCGACCAACCCGACTCGCGCCGGGCTCGACACGCCGAGAACGTCGCGGACCCCGTCGCAGTCGCGTCCCCGAGACCGGGCCCGCCCGCCGGTGGACGTCCGACGGTGGATCGAGCCCGGCCTGCTGGTCCTGGCCCTGGCGGCGATCGCCGGGTTCGTCGGCTACCGGGTCTGGCCCCCGAGCGGCGCGTATCTCTTCCGCGAGGCCGAGATGCGGATGGCCTCGACGAACCGGAGCGACTGGATCGACGCGCGCGACAATTACATCGAACCGCTCGATCGGCGCTTCCCGGAACATCCCCATCGCGAGGCGACGCGAGCCTGGCGCGACCGCATCCTGACCGTCGAGGCCGACGAGCGTGCCAGGGTCCTGGCCAGCCCGCTGGGGATCAAGCTCACCGAGCCCAGGGACGAGAACGAGCGCACGTTCGTGGGCTATAACACCGTGGCCAGCGCGTCCGCGGAACATGGCAATGAACTCGCCGCGATCGAGCAATGGGAGATGATGGCGCGTCAGCTCCGTCCCGACGATTCCGCGCAGCGGCCCTGGTTCTTGGTCGCCCGCAAGCGCGCCGACGACCTCAGGAAGTCCATCGCCCAGCGCGAGGAGATGGTCGCCAAACTGCTCCAGAGCGCCGACGTGGCCGAAGCCGAGGGACGTCCCCGCGAGGCGCTGACCATCCGGCGTGGAATCCTCGCTACCTACGGCCAGTACACCGACCTCGCCGAGCTCTTGAAGGCGGCCGGCCTGATCGTTCCCCCCACCGACGCTCCTCCTCCCGCCCCGAACCGAGAGTCCTCTCACGATCGGCCCGAGACGCCCGGGACGAGCCCCGCACCCGAGTGATCCCACCCCTCGCCACGCCGCGCCGGCTGAATCATCAAGGTCCTGTGATAATTCGGTGAGGTCCGAAAGAAATCAGCCTAATGTGACGACCCGATGTCGATCAGTGATTGACGACGGGAGAGCCGTCGGCTAATCTGGTGTTTAACCCATCTCAGTCGGGGCGGCTCCTGTCTGTCCGCCTCCGACAGTCTCCCCGAGCATTTTGGCCAAACACGGCCTCGAGGACGGTGATGCCTCAGCCCCGCGTTCGTTTCATCGGAAGTCGCGAACTGCATCGCGACCTTCCCAAGGTCCTGGATTCGCTGGAAGACAACGACGCCCGTTTCGTCCTGACGATCCACAGCAAGCCCAAGGCGGTCTTAATCGGGGCGGAAGCCTTCCTGGCACTGCTGCGCGGCCACAGCACGGCCGACCGGCTGCTGGCCCTCCAGCTGGGTGCCCTGGTGCAAGGCCTGGAGGCCGCAAATAACGCGGACGAAGTGGTCGAGGTTGCGGACGTCGCCCAGGTCGAACTGGTCGCGGTCTGAGTCCAGTCGAAGATGGCCCGGGGAGTTCGCGGCCGGGAGCCCGAAGGGGGCACGCGCAAACTCTCCAGGCCGATCGTCTGGTGGGATCGTCCCGTCCAGATCGCCGGACGGGGAGATTACCGCGAGTTCGGCTCGCGATCTCCCGAATACCGACTGAGGACCATCGAGCCCATACGTCCGTCGGTCGGATCGTGTACACTTGGATGGTCGAACGTTCCGCGGTCCGGCCCCAGGTGGCGGGACGCGGGGCCGGACCGCCCGAGGGTACGCGATGTCGAACCGGCCGTTCGTTCACCTGCACTGCCACAGCCATTACAGCCTGCTCGACGGCGCGAGCAAGATCCCGGCCCTGGTCAAGCGAGCCAAGGCCCTGGGGATGCCCGCGCTGGCCGTGACCGACCACGGCAACCTCTATGGCGCCATCGAGTTCTTGCGCGAGGCGAAGGCGGCCGACTTCCGGGCGATCGTCGGGCTGGAGGCCTACGTCGCGCCGGGACGTCGGAATGAGCGGACCACGGGCGGGGCGTCGGGCAACGAGCACTCGTTCCACCTGACGCTCCTGGCGCGCAACGCCGCGGGGTTCCGCAACCTGCTCCGCCTCTCGTCCATGTCGTTCCTCGAGGGGTTCTACTACAAGCCCCGGATCGACAAGGAAATCCTCGAGCGCCATTCCGAGGGCCTCGTCTGTCTCTCGGGCTGCGCCTCGGCCGAGTTCTCGGACCACATCCTGCACGGCAAGACGGCCGAGGCCGAGCGGCTCTGCGCCTGGTATCAGAAGGTCTTCGGCGAGGAGAATTTCTTCGTCGAAATCCAGAACAACGGGGTCGCCATCCAGCGCGACTGCGCGGAGGGGGCCCTCGACATCGCGCGGCGGATGGGTTTGCCGGTCGTCGCCACCAGCGACGCGCACTACCTGACCCGCGAGGACGCCCCGGCGCACGACGTCTTGCTCTGCATCAACACGGGCAAGACGCTCGACG
>JAABUS010007394.1_pt1 | contig 12636 bp, 9 predicted proteins | sample 5560161 | NCBI WGS metagenome assembly JAABUS01 (sample SAMN10711885, study PRJNA513376) | rock metagenome | isolation source: Antarctica rocks | place: Antarctica: Victoria Land, Trio Nunatak nord | collected 2016-01-04 | reverse complement strand
CCTGATCGCCTGATCGCCTGATCGCCTGATCGCCTGATCGCCTGATCGCCTGATCGCCTGATCGCCTGATCGCCTGAGCCAGAACTTCTGTCCGCCCGCTTAGTAGGGACCGTTCCGTAGGGGCGACGCTTGCGAGCCCGGCCGCCGTAGCGGCCGTCGCCGTCAGGCGAGACCGCGCTACGCAACCGGGATGTTCGCGTTGAACCAACCGCGGACGAATAGGATCTGGAATCGACTGTTCGCATCCAACATCGGGCATGGCTGACCCGGACCACCAATTATCGCCCTGCGGGGCGATGGCCGCTGCGGCGGCCGGGAGCCGCAAGCGGACTCCCCTACGACGGATCGCTGCGCAAGCGCTCATCCAGCAGGCCGGACGACGACCACGTCGTCCGGGGGCAACTCGACGCCGGACTCGTTCAGCAACAGGGTGACGGCGGTGCCGGAGTGGACCCGGATCGTCGGCAGGTCGGCAGTGAGGAGGGGCGGGAGGTCGGCCCGGATCTCGCTCCCGTCGACGTCGTCGGCGTTGACGACCAGCGCTCCGGCCGGTGAGGGCATCAGGCTGCCGAACTCGTCATTCCTGGCGACGACCAGGACACCCCGCGAGGTGAGCGGTGCGAACGCGCTGGCGTGCTCCGCGTCGGACAGGACGGTGACCGTCGCCCCACCGTGCCGGATCTCGGCCCGCCAGGCCAGATCGAAATCGCCGCCGCCATCCGGCTTGGGGATCTCCACCGTCTCGATCAACGCGACCACGCCGGGCGCGACCTCGATCCGGGCGTGGGACGGCACCTGCGGCAATCCGGCCCGCAGGTCGCCGGTCTCGCGGCCGGGGTGCGGACTGCCGAGCCGGACGACCTCCCGGACATGATCGTCACTCGCGAGATCAGCGGGGACGGCCAGTTCCTTCCCGGTCGCGGCGACGATGAGCAGGTCGATCCGGCTCTCAGACAGGGCGAGTGCCCGGTCGATCGCGTTGCCGTAGGCGGCCGGGTCATCGCCGGCCGCGATCACGACCCGGGCGTCGCCGGCCTGGATCAGCACCGACAGCGACGAGCCGCAGCCGAGCAGGACGACGCGCGGCGTGGACCGGGCTGCCGTCCAGGCCGGAACGACGAACGTCGTTACCGCCATGACGACGGCCGCGACGCCGAGGACCAGCCAGCCGGTCATCGACAGCGTGCGCGGTGGTGCCGCGAAGGGGAGCGGATCCTCGGCCATCGCGTCCGGTTCGTCGAGGCCAGGCGGAGGTGACGCCCCCATTGGGACATATGTGCGCGTCGCCCAGCCATCCGGTCGGACCGGCGGCTCAGGCGATGCGGCTGCCAGGCTCGATTCTGCTTCGTCCGGGGGTCCCATCGCCATCGGTGCGGCCCTACGTGTCACGGCTTGCGTCGTAGGAGACCAGCGTCAATTCGGTGCCCGGCGGCAGCCAGGCTCCGAAGTTGGCGGTCCCGGCAGCGTTCTGGACGCCGACGACGTCGCCATCCTGGATGCCGGCGGCGGTCAGGTCAACACCCGCCGCCTCGATCGCCGCCTGGTTGGCGGTGTCGCCCCCGGCGATGACGAAGCCGGCTTCGGTCAGTTGGGCGGCGACCGCGTCGCGGTTCTCACCGAAGGCGGCGACCGGGATCAGGATCGTATCGCCCTGGCTGACGAAGACCGTGACGGACGAGCCGGGTGGGACGGGTCCGGTCGGGTCGATCTGGGCGACCGAACCGAGCGGCACGGTCGAACTGCCGACCTGCGCCTGGACCGGCTGGAGGCCGGCCCCGGTGAGCGTCGCGACGGCCTCGTCGGCGGGCCGGCCGATCAGATTCAGCGTGCCGAGGTCGACCTGGGCCGGGCCGCGACTGCGGATCACCACGACCCTGCCGCCACGGTCGATCTCCATCCCGGCCGGCGGGTCCTGCTGGGCGATCCCGTCCACCGGCACCGTGTCGCTGTAGCGGGTCTCCGATGTGACGGTGATCGACAGGCCCTCATTGGCCAGGGCCGCGCGGGCCTCATCGACGGTCATCCTGATCAGGTCGGGGGCAGTCGTCGTCTGGGCGAGCGCGGTGGCGGTCGGGTCAACGGCGGCTCCAGCTCCGGAGAATGCTCCGGCGGCACCGGTGGGAGACGCTTCCGGCGTCGCGGCGGCTTGCCCATCGTCGTCGCCGCTCAAGCCGAGGATGAGGTTCGGGACCGAACTGGGGACGCCGTCCGAGAACCACGCGCCGATCACGATCAGGGCGATCAGCGCGACCAGCACACCCGCGCCCGTCGCCCACGTCCCGCAGCCGACGTCACTCCGGCGGCCGTCCCCGGCGAGGACCGCGGCGGGCGCGATCTGCGGAGTCGCGAGGGGCCGGGGCGCGGACGGCTGGCTCGTGACCGGGCGGCTGGCCGGAGCGGTCCACGTCTCGTCGCTTCCTGATCCGGCTGGGTAGGGGTCTGGCTGACGCCGGGCGCTCTCGGTCGGCAGTGCCACGGTCGCGGCGGCGTCGAGCGGGTGCGGGGTGACATGGCGGTCGGGCTGATCGCCCGTGTCGTGGCGGCCGTTGGCCGCCGCGCCGTTCCGGGTTCGGGCCGGTGCCCGGTAATGCTTCCAGTCCGACATCGTCTCGGCGAACTCGCCGGCCGAGCGGTAGCGCCGGGTCGGGTCCTTCTCCAGCGCCTTGAGGACGATCGCGTCGACGGCGCCGGTGATCGTCGGTTCGATCGTCGAGGGCCGGGGCGGCTCGTCCCGCGTGTGGGCGACGGCGACGGCGACCGGCGACTCGGCATCGAACGGCAGCGACTGGGTCAGCATCTCGAAGGCGACGATCCCGAGGGAATAGACATCGGACGACGGCGTCGCCATCAGCCCGTTGGCCTGCTCGGGGGACAGATAGTGGACGGTCCCGATCCCGGTGCCGGTCTCGGTCAGGTTGGAGTCGGTGATGGCCTTGGCGATCCCGAAATCGGCGACCTTGGCCAGCCCCTCGCCGTCGACGAGGATGTTCTGCGGCTTGACGTCGCGGTGGACGACGCCGCGGGCGTGGGCGTAGTCGAGCGCAGCGCCGATCTGCTCCAGCAGGGCCGAGACGTCGTCCGGGTCGAACGGACCCTCCTCGTCGATCACCTGCTTGAGCGTCTCGCCCTTGACGTACTCCATCACGATGTAGGGGGCGGTGCCGTGCTCCCCGACGTCGTAGACCTCGACGATGTGGGGATGGGAGAAGTTGGCCGCGGCCTGCGCCTCGCGCTCGAACCGGAGCCGGACGCTGGCGTCGCGGGCGAACTGCTCGCGCAGCATCTTGACCGCGACCGGCCGGTTGAGCAACAGGTCATGGCCGAGATAGACCTCGGCCATGCCGCCGTCGCCAATCCGCGCGTCGATGCGATATCGGCCGTTGACGGTCGTGTGCTCCACGCTTGGGCTGCCTCCCACGCCAGGGACAGTCGCGTCCAGCGGGATCTCGTTGCGGGACATCGTCGGTCGTCGCAGTCGGGAACACCGGGAGGAGACCGGTCCGCCGCGACTGTGCGAACTTTACGATGTCCGGGCAAGTCGGGGAGCGTTCCGGCGGAAAGAACAGGTCGCCTCCTGATGCGACGAGCCGCGAGTGCCGGGTCGGGCCGTCGATGGTCGGGCCACACTCCCGTCCCAGCCGCTACTCAACGGCCGCGCTGACCGGGCGTGGCTCCCCCATGGGCTGGGTGGCGACCGACCCCTGGGCGAGTGACGACACGTCGGTCTCGGTCTCGGTCTCGGTGTAGCGGTAGCAGGCGACGTGCTGCCGCTCAACCGGCAGCATCGGTGGGCGCGCGTCCCAGCATCGTTCCATGACGAAGGGGCAGCGGTCGGTGAACAGGCAGCGGTCCCGCGAGGCGAGGCGGATGCGGCCGGTCACGCCGGCTTCGCTGGCCGGGATCACGCTGCCCTCCCAGCGCAGGTCCGGGTCGGGCGAGGGGATCGAGTCGACCAGGAGGCGGGTGTAGGGGTGCCGCGGTTCGCTCATGACGTCGGTCGATGCCCCCAGTTCGACCGCCCGCCCCTGCTGCATGACCATGATGTCGCCGCCAAGGTAGTAGGCGGCCGAAAGATCGTGCGTGATGAAGATCGTCGAGATGTCGAGGCGCTCGCGGAAGTCGAGCAGGATGTTCATGATGACCGCGCGAACCGCCACATCGAGCATCGAGATCGCCTCATCGGCGACGATCACCCGCGGCTTCAGGAGCCAGGCCCGGGCGAGCATGATCCGCTGACGCTCCCCGCCACTGAGCTGATGCGGGTAGCGACCGAGCACGCCGCCCGGCCGCAGGTTGACGGCCCGCAGGGCCTCTTCGATCAGGGACGCCTTCTCGGCGCTCGAGTCGGCCAGCCCGAAGTTCCTGATCGTCATGTTGAAGACGCGGTCGATGGTGTAGAACGGGTTGAAGATGCCGTACGGGTCCTGGAACACGGCCTGGACTTCGCGGCGGAGCTCACGGAGCCCATTGCGCTTCAGCCCATAGATGTCTCGGCCGCGCCAGAGCGCCTGGCCACCGGTCGGCGGCTGGAGGCCCAGCAGGGCTCGCGCGGTCGTCGTCTTGCCCGAGCCGCTCTCACCGACGATGCTGAGGATGCGCGGTGGCTGCTCGTCGATCCTGAGGTTGACGGCGTCGCTGGCGACCGTCGCATCTTCACCCCGTCCGAACACGACACTGAAGTCGCGCAGTTCGAGCAGAGGGGCCGCTACAGGCTGCCCGGCCGCCGCCGCGGATGAACCATCGGGCCGGCGAGCTGGCTCCGGTCGCTGGTCGTCACGTCGAAGCAGGAACGTCACCGGCGTGCCTCCTCGGGAGTCGATTCCGGGTAGAGGTGGCAGGCGACGGAGCTTGCCTGTTCGCTGGCCGCCGCGCCGTTGGATCTCTCCAGCCCCCTGTCGCGCTCGACCGGTGCCAGCAAGGGCTCGACCCGCGCGCAGACGTCCATGGCGGACGGGCAGCGGGTGCGGAAATGGCAGCCGGTCGGCCAGTCGAGCGGGCTCGGCGTCGTGCCGCTGATACCCTCGATCCGTTCGCGCCTGCCGCCGATCCTGGGGATCGCGTCCATCAGTCCTCGGGTGTAGGGATGCAGCGGCGCCTTGACGGTCGGTCGGATCGCACCGGTCTCGACGATCTGGCCGGCATACATGATGCCGAGCCGCTGGACGAGCTGGGCGTGGACCGGCAGGTCGTGGCTGACGATCAGGATGGCCACGTCCATCTCGTCCCGCAGCCGGAGCAGCGTCTCCAGGACCAGTCGCTGGACGTTGACGTCCAGCGCGGTGGTCGGCTCGTCCGCCACGATGAGCTGGGGGTCCATCGAGATCGCGATCGCGATGATGACCCGCTGGCGCATCCCGCCGCTCAACTCATGGGGATAGAGACGCGCGACGCGCGGGTCGAGCCCAACCCGGTCGAGGAGCTCCGGAATCTTCGCCCTGGCCCGTCGACGCTGGATCCCGTGGTCGATCATGCCCTCGGCGATCTGTTCTTCCACCCGAAGGACCGGGTTGAGCGAGTTCATCGAACCCTGCGGCACGTAGGCGATGTCCTTCCCCCGGAGCTGACGCATCGCCCGCGGACTCTGCCGCATCAGGTCGATGGGCGGCCGGCCCTTCGGGGTGAACAGGACCTCCCCTTCCGCGATCCGGTCAGGGAACCGGATGATCTGCAGGATCGCTTCGATCAGCGTGGTCTTTCCCGAGCCCGATTCGCCGGCGATGCCCACGATCTCGTTGCGGTGGACGGTCAGGTTGGCGCCGTCCACCACGCGCGCGATGCCATTCGCGGTGCGGAAGTGGATCTTCAGATCCCGGATCGACAGCAGGTCTTCGCGAGATGCCTCCGGCAACGGTGACGCCGCGAGCGTTCCGGGTCGGTGCGCCTGATCGGCGGCTGGGTCGTCGATGATCGTCACCATGGAGCGCGGTCCTTTCCCGGTGCTCAGGAGTGTCCGCGGAGGCGCGGATTGAAGAACTCGTCCATGCCCTGGCTCATCATCGCCAGCCCGAGGAACAGCAGCGTCAGGATGGCCACCGGAGCGACGAAGATGATCTCCTTGCCGAGGCTGATCACCCCCCAGCTGAGCGCGTCGCTGATCAGCCGGCCGAGGTCCATCTGGTTGCTCGGCCCCAGTCCGAGGATGGTGAGGCCGACGAGCGCCAGCGCCGATCCGACGGACGAGGACGCGAAGCCGATCGCGATGTACGGCGCCATGTTCGGCAGGATGTCGCCGACGATGATGCTCCGGTCGGACTGGTTGGTCATGCGCGACAGCTCGACGTACGGGCGCTGGCGCAGGCTCAGCGCCTGGGCCCGGATGACGCGGGCCGCGAAGGGCCAGCTGAACACCGCGAGAATCAACGCCAGCTGTAGGACCCCGAGGTTCGTGGTGTACCGGGCCAGGATCAGAATCAGCGGCAGCGTCGGGATCACGATGAACACGTCGGTGATCGTGCGGAGCGTCGTGTCGGTCCGGCCACCCTGGTAGCCGGCGACCAGGCCGACGACCATGCCGATCACGGTCGAGACCAGCCCGGCCAGGAACGCGACGCTCAACGAGACCGGGAGGCCGATGAGGACCAGCCCGAAGACGTCCCGCCCGTAGCGGTCGGTACCGAGCAGGTGGCTCGCGCTGGGGTCCTGGAAGATCGGGAAGGACCCTACCTTGAGCGGGTCGATCCCGCCGCCGACACGCCAGTCGTAGATCGGCCCGTGGAGCACGGCGACCGCGATCAGGAACAGCGTGATGATCGCTCCGAACCGGAACTTGCCGCTCTGACGGAAGAGGCGAACGATGGCCATCGCGACGTCTCCTACTCGTTGGACTTCACGCGGGGATCGACGAGGGGCAGGATGAGGTCGATCACGAGGTTGATCGTCAGCACCAGCAGGATCAGCATCGAGACGACGGCCATCGCGGTGTTGACGTCATTGATGACGACCGAATCGACGAGCAGATTGCCGACGCCGGGATACCGGAACAGCCGCTCGATCAGGACGTTGCCGCTGACGACCGACCCGAGGGAGATCCCGAGGGCGGCGATCTGGGGAAGCCAGGCGTTGCGCAGGACGTAGCTGAACAGGATCCGGCGAGCGGTCAGCCCGCGGGCGTTGGCGTACGTCAGAAAGTCCTCGCCGAGGATCGAGACGGTCAGGGCCCGGGTGCTGATGATCCAGCCCGCGATCCCCACGACCGCCGTGGCGACGACGGGCAACGTCCCGTACCTGATCAGACTCAGGATGAACTCGGGACTCCACGACGGGTCGAGCCGGTTGTTGTAGGCGCCGGTCGGCGGCAGCAGGTGCCAGCGGTACGAGATGAAGATGATCAGCATGAGCGCGACGAAATACGCGGGGATGTTGGAGAGGAGCAGACAGACGTTGGTAATGCCCTCCGCCAGCCATGAGCGGCGCTTCCATCCGACCAGCGCGCCGATGGTGACCCCGAATACCCAGGCGATGATCGTCGCCGAACCGATCAGGCCGATCGTCCACGGCAGTGCCCGGGTGATGAGATCGGTCGCCGGCGTCGGATAGCTCAGGATCGACGGGCCGAAGTCGAAATGGAACAGCACGCGCTGGAAGTACCGGACGTACTGCTCCCAGAGGGGGCCGTCCATGCCGAACTGCCTGATGTAGTAGTCGACGACGGCCTGGCTCGCCTGCACGTTGCTGTTGGACGCGCGCTGCGTCTGCATCTGGGCGACGACACCGGAGACCGGGTCGCCGGGCAGGAAGCGAAAGAAGAAGAACGTCGCGGTCAGGGAGCCCCAGAGCGTGACCAGGTAGAGCCCGATCCGCCGGAGGTAATACCCGACCAGCGGCGACACGGTCGCGGCGCGGCGAGATGGGACGAGTTCCTCGCCCGGCTTCGGGCCGGGCCGGCGATTCATCAGCGGAGGTGCCTGGACGGCCATGACGCTCTCCCGGGCTGGCGGCGTGACTGAAACGGCGCGCATGGGGGACGAGGATCCGCGTCGATCCCCGCCCCATGCGCCTGGCGTCGAGGCTACTGACCGCCGGCCGGCTTGACGCCGCCGATGGTGAACATGAAGTGTCCCCACCAACTGAGCGGGTTGGCGAACGGATTGTCATCGGTCGGCCAGCCGGTCCAGTACTGGGTGCTGAAGAGTTGGGCGTAGAGGGTCTGGATGGTCGAGCTGTAGGGCAGGTCGGTCATCCAGACGTCCAGCGCCTGGTCGAACGTCGGCCGGTTGGCCTGGTCGCTGGGATCGACGTTCGCGAGCTGGTCGATCAGGGCGTCCAGCTGGGGGTCCCGCAGGCGGACCTCATTGAAGACGTTGGTGCGCTGGCCCAAGGGACGGTAGTTCCGGGAGTGATAATTGGTGTACATCTGGTTGGGATCCAGCGCCATCCCGCCAGCCCAGTGATTGCTGATGTCGAACTGGCCGGTCTGCCAGGCATCGCTCCACGCCGAGCCGGGCAGGCTGCGATGGCTGATCTGGATGCCGACTCCCTTGGCCGCCTCGACCAGGGCATTGCCGAGCGCGAACTCGGCCGAACTGGAGGTCACGGGCGTGATCATGTCCAGGACCAGTGGCTTGCCGTTGAGCGACCGGGTGTCGCCGTCCCGGGTCGATCCGAGCGCGTCGAGCGCCTGGTTGGCCATGTCGGTGCTGTAGGAGAAGTCGAACTTGCTCATCACCGAGTCCGGTGCCCACGGTGCCCACGAGGCGTAATCGGCCCACGGGTAGGACGCCGGGCGGGACGTCGGCTGCCAGATGGTGTTCGCGTACGTCTCCCGGTCCATCAGGTACGACATCGCCCACTTGCCCGCGCCAGTCGCGAACAGGCCGGTCGGAGAATCACTGTTGAAGTGGAACGCGCGCGGGTTCGGGTCCGGGTAAGCGAACTGGGCGATCGTATCGACCTGACTGGCGACGACCTGCTGGTTCAGGTAGTCGATGTTGTTGGACACGTCGAGATTGCCGGCGAGGAACTCCTGGACCGACGTGTCGACCGAGGATGACTGGACGTACATGACGTACTGCGGCGCGGGATCGAGGACGGCGCTGTTCCAGTAGTTCGGGTTCTTGGCCCACAGGTAGTAGAGGCCCGTGCTCGTCGATTCCTGCAGGGTATAGGGACCGGTCTGGACGGGCGGGTTGAACTGGAAGGAATTCGGGTCCTGCCCTTCCCAGATGTGCTTCGGGACGATCCGCATGTCGTCGCCGATGATGCTGGCGATGAAGCGGTAGTGGAAGCGGGGGTTGGGCGCCTTGAGCGCGAAGACGACCGTCTGCGGGTCGCTTGCCGACACCGAGGCGATATCGAGGATTGCCCGGTCCGCGCCGTTGAGGTTGGGAGTCTGGAGGAGCATGTTCTGGGTGAAGACGACGTCATCGGACGTGAAGGGCTGGCCGTCGCTCCACTTGACGGCGGGGTTGAGCGATAGTGTGCATTCGGTGTAGTCGGGGTTGTAGGTGTAGCCGGTCGCGAGCCACGGTGTCATCGTGCCGGTGAGCAGGTCGAGGTAGAACAGGTACTCGCGGCAGACGATGGCGTAGCCGTAGTTGTAGGCCTCGCCGTTGACCGTGAAGGGGTTGAAGCTATCCCAGACGTTGTTCGGCGACTGCTCGACGACGAACGTCTGCTCGCGTGGCGTCGGGATGTTGAGCGTCCCCTGCGCCCGTAGGAAGGCCGTTCCGGACCGTCGGTGGCAGCAGTCCGCTGATGAGCGTCCCCTGCGCCCGTAGGAAGGCCGGGGCCCGCCGGCCGGCGTGGGCCTGGGCCCCTCTGCCCATCGCACCCAGGGCGACGGCCGCCGCCCCGGTGCCACCAACCAGATCGCGGCGCGTCATCCGACGTGAGATCAGCTTGTCCATCCGTATGTTCCTCCAGCCTGGCCGCCGTTGGCCACTGGCCGCTTCACCCGTGACTGCGCTCCGTCACGGGCATCTGAAAACCATGCAACGGTTTCGATGACCCCTGCGTCATCGTGGGATGGTCCGCCGCGGAATGCGGCCTGGGTGGTCGGCACAATTGGCTCTCGGGGACGATGTCCCAGACGCCTTGCCTTCGGTCGTGACAGCGATTGTCACCATGCCTGATACCCTGGACCGGCGGCAGTATACATCGAGCGCCCTGTGGGTGCTGAGAGAATGCCGCCGGAGCGTCGACGGCGCTCAGTCTGGCCGCGGGGCGCCGTGACGTGTGATGGATGCTACCGATCGATTGCCGTCGCTACAGCCGTCGGCGTGTGGCGGCGCGGGCTCGTCCGCCGCGCACACCCGGCGGTCCGGACGTCGTTGCACCCCCGCGACCCAGTGTTCAGGCGGTGACGCGGAGCCCGCTGACGAAGAAGCGCTGGACGGCGAAGAACAGGATGAACGTCGGGACCGAGACGATCAGCGTCCCGGCCAGCGAGACGGGAATCCCGGTGTTGCCCTGCTGCCCACCGAGGGCGGCCAGCGCCGTCATGATCGGCCGGACGTCGGCGCTGCGGGACAGGACCAGCCCGAACAGCAGGTCGTTCCAGATCCAGGTGAACTGGAGGATGAAGACCGAGGCGAAGGCGTTCATCGACAGGGGGATGAAGACGTTACGGTAGATCCGGAACGCCGAGGCGCCGTCGAGCCGGGCGGCATCGACCAGGTCGTGCGAGATCGAGACGAAGTGGTTCCGGATCACGAAGACCGCGAATGGCACCGTGATCGCCGTGTAGAGCAGCAGCAGCCCGAGCCGCGAGTTGTACAGTCCCCAGTCGGCGTAGTTGCTGAACAGCGGCGAGAGGTACATCTGGAACGGGAAGATCGTCCCGGAGTAGATCAGCAGGAACCAGAAGAAGCCCCAGCGGACCCGGAGCGCGACGATCGCGAAGGCCGCCATCGAGGCGAGCAGCACCGCCGCGACCCCGCCGACGATGGCGTAGAGCAGCGTGTTGGCGACCGCGCTGCCGAGCTGGGCGACGTTCCAGGCGATCCGGAGGTTGTCGAACAGCCCGAAGGAGGGCGGCGGCGCCCAGATCGCCTTGGTCGCGTAGTCCTCGGGCGTGGCGACGGCGTTGATCAGGACCAGGTACAGCGGGACGATCCAGACCGCCCCGAGCAGCAGCAGCGCGGCCTGCCGGCCAATCGCTCGACCTCTGGTGCTCATCCCTACACCGACCTCAGCGTGCGCTGGAGATAGAACCAGGAGACGACGATCACGATCAGGCTGAGCGCGACGGCGATCGCGGCGCCGTAGCCCGTCCGGAACAGGACGAACGTCTCGCGGTACATCGTCACCGCCAGCGTCTCCGATGACCGGTACGGTCCGCCCTGCGTCATGATCCAGATGATGTCGAACGTCTTCAGGCTGTTCACCAGCGAGATGCCGATGATGACGATCATCATCGGACGCAGCAGCGGCAGGGTCATGTCCCGGAACAGGCGCCAGCCCTCGGCCCCGTCCAGCCGGGCGGCCTCGATCGGGTCCTGCGGGATCGTCTGCAGCCCGACGATGAAGAGCAGGACCGAGACGCCGACGCCCTGCCAGGTCGAGGCGACGATCATCGAGATCGTGTTCATCGGCGGCGAGAGCAGCCAGGCCCGTCCCAGCGAATCGAGCCCGACCGAGCCGAGGGCGGCGTTGATCGCCCCCTCGGTGTTGAGCAGGTATTGCCAGAGCGTCGCCAGCGCCGTCCCGGACAGCGCGTACGGGATCAGGAACGGCAGCCGGTAGCCGGCGCCGCCCCGGATGCCGTAGGAGACGACGGCGATCAGCAGCCCGAGCCCGACCGGCAGGACGATCGTCCCGGCCACCCAGTACAGCGTGTTCGTGACCGAGTCGGCCAGGATCGGGTCGTTGAACAGCCGGACGTAGTTGTCGAACCCGATGAATGTGGGCGGCCGGGCGCCCTGGGCGTCGGTCAGGCTCAGGTAGATGTTCCGGAAGAACGACCAGATGAAGAATACGCCAACGAGCAGCAGCGCCGGCAGCATGAACAGGAACGGGGTCGCGATCTGCACGATGCGGGACGGCGTCAGGGGACGGCGGGAGGCGGCCGCGCCGGAGCCGATCGTGGACGGGTGACTGGCCTGGGCCATGGATGGTCCCTCACGGGTCGAGCGGTGGTTCGCCGGGCGGACGGAGGCGGTCCGGGATCACCCCCCGGACCGCCTGCGCCTAGCCGCGGTTGGACCACTCGGCCGCGGCCAGGTCCTGGATCTGCTGGAGGGTCGCCATCGGGTCGCCGGGATTCAGCATGAACTGGGCGAGGAAGTCGACGGCGCTCTCGACGATCGGCACCGGGGACGCTTCCCAGTAGCGCTGGTAGAGCCCGTAGCCCTCGTTGACCACCGTCTGGGCGATGGCGGTGTTGGTCGGGTTCTGGAGGGTGATCGTCGGGTTGGCCATCCCGTCGTTGATCGCGTTGCCCCACTGGGTCTGGGCGGTGGCGCCGAGGAACCAGTTCAGGAACGACGTGCTGGCGTCGAGGTTCTTGCCGGTCGCGGCGGCCGTCAGGACCGCGGTCTCGTTGATGATGACCTTGCTCGTCACCGCTGGGTTGACGTTCGGCATGATGAAGGCGCCGTAGTCCACCTCCGGGACGAGCCCGGCGGCGATCAGGCCGCCCTGCCAGTGGGTCCCGAACGGAACCATCGCCAGGGTGCCACTGGCGAACTGCGACACCGC